>Ga0268299_1001835_pt1 | contig 31363 bp, 30 predicted proteins | sample NOBtaG_FD_193484 | JGI IMG/M metagenome (GOLD analysis project Ga0268299, IMG submission 193484) | Activated sludge microbial communities from bioreactor in Nijmegen, Gelderland, Netherland - NOB reactor | ecosystem: Engineered > Bioreactor > Aerobic > Activated sludge | place: Netherlands...
GAGCGACGATTTCCATTTCACGGGAGGTGTCGGCGTCCGCCAAATGTCCATCACTTCCAGCGATTTCCGGCGTCTCGGCACCCGCCTGCACATCGGCATCGCCTACAGCCCCGGCAACCTTCCCCTCTCTTTCTTCTAGCTGGTTTCTGTCGCGGAATCCACATCGCGCTCGAATCCGCCTCCACCACTCCCGCTTTCTCAACACTCCCCTCAGAGGCGCTCGCCGTCGGAAGCGCGCTTCGCCGGAAAACCGCACTGTTGCGCCGGAAAGTAGCGCAGTGCACAATTCCAGAAGTCCGGTAGCGTATTGGACACCGGCCTTTCCCCCGGGAGATCTTTCCGCACTCACCCGCAATTTTCCTGGCTGCTAGTTGTACCATCCCTCCATGGGCTTCCTCTCCAAGGTTCAGGTCATCGAACGCGCCAATCAGACCCGCCAGTTCTACCTCATCTGCCCGGCGCCTCTCGCCGAAGCTCTCGAACTTACCAAGGGCGAGCAGATCGAGTGGGTGGTCGAGGACAAGGCCACCTTAGTCCTGAAGCGTCCGGACTGTAGCACCAGCCGCAAGCGGAGAACTGGCAATGCAAAATGAGTCCCAAGGCATTTTGTTTCCCGATGTTCGGCTGTGGCAGCGTCCGGAGCCGGAACCACCCCAGGGCCCAGTAGTCGCCGGTGATCGACAACCGCGTCTGCAAATGATCAATCGCAACCAGCTGTTGCTACGGACGGTGGATGTCGAACAGTTGGTCGGACTGGATCACCCCGCCAGGGCCGTATGGGAGTTGCTCGGACAACGGGAATTGACGCGGTTTTACGAGCAGATTGGCGCTACCGAAGGGGTGGCCGGACGACCGGCGCGCGACCCGCGCTTGATGCTGAGTCTGTGGATCTGCGCTTACATGGAAGGCATCCCCTCGGCTCGTGAGATTGCTCGTCAATGCGAGTCCAACGCCGGTTTTCAGTGGCTGACGGGCGCTACCACGGTGAGCGCCCACGCGCTATCGGACTTCCGCACCCAATACGGGGACGCGGTGCAGGACTTGGCAACGCAAATCTTAGGGCTGCTGGCGGAAGAAGGGATGGTGGATCTGAAGCAGGTGGCCCAAGACGGAACCAAGGTGCGGGCTTCGGCAGGGGCTGATACCTTCCGGCGAGAGCAGACGTTGGAGCGCCACCTGGTGGAGGCACGGGAGCGAATCGAGAAGTTAGCCGGCGGCGATGAGGAGGAAATCAGTCGACAGAGTCTTCTGTCACGTCAAAGGGCGGCGCGAGAGCGCTTGAGCCGGCTGCGGAAAGCGCAGGAGGAATTGGCGAAGATTCAGCAAGCCCGAAGCGAGAAAGAGAAGTCGGAAGCGCGGGTGAGTTTGACTGATCCGGAAGCGCGCATCATGAAACAGAATGATGGCGGGTATGCGCCCAGCTACAACATGCAGTTGACGACGGATGCGAAACACACTTTGATTGTGAGCGTGGAGGTCAGCCAAGAGGGTGGTGATATAGGGCAACTGCAACCGGCCATGGAACGTCTGCAGCAGGAGTCAGGGCAAGCACCGCGGCAGGCGATTGTCGATGCGGGGTACACCAGTCGCGACAACATCGTGGCGATGGCGGCGGCAGGCATTGATTTGATCGGGCCGCCGCTGGAAGCCAAAGTGCAGAAAGAGACGCTGTATCAGATACGCGGAGTGCAGCCGGAGTTTCGACCGGAGGCCTTCGTTTTTGCCGGGGAGAGCAATACGTACACCTGCCCAGAGGGAAAAATACGGCCCTACAAGGCGCGGAACACGATGGTGGGGCAGATCAAATACACCTATGCGGCGAATCCGGAGGATTGTAGTGCCTGCGCACAGAAACAGCATTGCTGCCCGACTAGCAGCAAAGGCCGGCTGATCGTGCGGGCTGAAGATACGGCCGAGGTGGCGGCGTTTCGGGCCAAGATGGAGACGCCAGAAGCACAAGCGATGTATAAGAAGCGCGGCGCGGTAGCGGAGTTTCCGAACCTCTGGATCAAAGAGAAGTTCGGATTGCGGCAGTTTTCGGTACGGGGACTGAAGAAGGTGCGGATCGAGGCCGTATGGGTGAGCATGACATACAACATCCAGCAATGGATTCGACTGCGCTGGCGGAAAGAACTCGCCGCCGCGAACGCCATCGGGTGAGCGGCGCAATCAGCAAGCGGGCTGAAGAGGTCAAGCGCGGAGAAAGGCTTATTTCATCAGCAGATCACCTTCATCGTGCTCATCGCGGGGAAAACAAACTGCCATCATTGAGGGCAGTTGAGGGTATATCACCGTGATCGGGCCCTTGCAGTCTGGAGATTGCCGCTGGGCACGACCATCCGAGGAAGGGAGTGGAGTTTCGATGAGGCATTCAATCGAGGGAACGCAAAGGCGTCCGAATGCGCTGCCAACTCGAATCGAGCCGCGTCTCGGCATGGAAACGCGACTGCGGCGCACTGGACTCAGGACCTGATCAAGAACTAGCGATATAGCTAGATTAACGCGCAAAACAATTTCTGTTCACGTTCTGACCGCTGACCGCTGTCAGCTTATCTGCCGATACGTCCCCGTAATTCCGAACGTGCGTACTAAGTGCACCATTTCAGAAGTCCGGTAGCGTATTGGACACCGGCCTTTCCCCCGGGGAGATCTTTCCGCACTCACCCGCAATTTGCCTGGCTGATAGCTGACCGCTGACCGCTGTCAGCTTATCTGCCGATACGTCCCCGTAATTCCGAACGTGCGTACTAAGACTCAGCTAGTAAGCACCCCTCGTCAATAGCATTGTCTTCACCGTGTGAAACATTACATAAAAATCCAATTGCGGCGAGAAATTCCTGATGTAGTACAAATCGTACTCCAGTTTCATGACCGTATCCGCCACGGTGTTTCCATACCGGTAATTGATCTGAGCCCATCCCGTGATTCCCGGCTTCACCGTCAGCCGCTGCATGTAGAGCGGGATCTCTTTGGCCAGAATCTGGATGAACTCAGGCCTCTCCGGCCGCGGACCCACAATCGCCATCTCCCCCCGCAACACGTTGAATAGTTGCGGCAGTTCATCTAGCCGGTATTTCCGTATCGCCCTGCCCACCGGCGTCACACGCGGATCGTTTTCCTGCGCCCACACCGCCCCCGTCCGCGACTCCGCATCCACGTACATCGAACGGAACTTGTACAAAACAAATGGAACGTTGTTCTTCCCGGATCGCACCTGGCGAAACAGCACCGGACCCGGAGACGTCAGCCGCACGGCAAGTGCCGTCGCCAGCATGACCGGCAACAGCAGCACCATGGCGATAAATGAGATGAGCCACGAATACACCATCTGCACCCGTAACATTAACATCGATGGAACGATGCTCTGCTGAAATGCCATTTGGGACGGCTGAAGCTGCCCGATTGGCACCCGGCCGAAAATCACCTGAAACGCGTCGCTCAGCTCATCTACCTTGAATCCTTGCTGCTGCAGACCGATGATGAGAGGAATTCCCTGTGCCGCATTGTGCGCGTCTATACCCGCGATGATCCGGTCAGGCTTGATCTGCTGGGCCACATCGAATGCGTCCTCCAGCAATCCAACAACATGAGGAAAGTCCTTGCCCGCCTCGGCGCTCTCCGCCAGAAATCCCACCGGCTGCATGGCAAACTCGGGGTGCTCCAGCAGATACTCGTATATCGTCCGTTGTAAGGCATGCATTCCCAGAAACAGCACTTTCTCTGCCCCCAGAATGCGCAGCGACAACTTGCTGTAGATCGTCCGCCATATTGGAGCTAACACCAGACATAGCATGCTGCCCATCAGCATCGATTGCCTCGGCATGCGTAGTTGAATGTCACCGTAGGACAGCAGCGATTGCAGCAGAAACGCCACGCCGATCACAAGACACAGTTGCTGCACGAACACCAACTGCGATGCAATCCTCACCTTGACGTAGCAGTCACTCATGTACAGCCCCAAAAGGACTGTCGTACACACAATCGCTACCCGCAGCACTCCGTTCTCATACTGCATGTAGATGCCAAAGGTGTCCGTCAACTGCCAGGCTATCGCCGCTACATAGCAGAGAACAACCAGCAATCCCTCAGAGATCACCAGCCCTAGAATGCTGGTGGGGATAAACACGCGAAACAGACGGATCATGCGGTACTCAATCCCCGCCCGCAGTATTCTTCACAAGATCCCGTACGCCTTGTGTCAATCTGCAACATCGGATGCCTCTCAGCCAACCCCACTTGAAAACTAAACTTGTTTGCTTCGGACAACATTCTCTCATATGCCCATGTTACATGGTTGAGGCGTTTGCGGGCCCTTCTACCTGCTCCCGGCGCGGCAGCTCTTGGAATATGATAACTTCTTTTACCATACTATTATTGGCACGATCACGCCAATACAGAACCAATGTGCTATTCTCCCTTCATGCCCCGCCACACCGAGTGGATTCAGCGCATTCCCTCCGCCCTAGCTGAGCTCCGCTCCCTTCCCTGCCCCACCATCGACCGCCGCACCCTCCAATCCCTCTTCCACGTCAGCCCCCGCCAGGCCATCCGTATCCTCTCTTCCCTCGGCTGCTACGCCGCCGGCAAAAGCCTCCTCATCGAGCGCCACGACCTCATCGCGAAACTCGAAGCCCTCAGCGCAAGCGACGCCGTCCGCATCGAACAATCCCGCCATGAGCGCGTCAGTCACCATCTCGAGCGCTACCGCAGCGACCAGCACGCCCGCCAGAAACGCATTGCCGTAACCCCGCAATCCCTGTCCACGCGCATCGCTTCCCTGCCCCCCGGCGTATCCCTGCAACCCGGAAACCTCCAGATCCACTTCGCCGGAGCCGAAGACCTGCTCACCAAGCTATTCGCACTGGCTCAAGCGATCTCCGCCGACTACTCCGCCTTTGAAGAAGCTATTGGATAGAAGCCCGAAACTGAGCAAAAGTGGGCACTTCCGCGTGTTTCAGCGCCTCGCCGCGCAGCAACCCCTCGGCCACCTCAGCGAGTTGCTGCTCGCTCCAGAACTGCGCCGCCGGATACTGCCGCCTCACCTCCCGAGCCTTCTCCTCCAAAACGCGGTTGTATTCGTCCGTGCTATACCGGCCTCGCAGCCACTGAATGGCGATCTGTCGGCAATGTTCCTCGTAGGCCGCCTCATTGCGCTCCTCCGGTACCGGCTCTAAGGTCTCCGAAAGAGTCCGTTGCACAGGTTCCCTCACCTCTGCCGGCGGAAGAATATCTTCTTTAATCAGATAAGCATAGAAGCCCGGAGGATTCTCGATCCGCCCACGGCCGCGGGCAATCAGCACATCGCCCCAGCGCAATTGCGCCAGCACCGGCTGCCGTTCTCCCGCCGCCGCCAGCAGTTTTCGAGCCTGCCCCGGAGTAATACCACGGCTCGTAAGTTCTTTCAGTAGAGAATGTTCTGCCACCGGCGCGGCAGCAGCCGCCAAGGCCGTCCCACGAGAATGATACGCATCGAACTCTTGTCTCGCCTTCGGCCCGGGATGGTAGATCATAATCCAATCCGTCCTCCCATCCGTATCCCGTGTATCCTCATACAGCACACGTTCCAGATACCCTGACTTCAGATGCGGCCGGTGGATCTTGTACATCTGCTTCTTGAAATGGTCGTAGTCGTCGTAGCGCTGCAAAGCCGAGTACGTACAGAAGTCCGAATAAGGCAGCTTCGCCGCCCCATGGTTGTGTTTCAAGGCCGCATAGATGCGGTAGCTCACAATCTCGTAAAAGCGCTGTGCCGCAGGAGTTAACTCCTTCAGATACTCATAGTTGAGAGGCCGTACCGGGGCGTGGTTCAGCACCTCCAGGTAAGGCTCGTTGAGTATCAGATAGACCCCATCGGCCGAGCTCCCATCCGGAAGCTTCTCTCCCGCGAACACAACGCCATAGCGCGTAAAGTCCGCCTCAATCCTGCGCTCCTGCCCCAAACTGCTGCGGTAGCGCAGCTTCGCCGTGATGCCCGTAAAAGCATTCTGCCGCAGAGCCCGCCGGATCTGATTCGTATCCCCACCCAGGCTCAACTCTCGCGCAATATCCCGTAAGCTTCCCAATTTCAATATCCTGGGAACAGGACGGCCGACCTCGTCAATACGCCGGTTGACCACCAGCGTATCCAGCTTATAGGCCAACTGCCGTGGCGGCCCATACTTGGCGCTATGCGATACGGACCAGTGCAATTCCACCTCGCCCTGCCCGTTGCGCCGTGTGATGACAATATCGAATTCGCCGGTTTTCGACAAACTGTGCACCGGCAGCCGCGAAAGCACTGTTTCTGTCCGGATGATCTGAATGGCTTCCAGATCGGAGGTGGAGGACAGCACGCTGTTGTTGTCTTGCAACATAACTCTATCCGTCAAATAGTCCTGATTGAAGAATCCTTGTAGAATGAATAGGATAGATGGAAATCTGTCTCCCCATTACGTGCGGTTCGTCTCTCCAAGACGTGCAATTCGTCTCCTCATTGCGTGCGGAAACGAGCCGGGGTTGTCTCCCGAAGACGTGCGGTGTCTCCCCATTACGTGCGGCTTGGTCTCCCCAAAACGTGCGCCCAGACGGGCCACGAGGCTATTCTATGAAAAAAGGACTTGTATAGTCAACAGGATAGGGATAATCTATTAACTACGGCCCAGAACTGGGTGGAAGTTGTTTCAATGGCGAAGTTAGGTAAAAGAGGCGTCAACCCTGGCGGAATCCTTTCGACTCAGGAAGTTGCAACGGTGTTGGGGATCAGTCATCCCACATTACTCAAATTACTAAAATCCAAGCGAATCCCGGAACCGCAGAAGGTACAGGGCGTGCGGTACTGGAATAACGCCGATTTGCGTCATGCGAGCGTCGCACTCCAGCAGTTGCGCAATGAAGGTGTAGTCCGTTCCAGAGGGGCGAAGAGATGAAGAAAATTGCCATCGCCAACATGAAAGGCGGCGTGGGGAAGACTACTACCAGTGTCAATGTCGCCGTCGGCCTCGCCCTTAAGGGTGCCAGAGTCCTCCTCGTCGACATGGATCCCCAGGGCAACGTCGCCCACTCCCTCAAGGTGAAGGCCTCCCAAAACACCATCTTCGACCTCATGGCCGATGACATGGTGCTCGAAAAAGTCATCCGCGGCGGCGTCCGCGAACACCTCGACGTCATCCCCAGCAATAACCTCGCCTTCGGCCTCGAAAACCGCCTCGCAGGCGAAACGCTGCGCGAGAAAATTTTCGCCCGCCGTATGCGGCATGTTACTGATTACGATTACGTTATCGTCGACACCAGCCCCGCCATGAGCCTCCTCACGGTGAATACCCTGCTCTATGTCGACAAAGTGATCCTGGTCGTTTCCATGGATCAGATGGCTCTCATTGGCGCAGTACAGAGTCTGGCCGGATTGAAGCGCGTCCTCTCCGTCTTCGATTCCCCGCCCCTCGACATCGCCGTGCTCGCCACCATGTACAATGCGTCCACCAACGGATCCCGCGAAACCATGACGGCGCTCAAAAGCGATCCCGATCTGGGGCCGTACGTGCTGCCGCTGTTCATCCGGCAGGATGTCAAAGTCAGTTACGCGGCCGCTTCGAAAAAGTCCATTTGGGAGTACGACCCGCGCACCCGGGCCGCCGAAGACTACTCGAAGCTGGTCGACTATATCCTTGAGGAAAAGGCGGTTAGCACGAATGCCGGCAGCTCGGAAATCGGCGAAGTCGCGGCACAAGCTTAGTTTTGCCGTCGACCGTTCCGAGATTGACATATCGAGCGATTGGGTCCAGGCGGTCATGGAAGCTCCTCCGCCCCCTCCCCGTGTACCATCCTCCTCCGTTCCGCCCCCTCCCCTCCCTTCGGAACCTGTAAGCCCTGCAATTGCATCACTTGAAAAGAATAATGCCACTGTGGAACGCGATGCCACAGTGGCAGACCGTGCGCCTGTGGCAAACAGTACCTCTGTAGCGGAGAATTCCTCTGTAGAAAACAATGCGGCTGTGGTAAATAACGCTACAGCGGAAGACAATACTACAGGTGCACTATTTGAGGCTACGCACAGTTCTACAGTAGAAAATAGTGCTACTGTAGTACAGGAAACTGCCACTGTGGCAAAAAATGCACCAGTAGAACCAATTGCACCTGTGGCAAAAACTACTACAGGGGTAATCAATTCACCTGTAGAACTAAATGCTACTGTGGCAAATATTGCTACTGTGGAAGTCAGGCGAACCGTCCGCCTCCGCCCCATCCAGCGCATCACCGACGGCCTCACCCCAGGTCAGTACTCCGTCTACAGCCTCATGTTCGAACGCGGCGAACTCCGCCCCGATTCCTCCATGCGCCTCTTCCGCGGCGGCTACGTCGACCTTGTCCGCCTCACCGGACTCAGCAAACGCGGCATCCAGAACGTCATCGCCGAACTCCAGGCCAAATCCGTCATCACCATCTATCAGGCGCCCGGATACCACCGCTCCCAAACCACCGTCTACGATGTCCCGCCCGAACAAACCATCCTCGACCGCTGGTTCGCCAAGGGACTCCGCTACGCCTCAGGCAAAAGCAAGAATCTCGTCACTATTGCCACTGTGGAATAATTTTCCACAGTAGCACTATTTAAATAAAGTTCATCCCCCTCAGTAACAATCCACCGTCCGCCGGACCTATCCTCCCAGCAACCGGTACTTCATCCGGCTTGTGAAACTACCGTATACGAGGAGAACCCATGAAATTTACACTTACCGCCGTGCTGGCCCTCTCGCTGGCCGCCACAGTCCTTCACGCCGACGTGAAACAGTATACCGTCGCCTGCGACGCCGTCAGTGTCAGTAACGACGTGCCCGTCATCTATATCAAAGGCCGCCCCATGCACGTCAAGGCTGCGAGCCCGGAGATTCTCGCTTCGCTCAAAAAGCTTGCCGCCAAGGCCAAGTCCGGCCAGAAGAACTGCCGGGCTGTCATTGCCATTGAGGATGGAGTGGTGCGCGGCGTAGCCCAGTAGCCGTCTCCTCGCCTCCACGATACAATCGGAGTCGGTTTCGCTCCATGCTCCCAAGAAATCGGCTCCTCCTCTTTTTCCTCTTCACCACCTTCGCCGCTGCGCAGGAAGAATCCTCCACCCGCATCAGCAATCCATTCACCACCGACGAAGACCGCGCCGCCGGAGCGAAGATCTACCAATCGCAATGCGCCTCCTGCCACGGTCTCGACGGCAAGGGAGGGCAGGGAACTCCCGACTTCACCACCGGCCAGTTCCGCCGCGCTTCCTCCGACGAAGGTTTGTTCCAAATCGTGGCCAAAGGCATCTCCGGAACCACCATGCCGGCCTTCAACCTCGATGGAAAGCAAATCTGGCAGACCGTCGCCCACCTCCGCTCCTTCCATTTGCGCCGCGCTGCATCGGCAATCCCGGGAGACCCCAATAAGGGAAGGGAACTGTTCCGCGCCCACAACTGTGCGCGCTGCCATCAATCGAACGCCCCTGACCTCACCAAACTGGCCCGCAACCGCTCCGCAGCCGAACTGCGCCGCTCCATCGAGGATCCGGACGCCGAAGTCGACTCCGCCTGGTGGCGCATCCAACTCACCTTGAACAGCGGCCAATCTTTTGAGGGCCGCCGTCTCAACGAAGACACACATTCCATCCAGTTCCTCGACAATCAGGGCAAACTGCGCACCGCCGCCAAATCCAACATCGCGCGCTCGCAAATCATCCGCACCTCACCCATGCCGTCCTACCGCGGAAAGCTCCAACCCGAGGAGTGGAACCACCTGCTCGCCTATCTGATCTCCGGAGACCTGCCATGAAGATGATCCTCAGCCTCCTTGCCGCACTTACCCTGCAGGCGCAAACAACGCCGCCCGCCGATAACTGGCCCACCTATCATGGCTCCGATTTCAGCCAGCACTACAGCACGCTCGCCGATCTCACTCCCGCCAATGTCTCCAAACTCTCGCTCGCCTGGACCCATCAGGCGCATTCGCTCGAAAAATTCGAGACCACGCCCCTCGTCATCGATGGAGTGATGTATCTCACCGAAGCTCCCAACACCATCCTCGCTCTCGATCCGGTTTCGGGCCGTCCCTATTGGGTCTACGAACACAAACTGCCCGAAGTCACCTACCCCTGCTGCGGCAAAGTGAATCGCGGAGTTGCCTACTCGGACGGCCTGATCTATTTCGCCACGCACGATGCCAAGGTGCTCGCCCTCGATGCCCGCACCGGGCGTCTGCGCTGGGAAAATACGCTCATCGACCATCGCCAGGGCTACTCCTTCACGCACGCCCCGCTCGTAGTGAAAGACAAAGTGATCGTCGGCTCCGGGGGCGGGGAACTCGGCATCCGCGGATTCCTCGCCGCACTCGACGCCAAAACCGGCAAAGAGATCTGGCGCTTCCAGATCATTCCCGGACCCGGTGAACCCGGCAACGAAACCTGGGGCGGCGATTCCTGGAAACACGGCGGCGGATCCATCTGGCTCACCGGTTCCTACGATCCGGAATTGAATCTCACCTACTGGGGTACAGGAAACCCGGGCCCCGACTGGAACCCTGCTGTCCGGCCCGGAGACAACCTGTACAGTGATTCTGTACTTGCCCTCGATCCCGACACCGGCAAGCTGAAGTGGTATTTCCAGTTCACGCCCCATGACGAGTGGGATTGGGATGCCGTGCAGACTCCCGTGCTGGTCGATCGCGAATGGAACGGCCGCATGCGCAAACTCATGTTCTGGGCCAGCCGCAATGGTTTCTTCTACGTCTTTGACCGCGCCAACGGCCAGTTCCTGCTGGGCAAGGAGTTCGTCAAACAAACCTGGGCCAAAGGCCTCGATGAACGCGGCCGTCCGATGCGCATCCCCGGCATGGGTCCCAGCAAGCAGGGAACGACAACGTATCCCGGAGTGCAGGGCGGCACCAACTGGTATGCTCCCGCCTACAGCCCGCGCACCGGTCTGTTCTATCTCACCGCCTGGGACGATTACCACGGCACGTACTTCGCCTGGGACCAGAAATATGAGCAAGGCAAGTGGTACGCCGGAGGAGGCGTGAAAGCACCCGTTCCCCCCACGCGACGCGAGCGTATCGTGACCCGCGACACCAGCGACGGATATGCCGCGGTGCGCGCCCTCGACCCGCTCACCGGCAAAGTCGCCTGGGATTACAAGATGCAGGACATGAGCGAAAGCGGACTGCTCGCCACGGCCACCGACCTGCTGTTTTCCGGCAATCGCGACGGCCACTTCTTTGCCCTCGATGCGCGCAACGGCAAACTGCTCTGGCGTCGTTATCTCGGAGGCCAGGTGATCGCCTCTCCCATCACCTACCGCGCCGGAGGCAAACAGTATGTATCCGTTGCTGCGGGGCACACGCTCTTCACCTTTGCGCTCGAATAACGGGTGACTGAGGCTATGATGGATGTTATGTCCACCAAGGCTGCGTTGAGCGAAGAGGAATATCTCCGCACCAGCTACTCCGGCGTCGACCGCGAGTTTCGCGATGGAGAATTACTGGAGAGAAGCGTGCCCGAATACTCACATGGCACCCTACAGGGTGAATTCTATTCGTTCTTCCGGCCCTTCCGTAAAGACCGCAAGCTATTTCCATCGGTGGAAACCCGCATCTGTCTCCGCCCCGGCCGTTACGTCATCCCTGACGTCTGTGTCTTCTGGCCCGAAGAACCCACCGGCGAAGTCCCCGAAGCCCTGCCCTTATTGGTGATTGAAGTTCTGTCCCCCGACGACCGCATGTCCGATGTCATCGCCAAACTGCGTGAATACCACGAAGCCGGCATCGCCCACATCTGGCTCGCCGATCCGAAACTCCGCTGTCTCTACCTCTACAGCGACGGTCTCCACGAAGTAACCGCCGCCCCCATCCCCGAAGTAGATCTCGAACTGCGCTTCGCCGAGTTATTCGCCTGAGCGGCACGCCTACCTACAGCTTGAAAAACCACAGCCAGAAGCGTTCTTCTCCCGCCCCGTAGTGATACCGCAGTTCAAACCCGGTATCCGCGGCCAACTTCTCCGCCTGCGCCACGGTAAACGGCACACCCAGCCATGTATCGCCGCTTTCCGGTTTCACCTTTTCGCAGCCCTGCACCTCGAACTTGAACAGCGATCCCGGCCGCAGCAATCGCCCCACCTCGCCCACCAGTCCGGTGATCACCTCATAGCTCGAAACATGGTGAAACACGCAGCAGGAATACGCGAAATCGAACTGCCCCGGCACGTTGCCCAACGACAGCCCGTCGATATGCACCACCGACGCATTCGGCCGCGAGGCCAGCGCTTTCCGCGCCAGACTCACCATCTGCGCGCTGATATCGGCGCCCACCACTTCGCCGAACACTCCGGCCAGCGCACGCGTCACCCGTCCCGCCCCGCAGCCTAGTTCAAACACCCGCATCGTCTTCGGATCGCGCGCTTCGCAGATGTTCTCCATGTCCGTGAGGATGTCCTGCGCCACCGTGGTTTCCCCCGATGCATAGAACTCCTCCTCGTTCCATTCCGCCAGCCCGTCGGCGATGTAGTGTTTGGCGTTGCGGCTGGCGCGGTCGTCCCAGTCGCGCCGCATCTTCTCCGAATAAGCCTTCAGCCCTGTAGTGGTTTTGCGTCCCAGCATGTATGCCCTCTTAGATTAGCGCCCCGGCGACTCCAACAGTTGTTTGTGGGACAAATCAAGGGCGAACCCGCCGGGGTGAACCTGTCTCATTCAATCAAGGACACTACGCCTTGCCGCGGATCTCGAACCTGGCGGCGGTCTTCCATTTCCCGCGCGTGAAATCCGGCATGGGGACTTTGCGGTTGCCCTCGGCGATCGACTGCTCGCTGAGGGGCGCGATGGCGCTCCACGTCACGGCGTCCTCGATCGAGACAGGGGGAGGCGTGCGGTCGCGGATGCTCTCCATCAGCGCCGCCAATTCGATGTAGTCGGAGCCGTGATGGTTGCGCACGCTGGCGTGCTTCCCGTAGCGCTTCCACAGCGGGTGGTCGAACTCGTCGAGCAGGGGGTCGAGCGGAGGCCATTCGCTCCCCGCGTGGGGCGTCTTGCGGTCCCAGTGGCGGTCCTGGAGCCAGATGCTGCCCTTGCCGGGGAAGGGCCAGCGCACGTAGCCCTTGGTCCCCATGTAACGATGCGCGTCGTCGCGAGGATGCCAGCTCGTGGTGTCGTGAAAACCGATGGCGGTGCGTCCGTCGTTGAGCTGCGCGACGGCCGTGCAGCGGTCGCCGCAGGCATAGCGGGCCGAGGCCGCGGGGGAGCCGGGACCGAACATGTCCGCCGCATAGCGGTTCATGCCGCGGGAGACCGTGTTGACGGCGAGCACGGATTCGACGCGCGTGCCGTGGTTCACGTCCATCAGCATGGCGATGGGTGCGAAGGAATGCGTGGGGTAGAGATGGCCGTTGCGGCGCGCGGTCTCTTGTCCCCGCCAAGCCAGTTTGCCGGTCGTCCCGCGTCCGAAAAGCACGGCGCGCACATCGTGCCCGTAGCCGGATTCGCAGTGCACGACTTCACCCAGCAGGCCGGCGCGGGCGATGTTCAGGATCGCCATCGGTTCGCGCCGGTAGACCCAGTTCTCCAGCATGGTGCAGGGAACGCCCGTCTTTTCGGACTTCTCCACCAGCGCCCAACACTCGTCGATCGTGACGGCGGCGGGGACTTCGACGGCGGCGTACTTGCCGGCGTCCATCGAGGCGAGCATCATCGGCGCGTGCCACTCCCAGGGGGTCGCGACGACCGTCGCATCCAGGTCCGAACGTTGCAGCAGGCGGCGGAAATCCTCCGGCCCGCGGGCGTACACGGCGGGCTTGCCGCGCCCGGCTTCGGCGCAGATCGCCTGCGCCCGTGCGGCGGCGTTGTCGTCGATATCGGCGACGGCGGCGATCTCGACGCCGGGCAGTTGCATCATGGTGCGCAGCAGGCTCGTGCCGCGCGTGCCGGCGCCCAGCAGTCCGATGCGGACGGTTTTTTCGGCGGCAGCGGCGGCCACGGCGGCGGCGCTGCCCAGGAATGCTCTTCGATGCATTTCGATCCTCCTTCGCGGCCCGGCGACCGCCTCAGTCAGTCTAACCGATACCCGCAACCAGGCGGCGGATTGTCTCGCTGAGGCGCCGGCGGGAGGATTCAGCGCGGCTCCAGGCCAACCAAACCGGACAGGATATAGGCTCGCCCAATTGGACAAGCGGATTGCCATCACGTTCGAAGATGCGGCATTACGGGTGCGCCGGAATCGTTTCCACTCTCGGACCTTACAAAATCCGACACCATGTCCACCTGTTTCCTCACCCCCTCCTCATCCCCCAGCTTCGCCGCCGCCTCCATCTCCGCTCCGATCGCCGTGATCCGCGGAAATCCGTACGCCGCCCCGGTCCCCTTCAGATTATGCGCCAGCGTGGCAATGCGCCCATATTCACCCTGGGTCAGAAGTTCCAGAATCAGCGGCACTTCCTGCCGTCGCTTGTTCAGATAGGCAGGCCCCAGCGCGCGGATGGCCGACGGAAGCTCCATCGGCTGGCAGCTCTTCTGGATTGCCTCAAACAGCGCCTGCCGCGAAATCGGCTTGGTAAGATGCTGCTGGCACCCCGCTTCGCGGCTGAGCGCTTCGTCCGCCGCTTGTGCCCTCGCACTCAGTGCAATGATCGGTACCGGCACGCTGCCTCGCTCCCGTTCTAAGGCGCGAATCGCCCGCACCGCCGACCATCCGTCCATGCCCGGCATCTGCACATCCATCAGAATCAGGTCGAACTGCCCGGAGACGAACATCTGCACCGCCGCCCGGCCGTCGGTGGCAAACTCGATTGAGAAAGGAGTCCGGTCGAAATAGGCCCGCATCAGGATCTGATTGTCGGTGGAATCCTCGGCAATCAGAATCCGCCGCCTCGGTTCGTTCTGCAAACTTGGTTGTGCAGTCACCTTCACCGCATCCGTCACGGGAAGCGCCCTCCCCAAGGGCAGGTTCATTGTAATCCGGAACGTCGTCCCTTCCCCCGGCGTGCTTTCCACGCCGATCCGTCCACCCATCAGCTCCACCAGCCGCCGCACTATACCCAGCCCCAGCCCGCTCCCCCCGTACAGCCGCGCCGTGGAAGCGTCCACTTGTGTAAAGTCGCGGAAGATCGACGGCAGTTTCTCCCGTGGAATCCCAATCCCCGTATCCGTCACCGTAATCGCCACCGCCGGCCCGCCACCCGATTCAATCCCGATGGACACCTCCCCTGCTTCGGTGAACTTAACGGAATTGGACACCAGATTCAGAAGGATCTGTTGCAACCGGGCCGGATCCCCCACCCGCGCCAGCACAACATCCGGAGCCATCCGTACCTCAAGCGCCAACCCCTTGCCGTGCGCCTTGGGAGCAACCAGCTCCACGCTCCGCTGCACCACCTCATCCAGACGAAATTCGGTCTGCTCCAGTTCGAAACGCCCGGACTCAATCTTGGAAAGGTCCAGCAGATTGTTGATCAGATTCAGCAGCCGGTAACCCGCCCGCTGGAATACGGAGACGTAATGCCGTTGCTTGCTGTCGAGCGAGGATTCCTCCAACATGTCCGCCATGCCGAGAATCGCATTCAGCGGCGTCCGGATCTCGTGGCTCACCGTGGCGATGAATTGGCTCTTCGCCTGGCTGGCATGCTCGGCACGCTGCGTCTCGGCGATCAACCGGGCGTTGTTCAACCTCAGTTGCCGCTCCAACTGCTTTTCCCCGGCCAGATCGCGAACGAACAAAACGAACCCAACGCGCACCGCGTGCAGCGAAAAGTGAACATCGGCGATTTCTCCGCTCGCTTTCCGCAGCGTGGCCTCCCGCGCCGCACTGCCCCCCGCCCGCGCCGCCGCCAGCAGCTCCCCATCCACCTCGAAAGTAGCGTACACGCCCGCACCCCGGTTGGCGCGAACCACTACTCCCTCCGCATCCAGCAGAAAGATCGCGTAGTGGGTGATATCGGCGAGCAACTCGAAACAGTCTGTCTCGCGCATCGGTTCGGCCGCAGGCCCGGGAAAGCGCGCAAGGCCTTCCATCTATCGATTCATCGGAGCGAACCGGGCAAAACTTCATACAATCAAATGTCATGCATTTGTACGCTTTGCTCGCTGCCTCCGCGTTGCTGGCACAGCCGCCCGCCGCGCGTATCAAAATCGACACCGACCGCGTTATCGGCGAGGTCCACCCCCACGTCTTCGGCAACTTCGCCGAGCATCTGGGCCGTTGCATCTACGGCGGCCTCTACGAACCCGGCAGTCCGCTCGCCGACGAGAAAGGCTATCGCAAGGATGTCATGCAGGCCGTCAAAGGCCTCGGCGTCACCCTGCTCCGCTGGCCCGGCGGCAACTTCGCTTCCGGCTACAACTGGAAGGACGGCATCGGACCAAAGCAGTTGCGCCCCGTCCGTCCCGAAGGCGCATGGGGCGCGCTCGAGCCCAACACCTTCGGCACCGATGATTTCCTCGATTATTCCGAGCGCATGGGCCTCGAGCCCTACATCTGCATCAATGCCGGACTCGGCACGGTCGAGGACGCGCGCCAGTGGGTCGAATACACCAACGAATCGCGCCACACCTACTGGGCCGATCAGCGCCGCAAGAACGGCCGCGACAAGCCCTACAACGTGAAGTATTGGGGCTTGGGCAACGAGATCGACGGCCCCTGGCAACTCGGGCACAAGAACGCCGAAGACTACGTGAAGTTCGCCCTCGAAGCGGCCAAAGCCATGCGCCGCGTCGATGACTCCATCAAGTTAATCGGCAGCGGCTCCAGCAACTTCCGCCAGGGCTGGGATTGGATCGGCTGGAACCGCAAGGTCCTCGAAGGGCTCGGCAACGAACTCGACTACATCTCCCTCCACACCTACATCGGAAACCGCGCCAACAACTTCGAGCAGTTCCTCGCCGCCTCCCAGGACATCGACCATCGCATCGATGTTGTCGAAGGCCTCATCAAAGCTGCGCAATCGGGCCAAGCGAACCCCAGGCCCATCTACATCGCCTACGACGAATGGAACGTCTGGTACCGCGCCCGCGGCGGCAGCACCGAACACGAAATCGGCAAGACCCGCCTCGAAGAGATCTACAACTACGAAGACGCCCTCGCCATGGGCATGTTCTTCAACTCCTTCATCCGCAAGGCGCACATCGTGAAGATGGCCAACCTCGCCCAAATCGTCAACGTCATCGCTCCCATCTTCACCAACGAAAAGGGCCTGTTCCTGCAGCCCATTTACTTCCCCATCGCCGAGTACGCCAAGCAGCGCGGCAAGCTCTCGCTCGATCTGTGGGTAAGCTCGCCGACCTACCGCGTCGGCAACCGTGCGCCGCTCAATTACCTCGATACCTCGGCCACCTTCGACAAAGCCACCGGCACCGTGTACCTGAACGTGCTCAACCGCAGCGAGAAGATGGACATCGCCGCGCGCCTCGACAACGTGACCGGCAAGCTGGAGCCGAAAGCCGAAGTATGGGAGATGAATCACGGCGACCTGAAGGCCACCCACATCTTCGGCGATGACCGCAAGGTGCGGCCCGCAACGCGCGGCGTCACGCTGGCCAACGGCATGTACACCTTCCCCAAGCATTCGCTCACCATACTGAAGCTCCAGGTGCGCCAGTAGATGGCGGTGATCGATCCGGGGCTCTACCGCCGCGCTTCCACCCGCGCCGATGCACCACGTCCCGCTGTCTTCCTCGACCGCGATGGAGTGATCGTGGAGGAAGTCGGCTACTTGCACAAGGTGGAAGACATCGCCATCATTCCCTCCGCCCCCCAGGCAGTGGCGAGGCTGAACCAAGCCGGAGTGCCCGTAGTAGTGGTGACCAATCAGGCGGGCATCGGTCGCGGCTATTACACCTGGGCCGAGTTTGAGCGAGTGCAAGCCGAAATCGAAGCGCGCCTGCTCCCCGGCACCCTCGATGGAGTCTGGGCCTGCGGCTATCACATCGACGGGGAAGTGGCCGAGCTACGCAAGGATCACCCCTGGCGCAAACCGCATCCCGGCATGTTGCTCGATGCAGCCGAAGTCCTGGGCATCGATCTCACCCGCTCCTGGCTGATCGGCGACAAAGTGCTTGACATCGAATGTGCCGTCGCCGCCGGACTCGCCGGAGCCGTGCTGGTCCGCACCGGCTACGGCAAGGACCACGAACCGAGGCTAACCTCTCTCTCTCCCGGCTCCTGCACCATCTCGGTAGCGGATGACATCGCCGCCGCAGTGGCCGGCTTATAGCAAGAGCTTTCAGTCTGCTCCATTCACAGCTCTCGCGCCTCGAATCCAGTTGATTGCGCAGAATGCAGTTAAGGCTCTGGACCGTGCCGAACGAAGGCAATTCCGCACTGCCAGACGTAACGTCTTCTTCGTTATCATCACTATTCAACCAAACCCATGATTTTCGACAAAAGCACCGTCACCCTCTTTGCCTCGGCTGCCCAGGTTGCCTATCAAGGCCTCACAGAGGTCACGGATTGGGGCAGCAAAGAGAAACTCACCATTGATTCCTTTCCCGACAACCATGCCGACACACAGGGATTTACCGCGGCATCGGAGTCCTCCGTGCTGCTCGTATTTCGTGGAACCGAGTCGAAAAACATCCGGGATTGGATGACCGACGCCCGCGCGGGCCGCATCCCCAGCCTCGCCGGAGGCACGGTCCATCAGGGATTCTCCCAAGCCCTCGACGCAGTGTGGAACCACATTCAACAGACCCTGGCAAAGCATCCTGGCAAACCTCTGGTCATCACCGGCCACAGCCTCGGCGGAGGACTCGCAGTGCTGGCCGCCAGCCGCCTGCCCGGTGTTCCGCTCAGTCTCTACACATTCGGTCAGCCCCGTGTGGGCAATGAGGAATTCGCCAAAGCCTGCGAAAGCCAGTTCGGAGCCAGCTACTTTCGCATCGTCAACGATAAAGACATCGTCCCTCGCGTGCCGCCGTTCACCAGCGGCTACCGTCATTTCGGCCAGGAAATTGGAATCGACTCCAACGGCCAGGTCCGCGAAGTCGACTTCGGTGTCGAAACATCCGAAGACGCCATCCGGCTGGCCGTCGGTACTTCGGTCGTGATCCCCAAGGCGGTGAACTCGTTCATCCCGCAGATTCTCGAACTGGTGGACTCGGTAGCGCGAGGCAAGAACAGCAAGGATGCCGTCATCGCCTCCATTGGTGGCCTGCTGGCCTTCCTGCAATTGTTCCCCGGCGGAGGCATCCCTCAGTTCATTCGCAGCTTAAAGGACCGCACCGCCGCACTTGCGGCGATCCAGCAGAATCCCGGAGCCTTCGAACCAATCGCCGATCATGACATGAGTTTCTACCGCGCCGGCTTGCAATAGGGCCGCTACCGCCCAAAATCAACTGCCCCAGCGTCCCCGCCGGCACAATCGTGAAGTTCGTCACCGTCTGCATCTGGAACGCATTCAACATGGGCAAAGAGCCTTGGTTGACACTAGGACAGTTCTGTCCGAGACTGGAAGTTTGAAGGGCGCGGAGTTCGAGCGGAGAGTCCGGAAGATGGCGCGAAAGCGGAAGGTCACCTGCCAGTTTGTGGCCGACAAGGGAAAGGGAAGCCATGGCCGCCTCTATTTCGGAGCGGAGTTCACCACCCTCAAAGACCGCAAGAAGGAAATCGGCCGCGACCTGCTGGCCAAGATGTGCGCGGATCTGAAGATCGATCCGCATGAGCTTTAGGAGGCACAACGCCATGTCCCTATTCAGCTATCCCGCTAAGTTCACGGCTGGCAGTGACGGTCGCGTGTTGGTCGAGTTTGTCGATCTGCCCCGTGTCGCCACGGATGGCAAGGACGACCGCGAGGCCATGGAAGAAGCCATGGATGCTCTCGGCTCCGATCTCTCCATCCGCCTGTCCCGCCGGGAGGAAATCCCGACGCCCTCGCCTGCCAAGCGCGGCCGGCGCCTTGTACCCGTGCCGCTCTGGCTGGCGCCGAAGCTCGCCCTCTACCTTGCCATGCGCGATCAGCGCGTCAGCAACTCCGAGTTGGCGCGCCGCCTGGGCGTTCACGAACGGGTTGTCCGCCGCATGCTCGACCCCGAGCACGCCACCAAGGCCGTGAAGATCCAGGCCGCCCTCGCGGTCCTCGGAAAGCAGTTGACCGTCGAAGTCCGCGACGCCGCCTGAAACGGCTATCGCCCAAAATACCCATTCACCTCCACCACCACATCCGTCCGCCGGTACGCATACACATTTAACTGCCCCAGCGTCCCCGCCGGCACAATGGTAAAGTTCGTCACCGTCTGCCCTTGAAATGCATTCAACACCGACGCATTCGGCTGTGGCTGCCCTGTCGGATACGCCGTAATGAACGGCATCGGATTCCCATTAGGAACCGCCGTCACGTTCACCGCGTACCCACGAGCATCGGCCGGAATGCCCGCACACGGCCCCGTCACCATATTCACCGTGCGAGTGGTCGTATCCTCAAATTTCGGAGCATTCACGCCCAGCGTGTTATACACCCGGCACTGCGTCACAGGGAAATAGAATTGCCCGGTAGTCCCGTTATCGGGAGCAAAGTAGCCATTGATATCCATGATGAAATCCGTAGCCTCAAACGCATACACATCAATCGACCCGTCGTTGCTCGCCGGTACAATCACGTTGTTCGCCAGCGTCCGCCCGACAAACGAATTGATGCTCGACACATTCGGCAATCCTCCCCCCGTGGGCCATGTCGTCAGGAAGGGAAGCGGCCCCGGCGGTGCAACCGTCAGCGTCACCGAATACGCCGCCGCACCCGCCGGAATCACGCAATGCGGGCTCAGCGGGAAACGGAAGCTGCGCCCCACGCGCGTCTGCATCGATGGAGGACCGAACGGCCCCGGAATCGGCCGGTAATCACTCCGCGTATCAATCACGCGGCACGGCGTCAGCGGATAAAACACCAGATTCGAAACCACCGGATCATCGGTGAAGTACCCCGAAATATCGATCACAAAATCCGCCGCGTGCGACGTGTAAAGGGAAATCCCCCCGTTCGCACCGGCTTTGATAATCTGCGCATTGGCCACCGTTTGCCCATCAGGAGTCCGCACCGTCCAGACATTCGGCCGCGCCTCGCCCGAAGGCCACACGGTCACGAAATCCACCACGCCCCCCGGACGCGGGATCACCGTCACGTTCAGCACATACGCCTTGGCATTGGCCGGCACAACGCACGTTGGCGATTGCGGCAGCGGCAGCTCGCGAGTCTGCCCCGCATTCAGAAACGGCGGGCCGAACACCCCGGTGCGCGACGGGTCATTGTACTCCGGGCGCGTCTCCACCAGCCGGCACGGAGCCAGCGGCTTAAACCGCAGCCCCGCCGTCTGCGTAGGCGGCGGAACCACCCCCGCCTGCACGAACGTCAGAATCCGCCCCGCGATCACCACCTCAGCCGTCCGCGCCGCACCGCCGTTCGGCTGCACCGTGTAGGCAAAGGTGCCCGGCCCCACATCCGGCAGAGTGGTGTTCGTGGTGATCCACGAGGGCAGGGAAGTCACAGTCCACGAACACCCCGTATTCGTCTCGATCTGCACCGACCCCGTAGCGCCGGAAGCCGGAATCTGCACGGCCCCCGACGGAGTCAACGCGTAAGCGCACCCTTGCGCCGCGGCCTGCGAAATGTGAAAAAACTGCCCTGCGACAATAATGGTCGTGCTGCGCTCCGAGCCAATATTGAGCAGCACATTAAAGTGGAACGTCCCACTTCCCGTGATCGGAAGCGTCGTAGTGGTTGTCGTCCAGGAGGCCAGTTGCAGATTCGTCACCGTCCAACTGCACCCGGGCTGCGTGGTGACCACCACGGCCAGATTCGTAGCCCCACTCGCCGGCAGCACTCCGGTTCCGGTAGAACTGAGAGAATACGTACACCCCGACGTCCCCGCCCCCTGCGAGACAACGTACGGCTTACCCGCCACCGTCAGTTGCACCGACCGAGCCGCGCCCGTGTTGGCCGCCACGCTGTAACGGAACAGCCCGTTGGTCGTTTGCAGCGCGGTGATCCAGGAGGGTACCCCCGTCACGCTCCAACTACACCCCTGCTGCGTGGTCACCCCCACCGACCCAGTGCCACCCGTCGAGTCGAACAACCCGGAGCCCGCCGCCAGCGAGTAGCTGCAAGCCGCAAAATTCGCCGTCACCGTCTTCGGCCCATTCATCAGCAGTTGCACATTCGTGCTGGTACTGGTGACGGCCCCGGAGTATCCGACAAACCCATATCCCGCACTCACCGAAGCAAGCAGCGTCACCGTCGAACCGGAGTTGTGATAGCCATCCGAGCCCGCCGGCCCAATCCCCACATCGCCCCCAAAAATCGGACTCACATTCACCGTCAGCAGATACTGCGTGTTGAAGTTCGCCGTGTAGGTGGACGATGTCGCTGGAACGGTAATCGTCGTATTGGCGCTCGACGAGTTGAGATTGGGCCCGGTCCAGTTCGCGAAACCATAGCGCGTTCCGGCAGGGCCCGGCGTCGTGGCGTTCACCGAAACGGAATGCTGCGAGTTGGCGCCCCAGTAGAACGTCTGCGGAGCCGTGTAGCCGGCCCCATCCACCGTGATCGGCAAACCCGCGGGCGAAGTCTGAATGGTGTACGCCGGAGCCGGCGGAGCGGAGGGATTGAGCACAACGCGAACATCGTCCAGGAAGTCGCACGCCGAGCCTCCTCCCAGCCCCTCAAACTGCAACCGCGTAGTGGAGCCGTTGCCTCCGTAAACCGTATACGTATAGGTCTGCCATGTGGAGCCGGTCCGCACAATCGTGGCAACGATCTGCCCGCCCCATCGCACCCGTATCGAACTGCTCGATGCCCCCGCCCGATTCGAGAAGGCAAAGCGCAAATCGTAGCCGGTCCCGGCCACCGTCTCGACATCCTGATAGATGGTGCTGTTGTTCCCGTTGGCCGAGAGCTGCGTCCACTGGTTCCCATCATCGGCCGGAGTCCCGGAAAGGCGCTGCACCAAGGGCTGGCCGGCCACCACGTTCCAGCCGATCAACGGCGCGGAGATGGGCGAACCATCCACGCGCGGAGCCTCGAAGCCCGCGTTCAGCACATACTCCCGCGGCATGATGGCGATGGCAAAGCTCAAAGAACTTAGACTGCCGTTGGATTCATAGCAGCGCACCCGCAGCGACAAATCCGCGCCGGTGTCTTCTAAGTAATCGTCCACCTTACAGCGCCCCGGAGCGAATGATCCCGCGGACGAGACCGTGTTGACCACGGCGTTCATGCCGGGATAACGGTTGATATTGAGTCCCTGGAACGTCACTACCAGACCGCTGGAGGGAGATCCGGTCACGGTAACGCCACCCTCCGGATTGTAGTTGTAAGCCGTGTTCCCAGGTGAAGTAGGGCTGTAAAAGGCATACCCGAGCGCTCGCGGATTGGCGCCCGCCGGAATCACGGCCACGGTGAATTCGGAATCGCCAAGAACCGAGCCCGCGCCGCACTTCACGTTCACCTCAAAAGCTGAGTTCTGCGTATTCCAACCTGTTGGTGCGCAGGTCACCGGCCCTGCTCCCACCGCCGTCACCTGCACATGCGATTGCTGGCCGCCATTCAGCCCCGGAAACGCAACCGTGTAGCTGCCTGTTGCAGCACGCGTCACCGTGGGCTGCTGGCCATTAGTGGTGTAGCGGTGGGGCAAAGCATAAAAGGGGGCCGTGGGATTGGGCGCATAGGCGAAGGAGATGTCCCTGTCGTTGCCTTGCGGAATGAACCACAGGAAGAAGCTCGTATCGGCCGCCAGCCCGGATGTGGCGAAACAAAGCACTGTGGTCTGGGCGGTGTTGAAACTGCCGGCTTTGCAGAAGCGGTTATCCGTGCCCACGGCAGTCACCAGCGGAATAGGACCCACCGTCTGCCCCGCATACATCACGTTGGGCATGGACACGACGTAGACTCCCGTCGAGCCGTGGGACACCGAGACCGTAGTCTTCGAAGTGTTCGCACCCAGCACTGTTCCATCCACCTGGACATGGACGAACTTCGTTTCATAGGCCATCGAAAGCACCGGCAGCGCCAGCGCGAGGAGCAGTTTCGCCGAGTTCATACGGCTCAAATCAGCGGAATCGATTGGCGAACGGGATCAGCTCGGCAAACTTTTTCTGATGAGGTGTGGCTCGGGGGCCCCTCGGAAAACTTCCCGGCGCCGCGATCTAGATTCGCTCGATCAGCACGTCGTCAGCGTGGGCTGCCAGCGCCTCCAGGTCGTCCGGATTGCATGTGAGAACGGTCCCTCCGGGTTCGGCGAATGCCACGACCAACGCATCGACGGCTGACCCACGACGGGCCAGTCGCCGCAGTAGGGCTGCTCGCCGCGCGAATGACTCAGGGACCGCCTCGGCGATGTCGCAGGTCTTCAGGAACCGGTTCACGTTCGTATCGCGCCCCGAGTGTCCCTGCAAGCACTCCACCAGAACCACCGCAGGTACGGTCGGTGGCCATAGGCCCTCCTGGCGTAGGGCGACTATCAGGGCCAGCGCGCGGCGGGAGCGCTCCGCCAGTTGGCTGACCGCCCCCGAATCCAGGATCAACACAAAGGCTAACCAGCTTTCCGATTCACGCGACCGGCGATTCGTTGAGCCACGGCCGCCGCGCGGGCGCGCTCTCGGGGGGCGGCCTGGCCGACCTCTGCCGCGAGTTCGGCTGTGTAGCGCCGGCTGGCGGACTGTAGCTTCCGGCGGCGCACTTCGGTGCGCACCGCTTCCTGAAGGAGCTCGGATGCGGGCAGCCGGCGCTCTTTCACAATTTTGTAAAGGTCCGATGGCAGATAGATCTGCATGCGCGGCATACGCCTAGTATACACACATACACTCTCCAGGCTCGTGCGTGCCGTCGCTGAGCGCGTGAGGCTCATCATGCACCGTCGGTCCGTTCACTGTGGCAGATGCTGCTCTTGATCTGCCGCGCTACTCTCAAGCCACATGCCATATCGCGAGTAAAGACCGACGCCGCCAACCCATACTCGGTATCGTTCGCGAGGCGGATCGCCTCAGCCTCATCGGAGGCGCGCTCCACTGCGACGCTGGTTCGTCAACGTCAGCTTTGCTTCTTCGCGTCATCGATCCGCGTGACTTCGCCGGGAGCAATCGAATCGAGTACCAGTAACGCGGCGGGCACAAGGCACTGGAGATCGGTCAAGCGATTGGCGGAAGCGCACAGAATCACGATGGATATCCGCCGCTGCGAGCAACAGGGCGTTCTTCAACCTGGCCAGCTTCGCGTATCCGGCGGTCTGGCACTCATGGCCCGTTCTCGCAACCAAGCCTCACGTCAGAAGCCATCACTTGACCGATTTCCCCATCGTCGCTAGACTGCAAGTGAATTGATTAATCAGTTCGCAAAGGAAGCTCATCATTAAGCCCACTAAACCCATGACCAACGTGATCTCCGCCGTAACTGCCCGCACCCAGCTCGGGCAGATCCTCCGGCGTATCAACCAAAAGAACGAACGCTTCGTCGTTGACCGCCGCGGCCAGCCCCAAGCCGTGATCATGAGCATCAACGACTACATCGACACCTTTGCCCCCACTCCAGAGTGGCTTAGGGCTATCGGCCAGGAGGCTAAAGAAAAAGGTCTCTCCAAACTCACCATGCGGCAGATTGATGCCGAGATCGCAGATGCCCGCCGCCAACGAAAAAGTAATGCAGCCAAACCCAAATGATCCGGGTGGTGCTGGATACCAACGTTGTTATCTCTGCCTATTTGAACCAGGATGGGCCGCCTTTCCGCGTGCTCAAACTTGCCTTGGCTGGCCTGATAAGACTCTATGCCTCAGAGCCAATCCTGGCTGAGTACAAGGAGTTACTGCTTCGCAAGAGTTACCCCTTGGACAAACGCCGTGCCGCACTGTTTCTCACCGCCATTCGCTCTGCCGGCACGATAGTCAAACCCTCCTCCGGTCTGCCGCTAACGCTGCCAGATCCAGACGATGCCATGTTCCTTGAGTGTGCCTAGGCCGCCAAGGCTGACTTCCTCGTTACCGGCAACACCAAGCACTTCCCTCCAAAGTGGAAACTCACCCGGCGCATCACGCCGGCCGCATTCCTCGCCGCCTGGTATGGCGTCCACTCCAAAGGCTCCCTGCCTGGCCAGTAAGCCATGCCCAGGAAGTTCGACAAATTCAACCGGCCAGCAGAGCCGTGTTACCGTTTCCCTGCTCGTCCGGGATCGTTGGATCGCGTCACCGCCAGATGCGGGAATTACGGATTCAGAATCGCGGCAGACCGTACCGGGTGCTATACGCCGGTGGTACGACGAGAATGTTCCGGTAGCCGGCGAGAGGTACTGATGAGTACCTCCGCGAGATTGAGAAAGAAGGGCGCAATGAAGCGACAAACATGGGTCGCATGGAAGCCGAAGCGAGTCGTTTGTCCGGCGAGCTTCATCTCGCGCAGCTCTTGAAGGCACGCGGGCTTACCAAGGTGGACCTTTCTTGTATGTATATAGCACTCATGCACTCGCATTCTGTGCTCTTATGGCCTTGGGTGTAATGTATGTAGCTTTTCGGAGTTACGCGGACAAGCCGGGATTACACGTAGCCGGACTCGTTGCGATGGAAGGCCTGTTGGTCACGGTGATCTTCGGCATCATCCGCTGCAACAGTGGTGGCCGGTGGCAAGAACTGGATCTATTGACTGGTGGTGTTCTGTCAGCTCTTCTGGCTGGGCTAATTGTCAGGATTCTTCCGAAGTTTAGCCGAAGTTCAGCCGCCCTATAGGAAAATAAACGCAATGATCACGTCTAACGACAGCTATTTCACTAAGATCCAGTAGAGGGACACCTTGGGAGCAAACGACACTATGTCGACACTCTTACGGCAGGATGAGGCAATCGCCGAGCTCTCTGCAATGAATGAGGCCGTCTTCGAGACGCGCTGTTGGAAACCCTGAAGCTGATGGCGAGTTGTCGATGAGTGGCTCAAAGTCCATGCCTCGGAAAAGTGACGCCGCAGTTCTTCCTCGCGGCGAAGCGCCTTCTCATGTGCCATGTTCCACTTTGAGATCAGGTTCCGGGTCACTTCGTCCATGATTGTTTGTGACCACTTTGGAAGATGCAGGCGGGGTGCCGCAGCAGCGTATCAGCCACTGGCATCGGGATAAGAACGCACGCGTCCAGAACGACGCGGTAGTCGGCTCTCATTCGTCTTCGCCACCCTCGGGAATGCCAGTTCGATCATAAAGGCCGGATTCGAATGCCTCCCGCGCAATCCGATCGAGTGCCGCCTTCCGCTCAGCATCGCGACGCTTTTGGTGAGCAATCAGATCCTTCAAGTAGATGCGCCGGTGACTGCCTGCCTTGTGATACGGCAAGTCGCCGGCCTCCAGCAACTTGATCAGATGCGGCCGCGAAACGCCCAGAAGGTCGGCGGCGCGCTGGGTCGTCAATTGCTGATTCTCCGGGATCAGGACTACCGCACGGCCCAACTGCATATTCCGCGCAATGTCCTTAAGCAGGCGGTAGGCCGCATTCGGTAGCTGAAGCCGCTCCCCATCAGCCCCGACCAAGGCGGGAGAACCCAGTTGAAGCATTCGATACAGCTCTCGAATCTGGCCTTCGTCCGACTCCGGCAGAACGACGGGATTGGTGTGGCATGTCCATTCCTCCACCCAAAGATACTATTCTATCGCAATATACGCAATACAATCAAATTAACCGAAACGATCCTGTAGCTTGTGTGGTTTACAAATAGTTATTTCAGGTTTTGCTGGTAACGGAGATTCTTGTCGGTGGTAAGGAGAAGATCGAAGCCGTCTTTCTCCGCCGCGTCCAACAACTCGCCGTTTCGCAAGCGGTCCCACCCGGCATCAACGGAAAGAGTCACCTCATGCCCCGTCAGGTACCGTTTTATGGGGACCGGCGTCCCCTGATCGAAGAGTACGCGCATTGTTAAGGAGCGTAGGCAGGGGGCTTGTCGAGACTGCGCGCCGCAAATTCGATTACGGCCTCCACCTGAGACCGGTCCAGACCAGCAAACCATTCCATGATGTCATCAATGTTCGCGCCGGCTTCCAGATTTTCAAAAATGGCGGAAACCGGCATTCGGGTGCCTTTCAACACCCATGCGCCGCTCACCTTGCCGGGGATGCTCTCCACAACGGGACACTGAGACCAGTCAATAGTTCCGGCTGCGTTTCCGCCCGGTGCAGGCGCATCCACCGCGATCTTCGCCAGCCATGCCTCTAAGGTCAGGCCCTGCGCCCTGAGCGCCGCCGCCTGTTCATCGGGCAATTCGATCACCGTCATGGGAGGCTCCACTCCTTGCATTCATCGTAACCGATTCACCTTGAGCCAACTTTTTCTCCCACCCCTGATCCCACGCACCTATCGATTCCGCTGATCGAATTACATGCCGATACACGTAGAATGGAGGGATGCTTCCGCCCAGTGGCGACGTGACCCTGTTGCTCCGGCAATGGACCAACGGGAACACCGAAGCCCTCGGCCAGTTGCTCCCCATGGTGTACGGGGAACTCCAGCGGCTCGCTCACTACCACCTCCAGCGCGAGCGCTCCGCCCGCACGCTCCAAGCCACAGCCCTCGTTCACGAAGCCTATCTCCGCCTCGCCGGACAGCAGGAAAAGGAATGGAAGAACCGAGGCCACTTCCTCGCCGTCTGCTCCCAACTCCTCCGCCAGGTCCTGGTGGACATGGCGCGCGCCCGCCAGGCAGCCAAGCGCGGCGCAGGCGCATCGCGCGTCGACTTCGATGTCGCCATCTCCGGCATGTCCGCCACCACCAGCGATGCCGAATTGATCGCCCTCAACGACGCCCTCGCCGAACTGACCCGCATGGATCCCATCAAGGCCCAAATCGTCGACCTCAAATACTTCGGCGGCTTCAGCGTCGAAGAGATCGCCGCCATGCTCGAAATCTCCACTCCCACGGTCAAGCGCTACTGGGCCATCGCCAAAGCCTGGCTCTTCCACGAACTCAAGCGGGAGCACGCCTGACATGACCGCCGGCATCTGGAAGCGCGTCGAGGAGATCTTTTCCCAAGCCCTCGATCTTTCCCCCGCTGAGCGTTCCGCATTCCTCCACACTCACGACCCGGCCCTCCGTCGGCACGTCGAGTCCCTGCTCGCCGCCCACGAGCAGGCCGGCGATTACCTCGAATCCGGTCCCATCGATTTCCTCCGCGAAACATTCGGTCAATACCGCGCCGGCAAGGAAATCGGCCGCGGCGGGATGAGCGTCGTCTATCTCGGCGAACGCCTCGGCGGCGAGTTTGAACGCCAGGTCGCCATCAAAGTCCTCCTTGGTGCGTCCGGCCCCGTAGCCGAAGAAACGCGCATCCTCGCCGGACTCGAACACGCCCACATCGCCCGCCTCTACGACGCCGGCGTCACCTCTTCCGGATTCCGCTACCTCGTCATGGAGTACATCGATGGCACCCCCATCGACCGCTATGCGCAACAGCTCAGCGAATCCCAAAAGCTGCGCCTCTTCCTCCAAGTCTGCGCCGGAGTGCAGTACGCCCACCGTTCCTTGATCGTTCACCGCGACCTCAAACCCGGCAACATCCTCGTCACCAGGGAAGGCGTGGCGAAGCTGCTCGACTTCGGCATCGCCAAGATGCTCTCCCTCGAAACCGCCGGCCACACCACCGGCGTCCGCGCCTGGACTCCCGACTACGCCAGCCCCGAACAGATCCAGGGCCGCCCCATCACCACATCCGCCGATGTCTATTCCCTCGGTGTCGTGCTGTACGAACTGCTCACCGGCAAGCCGCCCCGCAGCTTCGAAAACGAATCCCTGGAGCGCATCCTTGAACGCGCCGCCGGCGAAGAAATCGCCGTCCCGAAACTCACCGGAGATCTCGCCCTCATCGCCGCCAAAGCCCTCCGCCGCGATCCCGCCGAACGCTACGAATCCGTCGCCGCTCTCGCCGCCGATATCGAACGTTATCTCGACGGCCGCCCCATTACCGCCCGGCCTCTCTCCCGCCCCTACCTCGTCACCAAATTCGTCCGGCGTCATCGCTGGGCCGTCGCCGCCACTACGATCGCGGTCATCGCTTTAATCGTCACCGCCACCATCGCTGTCCTCCAGGCCCGTCTCGCCCAGGAGCGTTTCGATCAGGTCCGCGGCCTCTCCCGCACCATGCTCTTCGAACTGCATGACGCCATCGCCGCCGTCCCCGGCACCATCCCTGCGCGCCAACTGCTCGCCCGCCGCGGCCTCGAATACCTCGACCGGCTGGCCGAACGCAGCGGCTCAGATGCATCGCTCGAAGTAGAGATCGCACAAGGCTACTTGCGGCTGGGAACGATTGAGGGAGGGCAGGGAACTCCGAACCTCGGCAACACGGCGGCGGCGCTGGAGCGCTATGAGCGGGCGCGGGCACTGCTCGAAGCAACCTTGCGCCGCGAACCGGGAAACGTGGCGGCGCGGGCGCAATTAGTGGATTCGCTGGCGATGAATGCCAGTGCGCTCATCGCCCGCAATCGCGCAGCCGATGCTGTCCCACTCACCCGCCGCGCCGTCCAACTCGCCGAGTCCAACCCCGCGCAAGACCAGGAGCAATACGCCAAAGCCCTTCGTGCACTCGGCTTCGCTCTGCAAAACCAAAAAGCCGCCAAAGACGAGAGCATCCCTGTCTGGGAAAAGCTCATCGCCATCTACGGGGAACTGCACAAGCGCGACCCCTCAAACACCGTCCGTCAGCGCGATCTCGCCATGGCACATCGCGTCATGGCCTATTCGACATCGCTACAAAACGATTGGGGCGCTACGGAGAAACACACCCTCGAAGCTCATGCCCTGAACCAGGCCCGGCTCAAAGCAGGCGACCGCACCGCTAAGGCCGACGTCGCCTACGACCTCGGTTCCCTCGCCTCCATCGTCCGCCGCAAAGGCGCGCGGCATGCCGAGTCCGCGGCCTACCTCGAACAGCAGTTGGCGCTCCGCCGGGAGATGGCCGCGGCCGAACCGGCCAACGCCCAGATGAAAGGCGGGTTATCGTTCACCCTGTCTTCCCTCACGCTCGATTATCTGAAGCTCGGCCGCACCCGCGATGCCATTGCCGCCGGTGAAGAAGCCGTCCGCATTCAGCGCGAAGTACAAGCCCGCGACCCCGGCTACGTCCACGGCACGCGCTACTTGTTCGAGTCGCTGGCGGGGTTAGGGCAGGTGTATTGGGAGACCGGAGCGAAGGGGAAGGCCTGCCCGCTGATCCGCGAGGCGCAAGCACTATTGGACGGGCCGCTCAAAAAGGCTCCAGTCGATCCGGACCCGGCGGCGTGGGTACGGAAGACGACGCCGGGCTGCGGCCGCTAACTTAACTAACTTAACTATAGCCAAGGGCTGCGCCCTTGAAATCCCAAGGAAAGGGTGACGGGCATCCCTACACCTCTTTGCGGCTTGGCGACTTTGCGTGATCCTCATCTTCGAGGCCGTTGACAATGCGCGT
>Ga0268299_1001836_pt1 | contig 31355 bp, 26 predicted proteins | sample NOBtaG_FD_193484 | JGI IMG/M metagenome (GOLD analysis project Ga0268299, IMG submission 193484) | Activated sludge microbial communities from bioreactor in Nijmegen, Gelderland, Netherland - NOB reactor | ecosystem: Engineered > Bioreactor > Aerobic > Activated sludge | place: Netherlands...
CGTCGCAAAAGTCAGTTATGGTGTCACCAGTGGTGAGTTCGATCGATACAACATGATGCGCATGGTGTCACTCACCGCCAACCTGCAGGGCAATGATTTAGGAAGGGTCGGTGACGCTGTAAAAGAAGCAGTGAAGCGCGCAGGCAAACCGCCGGAAGGAGTCTTCGTCGACGTTATGGGGCAGGTGCCGTTGCTGGAAGACACATTTTTCCACCTCCTTTCCGGACTGCTGCTCGCGGTTGTGGTTATCACACTTATGCTGCTTGCATATTTTCAGGCGGCAAGAGTGGTGCTGATCGTAATGTCTACAACGCCCGCCATTTTGCTCGGCGTTTTGACAATACTCACCGTCACAGGAACGACTCTCAACGTTCAATCATTCATGGGTGCAATCATGTGCATCGGCGTCGGAATCGCCAACGCGATCCTCATGGTCGTATTCGCGGAGGAGAGCCGTGCCAAAGGCATGTCCGCGGAGCAAGCCGCCATCCATGGGGCCCAGCAGCGCATGCGTCCGATTTTGATGACTTCTATAGCGATGGTGGCGGGTATGGTGCCTATGGCTTTGTCCACCACTCAAAGCGCGCCGCTTGGTCGCGCCGTCATCGGCGGCTTGTCCATGTCGACAATGTCGGTTTTAACTTTATTGCCGCTCGTATTTGCAATTATTCAAAAGACTGCAACTCTAAAATCCAGATCACTCCACCCGGACGATCAAGGTGTTTAGCAAAGGACCAGAAGCATGATGGACAGTCAATCGAGACAAGCAATCTTCAGCCCGAAGAACCTCATATTCGTCGCCATCGTGCTGGCGCTGGCGGGTATCGGATTCTTCTTCCTGCAAATGCGGCACAACCGTCCGCTGGTCTCGACCGAAGTGAAACAAACAGTGGTATCAGTGCCGACTGTAAAAGTGGTATCAAAAACACTCTTCCGCGAAGATCAACTGCCCGGCGAAATCAATGCCTATCAGGATGTGCTGATCTACCCCAAAGTCCCCGGCTTCATAAAATGGCTGGGAGTGGACCGCGGCTCCATCGTCAAAAAAGGTCAGTTGATGGTGAAGATGTACGCGCCGGAGTATCTTGCTCGCAGAACCGAAGCGATGGCGAAAACATCCGCCGTCGCAGCGGCACTTTCCGCAGAAGAGTCGCGACTGGCTGACTTGAAGGCAGAGCTGAAAAAGGTACAGGCCAATTTGCTTGCCGATCAATCAACATATCAGCGCGTCTACACGGCGTCACTGGTGCCCGGTGTCATCGCGGATAACGATGTGGTTCAGTGGGCGCAAACAGTCGAGCAAGATCGCCAGGACGTCAACACTTACATGCAGCGAGTCAATGCAAAAGCAAAAGAAGTGGCGATGAAAAAGGAAGAAGTAGACGCCATGACACGGTCGTTTGAAAATTACGCCGACATCGCATCTTATCTCGATATTCCAGCACCATTCGATGGTTATGTGACCGAGCGCAAAATGCACGTGGGCAGCTTCGTAGGACCGGACGGCACCGGCGCCTATCCACCCATTTGCCGTTTGAAACAGCTCGACCTATTGCGCATAGTGGCGCCTGTTCCCGAGGTCGATGCGGCAGGCGTCGTAGTTGGCTCTCAAGTTCAATTCTCGGTATCCTCCTTCCCTGACAAACGTTTTTCCGGAACAGTCGCGCGCATCAGCAACGATCTGGATAAAGAAACCAGAACGATGCCGGTCGAACTCAACTTCCTCAATCCGGATTTCAAAATCCTTCCCGGTATGTTCTGCAAAGTGTACTGGCCGACACGTCGCCACGAAGCTTCGCTGTTCGTACCGATTTCCGCGGTCGTAACAACGCCACTCAACACTTTCGTCTGCAAGATCAAAAACGACGTCGTCGAATGGGTTACCGTTCGCAAAGGGCAAATCATGGACGGCATGGTCGAAGTTTTCGGCAATCTGCAAGAAGGCGACCTGGTCGCGCAAGAAGGCAGCGAAGAATTGGACAATCAATCCAGGGTAAATCCGGTCGGCAAACCAGTCGACAAGAGTTAAGATATAGCCATGCGCTGGAAAACATTTCTCACGGTTTGCCTGACTATTGTTTCATCGTCAGCGCCTGCATTGGCGGAAAGCTTCAAAAGCACATTGGAGAAGTCCTCAACGATGGAAAAACCGATGTTCAAGGGCATTGAGCTTTATCTCTGGGAACTGAACGGCAAGACAGTCTGGACTATCCTGCCCGGAACCAATCGACTGAAAATGGATGCAGAAATTCGCAACGCAAAGGATGCGATCAAGTCGAAAGACGAGTTGGAAAAATTGCTGGCGAAACTCGCCCCGGGCGAGTATGTGTTTTACAAAGACATGACCAAATCCAGTACCAAAGCATCAAGACATGCAATTGACGCAGAAGCAGTCAAAAAAATCTGCGAGAAATTTCAATTGAATTACGCAGGAGATTCGGGCGAATCAGCAGAGGCCAAATAAAGGTTTTTGCTGCGCAAGCAAAACTTCTCGGTAAACCAGCCGATTTTTTTTTCGCGCCTACTTCGCTTCGGCTAAGATTTTTGCAGCGCGACTTTCAGCTTCGGTGGCATCATTTATGCGGCCCAGACTGCGAAGAACTTGCGCGTAATCTCGCAAGCACGCAGCCAGCAATGCGTCTTTCTCTCCGACAGCGCCCTCGGTGCTGGCAATTGCCCACTCATAGAACGTGCGCGCTTCCTCGAGTTTTCCCTGCTTATAATTCGAATAAGCAAGGTCGTTCAAAATTTTTGCAGTCTCAATGCTATTAGGACCAAGAGCGGATTTCCCCGTGGTCAGCGCATTGCGAAAAAGCTCCGCAGCCTTGTCGGAATTGCCGAGCTGCAGTTCAACGGAAGCGAGCGACGCTCGTGTATTTATCGTCAATAAGTTATTGGTGCCATAAGTCTGATCGTAAATAGAGAGCGCGCGAATCAGCAGCGGCTGCGCTTCTTTGTAGCGCTTTTCGGCAATGTACAACTGAGCCAGCCCGTTCAGATCATTTGCGACTGAAGGATGGCTTGGACCAAGCGCGTCAATATCAATGGCAATCATGCGCTGATAATATGCTTCGCCTTTTTGATATCTGTTCTGCTTGAAAATCGAGTCGCTGAGCACCTTGTATGCAGGCGCGAGCGTCCTGTCGGAAACAGGATCGATCAATCCACGCAGAGCGACGGCAGTGTTTGCGTCCGTCTGAGTCTGACGAGTGGTGCTCAACTGGTTCTGGCTGGCAATTTGAAATTGCGATTGCCCACCGGTTGGCGCATCGATCGCCTGACGCAGCTCAATTCTATTTGAATCTTGAACTCCGCCCTGAATGCGCTTTTCAGATTGCTTAACGGGCGGGTTTTTACTGTTTAAAATGTCTTCCTGAAAATCATGAATCAGATCCTTACTGGATGTGTCTTCGCCCTTGAGCAAGTTTCCATAATCATGCATGACGCCTTGCAATTGTCTGGCCGCATCAGCATTCGGATCGGACGAAAGAATCGAAATTGCTCTTTGATAATGCACTTCAGCATCCTTCACACGCCCGGCTTTTTTGCTTGCCCGGCCAATGCGATGCAACGAACCTGCCACAAGAGGACTGTACGGTCCGTAACTGCTTTCGTTGATGGAAAGCGCCCTTTGGTAGTAGCCCATCGCTGCGGCATGGTCACCACCCGACTCTTGCAAGGAACCAAGAGCCATCAAAACCGGTGCCACTTGCGAGCTTCCGGAGCCATAGCGGCTGGTCAGCAATCTCAGCAACTTTTGATACAGCGTTTGCGCTTCGCTGGTCTTCCCTTCAAGAGCCAGCGTTGCAGCCAATTTGAGCATGCACTTCTCTTCGTCCGCTGCACTTTTAGATTGTTTCAAAACCAGCGAATACGCGCCTCTAAACTTTGTTTCCGCAAGCGACAAACTTTCTTGATCTAACGCGCGCTGTCCATCAGCGAACAAAGAAGACCACGATTCCGGCGCGGCAAGCGCCGCCGGTGCGCCAAACAACACTCCAACTTGCAACCCGACGACTGCCACAGAAGCCAGCACAGAGCGGCTTACCCATCGCTTCGCGTGGAAATTCTCGTAACTAGTCAATACCTTCACGGACACTCCGCGCCAAAATCTCGCAAGATGTATATTTTACCGGATTGCGCAACAGAAACTCCGGCGCGCCCGGGGGTTGCAAAGCGAATCTATAAAATTGCGGGCAGGCTAATGGAAAGAATGACTATATTCGCAAATGACATCAACCTGCACGTGCAAATCGACGGCGATGGTCCGCCCGTTCTCCTCCTGCATGGCTTCCCCGACACATCCCATCTCTGGAGGCATGTGACGCCGGTTCTGGTTGCCGCCGGATTCAAGGTCATCGCCTTCGACCAGCGGGGCTTCGGGCAGTCCGATGCGCCCGAAAGCGTGGACGCATATACGATCGATAAGATTGCCGCAGATGCGGTCGCCGTGCTCGCAACGCTTGGCGTGAGCGAAAAGGTAGGTTTGGTCGGGCATGACTGGGGCTCTTTCATCGGCTGGTTTCTTTGCCTGACGCGCCCGCAATTGTTTCATTCCTTTGTTGCTGTTTCCGTCGGACATCCTCTTGCTTATCGACATGCCGGACCCGCTCAGTGGCTGAAGGGCTGGTACATTTTGATGTTTCAAATTCCAGGCTTGGCAGAAACGCTTTTTTCGGCGAACAACTACAGAGCCTTGCGTAAGATATCAAAAGACCCTGCGGATGCAGAACAGCGCGTCTTGAGCTTCTCTCGAAAGGGTCGACTGACAGCGGCATTAAACTGGTATCGAGCAAATTTTGGAAAGTTGCTCTCTTTCTCTTTCGGAAAAAACAGCGTGCCTACGCTGGGAATTTACTCAGTCGATGATGTTGCTCTCACAGAAAAACAAATGACCGACTCGCAAAAATACATGAGCGCTGATTGGCAGTACGTGCGAGTCGAAGAGTCATCGCACTGGATTCCGCTCGATGATCCAGCACAACTGGCAGCGGAAATAATCAGATGGTGCCGGCGACCTATTTAGATGCCAGATCCAGCTCGGTTTTCCAATCGATATTGTATGGCTCAACAGGCTTGCCGTTGGCATCGAGGAAATCGCTTCGCGTATACAACTGATTATTCCGCGCAAACTTGTTATCGACCCAGCGATACGCAAGGCATGAAGCATTGATGCTTACGAATGGACCGATTTCCAATTCCGCATCGCGCTTTTTGATAATACCGACAGGATCGCAGTCGTCGAGAAAGTCGCTCAGCCAGTAGTTTTTGACGTCATATGCAACCAGCTCAAGAGCACGAGTCGCAGCTTCCGACGGCAGCACAAATAGGATACGCAAAATTTTGCCTTCGCCAATAGTCACAAACTGGTCGCTAAGATATTGATTTACAGCAAAATGCGACTCCTTTACGAAAGCGCTGTGCCAGTCAAGAACGGAGAAAAACTGATCGAAAGCGGCTTGAGAGGTTACTAGTGTCAGGGGCGGTTCCATTGCATCAAACTCGTTTTAGTACCAAAACAATCTTAAGTCTCAAGTAGTTTGCTCAGCGGCAAGATCAAACTGTGCGGGCCAATCAATATTGTACGGCTCGACTATTTTACCCTGTTCGTCGAAATAACCTTCCTGCGTGAAAAACGGATTTCGATCCGCGGATATATTGTCTACCCAGCGATGCCCAATGCACGCCGCTTTCACTATGACAGGTCCAAATGCAACTTCTGCCTGGCGGCGTTTAATGGAAGCTTTCGGAATACAATCGTCGAGCCATTCAGCCATCGAATAGTGTGATACGTCATAAGCAACCACTTCCAAAGCCTGATTCGCTAGTTCGCAGGGCAACATGAAGAGAATTCGCAAAACCGGCTGCTCGGCAAAAGCCACACCGCCAGGTGTTTTCCACTCGGCAATTACAAAATGCGATTCCTTCACATAAGCGCATTCCCACAGCAGCTCTGGGAAAAACTTATCAAAGGCTTCTTGGGAAGTTATGAGTGAGATGGACGATTCCATTTGTCTACATTAAATAGGCCGCCGCCTTCAAGATTAAACCACAATAGACTGGGCGGCCAAACGGCGCAAGACCGGAATCAATTGCGCGACGGATTGATAGCGGTCCGCAGCTTCGAGCTGGGTGCAGGATTCAATGAGTTCGGACAGCTCATCCGAGGCTTGGGGACTGTGCTCTTTCAATATCGACGGCGACAGAGCTTCAGGTTCTTTGCCGGTAAGAAGGTAATACAGCGTGCAACCGAAGGCGTAGATATCACTGTGGACGGTCGCCTTGCCGCGCAGTTGCTCGGGCGCTATATATGAATGCTTGCCGACAAAGGTTCCGGTCGCGTTACCGATAAACTCATTGGCAGCGCCAAAGTCCACAATGACAATTTGACCATCATTGCGAAGAACAATATTGTCCGGGGTGAGATCGCGGTGAATGATCGGTTGCTCTCTGTCATGCAGAAATTTGATCGCACTTGCGACTTGAATCGCCCATTCCAAAACGTCCGCTTCACTTTGCGGACCGTTCTGCTTCACCAACTGGCGCAAGTCGATGCCGTTTGCATGTTCCAGAATCATGTAATTTCTGCCATTTTCCACAAAGCAGTCGAGAATTTTCACGATCGCCGGATTGTCGAGCTTCATGAGCAAATGCGCCTCACGCTCAAACAATTCACGAGCTTTCTCGCGCACGCTTTCAGCGCTGCTTTCCGGCACCACTGCTTCCTTTAGAACGACCAATTTTCTGCCGTCGAGTTGGCAGAGATAAAGTGCGGACAATCCGCCCGACGCAAGATGACTGACGATTTTGATGCTGTTGTTGCGCAAAACTTTTCCAGGCTCGAGAGCAATATAAGCAGTCGGGCAAAAACGGCGTCCCAATTCTTCTTCCCAGAGGTCCGTATAACTCGCCTGGGATTCCTTGCGAATTCCGATGCGAAGAGTGTTTTGCAATTCGTCCAAACTCGGGTCGCAAACTGATGGTGCCCACATGCGAGCAGCTAGAACCAATTGCTCGAGAAACTCTTGATCTAAATCTGCGGCGCTCAATTGAACGGGTTTGCCGGCTTTCTTCAAAATCGAGAGCTTCGAAGACGTCGGTGAAGCAGTCGAAGAAATAGCCGTCAAGGAAACAATTTGGTCCCACGGAATGTAAGTTTGTAAGTTGAGCTGAGCGCCGATCAAACGCGGCAGGCGAATGCCCTGGCGATCAACTATCATGAAATCCTTGGCCAAACTTTTCTTGAGCACCAGACAAGAAAGACTAAACGCAATTAGCAGCGACATATAGACTATGCAATTCAGCGCCCCCTGCTGCTGTCCCTCTCTCAGAATCATCACCGCAGTCACAAGGCAAGAAACGGCTGCCACCGGCGAAATGATTCCCCAGATTGGAAACGTGATGTTGAGCGCGCCTTCCATTGTTCTTCGAGGAAGACTGCGACATTGTGACTTGACGACAAGCTCAGCCATTTTCCATTACACCTTGTCTTTTGTGAAACTTCACACTAAGAGTGGAAGTGTCGCCCTTCCCAGAATCCACGGCGAGCAGTTCCTTCTCAATTTCTTCTGCCGACTGGTAACGCTTATTTGTTTGAAGTGCAGTCGCACGCTTGACTATTTCATCGAAGCCGGCGCTTATCAGAACGTTCTTGCTTGCCGGCGAGGAAACAGAAATCGGCTCCGGGTCAGCGCCAGTTAACAAATAGTGCAGAGTTGCGCCGAATGCATATAAGTCGCTTTGCAAAACTGCTTTCCCGCGAAACTGCTCTGGAGGAACGTAAGCATGTTTGCCGACAATGGTGCCGGTAGAACCTTCCTGAATCTGCTGCGCAACGTTGAAATCGATAAGTTTCAACTTGCCCTTTGAGTTGAGAATCAAATTGTCCGGAGTAAAGTCGCGATGAATTGTACTGCTGGAATGCAATACTTTGAGAAGATGGCACATTTGCAAAGCGAGTTCAAAGACTTTATCCTCACTCATTGCACCATCGCGTGAGATAAGTTCGCGCAACGTGCTGCCGTCAATATGCTCAAGCACAAGGTAAGCTCGATGGTCCTCGATAAAGTAGTCAACGAGTTTGACAATCCCATCATCTTCAATTGACTTCAAAAGTTTTGCTTCTTGTTCGAAGCGCTCTAAAGCACTGCGCCGAACACCGGCATCAACAAAAACTGGCAAGATTGTTTCCTTCAAGACAACCGTTTCAGACTTCGAATCAAGTAGATTTCGAGCTAAATAAGCGGTTCCCTGCCCTCCGACACCTAGAACTTTAAGGACCTCAAATCGATCCTCACCTATAGTCTTCCCGGGCTCTAAAGGATCAAGAGTCTTACGTTCCGGTGCTTGTGCGAGAGACTGCAACCAGAGTTCGGTATAACTTCTTTCCGCCCGAGGAAGCATCGCTTGCGACAGTTCAGAATCAATCTCGCAGTTTGGTATCAACCGCTCCATGCGCTTGAGCAGCTTGCTTCTATCCTCAGGCGCAACAGCAGAAAGATTAATATCAAAATCAGAACCATCTTGTTTCTTCAGTCTGATTTTCCAGGTCTCAACACTACCAGGTTTGTGCAGCGTTGCACGCACAATTTCCGACCAATTAATTTTCGCCATCGTGAAAGACGTGAATCCGGACTGCCACTGCAATGAAATACCCTGTTCATCAGCCACCACGATGTTGGGTTTCCAAACCATATACAAAATGTACGAGAATATTCCAGCCAAAAGGGCGAACGAAAAGTACATAATTGCCGAATTTGTATTTGTTACTACTGCCGATCTTGCACCATCTTCGACTGCGGAAATGATTGCGCTTTGCGCGCCACTAAGTGCTCTCACGTAGAAAGAATTCAGATTCATGTTCTGAATTTGATCAAAACTGCTTGCCTGCAGGCTTCCGTACAAGGCAGACACGCCAATCATCCATATCGGGGATAGCGCAACACACACCATAACTGGTCCCAATCGCAACCACTTCGTAGCAGTTAAGCGAAATGTTTCAAGACTGTCATCGAGAAGTTGCCTATTTAAATATCTCACCACAAGGCGCTCCGCAGACTCGACCTGTGGTTTTGCAGTAATGCGAGTACACTTCACGAGCGTGGTAATTACAGGAGCGGTGCTCAAAGTCGAATTGCGCGCCTGAATATGTTTTACGAGTGTTTCGACACCTTGTTGAGAAAGTCCTGCCAAGTTCAACTTGAGCAGTTCCCCTCGGCGAGTCGTAAGAAGGAGCTTGTCCGGAATCATGCTTCTTCTTCGATAAGCAACATCGATGTTCACCAGATCCGCCAACTGAATGGCTTTATATCCGAAGTACAAACATTGCTCATCAACTCGAATCTTTAGCTTCAGCAAACCTTCCAAGTAATAGAAGAGTCCGAAAACAAGGATGATTCCTAAACCTAGCTGGTTTGGTACAGAGCCTAACGAGCGACAAACGTAGCCGATGATAGGCAAGAGTAAAATTGCCCAGATAGGAACAAGAACAAGAGACTTTAGAATGAGTAACGCAGTGAGTTCAGGATCAATGTAGTCAACCGTTTTGACTGCGCGAGAATAGGAAGCCTTCCGCAATTCGTTGTGCATCAGTATTCCCACCTGCTGCGCCCAGAATAGTAGAAATTGGATTTGCCTTCGATCCAATCTTTGATGTCTCTGTTGATATCTTTTATCCTCGAATTCTCAACAAAAGGAAAAAGCGGCCCAGGAATCTTGACGTAAAGCCGATTTCCGTAGTCGCCTCTCAAACTCCCAAAAACAAATCCAGGAATCGCCTTGCCGGAAGTGTCGATGGTCAAAAACTGATTTGCGAGATATACAATCGCGCGTTTATTCTTAAACACAGTAGCCATATCAAAGAGTGGCTTGATTACGAACTCACCCTTGTCATTCACATAGCCTACTTTGTCTTTTACTACTACAGCGCCGAGCCCATCTGAAAACCAATCTCCGTTCGGCTGAGTAATGACTTTGTCAAATGAATTGCCGGATAGCGGCTTGCCACGACTGTTTATGAACGACCATTTTCCTTGCTTCTTAACAGCAATAATCGAGTCATAAGGAGTTGCGTAGTCATATTGAGGTGGGATTAACTGCTTTCCAGTTTTGTCGTCGACAAATCCAATTTTCCCATCAACGCTGATCGCAACAATTCCATTGTTGTATGAAATTATGTCCTCATACTTTGGCTCAACAACGACTTTACCTAGTGATGTAGCTACCCCGTACATGTCATTCTTTCTGATTCTTAAGAACTTTGCATTTTTATCCATCTGAAACTCATGCATGCCAGGCACCACCCGCGATGGCGGTGAAGTCAACTCAGTAGGACGAAATTCTGAAATATCAGTATAAACCGGCGGCAAAATCCACTTTCCGGAAAAGTCGAGAATACCGCTGCGCATTTTTGAAGTATTAGCGACTATACCAGTGTTCAGGAAATTGAAACCAAAAAAATCAAAGGGGACTATTTGCTCTCCGGTTTTGTCAATCAGTGCTTGTCGCTTGCCATCACGGACTACTGCAACTCCGTGATCAAACCTATGCGCAAACGTAAATTTCGGCCGTACTTTGAACTTGCCGGTTGCGTCAATATAACCCCATCTCCCTTCTTGCTCATCACCTACTCGCACAGGTGCCAAACCATCGGCAAAATCAAAAGCCTGCGTGAATTGGGGCTGAATGACCAGCTTTCCTGCGCGATCAACGAAGCCATAAAGCTTCCCTTTCCAACTGGATTTATAAACCGGCAGTAACTCAGGCGCAACCGCCAGTCTATATCCTTGCTCCGAATAATCGAGGTCAGGCGGCAATTCAGCGTTGGGAGTGTCAAAGGTCAGTTTTGAATTTTTATCAAGGGTTGCGCTTCTTTCAATTAGATGCTTAAGGTCGAATGAATTGAGAAGCAGCAGAGAGAGCGAAGCACAGAAGCAAGCAGCGACGATAATTTTATGCCTCCTCAATCCAGAGGAGGATCTTTCATCAATCGTCAATCCTTGCGTTACTGCTTTCTGCTCATTGCCACCATTAGTGGAGGCAGGCATACTCGGGATGTTTTTGTTTGGAACAGAATCACTCGGAACAGATTCTTTCGGAACAAAATCACTCGATGTCGAATCCGCAACATCAGAATTCGACACGACAAGTTCGGAAGATTTATCGGGTGCATGCGCACTCGAAACTTTCAGTTGAACATCTTCTTTGTCTTTCAGACTGACGTCAGGTTTCTCGGCGTGCTCACTCATGAGTAGTTGAAGGTCCAAAGTCCTGCCACTAGTGGACTTTATACCCAGTTCTTCAGTTGCCCCTTCGTGCTATTACTGCCCCTTCGACGTCTCGCTAAGCTGTGTGTCAGGCAGTCCCATCTTCTTACGAATGAGCGGAAGAGCTTTTCGCGCCGCAGCTTCGCCGGCTGCGACTGCGCGACCGACGTCTTCATCATTGTCCGAGAATATCGAAATACCGCTCACATCGGGAGCTATCACAATGTCCGCAAACTGCAACTGATGTTCGTCGGTTACCGCAAGCACAATGTCCGCAAGCCTTTCGGTAACTGCGCGATAGTGACGCATTCTCTTTTCCGGTATTTCCCGCAACGGATCGTCCACCAGCACAGCGACTACGACATCAGCTCCGGTGTCTCGCGCGGCTGATGCCGGCAGATTGGCCCTGATTCCGCCATCAATGCAGAGTTTGTCCCCAATTTTCACAGGTCGAACGATGGGTGCGAGCGTCGAGCTGGCGCGCATGGCAGTTGCTAACTTACCTTCGCTTATGCGGTATGCCTGACCATCCAATAAATTAGTGACGACAGCAGAAAAAGGGATATTCAAATCCTCAATATTCTCTTTGCCCTTTGGTATGTGTTTCTCCAAGAATGCCTGATATTTTTTTCCGGACATTACTCCAACCGGCTTTGTGCGAAACGGAGACCACAGCACGGACAGCGGCAAGCGAATCGCTTTGGCACAAAATGTCGGCAAATATGATTTGCGGAAATCGCGAAAGCTACTCTCAGAACCAAGCTCCTCAAACGGCACGCCGGCAGCGTACATACCGCCTACAATCGCGCCCATGGAATTGCCCACGATGTAATCGATCGGAATTTTCTGTTCTTCAAGCACCCGAAGAACGCCTACATGAGCCGCTCCTCTCACTCCCCCGCCGCCCAGAGCCAAAGCCATGGTTTTGCGATTAACTTTGTGCACTTGAAACCGCCCATCGCCAGTGGCAAAAGGGCGTAGCTTCGGAATGTATCCGAATTCCATAGACTCCGGATTTGCCGGTTTGATTTCTGTAGCCTTCGTCTCTACCGTCGTCGGCGCCGGATTGACGATAACTTCGGGGGCCGGACCGTGTGTTTCGACAGTGGTCTGGGTCGCCTTCTCGATGCTCGTATGTTCAGTGCCCGAAACCTCAGGATGGGCGGACGTTTCAGCGAAAACGGCCGGGCTGACCGCCAAAACGCAAAAAAGGGAAACCAACAATTTGGAGTAAACCGATTTCATCACACACACCCGGACTGCAATGCTGAAGAACCTAGCTGATTCCGGACCCAATCTCGGCGGACTGGCGGAAAGCTTCGCAAGTTCCACAAAATCGCAAAATAAGGACAGAACCTGACCTTTATCTATTAGGCAAAAGCGGTGGAGTTCTGTTAAGCCGCGCCAGTTCAGCCTTAGCGGGCTCAACCATGGCGCCGATGGACGTTTCGCCCCCTGAGAAGCCTCTAAGCTCGTGCCAGGCGTTACATTGCAGGCTCAGGAAATTGACTACCGCCGCAATCCGACCATAATGGGGGCATGTTTAATCGCTCGACCACAACTATGGTAATGCCGATGCCCTCCGGGAGGGGGGTGCCATTGCCACACGTGATCAGCGTACAAGTCTAAGTCTGAAAGACTAAAGCTCACCCGATATAAGTGTTGCAATGCCCTCTCTTCCGTGCGGAAGAAGGGGCTTTTTGTTTTGGAGGTTTTTTCGATGTCTCAAGTTAATCCCACAGCCGGAAGGCAAGAATACTGTTTCGCCACGAAGGCTATTCATGAAGGTCAAGAACCGGACCCCAGCACAGGCGCCCTGATCACACCCATCTACCAAACATCGACTTTTGTTCTTGAAGAACTCGGCAAGAACAAAGGCTATCAATATGCAAGAACGCACAATCCAACGCGCTCGGCATTGGAAGAGTGTTTGGCATCATTGGAAAACGCCAAATACTGTCTGGCATCAGCGTCAGGTCTGTCGGCAGCGGCTACTGTGATAAACCTGCTATCGGCCGGCGATCACGTCATAGTTGGTGAAGATGTCTACGGCGGCGTGTACAGATTGTTCGAAAAAGTCTTCTCTCGCTACGGTCTGACATTCACCTATATCGACGGCAAAGACATCGATGCCATCGAGCGCGCGATTACACCAAAGACAAAACTTGTCTGGCTCGAATCACCAACAAATCCACTTTTGCGGCTTGCAGATTTGCGCAAAGTTGGAGAACTGACAAAATCGCGCGGGTTGATTTTCGCAGTCGACAACACGTTCGCCACGCCATATTTCCAGCGCCCGATCGAATTAGGCGCAGATGTCGTAATTCACAGCACCACCAAATACATCTCCGGACATAGCGATATCATCGGCGGTGCAGTGGTAACTTCCAATGACGAACTCTACGAAGTACTCAAATTCCACAACAACGCAGTCGGCGCAGTGCCGGGTCCATTTGATTGCTTCCTCGCTCTGCGCGGCGTGAAGACGCTGGCACTCCGAATGAAAGAACATCAAAGCAACGCATTTGCGGTTGCGCGTTTCCTCGAACAACACCCGGGAATTGAAGAAGTTTATTACCCTGGTCTGGAGAGTCACCCCCAATACGATCTGGCTCGCGAACAAATGAAGGGTTTCGGCGGCGTCGTTGCATGCGTCGTAAAAGGCGGCATAGAAGCCGCAAGAGACGTCGTGAGCAACACAAAACTATTTCAACTCGCAGAAAGCCTGGGCGGTGTAAAGTCACTCATTTGCCATCCCGCTTCCATGACCCATGCGCCTATCCCCAAAGAAGTCCGCGAGCCGCTCGGCATCGTCGATGGATTGATCCGTCTGTCCGTCGGCATTGAAGAATCGGAAGATTTGATCCGCGACCTCGATGCAGTGTTGCCTCGTGCAAAAGGTTTCTCAAATTCAAACGAGAAACAGCTTGTCGGCGCCAACGCATAAACGTTTCTACCCAAACGAAAGGAGTCTACCGTGAGTATCAAAGTTCTCAAATTCGGCGGCTCGTCCGTGAAAAACATCGGACGTATCGAGCACGTCGCCGACGTAATCGCCGGCTACCGGCCGGACCCCGTGGTTGTGGTCGTCTCCGCTATGGGCGACACCACCGATCACCTGCTGAATCTTGCACGGCAATGCAGCACCACTCCCGATCAAAGAGAACTTGATCTCTTACTCTCGACCGGCGAGCAAGTTTCGATTGTGTTGCTCAGTTTGATCCTGAAAGAGAAAGGTCTTTCGGCAAAATCGCTGACTGGGCAGCAAGCTGGAATCAGCACCACCGACGAGCACGGCTCCGCGCGAATTCTCGATATCGACGCGGAGCTGATAAGAAGGGAACTCGCTCAGCACGACGTCGTTGTCGTCGCCGGATTTCAGGGTGTGACTGAAACCGGGCAAATCACAACGCTCGGACGCGGAGGCTCGGACACAACGGCCGTCGCGCTGGCAGCCGCGTTAGGCGCGCGCGAATGCGACATTTATACCGACGTCGACGGTGTGTTTACAGCAGATCCGAACTCAATCAAAGAAGCGATACCGCTGAAGGAAATCGGCTACGCGCAATGCGTAACACTCGCTCGCAACGGAGCCCAAGTTATTCATCCTCGCGCCGTGGAGCTAGGCGAACAGTATGACGTGGTCGTGCGCGTCAGAAACACATTCAATCCATCGAATCCAGGAACTGAAATCAAAGGAGAGTCCGAAGTGGAAAAGGTAAAACAATTTTGCGGCGTCGCGGTTGACGCCAAGCAAGGTTCAATCTCAATAAAGAAACTGAAAGAGGCAAACAATCTTCTGAGAGAAGTCACCGAATGCCTTAATGAGTGCGGCGCACTGGTCGACAACATCAAACAAGCGAACAATAGCGATTCGGCTTTCTATGGAAGTTTGCAGGTTTGCTTCCAGTACAAAGACAGAGAAAGGGTACAGAATGCAATCGCACTTTTGAACCAGGAGAATCCCTATGTTTCGATTTGCGCCGACTTAGATTTGTGCAAAGTTACCCTCGTGGGTTCGGACGCGCAAGGCAATGCAAAAGCAGCCATTCGCGCGCTCACAGCGCTGGAAAGAAATGGCATTGAAGTGAAGTCGATCCGAACAGGCGATCTTGCAGTGTCATGCCTCGTTGACAAAGCCGATGCGCAAATTGCAGCGCGACTGATCCACGATGAATTCAAACTGGCGACCGACTTTGAAAATATAAGCGAAGAACTGAGCTTGATTGCCTGAACTTGATTGCTGCGCTACGGTTTTGTCGACTCTATCTCCAGCACTTCATGCGGGTCCCAGCGAAAGATCGCGCGCACAAGCGGAAGCAGCGGATGATTGAGCGCTTTCGAGCTAAAGAAAACTTCGTGCTCTCTTTCCGTTGCCGACATGTGGTGCAACTCCGGAATGAAACGTTCTAAACCGAGGTGACTGGCGTGTTCTGCCGCACCCTCATATTCCATCACGTTGGCATGTTCCAATTTGCCTGCAAAATACATCGGCAAAAAATATCCGATTAGGAAACACGAAATTGATACCGTTCGACCAATCGTCCACATCATGCATTCGCGCCAAAATTGAGGTTTCTCATTCAAAGCCTTGAGCATCTCGCCGACGGTCGCACGATGCTCAAGTTCTTCCCGCTCAATTTTCTGTACGGTCGCGCGCTCCTCAGGATCTTTGAGCGAGCGCCAGTGCCCACTATATGCTAACGCCGCCGCCAGTTCGCCCGAATAAGCCATTCGAAGCAAAAGCACCAGCCGGCGTCGATGTTCCTGAGTTTCCATAATCGCCGCAATTGTATGCCCTTTGAATCTTCATGTGCTAAAACTGTTGTTTCGGAGGTGCCCATGTTTAATGTTTGTCCGGGTTGCGGGGAGTACAGCGACAACAAGGAAGTCATTCCGATTCCGCCGGTCGCTATCTGTAGGAATTGCCAGTATGGCAGCCAGTTTGTGATGTTGCCGCTGTTTGTGGTGACGGGCGCAAGCGGCTCCGGCAAAACCACCGCCGCATTGAAATTATCGCGACAGATGAAAGACGTGGTTGTCCTGGACCAGGACATTTTGTGGAACGATTCATTTAACACGCCGGAAGACAACTACTATGACTTTCGCAACTTGTGGTTGCGAATGGCGAAAAACATCAATCAATCCGGGCGGCCTGTTGTTTTGTTCGGCAGCGGCATTCCCGATCAGTTTGAAAAAACGAACGAACGCAGGTACCTCGAAAAGATTCACTACCTGGCACTTTACTGTCAGGAAAACACGCTGGTAGAGCGGCTCAAAGCACGACCACACTGGCGCAAATCCGGCAGCGAAGAAAACCTCAAAGCGATGGTTGAATTCAATCAGTGGCTCAAAGACAATGCCGATTTTACAGAACCTAAAATGACATTGCTCGACACATCCGAGATCGAAGTCGCCGATACAGTTGAAGCCATTCAAAATTGGGTGTCCGAAAAACTGCCAAAGAAATAAGTTTCTCTTTGGGAACTTTTGAAAGTTTGCACGCTCTACATTGACCTGGTTGTGGTGAAAACTGCAAGCGGCTGGTTAGTGCGGACTGCTTTCTTCTTTGGAAAAACAGCGATGAGCAACACTTACGATCATCAACTACTTTCCTGGCGGGTGCTCCCCAATCTCGTTATGGTTGGACTTTGCGTCGGCTTCATAGCCGGAATGATCAATTACAAGACGGCCGACTGCAATTTGCGATTGTCCCCAGGAATGGCAAAAGCGGCAGAACTTGTAAAACTCGAGGAATCTTCCTCACTCAAACGTACCGCGGCAAGTGCGATACCAACTCAAAGTGTGGCGCAATCGTCTAATGAAGTGCTATCGGCGAATGCCGTACTTCAACCGCGGCCGGTCGAGTGGAACACCGCAGCTCACGTTTTCGCACCTTCCCACCAGAATTACGGGTTACCGATTGCCGAGTCGCTTGGCGTGCGGCTAAAGACTATCGTAACGCGTTAGCACAAGCAAATATTAGCTCAAGCAAACATTAGCTCAAGCGATCGTTGCTCAGCTCCCTAATTCAAGCAAGCTCTACTTCAACAAATCACCCATGATGCCGGCATCCTTCTTAGTCCGCGCAAAGTCTTTGTCCGCAAGCGCATGAAGTCCCATTTTCTCGTAAGCTTTGGCACGAGCACCATATCCAGTTAGGTCGTTCGGCACGATGCGAATCACCTCACTGTAGTCGTCGACTGCTTTCTGATATTTTTTCTGCTGGAAATAAATGTCGCCGCGAATTCGATATAGCCAATAATTCTTGCGATTCAGCGCAATGCCTTTCGAGAATGTGTCGATTGCATCATCAAAGCGTTTCTGCTGATAATAAACTTCGCCAAGCATCTTGAAATATTCATCGTTCTTCTTTAGCGCAATAGCTTTCTTGAGATCGTCAATCGCGGCATCGAACTTGTGAAGGTTGACGTTGCCTTCAGCCTTCATGCGATAAATCCAATCTTGCTTCTGGCTCGGGTCAATGGTCATCGCCTTTTCAAAGTCGGCAATCGCGAGTTCATAACGCTCGTTGCGCAAATGATAACGCCCGCGAGTCGTATATAGCGGTCCATATTTTGGCTGTTTCTTAATCGCCTCTGAGATCGAACGAATCGCATCTTCTCTATGTCCGCGCTTAAACAACAATTCAGCGGCGTCTTCGTTTGAGCGGGCACCAGCGATTTGACCAGGCAAGATCGCCGCAAAAGAAAAAAACACAATCAGATTCTTGAATAGAAAGCGCGCCAAGGGGTTCAATCCGGTGAGACCACACCATCATGATACCTCGCTTTTCAAACATAGGCGCTGGTGCCGTACTGAGAGTGATAGAGCACTGAGTTATCATCACGATCGGCGCAAGCCATTTTAAAACGAGCCATTAATCGATCCCATCCACACCTGAAGTAAAAGCCTTCATCGATGTTGTGACCTGAAATTCCAGCGGAGGGTCTGTCACATTTGGCAGAGTCATGAATTGCCGAGAGAGAGACGAGCGCATCCACAAACTCTTTGTCCAATACCTTAGCCTTTTTGAAATTCATAGCGCAAACACACCTGCAATCAGACTGTTCTGGCGAGCCAGAGGGAATACAAAAGCTTTTTGACGTCATAGTGATACCTGGTAAGAATCTGAACTGCCGACCTGTCATTACTGACAGTTGCAGACCGATGCCTTCAGTTTATAAAACGCCTTGATATGAAATCCGGAACAGTTTGTGTATTTTTTGTGTAAGCTACGCGCCGGCGGGCAGCAATACTCGAACTACCAACTGCTGCTCGCCTGTCTCGACCTCCATTCGCCCGCCATGCTGGAGTGCTATCAGGCGCATAAGGTCTGCGGCAAGTCGCCCGCGCGCGCTTTCTTTCTGCAAAGCATTCTTCGCGCATTCACCCCCGGGAGCAAGCAAAATCAAATTCAACTCTTTGTCCTTTTCGAAGGCCTTTAGAGAAATAGACGAATCCGCCGGTGCATTCGCGATTATGTCATTGAGCACTGCAGTCAGAGACTGCACGAGGCGCACGGCATCCGCGCGAACTGAAATTGCCGGATGCGCAACAGTGAGGTCGATATTCTTTCCGGCAAGAGCGTGGGTAAGATTCTGTTCTGTTTTCTCCAGAACGTCATCCAGTTGCACTTGGCTCTTTTGCACCAGAACTTTGCCGGACAAAATCTTTTCGACATCGAGAAGATTGGTCAGAAGCGCTATCAAATCAGTGATGCTCTGCTTGGTTGTTTTAACAATACTTCGCCCCTGTTCGTTGATCGGACCGAATACTCCTGCCTCCATCAAATCAGCTTTCGCCAAAAGCGATGTGAGAGGTGTGCGAAACTCGTGACTGGTAAGAGCAATTAATTCTTGTTTGAACTTTTCCAGTTTCAACAATTTGTTGGCTGAGGCATAAAATGACTGCTCAACGAAAGCGATCTCGTCTTCTTCCGTAGATGGCGGTGGTAACGGCTCTCGAGCCGCAAATAGTTTCGCATTGTCAACAATCTTACCGGCTCGGGCGGTAAATCGCCGGACAATGTATACGCCAAGAAAGGTCGATAGCAGGAAGAAGCAAATAGTGAAAAGTAGCGCATACCTTTCGACCTGTGCCCGCATTTCCGACTTACCCATAATGTTTTGCTCAACTAGCGTTTTTTCGCGGGAAATCGCATCATCAAGCGGAACAACCAACTGCGTAATACTACGTTCGAATGCATCCCTGTTCTTTGGACCAAGAAATTGTTCAGGATTTGCGTCCTGTGATGCGCTCATGAATTTGTCTTGGACGGCGATTTGATTCCTCACAATTCCTTCCAGCGGCTCCACAATTTTGGCAACACTTGAATTGGATCGCGCTTCCTTCTGAAGTTTCGCGAGGCTATCAAATGCGCTTCGGCGCTCGTATGCAAGTTGATGGAGAAAGGACTCTGTCGGTTCGATGTTATATAAGATGCTGAAGAATGTAGCTCGCGCTAAGGCATCAACCAACTTCGCGTGATAGCTCGTTATCTGACTCATTCTATTGAATTCGTTGACATTTTCTCGAATCGAGCCAATCACATTCCACATAACAGCACTTGCTAGAAGCTGTATTACGAGCGGTATAAGCACCACCAACAGCCCTTTGCGCCAAAATGTCGGACGAAAAGTTGTAGGCATCGCAGCGTCGGCAGGTTCAAAAATCAACGCAGGAGAATTGTCTTGAACTGATTGTTCAGAAACCGAATCGACGAGCGGCAAGGAAAACCAAAAAGTGGATCCATGGCCAAACTTCGATCTAAAACCCATCCGCCCCTGCTGCGATTCGACCAGTCTCTTGCTTATCGCCAGCCCCAACCCGGAGCCGCCTTTCTCTGTCGCATCAGCTCTTGATGCTTGTTCAAAATGTCCAAAAATTGATTGTTGAAACTCGTCCGGTATTCCAGTTCCATGATCCGTAACTGAAAGTTTTCCAAAAGAGTTTTCGATAGCCGTAGTCACTTCGACCTTTGATTTCGCCGGTGAAAACTTGATTGCATTGGTGAGCAAGTTGAGAACGATTTGCTGTACTCGCGCAGGATCACCAATGACTGGCGTCGACTCCGTTTTCAACACTATCTCGACGCCTGCGTTCTTTGCATAATCATTGACGGTGTCGGCCGCATTGGCAGCTATCACCGACAGATCCAATTTTTTTGATTCGAGCTGCCAGCCGATCTTGCTGATTTTGTCTAACGAAATTAAATCCGTGACAAGCGATCTCAGCCTGCTGACTTCAAACAACGAGCGTTCAACACGCTCTTCTCCACTCGAGTCGAGTTTCTCAAATCCACTTTTTTTCATCTCTAAGAAGCATTCTTTAATTTGTCGTAAGGGCTCTTCCAGTTCTTGCGCCACAATGTGTGCGGTCTGAGCCTGGAACTGCTCTGCTTCTTTGATTTGCCGATCCGTATCTACAATCGCGAGATTGAGTGCCGAAATTTCATCATCGCCCTTCACGGGCAAAAGTTCCTCATCCTTGCCACCCATAATCCTGATATTTTCGACTACTCTTCTCAGTCGAGAAGTAATCGATTGGATGAATATCAAACCAGCGCAAAGACTGATGAACAGTGAAGCCAGCGCGTACATAATAATGCTTTGCTTGATTGCATCTTCGATATGTTCCGACTCGCGCATCAATTTTGCCTGCGACTTCTCAGTCGCATCAAACATTTTCTCCATGTTGAGTCGCCGCGCATAAATCATATTAATACCGAGTATGGGAGCTGGACTTCCCAACGCTTGCGTCATATTTCGAGGAGGCGCTGCGCGCATAAGGCTGTTTAACCCCTGAATAGTAAGAACACCGACATTCCAACCTTGGCGCAGAATGGCTCGTTTTACAGGGTCGTCTTTGTAATGCTCGTCCAACTTGTGAAACGCATTTACCTGCAACGACGCGTATTCAGCGTATTTCGCTCGGTGCTCGGACTTTTGAGAAACACGGCTCAAGCCGCAATAGAGATAAAGAAGTGCCCGACAAACACTAATTTGATTTCGATAGAGCAGAACGTCCGCCGTATCGCGGACAGTTTTCTCCACCCGATCGAGTTCACTGACGGATTTCAGCAAAAATCCGAAGAAACATGCCTGAAACACCACCGGAATGGCAATAGTGATTATGACTTTGTGGGCTAATCGTAGTTTCATGGTTTGCCCCGGGACACTACGATTATGCCACGTATCAAACCACCGAAAGCATAGCCTCCGGCTACTCTCCAGTTTCAAGCAGACGACTGTTTCTTGGATTCTGCAGTTGTCTCTAGACCATACACCCCCTGCTTCTGTAGACCTCAAGAACGCACTGCAGCGCCTCGATCTTTTCAGGAATTCTCTCCAATGAAATGCAATCAAGGTCGATAAGCATTTTGCTGGACAGTTCATCGGCACACGGCACTGTCAGACAACTCGCAGGTATTTCTACTCGGCGAGCGCATTCAATCACTGAGTTGAGATCGATTTCGCTGCTCACATCGAAAACCAGTTTCGACCCTTTGTTGATACTCATGGCGCGAATTCTGTTATCGAAAACCTTGCTGCATGCAAGATTGAGTATGCGGCGTTTTTCCAAATACAGCAATTCACGATGTCTTTGTGTTTTCGCTAAATCTCCATCGACAATGAATTCATGCATGGCAAATTGCTCGTTGAGTGGCACTTCGCCACCAATGACGGCTTTCAATTGTCTGGCAAGAACAACGAACTCTTCCGGGAAAAACGCGCAACACATCTGGCTCCAGGGTTTTAAGATGGACGCGAATTCCCAAATGCCGATAACACTCTTGCCACCACTCAATTGCCAGAGAGATGTAGAGTCGAAGTTTTTTACGAACGATTGATGGGCAGTACGATCAACAATGAGTGAACCGGTTTGTTGCGCCCAGTCCAAAATCTGCTCCTTGCGCCCCAACGACATGCTCACACCCAGAGGGTCTTGAATCGTGGGAGTAATAATTGCAAGCGCTCTTCGAACATCCATATTCGACAGATGTTCAACTATCAAACCCTGCTCGTCGATTGCAATTTCATTGCAATGAAATGAATTGTAAATTGCTATCGACTTAACTTCGCGATTGCCCGGACGTTCCAATATCGCATGGGAAACATCACCGCCTAATAGTCGCGCCACAAAGTCGAGACAGGATCGCATGTCTGCAAATACAACGACATTTTCCGCAGAGCAATCAATATCGCTGTTGCTCCGTAATTGCGCAGAAATTGCCTGACGCAGCGACAGCAAACCACAGATATTGCTGACGAACTTCTGGCGTTTTATGCCTTGTCTTTTGAGCGTCTTCTTATACTTATCCAGCAGATAGTTGTTGTCGTAATCGCAGAGGTCTTCTGTTGCGTTGGCAAACGGACTGAAGTCGAGAATGTTCTCGGCGTCCGGCTTGGCCTGCGCGGAAGAGTGAGAGTGACGCTTGCGACCCGCAATATGACTTGTATTTCTCGCGATTAGTTTTTCCATAGTTGGTCCATAGTGATGCGAATTGATCCGAGTTGATTTGTTTGCACTTTAAGATAAAACGTAATAACGAAAAAAATACGGAATTTTCAAACCCTACAACGGCAACGAACGGGTTTTCACCCGTTCGTATGACCTCTCCCTAATATTTCGTCGGCGCCTGCGCTTTCATCAGTCTCGCTCTGGCAGGCTATCTCTCAGACACATCTCTCGGGCGGACCAAAGCCCGCCCCAGGATGCATTCCCCTTAAAAACTTTGTTGACCTCTTCTTAGTAATCCTCCGGTACCGTTGCCGGTACCGAGAGGTTGGTTGCGCGTGGGACTCACTGGTTATGCTCAAATACTACGTTGATATCAGGTACAAAACCGGAACATTCTGTGCAATTTTTGTGAACGATCGAAGGATTGCATTGAATGAGCTAAACGCTAGTCGCTTTTTGCAATCCTTATATTATTGGTTTGTGCAGCGGTTCCGCGGACCGGGCGAATCTTGCAAAACGCTTTCAAAACGGGGGTTTTCAGTCCTGTATAATGAAACTCATCGATATCTTGCAGCCGGATGAACTCCGCTGCCACTATTTTTTGGAATCACGTTGGACTGGAAACTCGTCTTTAGCGTCACAGTATTGCTCCTCACCTACGTCTTTATGTTGTGGGAGCGGTTTCCACGCGTCGTCACCGCTCTCTTGGGCGCCTCCGCTCTTGTGGCATGTAATGTAATCAGCCAGAAAGAAGCGTTCAATGCAATCGATTTCAACGTCATAGCTTTGCTGTTTGGGATGATGATTCTCGTCAACATACTCAGTCATACTGGGCTTCTCAATTGCATTGCTGTTTGGGCGGCGAAATCAACTGACGGCAGTCCTTCGAAGCTCCTTCTTGCATTCAGCACGCTCTCGGCACTTCTTTCCGCTTTTCTCGACAATGTCACCACGGTTTTACTGTTGGGCACCGTCACGTGCGTGATTGCCCGCAGATTGAAGCTGAATCCGGTTCCATTCTTGATCTGCGAGGCAATTTGTTCGAATGTGGGCGGAACCGCGACGCTCATCGGAGACCCGCCCAATATAATGATCGGAAGCGCAGCGGGGCTGGACTTCTACCAATTCATGGTGACACTAACGCCGTTCATCATAATCATTTTTCCTGTTGTTCTTGGAACACTGTTTCTGATTTACCAAAAAATGCTCAGCACCTCAATCGATGCGAAAGAGGAGCTAGCTATTCTGTCTCCCAAAGACGAAATAAAAGATTATCCACTGATGGTGAAAGCTCTCGTCATCATCTCTCTGGTCATTCTTGGGTTCATTTTTCACGGCACGCTCCATCTTGAAGCGGGCACGATTGCCGTTGCGGGAGCATCGCTTTTGCTCATTTTTGAAAACAGGAAAAATATCTGGGATGACGTTGAATGGACAACGATATTTTTCTTCATCGGTTTGTACATAATTGTAGGGGCGGTGGAACACACTGGTGCATTGAATTTGGTGGCACAAGACCTTCTCAATATCGTAGGCAGGCACAGTCCCCTGGCGGTGTCCATGATGGTGCTCTGGATATCCGCACTGTGCTCGGCCGTAATCGACAATATTCCATACACAGCGACGATGATTCCCATCGTGGAGACGATTCAGTCAAGCGGCCAGAATCCAACACTCTGGTGGGCACTTTCGCTCGGCGCATGCTTGGGCGGCAACGGCTCGCTTATTGGCGCAACCGCCAACGTGGTGGCAGCCGACATCGCGCACACGAACGGAGAGAAAATTGGATTCGCCGAATTTTCGTTCGTAGGAATGATCATAACAATCGAAACTCTGATTCTAAGCTCGATTTTTCTCTTTCTGAAACAGCGGGGCTTTATTTAGAAGGCTTTTTTCGTCATCACAAAAGACATGAGAGTGGAGACGACTGACAAATTGGCACGAGCACCAAATCTTTACTATAAAGACTAAGAGAACAGAAGGAAACAAGAAAAAAGAATGCCGGGAAGGGAACGGCACGCCGAATTGACGTGCCGTTCCCAACGAGGAGCCGGACTTAACCGATGGTGTCGGGCAACTCCACAAGCTCACTCACTGCAACTCCGTTCCGTCGCAGAATCGCACACGACACCTTCAGCTAACTCGAAGGTATGCTCTCCGGTCGCCGGATCGAACTCGATCAGTCGGGCGAGGGGGACGCGTACATCCTTTTCCTGAACGCCTTCTGCCACCACAAATGTGAGCAGATTGTCGGCGCCGGACTGCCCGCCCAGATAGCGACGAGAGCCCTCCGAAAGAGAGGCATCGACATGCTTGAAGGTGCTGTCGATGGTGACCGAAAGCACAGGTTCGTCGTCATCCGCAGCCTGCTCCACTCGGATGGTGGCATCAGACCAGAGCGCGCCTTCATCTGCTGGGCGCAGCGAACACGCTTGACCGGAGCGCACAACGACGACGAGCTCGGCGCCAGTGAAACCGCGCTTGCGGGAGAAGACCGACGGCAATTGCTGCCCGCTCAGAATTTGCACCACCGGCAGTTCTAATGGCACGTCAATGCCCGCAAATGCCTGGCGGAACATCGCGAAAAGTTCGGTCTTCGATACGAAGTCGCTGATGCTCAGACAGTGGCTAGGCATGGCATGCGCACGCTCGCGCATGACCACACTCCACTGACGCCAGAGCCCGACCTTGCCATCAACATCGACATCCGGATGGACGACGTCGAAGGCTTCTGCGTAACCCGTGTGGTTTGCATCACAGGGGCAACTGAAGGCGGGCCGCTGCTGTCCCAATACCATGGGCAGCAAGCGCTCCTTCAGATTCGCTGCCGCTTGAGCAGCGCGAAAGCGAGTGCTTTCGTCCACATGAGTAGAAGTACTCATAGTTACTCCAAACTTGTTATCACACCTAAGGCGCAGGCCTCTGGTGCTTCTGCTTGAGCGCATCGAACTTCGCGTTCGCATCTGCCATGATGCGCTCCAGGGCGCTGTCGACATCGCGCTTGAACTTCGCTTCGATCTCGTCCAGCTTCGTGTCCAACTCACTGAAGATGCGCTGAACAACCGGCTCCCGGTCGATGATTTCTTCGATCAAGTGGTGCATGAGCCGATTGCTTACACCGCTTGCGGTTGATTCGTACTGGTACATCCGGTCCAGGCATTCGGCGAGAACCGGCGCGTTGAGATGCAGCAGAGTAATGCGATCGGCACCGGAGGCGCTATCCACACCAATCTTGTGCATCCAGCGATAGGCAAGAATACCCGACATCTTCTTCAGGTATTCCGGCTCACTGAGACGCTCCCGTTCGAGGGGCATCTCCTTGTTACGGAAGTCCGGACCGATTGGCTTTTTCAACTTCTGCGCCACATGCTTACGGTAGCGGCGGTCGCTGTTCAAGCGCGCGGCATCCACTTCCATGTGCCGATCCTCGCGCGGGACTTCCACCGTGAAGGAAAGCAACCCATGCCGGTGAATTCCGCTCGCGATTTTCCGCCAGCGGGTGTCGTCGACGATAGACGACTCGAGGAGTTCTGCAAAGCATGAGGTCAAAATCGCGAAGAGTCGGTCGTAGTAGGTGACTGTCTTCGTGCTGGTTTTCACTTTTCTCCTGTAGGTTTCGATTTTCGGCTAGCGCGTCAGACGAGCGAGATTTCGGAGAAAGTAGCCCATCAGGAGGCTGACCTTCAGACCCGCAACGAAGATGATTGCGCACATGAGGAATGTGCTCATGTTGTTATCCTTTGTTTGAGAGGGCTCGAACAGTTGAGCGAATTAGCAGGGATATTGAGTTGTAACTACCAGCAATGCCGACGCCGAGTTTCAACGCATCACTTTGAGTGACATGTGAGCGGTGCGTAAATAGGTCGACTTGGGAATTTAGTGATTGGGTTTCGTGGTGATAGAAAAACAAACTGGTAGTAATTCATGATTGTCCTGATCGGACCCACATTGCAACAGCGATGCAATCGACTGCAAAGAAATCATCGATAGTTGGTTAACGCTGCTCGCGATATGCGAAAGTCTCTCGAAAGACTGCCGTGGCGGGCGTTTAGATTTTGCCAGAAGACACATTAGCGAAGCCGTAACCGGCCGGCTTCAATTCACGCAGCGATATCAGACCTCGAAGAACGGATAGACGCCAGCGAGCGAGCTAGCGCTAACCTGTTGCCGGAGCTGCAACAGATACGCTCGCAGTGGGAAAGACCGCAAAGTTATGCAGCGCAAAGAGCCGGAGCGCTGCATAATGGTTCTATTCACAATCTTTTTTTGAAGTGCCTTAAATGTCCCATAGCAAGCGAAATTTTCATTTCTTCAGTCTGCCTGCCTTGACAGCGCTGAGTCTAAGCTTTAGCTGGGCAAACGATTGTTTTGCACAATCAAATCAAATCCAAAGGCTACCACAAGCAAGACAGCAGCGCGTTTATAGTTTACTGGACCAAATACAAAACTCATTTGCAGAAGATGATAGTGCATTGAAAACTTGCAATGCAGCCATTGCTGAATTTCCCCAAATTGGTCAATTTTATCTGCGTAGAGGCGATGCCTACGCAAACAAGGGTGATGATAAAAAAGCCCTTGCCGACTATCGCCATGCCCGTAAATGTGATAGCACCTTAGCCAACGATTCGGCAGAATTTGCCAGCTCTATTTATTGCAAACAAAAGAAATACGATCTGGCGCTCAAGGAGTTAGACACACTACCAGTCAATAACTTCGGACTTCGTGGTGATCCAGAAAAGAGAATCTCAATTTTTTTGCAAATGGGCAAAAAAAGTTTGGCAGAATCTATGTTTCGAAAGTACCGAGAGCGGCGCATTGCCCATGGAAACTGGTCAGATCAAATATTGACTAGATTTCCGGATTTCGCGAATTTAAATCTGGATGCTCCCCAACCCAACACCACTTACTCGAAAGAAGCATTCAACATGCTGAAATTGCTTTCGGCCTTTGAAACAATGCCTACTAAAGCTGACATAGAAAAGGCCTTAGATTCGAAACTTAAACCTGGAAAGTCTGTCATCGGAGATAAAACCATACCTGTCGGTACGAAAGAATTTTTCAAGGCTTACGTTGATGAGCGGCTAAAACAGATCCATATCACTTTTGAAAACGGTCTGTCTTTTATTGCGGCAAACAACTTATTGAAGGAGTTAAATTACAAAGGTCCCATATCAGACGAAACCTTCCTTTATTTAATTAGGAAAACGCCAGCCGACCCGAAGATGATCACGTTTGATTTTTCAGGTCCGTACAAAGGCTTGAAAACGGCAACGTTTGCATGGAATGTCGTTCCCGATTCACCTACCAATCCCTTCGGCGATGGGTTGCCGGTCATAGATTCAGCTCTCTTGATTGAAATGTTGAAGCAATTAGATGCCGCCCCGAAGCCGATTGATAAAGCACGCATTGAAGCGATAACAAAGTGCAAATTGAAGCAGTCGAAGAACATTTACCCCGATCTATTTTCGGGGATGACAGAATTGGAGACGGTCTGGCGATCGGGTGCCGGTTTTAGCTCACAAAAGTTTTGGTCCGTAACCTTCACGCCTGACGGTGCCTATTTAAACGACTCACGTTTCTACGTTTTGCCTGGTGCTGAAAAGGTGACAAAAGAGGGTCTCGATGCATTATTTGGACCAGGAGAAGAATTGCAATCCAATGGTTCCTGGCGCATGGATTCGTCAAAGAATGTCAGCTACAAAAGACCATATGGGTCTATAACAGCGGTATTTCATGGAGACGATAAAGCAGCAAGGTCAATCGGATTTTGGTGGAAGGACAAATCTCAGTATTCGACACTGGAAGAGTTTGAAACGCAAAGGACATCCCCAGTTCTTTGCGATGAAGCGCAGAAAGCAATAGGCAAAAATGAATTCAAGCGAGCCTTCTATCTGCTGCGTCTCGCCCATGAAAGAGGTGGCTTAGGTCAACAATCCGGTGACGATAAGTATGCGCTCTGGAAAAAAATTCGCGCAGCCTATGTGGCTTTGTACGAGAAAAAAGGCGACAAAGCGCGAGCAAATTATCTGCGCAATGTCCCTTGTGAAAAAATGAGCTCTGATTTGCTGGAACTCGAATCAAGTAGAAAAGACTTTCCGACTCTCAAGGATTCCGAGAATATCCCCTGGAGGATCATCCATCCGCCTGAAGGGCTTGCTTACAGACTTCAAGGCGACGGAATAAGTATTGAAATTTACCGATCATCGCCTAATTTCCGCCGCTGTATTGAACTTTTTGGTCCAATGAACGACGGCGCAGATTTATTTGTAAAATCAGTCCCCGCTGACCTCTTCGACTCAGAGTATTTTGGGCCCAGCTATTACGACTGATTTCTAAGACTTCAAGAAATTCAGAAACATTTCAAAACCAACTTTTGCCGGAGAATCAAACAACAAAAGGCAGCACCATATTTGGTATCAGACTATTCGGCAGTTTTCTTAGGTTGATTCGGAACGAGTTTGTAGCCCACACCGTGCACATTTGTAAGCAACCCAGGGTAGCCGGCGGCATCGAGCTTTTCTCTTAGCCGTTTCACATAAACTCTAACAGTGTCTGTCGAAATTTCAGAAGATGTTTTCCACACTCGTGCAATTAGAGCGTCCGCACTAAAAACCTGATCAGGGTGGCGACCCATAAACTCGAGAACTGCAAATTCAGTCGCCGTCAATTTCATCTCATTGCCGTCAACGAGCACGCGATGCGCATCAGGATCGATCGTCAATGGACCGACTTGAGCAATGCGCGTGGCAAGAACTTTTCCACGACGCATCAACGCATTCAATCGCGCCGTCAACTCGCGCAGGTCGAAAGGTTTCGTCAAATAATCGTCAGCCCCGGAGTCCAGACCTTTTTCCTTGTCGGAAATTTCGTCCTTGCCTGTAAGCATCAAAATGGGTGTTGTTCCACCGCGCGATCTGTACCACTGGCAAAGTTCGATGCCTGACATTGCCGGCATCGTCCAGTCGATAATCAGCACGTCATATTCGATTTGCGAAATGTACTCGCGTGCTTCCGCGCCGTCCGTCGCGAGATCCACGTTGTATTTGTGGTGCTGCAACCAGGCGCTGACTGACTGAAGCAGCTCCGGATCATCATCTGCCAGAAGCACCTTAGGCATAGTAAGTGGAACTCCGGATACTCGGGGAAGCCGAACCAGTTGTGAATAGCTCAGCTAATGAAGACTAAATTAGCACACAAGGTTGTCATTGAGATCACTATTGCGGCCATATTACAGATAGGCTCTTCCTACGTATCTCTTGAATTCGGTCTACTGGATGGAAAAACACCCCCGCTGACAACCCCGGTTCTTGAAATCCAATATCGAGCCGCCGGCCACTCGCACCACATGCGATACCTGCAACCGTCGCGTGCATGCTTACACAAATTTTTTACAGAACTTTCCGGATTCAGTCCGCCGTCTGCGCATATGGTTTGTGCAGCCCAGCTTCTAAGCCGCAGGAACCAACATGTTCGCCGGCTCGTTGATTGCGCCACTGGCGCTGAAAATCGTTTCTACAAAGGAGAGCATACTATGTGTGGTGTAAAACCCGAAGGCGGCGGCAACTCAAAATCGGATGGCGGCAAATCATCCTTTGAAGGAATCCGTTCGACAGAAGAAAATGGTGCGTCAAGTGTTGCAAGTGAAATTTGGAAAAGACCAACTGCAAAAGACTGCGGATCAAGAATAAATGTAGATGTAGATGTAAACGTTGATATCGATGTAAACAATATCAATTTGAATCGAGATGGACGCCCATTCGGACGCGGATTGAATAACCCGCACATTCAGTGGGTCAAAAACGAAGTATCAAATGCGGCGCACGGCTTCGGTGCCGCATTCGATTCTCTCAGACAACACGATCCCAAGGATAGGCACCACGAACCAGATGTTCAATTCGAAGGAAGAATGGGAGGCGCTGTCGGAGAAGACCAGGAAAGCGCTGTTGCCGAAACTTCAGGAAAAATGGGCAAATGGATCGACAAAAATCCCGAAGGAGAATGGAAAGACGCCCACGCATCGGAGCTAGCTAAGGAATTGGACTTCAGCGCAAGCACAGTTGAAAACGGAGCAAATGCACTCGATGGATTTCGCACCGCAGCAGAGCGGCTTGAGAAGCGCGAACCGAAATATCTCGACCTCGGACATTCAGCCGAGGGCTTCCACAACGCGAATGCAAGAGCCTAAGCACCCAAAATAGGTAGCTCCCACCCCATGCCAGCCTTTGAAAACTTCATGCCACCATTGCCGTTTGGCTTGGACTCCCCCATCGGAGACCTGGCCAATTCGGCTTGGAGCATGCCATTTGCTCCGGAGAGCTTCGGTTTGCCGGAGCCGGATCACCTGACGTTCTCCGACATATTTCAACAAGGCGTTCCGAGTAGTTCAGACCAAACTCCTGCTGAACTGGAGAGCATTTTCAAAAATGCTTCCAATGTAGAATTCTCTACACCGGAGATGAACAAACTAACCGGTAAGCAGCCCGACTATACGGTCGATGCGCAAGGCAAGTTAACAAAAAATCCGAACAGTCGCGCCAAACCAGGCGATCCCCTTAATGTCGAAATCCAAACCGACGGGATGCCCGGAGAGGCACAGAAGGCTATGGTACAAGCCATGCTTGACGCCTT
>Ga0268299_1001837_pt1 | contig 31350 bp, 36 predicted proteins | sample NOBtaG_FD_193484 | JGI IMG/M metagenome (GOLD analysis project Ga0268299, IMG submission 193484) | Activated sludge microbial communities from bioreactor in Nijmegen, Gelderland, Netherland - NOB reactor | ecosystem: Engineered > Bioreactor > Aerobic > Activated sludge | place: Netherlands...
GCCTTGAACACGTACGGCAGGGACAGCTTCTCGCAGATCGATTTCAGCGTCCGCCCGGTCTCCAACGCGAGCGAGACGTCCTCCAGCACGTTCAGCCCGGCGATCACCGTCAGCGGCGCGCCGCCGCCGATTTTGAGGCCATATTTTTTGAGCTCGAGGGCGGCCATTTGCGCTCCATTTCAGGCGGGTCCGGCGCCTCCATAGCAGGCCCGGAACGAGGCGCTAAATCCCCTCAGTTTCCGGCCATGCTGCGGCGCCAAAACCCAAGACTTTTCGGGCGTTAATCCCTATATTTTCAGCTCATTCCAGGCTCGATTCGCACCACATGACCGCACCCCAAAGCGCGCCCGAATACGGCGCGGATTCCATCAAGGTTCTCAAGGGCTTAGACGCGGTCCGTAAGCGTCCCGGCATGTACATTGGAGACACCGACGACGGCTCGGGTCTGCACCACATGGTCTATGAGGTCGTCGATAACGCGATCGATGAAGCCCTGGCCGGTCACGCTCAGAATGTTACGGTAACCCTTCACCCAGACGGGAGCGCCGAAGTTAGCGACGACGGGCGCGGAATCCCGACCGACATTCACCCCTCCGAAGGCGTCTCGGCGGCCGAGGTCATCATGACCCAGCTGCACGCCGGCGGTAAGTTCGACCAGAACTCCTACAAGGTCTCGGGCGGCCTCCACGGCGTCGGCGTTTCGGTCGTCAACGCGCTCTCCGAATGGCTCGATCTCACGATCTGGCGGAACGGGCGCGAGCACACGATGCGCTTCAAGGATGGCGAAGCGGTCGCGCCGCTCAAAGAGGTTGGCGACGCGGCAGGCCGGAAGGGCACCAACGTCCGCTTCCTGCCGAGCACGCAGACGTTCACGAAAACCGAGTTCGATCGCAAAACGCTTGAGCATCGCCTGCGCGAGCTCGCGTTCCTCAATTCGGGCGTCAAAATCATTCTCACGGATTTGCGTGGGCCCGAGCCTTTCGTTGAGACGATGCAATACGAAGGCGGCGTCGAAGCGTTCGTCGCGCACCTCGATCGCTCGCGCCAAGCGCTGATCACCAAGCCGATTTATCTTTCGGCGGAACGTGACGGGATCACGGTCGAAGCCTCGCTGCAGTGGAACGACGGCTACCACGAGACGATGCTGTGTTTCACGAACAACATCCCGCAGCGCGATGGCGGCACGCACCTTGCCGGCTTTCGGGGCGCGCTGACGCGCGTCGTCAACGCCTACATGCAAGACAGCGGCCTCGCGAAGAAAGAGAAGGTCGACATCACGGGCGATGACGCGCGCGAAGGTCTGACCTGCGTGCTCTCCGTCAAAGTGCCCGATCCGAAGTTTTCGTCGCAAACGAAGGACAAGCTCGTCTCTTCCGAAGTGCGCCCGGTCGTGGAAAGCCTCGTCGGCGATGCGCTGTCGCGCTGGTTCGAGGAAAACCCCACGCTCGCCAAGCAAGTGATGGGCAAGATCATCGAAGCGGCCGCCGCGCGCGAAGCCGCGCGCAAGGCGCGTGAGCTGACGCGCCGCAAAACCGCGCTCGATATCGCTTCGCTTCCCGGCAAGCTGGCCGATTGCCAGGAAAAAGACCCGGCCAAATCCGAACTTTTCATCGTCGAGGGTGACTCGGCGGGCGGCTCGGCCAAGCAAGGCCGTAACCGCGAATACCAGGCCGTGCTGCCGCTTCGCGGCAAAATCTTGAACGTCGAGCGTGCGCGCTTCGATAAGATGCTCGGCTCAGAGCAAGTCGGCACGTTGATCACCGCGCTCGGCACCGGCATCGGGCGTGACGATTTCAACATCGAAAAGCTGCGCTACCACCGCATCATCATCATGACCGATGCCGATGTTGACGGCGCGCATATCCGCACGCTGCTGCTCACGTTCTTCTATCGGCAGATGCCGTCGATCATCGATGGCGGCTACCTCTACATCGCCCAGCCGCCGCTCTACAAAGCGTCGAAGGGCAAGACGGGCCGCTATCTGAAAGATGAGAGCGACTTCGAATCTTATCTGATCGACGAAGGCGCATCCGGCGCCGTGCTCCACCTCGATGGCGGCTCGCAGATCGCCGGCGAAGATTTGAAGCGCGTCGCGCGCGAAGCGATGGCCGCCGAAACGTTGATCAAGCGCCTCCATCAGCGCGCGCCCGATAGCGTGCTTGAGCAAGCGACGCTCGCCGGCGCCTTCGCACCGGACGCCGGCGACGCGCAAGCACAAGAAGCCGCGCGCCGCCTCAACCTCCTCGCCGAAGAGGGCGAAGCCGGCTGGACGGGCCGCTTCGATCCCGATCACGCGCTGGTGCTGGAGCGCGTCGTCCGCTCCGTCACCGAGCGCGTCGTGCTCGATCGCTTGCTGCTGCAATCGACGGACGCGCGCCGCCTCGCCGATCGCGCGCGCACCTTGCGTGAGGCGTACGAAAAGCCCGCCACGCTCCGCCGCGGCAGCGATTCAACGCCGGTCTACGGCCCGCTCTCGCTTCTCGAGGCGATCGAAGCCGCCGGCCGCAAGGGCCTCACGATCAACCGCTACAAAGGCCTCGGCGAAATGAACGCCGATCAGCTCTGGGAAACCACGCTCGATCCGGAAGTGCGCACGCTCCTGCAAGTGAAGGTCGATCACGCCGATGACGCGGGCGAGCTCTTCACCAAGCTGATGGGCGACGTCGTCGAGCCGCGCCGCGAATTCATCCAAGAAAACGCCCTGAACGCGGATGTGGACGCCTAGCGCTCCCTCTCCCCCTCGAGGGGAGAGGGGTAGGGGTGAGGGGGACAGGCGCGACGCTCGCCGCGTTTCCTGCTATGCTTCGGGCATGTCCGACCCACGCATCACCCGCGACCCGGCAATCCTCATGGGCAAGCCGTGCATTCGCGGCACACGCATCAGCGTGGAAACCATCCTGCGCCGCGCCGCGCAGGGTCTGTCGGCGGACGCGATCGCCCTGGAATATCCCGATCTCACGCGCGACGATGTGCTGGCCGCTCTGGCCTACGCCGCTGACTATATGCGGCATGACGGATTGCTCGCGGCCGAGTAGCCATGCGCCTCTTCCTAGACGCATCGCTTTCTCCGGCAGTCGCCGCGGAGCTCCGTTCGCTAGGTGTTGACGCCATCGCGCAACGCGATGTGCTCCCGGGGAACGCCACAGATGATGCTGTGATGCGGGCGGCGCACGCGGATGGCCGGTTCATCGTCGCGCGCGATTTTGACATGGCCGAACTTGCGCTGCGTCGGTTCGCGCCCGCCATCGCTGTCGTCATTGTCGCTTTCGATTTCGTCTCGCCCCAGCAGGAGGCGCTTCGAATTCAAGCCGATTTGGCGTTGCTCGGCGACGGCGTGCTCGGCTCGGTCGTCGTTCTCGAGGCGAACCGCATCCGCTCGCCTCGGCCGATCAGCTAGGCGCCGCGCCACGCCGCGTGCCAACATCGCCCCAACGATAAGACGGGGAGGCGTGCGTGGCGTTCAATGGGCTTGGGCTGCATCTCGGCAATCTTTCGCGGCTCTCGAATGCGCAATCGCGCTCGATTAGCCCGGAGAACTTCACCGGGGAAAAAGGCAAGGGCGGCATGTCGGTCGATGGACCGGCGGCAAACGCAGCGCGCGGGCTGGGGCAAGGCTGGAAAGTATCGCCCTACATCGTGATGGAGCCGGGCGAGACGCGCACGCTCGCGGACATTGCGGGCTCAGGCGCGATCCAGTCGATCTGGATGACGACCGCGCGTGGCAAATGGCGCCACACCATTCTGCGCGCCTATTGGGACGATCAGGAAAATCCCTCGATCGAATGCCCCGTCGGCGACTTTTTCGCGAACGGCTGGGAGAGCTTCGCGCAAGTCACGTCGCTGCCCGTGTGCACAAATCCCGGCCGCGCGTTCAATTGCTATTGGGAAATGCCGTTCCGCAAACGCGCGCATTTCACGATCCAAAATCTGTCCGACGATAAGATCGTGATCTACTACCAGATCAATTACACGCTCACCGACGTGCCGGAGGACGTCGCGTATTTCCACGCGCAATTCCGGCGCACCAATCCGCTGCCGTACAAGGACGTCTACACCATCCTCGATGGCGTGAAGGGGCGCGGGCACTTCGTTGGCACGTACATGGCGTGGGGCGTCAACAATTCCGGCTGGTGGGGCGAAGGGGAGATCAAATTCTTCCTCGATGGCGACGGGGAATTCCCCACCATCTGCGGCACCGGCACCGAAGACTATTTCGGCGGCGCGTACGATTTCGATATCGGCATCAATGAGCGTGAGAAGGGCAACGCGTACACCGAATACACCACGGCCTATTGCGGCCTCCCGCAAGTGATCCGCCCGGACGGCGTTTACAAATCACAGCAACGCTTCGGGCTCTATCGCTGGCACATCATGGATCCGGTGCGCTTCGAACAAGATCTGCGCATCACCATCCAAGCGCTCGGCTGGCGCACCGATCGCGACCGGCGCTATCTCCCGCTGCAAGACGATATCGCGAGCGTCGCGTTCTGGTACCAAACGCTCCCCACCGCGCCATTCCCGCAGCTCCCGGATCGCGACTACTTGGAAGTGATCTAGGTTCGAGGTGATCTAGCGCGGGAGCATCGCGTCGATCTCCGCGCGCGCTGGCAAAGAGGGGATCGCGCCCTCGCGCGTCACGGAGAGCGCGGCGGCGGCGTTTGCGCGCGCCATTGCATCCGCAAGCGTAACGCCGCCCGCAAGCGACGCGGCCAGCACGCCGCAGAAGCAATCACCCGCGCCCGTTGGATCGACAGCGCGCACGGAAAGCCCGGCAACGCGCGTCACGCCCGCGCGCGACACCGCGACAGCGCCGAGCTGCCCAAGCGTTGCGATCACGGTCTGCGCATCATGCGCGATCAGGGCCTGCGCGGGCGCGACCGCCGCGTCCAAGCTCTCGGGCGCCGTCACGCGCGCGAACGCAGCCAGCTCACTTTCGTTCACCACCACATAGTCCGCCTTCGTCAGCAGCGGCGCGCCTTCGAGCATCGCCGGCGCGGCGTTCACGATGCGCATGCATCCCGCCGCGCGCGCCGCATCGAGAAACGCGGCCACCGCATCGAGCGGCGATTCCAATTGGCAGAGCGCCACGCGCGCGCCCGCAAGCATCTCTGCGCGCACATCGCCCGGCGTCAGCGCGAAATTCGCGCCTGGCGCCACCACGATCATGTTGTCGCCGGCGTCATCGACGGTGATGAAGCCGTGCGCGCTCGCCATGCCGGGAACCGTGCGCACGCCTGCATCGCCGACGCCCGCATCCGTCAGCGCGCGCCGCAGCACGCCGCCAGCCTCATCGTCTCCAACGGCGCCGATCATCGCCACGCTTGCGCCGTCGCGCGCCGCCGCGATCGCCTGGTTCGCGCCTTTGCCGCCTGGAAACCGCGCGCTGCGCGTTGCGATCAGCGTCTCACCGCGTTTCGGCAGCGCGCTTGTCCAACTCACCACATCGAGATTGATCGCGCCCAGCACGACGACGCTCATCGCACGCCCCACAACGGCCAAGCCCACAACGGCCAAGCCCACAACGGCCAAGCCCACAACGGCCAAGCCCACAACGGCCAAGCCCACAACGAAAAGGGCCCCAGCTTGCGCCAGGGCCCCCGCATTCTATCCGTTCGCTGACGGTTTACACCGTCTTCAGGTCGCCGGCGGCTTGCTTGCCGCGATCGGTGACGATTTCGAACGAAACTTTCTGGCCCTCATTCAGCGTCTGCAGGCCCGCGCGCTGCACGGCCGAGATGTGCACGAACACATCCTTGCCGCCGTCTTGCGGTGCGATGAAGCCGAAGCCCTTATCGGGGTTGAACCATTTAACTGTGCCGATCATCGAGAAACTCCTCGGCGCGCCAACGAAGGCGCGTGTTGGTCCGCAGCGAGAATGCGGCGGGCCGACAACCGATGTGTAGAGAAGGCGTGGGGTGTGCGCTCTGCGCTATTCCGGGCCGTCGCGGGTTGCTGCGCATCTCTTAGGCCATCGCGGCGGGCGGGGCAAACGATGCGGCTTGACCTCTGCGCCTGCGTCATGTCTTCACACGCCGTTGTGATCGCATTGGGGGATAAGATGCGGGGAACTTGGATGATTTTGGCCGCCGCGCTGGCGCTTGGCGCCTGCGCGCCGCAGGAACGCGCTGCCGAGACCGCCGCGCCCACGCGCGAAGCGCTGGTCCAACGTGGTGAATATCTCGTGCTCGCTGTCGCCGGCTGCAACGATTGCCACACGCCGATGACGCCGCAGGGCCCGGACATGACGCGCCAGCTCGTCGGCGCCGATCTTTCCTTCGCGCCGCTCAATCCGCAGCCTTGGGCGCCGCACGCACCCGCGCTCGCCGGTCTGCCGGAAGGCTACACCGAAGCGCAGCTCGCGCACTTCCTGCAAACCGGCGAACGGCCAACGGGCGTCCCAACTGCGCCGCCGATGCCGCCTTACCGCTTGAACGCGGAAGACGCCGCCGCCGTCTCCGCTTATCTCGCGCAGATGCCGCGCCCCGCAGCGCCGGCCGCCGCGCCCGTGACGCCAAGCGCGCCGTGATGATCGCGCACAACAACGCGATGCTTGCGCCGTTCGCCAAGTCATCGCCGCTTGCTGCGATTGGCGTCGTGCTGATCGGTTCGTGGCTGCTCGCCGCTTCCGCCTGGATCGAAGCGCCGATGTGGCCCGTGCCGATGACGGCGCAAACCTACGCGGTGCTGCTGATCGGCGCCGCATGCGGTGCGCGCCTCGCGGCCGCGACCGTCGGCGCCTATCTCGCGCAAGGCGCGCTCGGCTTGCCCGTGTTCGCCGGCGGCGACGCGGGCGCGGCGCATTTGATTGGGCCGACAGGCGGTTACCTGTTCGGTTTTCTCATTGCGGCGACGGTGATCGGCTGGCTCGTCGAGCGTGGCTGGAGTGCGCGTTTCGTGCCGCTGATCGGCGCGATGGCGCTTGGGCACGCAATCGTCTTCGCATTCGGCGTCGCGCATCTCAGCGTGTTCACGGGGCCCGAAGCCGCGGTCGCGTCTGGTTTCACGCCGTTTATCGTGGGCGCGATCGTGAAGACGTTCGCAGCGGCGGCGACATTGCGTTTCGGCGAAACGGCGTTCGCGCGCAAATAGCGTAGCGCGCATTGCGCAGAGCGGCGCGCGTAACGCAAAGCGCGCGCTGCACGTTCCGCGCCGACGAAAATTTCACAACGCGCACGCCGCTGTGATCGCGCGCGTTGTCATTCGCGCTTGCTTTCAGCATGCGCGAGGCGTTTCATTCCGGCGTTGAAAGAAACGCGCGCCGCCGCGAACCCGCTGACAGAAGCTCTGCAGCAAACAGCACCTGGGTTCAAAAGGGCGCCGTGTGGATCTTTCCGTCCGACAACTGTGCCGCTTGCTAGGAGAGAGCGGTTAGTGTGTTGCGGCCGGCGTCAGATGGCGCTTCAGCGAATGGTGGTGTTTGCGAGTACAAATCGTGAACCGCCGACACGCGAGACGAGCGCATTCGATGCGCCGCGGTTTGAACCTTCAGCCTATTGGCGCGTTGTCTCCCAAACGCGCCGCGCAAGCCGCGCGCGCACCCGCTTGGGAGAGCCCGATGATCACGACGCTTTTCGCCAAATCACTCGTCGGCGCCACGCTGCTCGCCGCGACCGGCGCGATCGTCTTCCGCACGCTCGCGAACGAGCGCATGCTTGCGTTTCAGCGCGCACGTGAAGATCAGCGCATCCGTCCCGCCGGCCCCGCCGCGATGGAAAGCCCGCCCCGCCATTGGGACGACGTGGACCAGGCGTCGGACGAAAGCTTCCCCGCGAGTGACCCGCCAGGGCGCTACTAAGCGCCGGCGCTTTCTAGCGGGCCGCTTTGGTGAGAAGCAGGGTGCATGTCGCTCCGCCTCTTTGCCGCGCTCGCCATACCGGACGCTGTCGCCCGTGCGCTCGTCGCGATCCAGGACAAAGTGCCCGGCGCAAAATGGCGCCCGCGCGAAAATCTGCACCTCACGCTCCGCTTTTACGGCGAGGTGCAGGAACCGGTCGCGGACGACATCGCTGAAACACTGGAGGACATCGCCGCCCGCACGCGCGGCTTTGAGGTGCGCGTTAAAGGCGTCGGCGCGTTCGGCGGGGCAGAGCCGCATGCGCTGATCGCCAAGGTCGAAGCATCGCCCGCGCTCGAGAAGCTCGCCGCCGATTGCGAGCGCGCGGCCCGCCGCCTTGGTCTGAAGGCTGAGACGCGCAAGTTCACCCCGCACGTCACGCTCGCTTATCTGGCCGATTACGTGGCCTATTCGGATGTGCACGCGTTCGAGCGCACGCACGCGCTCCTCGCGCCGCCGCCGTTCCGCGCCGCCGCGATCGGGCTCTACTCAAGCTGGCAAAGAAAAAACGCGCCCGGAATCTACCGGCTGGAAGCCGATTATTCCCTAGGCGCGTGATGGGGCTTCGAAAATGAGAAGCGCTGAAGCGTGGCGCAGCGCTTGTCCCTCAAGGCTCTCGCGAGCCAGGGCGCAGCGCCACGCTCCAGATTGAAAAGTTACGACGTCGGCGCCGGCGCCGGCGTGGCCGCGGGCGGGGTCGGCGATTGGTCGTTGGTCTGTACGAGCGGGTCGCCCACGGTGCAGCAACGGACCTGCATCTCGAGGACGCGGGCATTGTAGCGGCATTCCGTATCGGAGACCGAGCGCAGGATCGCCATGCCGCCGGCGCGCGTGGTGTAGCGCGTTTGCGTGCACGCGGTCAGCGTCGCGCCGTTTTCGCAGGAACCGACGTTGCGGTTGCGCAGCGTGCGCGTGCTGCAGGTCAGCTGGCGCGCCATCGCTTGATCGGCCGTGGCCTGAGCGCGGTTCGCGACGCCGAACACTTCGGTGATGCGCTGCCCCAGAGAGGTGCGCACGCCTTCGATGTCGCCGTGCTGTTTGCAGATGTCGTGGTTGGCGCGGCCGGGATCGGCTGCACAATATTCAGCAATCGTTTGGTCGCCCGTGCGGTTTGCGCAGGCGGTGGCCAAAGTCGCCGTCGCAGCGAGCGCCGCGAGTGCGAGTAGGCGGGTGAAGCGCATTCTGGCGCCCTTTCCTAGTTAATGCCCCGCGCCCCTAAACCGCGCCGCAATCCCCAGGTCAACCCCCGGTTCGCTTATTTTGGAACCGAGATAATGCTTTGCGCACAAGGGATCGAGCGTAATTGGAACAACGCGCAACCCGCTCAAACGCGCGACCCAAATTTTGGTTCCGCGCACGATTGCAGTGGGACCCGCCATCGCGCCGCCGCATTGTGTTGGCGTGTACGGGGCAGCGGAGGGAATGAACATGCGCGTTGGAATTCTGAGTGCGGCGGTATTGGCGGCAGCGATGTTGAGCGCGTGCGCGAGCAACGATGCGTCTGCGCCCGAAGCGACGCGCGCGCCGCCGCCGCCCGCCGCCTCCGCAGCTCCGGCGCCAGCGCCTACCGCACCGGCCGGCCCTAGCGTCGCCGCGCCAGGCGTGACGGTTGCGCCCGTCCCGCAGCCGCCCGTGCGTGAGGGCGATGTCACTGTGCCTGGTCAACGTGAGCTACCGGCCCCGTCGCCGACCAACGACACGCGCACCAACGAACAGCGCATGCGCGATATTCGCGCGTGGGATCAGTGCGTTATGCGCGCGCAGGGGATGGCCGAGAGCGACAGCAACCGCCCGCAGCTCACCTCGCCGGAAGAAATCTGCTCGCGCCGCCTGGGCATGGGCAGCCGCACCAGCGTGCCCGACGCGCGGCGGAATTAGTCAACGCTCCCCCTCGCCGCGCGGGGAGGGGGAAGCGCTAGTCTTCCGCCTCCAAGATCGCGTCCATATCGTCGTCGCTGAGCCCGAAATGGTGGCCGATCTCGTGCACCAGCACGTGCGCCACCAGCTCCGCGAGCGTGACGTCGCCGCGATCGACCCACTCATCCAGGATCGCGCGCCGGTAGAGGAACACCATCGCCGGCTCCGGCGCGGGATCGAGCACCGAGCGGCTGGTGAGATCGACGCCCTGGTAGAGTCCCGTCAGCTCGAACGGATCTTCCATGCCCAACTCTCCGAGCACCTCGTCGCTCGCGAAGTCCTCGATCCGGATCAGCACGTCGCCCGCCAGCTGGCGGAACGCGCCCGGCATTTCCGCCCAAGCCTTGCGGGCGAGGGCCTCCAGATCGTCGAGCGAAGGGGGCAGGTCGGACATGCCCGAGATATAGGGCCTGAAATTTAGAACGACGACCGTCCGAATTTACGCTAAGGCCGTCTTGCCGCGCACGGAAAGCGGCCTAGCATGCCGGCAAACAGCACGCAGACGGGAACGAGAGGAAGCGCGATGCACGATCTGGTCATTCGCAATGGCAGCGTGGTGGACGGCACCGGAGCGCCGGCGCGCATCGCCGATATCGCGATCGATGGCGGCTGCATCTCGCAGGTCGGCAAAGTCAGCGGCAAGGGCAAGCGCGAGATCGACGCGCAGGGAAAGATCGTCACGCCCGGCTGGGTCGACATTCACACGCACTATGATGGCCAGGTGACGTGGGATCCGCTGCTCACGCCGTCGTCATGGCACGGCGTCACCACCGTCGTGATGGGCAATTGCGGCGTCGGCTTTGCGCCCGCGCGGCCTGACAAGCACGATTGGCTGATCGAGCTGATGGAGGGCGTGGAAGACATTCCAGGCAGCGCACTCGCCGAAGGCATCAAGTGGGGCTGGGAAACCTTCCCCGAATATATGGACGTGCTCGATCGCCAGCAGCGCGTGATCGACGTCGCGACGCAAGTGCCGCACGGCGCAATCCGCGCCTATGTGATGGGCGATCGCGGCGCCAAGAACGAAGAAGCGACCAACGAAGATATCGAAGAAATGTCCCGCCTCGTGCGCGAAGGCATCGAAGCGGGCGCGCTTGGGTTCTCGACGTCGCGTACACGCCTCCATCGCGCCAAGGATGGCGAACCGGTCCCTGGCACTTTCGCGCACGCCGCCGAACTTCTCGGCATTGGCAAAGCGCTCGGCAACGCAGGCCGGCGCGTGTTCGAAATGGCGTCGGACATGACGCCGCTCGATGACGAATTCGATTGGATGAAGGCGCTCAGCCAAGAAACCGGCGCCGTCGTCACGTTCTCGCTGCTGCAAGGCGGAAACGACCCGGAAAAGTGGCGCGATATGCTCGGCCGCATTGATGCGGCGCGCGAAGAGGGCGCAGCGCTCACCGCGCAAATCGCCTGCCGCCCCACCGGCATGGTGCTCGGCTGGCAATCGACGATCCATCCCTTCGCCGCCCGCATGAGCTACCGGAAAATCCACGCGCTCCCGTTCGCCGAACGCATCAAAGAATTGCGCAAGCCCGAAGTCCGCGCCGCGATCCTTGCCGAACAAGTCCGCGTGCCGGGCCCGCTCGGCGACACGATCTTCAACGGCTTCGATCGCATGTTCCGCCTGCAGCGCGATGACGGGCGCCTCGAATACGAACCGCGCGCCGAAGATAGCGTCGCAGCCCTCGCGCAAGCGCGCGGCATTCCGGCGGACGAAATCGTCTATGACATGCTGATGGAGAACGATGGGCGCGGTTACGTCTATCTGCCGCTCCTCAACTACGCGCTGTTCAACTTCGACCACATCCACGAAATGATGCACCACCCGCACACGGTGCTCTCGCTCTCCGATGGCGGCGCCCATTGCGGCGTGATCTGCGACGCGAGCTTCCCGACCTACATGCTCACGCACTGGGTGCGCGATCGCGATCGCGGCGCGCGCCTGCCGCTCGAGCAAGTCGTGGCGATGCAAACGCGCGATACGGCCCAGCTCTACGGCCTCGAAGATCGCGGCGTGCTCGCGCCCGGTCTGAAGGCGGATGTGAACGTGATCGATCTCGACGCGCTGAAGATCCTCGCGCCGGAAATGACGTTCGATCTTCCCGCCGAAGGCCGCCGTCTCATCCAGCGCGCCGAAGGCTACGTCGCCACCATCGTCAGCGGCGAAGTGATTTTCGAAAACGGCGTCGAGACCGGCGCGCGCCCCGGCAAGCTCATCCGCGGCCCACAGCACGCGCCCGTCGAGCGCATCGCGGCGGAGTAGCTTCTCCCCCTCCCCGTGAGGGGAGGGGCAGGGGGTGGGGTGAATCCCCACGCCGGAAAATCAAACACCCATCCCCGGATGCGCCACTGGGCGCATTCCGGGGCCCATACATGCAAAGCGCAGTGTCTATAGGCCCCGGAATGCCGCTTCGCGGCCTCCGGGGATGGGTGCATGTTGTGCTGTGGAGACACAACATGACCGACGTCATCACGTACGAAACGCCCGCGCCGCACATCGCGCGCCTTACGCTCAACCGGCCCGACACGCGCAACGCGCAGGACACGCATCTCCTCTACGCGCTCAATGCCGCATTCGACCGCGCCGCGCGCGACGACGCCATCAAAGTCATCATCCTCGCCGCGAACGGCCCGCACTTTTCCTCCGGACACGATCTCCGGGAGCGCGACACGAAAGCCGCCCACGAAGCACACACGCCGATCGGCACATGGTGCGGCTTTGCGTGCGCGGGCGCGGAAGCGCAGATGGCGCGCGAGAAGGAAATCTACCTCGGCCTTTCCGAGCGCTGGCGGAACATCCCGAAGCCCACGATCGCATCCGTGCAAGGCAAGTGCATCGCCGGCGGCCTCATGCTCGCCTGGCCGTGCGACATCATCGTCGCCAGCGAAGACGCGCAGTTTTTGGACAACACCGTCGAAATGGGCGTCGGCGGCGTCGAGTTCTTCCATCACCCGTACGAAGTCGGCGCGCGCAAAGCCAAAGAGATGCTGTTCACCGCCGATTGGCTCTCCGCGCAGGAAGCCAAGGCGCTCGGCATGGTCAATCAGATCGCGCCGCGCGCGGAGCTAGAGAGCTACACGCTCGCGCTCGCCGAACGCATCGCGAAGAAGCCGGCGTTCGCGCTGAAGCTCGCGAAGGAAGCCGTCAACGCGGCAGAAGACGCCGCCGGCCGCAAGAGCGCGATGGACGTCGCCTTCGCGCTCCATCAGCTGGCGCACAGCCACAACATGCAAGTCCACGGCATGATGATCGACCCAACCGGCGTTTCGCCCGCGGTGCGGAAGGGCTAACTTCGCGCCGATGCCGGATATCTTCGTCTCCTACAGCCGCGACGATCAGGCCGTCGCGCGCCGCTACGCCGATGCGTTCGCAGCCGCTGGCCTCGACGTGTGGTGGGACGCGACGCTAAGGTCCGGCGAGGCGTATGACGAGGTAACTGAGAACGCGCTGCGCACGGCCAAGGCCGTCGTCGTGCTTTGGTCGAAGAAATCCGTAACGTCGCGCTGGGTGCGCGCGGAGGCGACGCTCGCCGATCGCAACAAGACGCTCATCCCGGCGATGATCGAGCCCTGCGAGCGGCCGATCATGTTCGAGCTCACGCAGACCGCCGATCTCATCCATTGGCGCGGCGGCGGCGATGACGCGGCGTGGCGCGCGTTTCTGGACGATGTCTTGCGCTTCGTTGGCCGCGAAGGCGCGGTTGAACCCGTTTTTCCGCCGCCGCCCGCCGATCCCATTCTCGCGGTCCTGCCGTTCGACAATCTCTCGACCGACGCTGAGATGCAGTTCTTCTCCGACGGTGTCTCCGAAGAAATCATCCAGCGCCTCGCGCGCGGCGCGGCGATGAAGGTGATCGGCCGCACCTCCAGCTTTCAGTTTCGGGGCGCTGAGAAAGCCGCCGCCGCAAGCGCCTTGCGCGCCACCCATGTGCTCGATGGCTCGGTCCGCCGCGCTGGCGCGCGCGTGCGGATCGCCGCGCATTTGGTCGAAGCGTCATCGCAGACGACGCTCTGGTCCGATCGCTATGATCGCGGGCTCGACGATGTGTTTGCCGTGCAAGACGAGATATCCGAGCAGATCGCCGCCGCGCTCGACAGCGCGTTCACGAGCCAAGCGCGCACGGTGATCGAGCCTGCTTTGTACGATGTGTTTCTGCGCGCCTCGCCCAAGCAAATGTCGCCGGACGAGCTGCGCACCAATATCGGCCTCTTGGAGATCGTGACGGCGCGTGCGCCAAGCTTCGCTGAAGCATGGGGGCGCCTCGCATATCAGCGCGCCTATCTGCGCAACTATCAGCCGTTCAGTGAGCGGCCGCAGATCGCAGAGCGCGTGCGCGCGGAGGCCGATCGGGCGCTAGCGCTCGATCCGCACAACATCGATGCGCTCACCGGCCTCTTCTTGATTACGCCGCCCTACGGCGCATTCGATGAAGCAGAGGCCGCGATTGAGCGTCTCCGCGCTGCCGGCGTCCACGGCGAAGGGCAGATGTTCATCGGCTGGCACGCGCGCGCCATCGGCCGCGTTCGCGAAAGCGCGGTCGAGACCGAGCGCATGTTCGAACTGGACGCGCTCAACGCCAATGTCGTCAACATCACCGCGCTCGCGCGCATGGCTTCGGGCGATATCGAAGCGGCCGTGCCGCTGTGGCGCGATCTGCTCATCCGCGCGCCGGACATGAGCTATCCCGTCGCCAATTTGATGCGCGCATATTCGTTCCAGGGTGATTGGGGTGCTGTCGATGCGCTGCTCGATCCCGCGGCAAAGCGTCCGCTCCGGCAGTTTGAAGACGGGCTCAGTTTCATAAACGCCAAGCGCGAAGGCACGGCGGAGGCCGCCGCCGCCTATATGGCGCGCGTCGAGTCCGAATTTGCGCAAACGGGCGCCACGGAGATTTCACGGCTCGTATATGCGGCGCATCTCGGGCGTGTCGACGACGTGTACGATCTCATTGCGCGCGCGCCGCTCGGCCCGCGCGGCGCCGCGACTGACGCGATCGGCCCGGATGGCTATCGCACCGGTCTGCTGTTTTGGCGCTGCATGCCCGAAATCCGCAACGATCCGCGCTTCGCGCGGCTCTGCGCGCGCCTTGGCCTCGTCGATTTCTGGACTGCGTCCGGCAAGTGGCCCGACTGTGCCGAGGAAACGCCCTACGACTTTCGCGCCGCGTGCCTCGCCGCGCAGGATACGCCGCGCGAGCCGTACGCGTTCTAATACGGCGTCCCGTCTTTCCGCGTGAAGCGCCCGTCCGCGTTTGCGCTCTTCATGTCGATGTCGCTGCACGTTGTGATGTCGTCGCGATGCCGCGCGCCGACTTCGAGATACACCGCGTCGACGTCGCCGCGATTGATCATGTGATGCCCGTCGCCGCTATTTTTCGCGAACGCGGCGCACTCGCCCGCGCGCAGCAAAGTCTCGCCGCCATCCTCGACGAGCACGACCTCGCCTTCGAGCACATAGACGAACTCGTCCTCGTGGCTGTGCCAGTGCCGCTGGCTCGACCAGCCGCCCGGCGGCAGCCGCATCAGGTTCACGCCAAACTGCGTCAGCCCGCCCGCATCCCCGAGCCGTTGACGCGTCCGCGTCGCACATGGCCCCGCAAACTGCGCCGGATAGCCTGAGCCCTTGCGGGCGATAACATTGGCGATGTCGATCTTGGGCATGGCGTCTCCGCCGCGCAGACTAAGCCGCGCGGCGGGCGCCACAATGCTATGGCGTAGTGGGCGGCGTCGCCGGAGCGGCTGTTGCGGGCGCGGCGGCGGGGGCCGCTGGTGCGGCGGCAACAGGCTCAGCAGCGGCAACTCGCTCTGGCGCTGCCGCCGCAACCGCGATTGGCTCGAGCGTCACGCGAAGCGGGTTCGGAACCAGGTCGCGCATCGCGCCACTGTTTGCGTCTACGGCCGCGCCGATAATTCCGCCGAGCAGAATGTTGCCGGCCATGCCTGCCGCGCCCGCTCCGGCCGTTTGGTGCGTCACCGCGCCGGTCCAGGTCTGATACCCTTGCTTTGAGACCGTCACGCTGAATTCGGAATCCCGCTCCACGCGCGGGAATGTGCAGGGCGTTGCATTGCAGCTGAGCCCAAGGCTCGTGGTGACCTGCGCGCCTGCAGGCGTCGATTCGACCGTGAATGCTTGATGGCTGCCGCGCGTAATCGTGGCGCAGCCGCTCAATGCCGCCGCTGCTGCGGCGATGCCCAAGACGACCTTCATGTTTCCCCCCGTTTTCGCCGTCTGAGCGGCGGTCGGGCGGTAACACGCGTCGTGCGTGCACTCTGTGAGGAAAGGCACGAGGCCGCTCAAGGTAACGTTATCTTAGAACTTGACGCCGGCGTCATTTTTACTTGACGCCTGCGCCATCTTTGTGGTTCAGGTTCCCCTAGGACGCTTGTAGGGAGACCCAGAATGGCCGACGGCACGATCCGCCAGATCACCAAAGACGCGATGTACGACGCGGTCCCGCCGACCGATTTCTCCAAGATGCTCGACATCGATCGTCACGCGAACCGCTCGTCGGCGTTCGACAAGATCATCTCGGCCACGCACGACCATTTCTGGGATCCGCTGGATAAGAAGTACATCGACTTCGAAACGCCGTGGGACATGGAAAACGAGCCGGTGATGCCGGAGCAGTACGTCGCTGCTTTGCAAACCGACTACGTCCAGCAGCACTTCGCGAACGATCCGAAGGGCCGCGTTGCGTTCATCAACGAGCAAGCGCGCTGGATCATGTCCGCGATCCTTCATGGTGAGCAGGGCGCGCTGAACCTCTCCGCTTCGCTGTGCCACGTGCTCCGGGATCCGGGCGCGCAAGAATACGCCGCCAATCAAACGCGCGAAGAAGGCCGCCACGTCACGGCCTACGCGAAATACATCAAGGCCCGTTGGGGCACGCCGCTGCCGTGCGGCCAAACGCTCGCCGATCTCCTGCAGGAGATCGTGCACGCGCCGGAAGTTTATAAAAAGATCGTCGGCATGCAGATGCTCGTCGAAGGCCTCGCGATGGGCGCCTTCGCCTCGATCTACAAGGATTGGAACGATCCGCTCGCCAAGAAGCTCACGCAGCTCGTGATGACGGACGAAGCCTTCCACCACAAGTTCGGGAAGATTTGGGCCGACCGTACGATCCCGAAGCTCTCGCCTGAAGAGCATCAGATCGTCGAAGACTGGGCCGCGCACTGCTTCCAGACGCTGCTGTTCAACCTCGTGAACCCGCTGCAAATGCCGGCGGTGTACGCGAAGTTCGGCCTCGATCCCGTCCGCGTGATGGGCGAGCTGCAAGCGATGGTCACCGATGAAGACCGCCGCGAGCGCATGAAGGAAGCGACGGATATTTTCCGCGTGCTCGTCAAGACGCTCTGGAACGCCGGCATCATCACGGACCGCACGCGCGGCTTCTACCAGATGTACGTCGATCTCAAGGAATTCGAAGCCGAAGGCGACTCGATGGTGGGCGATGCGATCGCTGAAGACGGCATCCGCTATCTCCAGTCGATCAACTTCCGCGAAAGCGAAGACCGCCGCAGCTTCGCGTCGATCGCCGCCGAATAGGCCGATCGCGTCAAGACTGGACAACAAGGCCCCGCCAGCGCAAGCCGGCGGGGCCTTTCTTTTGCGCCGGGAGTTCCGATGAGCGTTTCGTTGCACACCTTCGTCGATCTTTACGCGCGCGCGCTGCGCACCGCCGATCACCTGCTGGTGACGGGCGCCGCATTCGCGCGTGAGAAGGGCGTGAGCGAAGCCGACATGCTCTCGTGGCGCTTGATCGACGACATGATGCCGTTCGGCTTCCAAATCATGGTGGTGTGCAATTTCGCCCGCCAATTGCCCGAGCGCGTCGCAGGCCTGCCCGTCGCGCCGGATGTGTCTGCTGATCGCGATGTTGCGGGCTTCCGCGCCGCGATCGCCGATGCGCTCGCCGCGCTCGCTGCGATCACGCCGGAAAAATTCGCGGGGCGGGACGATGCGCCGATCACCTTCACCATCGGCACGGGCATGACGCCGACCATGCCGGCCAGCCAGTGGCTGACTGTGTTCGCAACCACCAATCTCTATTTCCATCTGTCGACGGCTTACGGAATTCTGCGCGCGCGCGGCGCGCCAATCGGCAAGGTCGATCTGTTCGCGTCAGGGCTCTAGCTCCGCGTGAACCTCGGCTCGCTCTTCGCCAAGAAAGCCCGCACGCCTTCCTTGTGATCGCTGCTGCGCGTCAACACCGAAAGCTCGCGCCCGCTCGCCGCGCCTGCTTCGTCCGGCGTCAGATCGAACGCTTGGCCGATCATGCGCTTGCTTGCTTCGACCGAGAGCGGCGCGCGCGTTGCGATGCGTTCGGCAAGCGCGAGTGCTTCGCTCATCAGCGCATCCGCCGGGTAGAGCGCCGTCACCAAGCCATAGCGCAACGCGGTTTCCGCGCTCGTGCGCGTGCCGGTGAGCAGCATTGCCTTCGCGGGCCCAACTCCGATCAGACGGGGCAGACGATAGACCGACGCCATCAGCCCGACATTCACGCCAGCACCGAGGAAGAACGCTTTCTCCGATGCGATGCGGATGTCGCAACAGAGCGCCAGCTCCAGCCCGCCGCCGATCGCGTAGCCGTTCACGGCCGCAATCACTGGCGTGCGCAGGCGCTCGATCTTGTCGAGCAGGCGCCCGAATTGCCCAAGCCCCGTCGGCCCCTCGCCATCGCGCTTGCCCACCTCGCGGAGATCGTCTCCTGCGCAGAATCCCGCGCCGCGCCCCGTTATGATCACGCAGCGCACGGCGAAATCCTGCTCGATCGCATCGAGCTCAGCCTCGAACACTTTGCGGGTTCCGAAGTTGAGCGCATTCGACGGCGGCGCGTCGATCTCGATCAACACGACGCCTTCGCGCGGCCGGGAAACGTGCAACTGGCTCATGCGATCACCTTAGGAGATGATTTTTCTGGCGGCCAGATCGGAGAGGGCGGCCTCGTCGTAGCCGGCCTCGCGCAGAATCTCGCGTGTGTGTTGGCCAAGATTGGCCGGCCCGCGCTTGAGCGCGACGGGCGTTTTCGAAAGCGTCAGCGGCGCGCGGGGATAACGCTTGCCGTCCGCCTCCTGCAGAAAGCCGCGCGCCGTGAGCTGCGGGTCTTCCAGCGCTTCCACGATGTTGTTGATCGGCCCGCACGGCACGCCCGCCGCCGTTAGCCGCTCCACCCACGTCGCGACGTTCTCCGTCATCAGCACCGCTTCGATCCGCGCTTGCAACGCGTCGCGGTTCTTCAAACGCGGCAGGTTCTCCGCATAGTCCGGATCGCTTTCGAGCCCAGGCTGTCCAATCGCATCGCAAAACCGCTTCCAGAGCCGCTGATTGTTTACGCCCACGACGATCCAACCGTCTGCGGCCTTCATCGCCTCATACGGCGCCGCGAGCTTGTGGCGCGTGCCGTTCGGCTGCGCGACAGCGCCCGTCGTCAGCGCCATGCCGGTTTCCCACATCGTGTACGCCATCGCGCTCTCGAACAAAGACGTTTCCAGATGCTGGCCTTCGCCCGTCTTGTCGCGGTGATGGATCGCGGAAACGACGCCGAGCGCGGCGAATACGCCCGCGTTCAAATCGCTCAGCGGCACGCCCGCCGCCACAGGCCGCGTCGCGCCCGCTTCGCCGGTAAAGCTCATGATCCCGCTCATCGCCTGCGCAATGAGATCGAGCCCGCCGCGATCGCGGTAGGGTCCCGTGTGCCCAAAGCCGGAAACACTCGCATAGACGATGCGCGGATTGATCTTCGCGAGCGCGTCATACCCAAGCCCAAGCCGCTCCAGCGCGCCCGGCCGGTAGTTCTCGACGAACACATCCGCTGTTTCCACGAGCTTGCGCACGACGGCGGCGCCATCGTCCGTGCTCACGTCCACCGCAATCGCGCGCTTGTTGCGGTTCACGAAGTCGAACGGCTTGAACCGCGCGCCCTCACGACCGCGCGTTACCTCGCCCTCCAGCGGCTCGATCTTTACGACATCGGCCCCGAGATCGGCCAGCAGCATCGAACAATACGCGCCCGCAATCACGTGCGTGTAGTCGAGCACACGCAGCCCATTCAGCGCGCCGGTCATCAGAACGAACACACCAAGCCGTCGCGTGGCGGCGTCTTGCCGCTCGCAAGCGTGCGCCACGCGTCAAGGATCGCATCGGCGCCCATTACGCGCCGCGGCGTGATCATGCGGCGTGAGCTTTCGTAGAACGCACGCATATCGCGCGCCGATTGCTCACCGAGCGTAGGATCGGCCTTTAAGCGCTCCATGACGTATGTCGGCGTGAAGAAGAATTCCGGCGTGGGGCCTACATTCTTCACCGCTGCCCCGGCGCCTGCCGCCTCCCAAGCCGTCGCGCCGAACAGCACGCTGCGCGTCAACGCGGGCCCAAGCGCACGCGCCGTTGCGTTGCGAATTTCCGCGCTGCCCATGAAGTCCACATAAGTCGCGGGCGCGTCGACGCTGAGCGAGCCGATCTCGTCATACGTCACGACGCGATCGTAGAGCCCGCTGTCGCGCACAAAGCCAGCATTCGCTGCTGACGTCAGCCCCACATGCGTCGCGCCGCGCAGCCGCTTCAGCAAATCCGCCATCGCGAGCGCCGACTTCGACGACGCGCTCGACGAGATCACCGTCTTCGGCGCGCCTTGATGCACATAGTCGCCAAGCCACCAGCCGGAGCCATACACCGGCCGCAGCAGAACCTGCTCGGCCTCGAAGGCGGCGTCATAAGCTGGGTCAGCGCCGTTGGCCGTGTATTGATTGTAGATCGGCGCTTTTGCGGCGCGGTGCGCCGCGCCATCGACAAACCCGCGCTCGCTCGCGCGCGCGGGAACGACATCCAACGTCTCGCCGAGCGGGAAGTACCCATAGTAGCGCGACCCGACCGTAACGCCCGGCGCGCGCGACTCGGTCACGGTCCCAAAGCCCCACACCGGCGGGCGCCCATAGCCGTCCGCCGCCGGGAAAAAATCCCAGTAGCCAAGCTGCCCGTCGCCCATCGCCGCATAGGTGATGTTGTTCGAGGAAAGCCCGAAGAGATCGACCTTCAGGCGCGCCGCGCCCTCTGCGAGCTGCGCCTCCGCGCGCTCCACGATGCGCGCATCGCGAATGTCGCCCCGCTTCACATGAATTTCGCGCATCGGCCGCTCCCCGTATTGTTCGGGCCATCCTAGCGACACGTGCGCAGCATGCTAGCGTGCGCGGCCAAATTGAGCCGCGCTTAGGTGCGAACCGGCTCCTGCAAGTTGCGCACGATTTTCAGCACGCTCGTGCGCGGCAGGAATCCCGTGAGCCGGCGCAGAAACTGGTTGCGCGCGCCGGTGATGCAGACGCGCTGATTGCGTTGAAACGCGCGATACCCGATGCGCGCCACCGCCATCGACGTCATTGGCGTCGACGCTTGCGAGAGCCGTTTATCGCCCGTGCCGGCGCGTTCGCGAAACCGGCTCTCGGTCGGCCCGGGGCAGAGGCAGCTTACCTTCACGCCCGTGCCGCGCGCTTCTTCCCAGAGCGCCTCGCTGAACGAAAGCACGAACGCCTTCGACGCGTAGTACACCGCCATCAGCGGCCCCGGCTGAAACGCCGCCGTCGACGCAACGTTCAGCACACCGCCGCGTTTGCGGCCGATCATGTCGTTCCAATAGAGATGCGTCAGCTCCACGAGCGCGCGATCGTTGAGATCGATCATGCCGAGCGTGTCGGCCATCGAAACCTGCGTCAGCGAGCCGGACGAGCCATAACCGGCATTGTTCACCAGCACATCGACGCCGCGCCCCGTCGTCGCGACCTTCGCCGCGAGCGCGACGCCCCCGCCCGGTGCGCCCAGATCGTGCGGGATCGTGTCGATCACCACGCCGTATTTTTCCCGTAGCCGCGCCGCGGCGTCATCGAGCGCGCCTGCGCTCCTGGCGGTCAGCACCAGGTTGTAACCGTCCTTGGCGAAGCACTCGGCAAGATCGAGCCCGATGCCGCTTGATGCGCCTGTTATGAGCGCTGTCTGCGCCTCGCCAATTTTCCTGCGCGCCATTGCTCGTCTCCCGCACCGCGACGATACTTGCGCAGAACACACGCGAGTCCAAGCTCTCTCCAGGGAATGGAGTGCGCGGTACAAAAACGGTAGCGAGCGAGCATGAGCGCTCCGGCCTACAATCAATTCTGCGCCCTCTCACGCGCGACTGAGATATTGGGCGAGCGCTGGACGCTCTTGATCGTCCGCGAGCTGATGCTTGGCCCCAAGCGCTTCGTCGATCTCTCCGAGCGGCTGGCGGGCGTCAGCCCCACGCTGCTCACCGCGCGCCTCAACGCGCTCGCCGAGCAGGGGATCATCCGCCGCGCCGCGCATGGCGGGCTCGCCAATGTCAGCGTCTACGAGCTGACGCCGCTCGGCGCGCGCCTTCAGCCGGTGGTGCGTGAGCTGATCCGCTGGGGCGGCAATTTCCTCTTCCCGATGCGCGCGGAAGACACCGTTGAGCCCGATTGGCTGCTGATCGGCCTCGATGCGATCACGCGCCGCACGCCGACGCCGTCGGTGCGCGTCGCGCTCGAGCTGCGGCACAAGGGCAAGGCGACGTCGTTCGTCGTCGAAGGCGGGAGCGACGGCGCCCGGGTCATCTGGCGCGAAGAGGACGCCGCGCCCGAAGCGATTGTCGATGCAACGTTCGATGCAGCGATGAAGATCATCAGCGGCAAGCTCACGATCGATGAGCAGATCGAGGCCGGCCGCGCCCGTCTCGAAGGCTCGCGCCGCGCCGCGCGCCTCCTCCCGAAGCTGTTCGATTTTCCGCTCTAGGCCTCGAAGAACGCGGCGATGTGCGGGGCCAGCTCCTCGGGCTGGCTCATGTGGTCCATGCCGGCAAGCGCGCGATAGACGCCGTTTGGCGCGGCCGATGCGATGCGCTTTCCCGCTTCGTGCATAAAGGCGGGGCTGTTTGCGCCCGCCAGCGCACATAACGGCGCCGCCACCGCCGCGAGCCGCGCGGCCGGCGCGTAGGAATCGCCGCCATGCCGGAGCGCCGCGATATCGAGGCGCAGCGTCGGCGCGATGCGCACCAGGCCTGGCCACACCGGCGCATGCTTCATGCCTTCGATCATGTCTTGCGGCATGCCTGTGAAGCCCATGAAAAACGCCGCCGCATCCGCGTTGCGCCCCGCCGCGATCAACGCATCGAGTTCAGCCGCGCAGCGCGCGCTTTCGGCTTCGCTCGCCGCGTCTGCGCTGTAAGGCGGCTCATACGCGACGAGTTTTGCGATCGGCGCGCCCGCGATCGCCGCCTCCAGCGCAAGCGCTGCGCCGGACGAATGCCCGAACACACATGCCGGCGCGCCAAGTGCGGCGATCACCGCGCGCACGTCCTCGATCTCGCGTTCCGTCGAGACCTCGTGCGCAACCCCCGCGAGCGCCGGTCGTTGAACGCGCCGCCAATCACCAGCACGGGCGGCCCGCTCTCGCCGAACACCTCGTACGCAATCGCCGACCCGTCGGCGGATTTCACAAAGTCAGGCATAGCGCGCTCCCTGTTCGCCGAAGGACGAACGAGCCGTGCGCGATCCGACAAAGCGTACATTTGGCCATTGACTTAATTAAGTAGTAGCGCAATAAACAAGGCATGGACGCCTTCGCCGCCGTCGCAGACCCGACCCGCCGGGCCATCGTTGCGCTTCTGGCGCAGGGCGAGCGGCCGTCCGGCGAGATCGCGCAGGCTATGCGCATCACGCCGCCGGCCGTCTCGCAGCACATGGCCGTACTCAAAGAGGCCGGCTTGGTGCGCGTGCGTCCGGAAAAGCAAAAGCGCTTCTACGCGCTCGCGCCCGAAGGCGTCACCGAGATCGAAGATTGGGTGCGCGAAATCAAATCGTTCTGGGCGCCGAAACTCGACGCGCTCGAAGCTGCGCTGAAAAAGGAAAACGGCAATGGATGATCGCGCGACATTCGAAAGTACCGGCCTCGTGCGGCTCGAGCGTCTGTTGCCCGGCCCAATCGAGCGCGTTTGGGCGCATCTCACCGACACGAAACTCATCCCCGCTTGGTACGGCGAAAGTGGCTCGATCGAGCCGCGCGCGGGCGGCGCCGTGCGGCTGATGGACGGGCACATCCGCGGTGTGGTCACGCAATGGCGCCCGCCACATCATCTTGCCTACACATGGAGCGTGTTCGAACCGAACGATCCGGCGGACGCCGTCTCGGAGCACCCGGATTCATATCTCACCTTCACGCTTGAACCGCACGGCGCGCAGGTGCGCCTCGTGCTGACGCACACGCCGATCCCCGCGCGCTTCGAAAAGCAAACCGCGATGGGCTGGCACACCATGCTTGATCTCGTCGCGCATGCGCTCGACGGCGAACACCCCGCGCGCGCCGACTTCATGCAAAAGAACGCCGCGATCTACGGCGTCGATATGCAGAACTTAGCGCGCTAGCGCTACCGCCTCCCTCTCTCACAAGCGGAGAGGGAGTCGCGCGCCGCGTTACGGCCGCAGCGCCGGCGTTGCGGGCGCCGCCGCCGGCGTCGCGGGCGCGCCCGTCACGCTATCGAGTTGCCCCATCGTGGCGCCGACGCCTTCGACGACCGCCTGCGGATCGACCACCGCATAGCCCGCCGGCACGCCGAACGTGCCCGCCGGTTGCGCGCCACGCGTGAGGCTCGTTGCTTGGAAGAGCACGCGTTCGCCTTCGCGCAGTTCGAGCACGATGCCGTCGCTGGTGATGCACGCGGTGCGCACCACGCCTTGCGCATCGCCCTTCGGACGCCAGCGATTGCCGCTTTCGCCCGCGACGTTGCAGGCGCCTTCGCTCTGCGCGTTCTCCGCGCCAAGCGCGGCCCAGGGCTGTTCAAGCGGCGCAGGCGCTTCCGCATCCGCCACGCGCACCGCCACGCCCACTGGCGCTGCAGCAGGCGCAGCCGCTGGCGTGGCGCCAGCCGTTGCCGGCGCCGCAGCAGGCGTTGCGCCAGCAGGCGCGGGCGCGACGGCGGCCGGTTGCGCGGCGACTGCGCTCAGCACATAGGCTGCGCCCGTCGCTTCGTTGAACACGATCGCCGCAGGCCCGCGGCCTGGCAGCGTCGTCTCCACGCGCATGCGCGGCCCGTCGCGATAGATCGCGGTCTGCACCGCAGCGCCGCCATCGGGGCCAACCGCTTGGCCTTCGATCTTGTAAGCAACATTGCCGAACGTCGGATATTGCGGCCCGCCAAGGCCACAGGCCGTCAGCAGCGCAAGGCTCATGGTTCCGGCGGCGAGGGCCGCGGCGCGCGTCAATCTCATGTTCGGTGCTCCCGTTTCGTCGGCGAAGGGAACGCGCGGTTGATCGGGGCTGTTCCCGCGCGCTGCGAAATGGGAACATGCGCGCAATGTCAGACGACACGCCCGAGGAACCGACAACGCGGCCGGAAATCACGCGCGCGCTCGCGCGCGGGATTAGCCGGCTGCTGATCGATCTGGGGCTTACGCCTTTGCTTGAGTTGCCGCTCGGCAATGGCCGGCGCGCCGATATCGTCGGTCTCGCAGCCGGCGGCGAGCTTTGGATCATCGAGACCAAGTCGTGCCTCGCCGATTACGCCGTCGATCAAAAATGGCCGGACTATCTCGATTATTGCGACCGGTTTTTCTTTGGCGTGACGGAAGACTTTCCACGCGAGCTGATCCCGGACGAATGCGGCCTCATCGTCGCGGACGGTTTTGGCGGCGCGGTGCTGCGCGATAGCCCGCTGCGTCCGCTCGCAGGCGCGCGCCGCAAAGCCATGACGTTATCCTACGCCCGACTTGCAGCTTTGAGAGCCATCGCCTGATGCCAACCAAGTTCACCGACATCGATGCTTACATGAAAGCGCTGCCCGCGCCCGCGCGTGCTGAGTTGCAGAAAGTGCGCGCCGCCATCGCTAAGGCGCTGCCGAAAGCGGAGGAGGCGATCAGCTATTCGATCCCTGCGTTCAAGATCGACGGCAAAGTCGTGATCTTCTTTGCGGCTTGGAAGGAGCACTACGCGATCTATCCCGCGAGCGAGGCGCTGGTCGCGGCGTTCGCAAAGGAGTTGGCGGGCAACAAGATCGCCAAAGGCACGATCCAGTTTCCGTACACAAAGCCCGCTTCCGCCGCACTGATCGGCAAGATCGCGAAGTTCAAAGCCGAAGAGGCCGCCGCGCACGCCGCCGCCATGAAAGCAAAAAAGGCCGCCAAGAAAGCCGCGCCCCAAAAGGCCGCCACGAAGAAGGCCACTCCCAAGAAGTCCGTGCGCAAGCGCGCCTGATGCGCTAGCCATGCCCGCGGAGGAGGCGGGCATGATCTTCGAAACGGTCGCGACGGGCGGGTGTCGCTCTTACCTCATCGGCTGCCCGAACACGCTGGCCGCCGCGCTCATCGATCCCGAAGCCAGTCAGCTCGATCGTTACCGCGCGCTCGCCGCCAAGCACGGCGTGCGCATCCGCTATGTCGTCGATACGCATACGCACGCCGATCACTTCACGGGCGCCAAGAGTCTCGGCGCAGCGCTCGGCGTGCCGATCGTGATGCATCGCTATTCGCCCGCGCCGTTCGCCGATCTGCGGCTCGACGAAGGCGATAGCCTGAAAATTGGCGACATTCTGCTCACCGCGCTGCACACGCCCGGCCATACGCGCGACAGCATGTGCCTCGTCGGCCCCGATCGCGTGTTCACCGGCGATACGCTGTTGATCGGCGGCACTGGCCGCACCGATCTGCCGACCGGCGATCCCGAGATGCTTTACGAGAGCCTGTTCGATAAGCTCTTGAAGCTCGATCCCGCGCTCAAGGTTTATCCCGCGCACGAGTATAAGGGCAGGGAAGAAACCACAATTGGCGCCGAGATCGAAAGCAATCCACGCCTGCAAAAGAAAGAGCGCGCCGAGTTCATCGCCATGATGCGCTCACTCGATCTCTCGATGCCGACGCACCTTACCGAGGCGTTGCGCGTGAACATGAGCGGCGGATCGAGCGTCGCGGAAATGCTGGCGGCGGCGGCCGATGCGGTGCCGTTCATTTCGCTCGCCGATCTCAACGCGCAGGTCGCGAAGCGCCCGAACGATCTCATCGTGCTTGACGTGCGTGAGCGCGATCAATTCGCGAAGGACCATATCCCGGGCGCGCGCTTGCTCCCCCGGGGCCAGTTGGAGCTACGCGTCAACGAGGAACTACCGGACCCAACGATTCGGATCGTCACCTATTGCGAGTTCGGAAAGATCTCCACACTCGCCGCCGATACGCTCCGCAAGATGGGCTTCACCCGGGCGGTCGCGCTCGACGGCGGCATGAAGGCGTGGCGGGAGCAGGGGCTCCCAACCGAGTCCTAAGTTACGACGGGCGAATGTCCGCGCTCTTGTCGCCGTATTCCTTCTTCGGATCGGCGCCGAGGAGCAGTTTCACGCCGGCGAACAGGCTGTTTTCGTTCAGCCACACATGCGCGTGGTCGAGGTCGAAGCGTAGCAGCCGAAGTTTCGGATCGTTCTTGCCTTCGAACCAAGCCGCAACGAACGGGCTCCACAGCCGGTCGATCGTCGCGCGGTCGTTGTAGAGCGAAAGCCGCCCGCGCATCGCTGCGAAGAGATCGTGCCCCTTCGACGCAAACTGCGCCGTCGCATCGGCGGCGGTTTCGAGCTGGCGCACCAGATCGGTGTCGCTCGAGGTGAAAATGTAGATCGGACCGCTTTCCCGGTCGCCATCGAGTTGCGCCGTCATCGGCTGCGCATCGTCGTGGCTGTCGCTCAGCCCGAGCATGATCGTGCGGTCATGCTTGATGGCTTTCCAGAACTTCTCTTCAAGATCGCGCTCGCGCGTCATCGTTCTCACTCCTTGGTCAGGTGAAGTGCGAACGGCGCGGCGGCGCGTCTGTTCCGAAGCTCACTCTTCCGCGAGCAGGCGGCCAAGTTCCTCAAGCCGGAACGGTTTGGCGAGGCGCGGCAGGTCGGGCGCGATCGCATCGACGCCCGCATAGCCTGAGATCACCAGCACCTTCACGCCCGGCCGCCGTTGGCGCACCGCGCGCGCGAGATCGGCGCCGGTCATTCCGGGCATCATGTGATCGGTCACGCACCAGTCGAACGCAGCGCCGGTCTCCAGCATGGTCAGCGCCGCATGCGCCGATGACGCTTCCGAGACCGAGTAGCCCAGCTCTTCCAGCATCTCTCGCGTCGAGGCGCGCACGAGGTCTTCGTCATCGACGAGCAGCACCGCGCCGATCGCAGGCTTGGGTTCGGCCGCTGCGGCCGCCGCGGCTTCAGGCGCGGCATGCGCCACCGGCAAGAACAGCTCGACGGTTGTGCCAACGCGAGGCGTTGAAGAGATCTCAAGCGCGCCGCCCAATTGCCCGGCAAGGCCGTGCGCCATCGAAAGGCCAAGCCCCGTGCCTTTGCCGACGCCCTTGGTCGAAAAGAACGGCTCGACCGCGCGCTTCAGCGTCGCTTCGTCCATGCCGACGCCCGTGTCCGTCACGGCGATGCGCACCCACGCTTCGCTTGGCGGCCGATCGCGCCGCGGCGCGCGTGTCGCCGCGATCGTGAGGCGTCCGCCATCGGGCATCGCATCGCGCGCATTGACGACGAGGTTGAGCAGCGCCAGCTCCAGCTGATTGGCGTCCGCCAGCGCGGGCGGGGTATCGGGCGCAATGTCGAACGCGAGCGTGATGCGCGGGCCAACGCTCGAAGCAAGCAGCGTCGCCAGACTTGTCATCGTTTCCGGAATGCTTACCGGCCGCGGCGAAAGCGGTTGGCGGCGCGCAAAGGCCAGCATCCGTTGCACCAATATCCGCGCGCGCTCCGCCGCATCGAGCGCGCCATCGATCAGCCGCGCGGCGCGCTCATCGGTCTCCACGCGCCGGCGCACGATGGTGAGCCCGCCGATGATCGGCGTCAGCAGATTGTTGAAATCATGCGCGACGCCCCCGGCAATCTGCCCGAGCGATTCCGTCTTTTGCGATTCATGCAGCTGGTTGAGCGCCGCTTCCCGGTCTTTCACCGCGGCCGCGATGCGCGTTTCAAGATCGCGCGCCAACTCGCGAAGGTCGGCTTCGACTTCCTTGAGGTGCGTCACGTCCGCGAACGCCGCGACCGCGCCGCGCGGCGCGCCGTTCCGGTCGAGCAGGGGCACGGCCGAGCCGAACAATTGCACCTGCGCGCCGTCGTCGAACACGACGCGCTCTTCGAACGCCGCGACCGTTTCGCCGCGCGCGGCGCGCTGCACCGGAAGTTCATGCGTCGCAAGCTCGCGCCCATCGGCGCCGAGCACACGGAAATGCCCGACAGTCGCGGCCGCCTTCGGGCCGGACTTCGACATGTTGGCGCCGTCATCGAGCCGCAGCAGATGTTGCGCGAATTTGTTGCCGGTAATCTGCAGGGCCTCGGCATTGTGCGCGATCCAGATCGCCGTCGGCGCCGCATCGAGCACGGCTTGCAGTTCTTCGCTCAGCGCGCGCAGATCGGCCTCGGCGCGCCGCCGCTCGGTAATGTCTGTGATGACGACGGAGACGCCGCCTTCCATCGGCGCGGTGCGCATCTCCACGGTGTTGCCGGGGCGGAACGCGCTCGGCGCCTCCATGCGCCCGCTCTTGCGCTCGTTCATCGCCGTGCGCAGCAGTGCGCCGTAGGGGCGATCTTTTCCCGCCGGGAAAATGTCCCACAGGACCTTGCCGAGCACGTCGGCGCGCTTAAGCCGGAAATATTCCTCCGAGGAGCGCGAGAACTCGATGATGCGCCAGTTGCGATCGAGCGCGTAGTAACAATCCTGCACGCTATCGAGCACGGCGCGCAGCTGCGCCTCGCTGCGTTCGGCCTCGCTTAGCAGCCGGATGTTGCCAAGCGCGGCGGTCGCCGCCTTCGCAAGCGCGTCAGCGACCGCGACATGCTCAGCCGTGGGCGCGCCGATGCTCGCCCAATACGAACCGAGAGCCGCTTCGTTGCCGATCGGCGCAAGCACCAGGCTCTTCACGAAAGTCGGCGCGTACGCGGCCTGCGGCACGCGCGGATCTTTCTTGATGTCGGGGATGACGATCGTTTTGCCGCTCATCATCGCGTGGCCCGAGATACAGGCCTCGATCACGAATTCCTGGCCCGCCCACAGTGCTTCGAGCGCATCTTCGGCGACGTAAGCGCAGCGGTCTCCCCGGCGTAGCACCACGGCGATGCCGTCCGCGCCGATCAGCCCGCGCGCAGCGCCCCGCAGGTGCTCCACAAGCTCGTCGAGCGATCGCGACGCCGCAAGGCGCGCCAAAGCATCCGCGAGTTGGATTGACGCCGCTGCCGGCATGAATTCTGGCTCCAGCGCGCAACCTAGGGAGCAATCGGTCGCCGCTACAATGCCCGCCGCGGCGTAAACAAATTTATTTCAACGCGGCGGAACAAGAGCGTTCCATGCGCGTTTCACATGGTTGTGCGCGCGCTAACGCTGCGCCGGCGCGCAGATATCGTCGGCCCGCGCGCGCTCGGCGGCGGCGAAACGATCCGGCGTGGGCGCGAGGCGCCGCACGAGCGCCACGCCCTTGGCCGAAGGGCTCACCACCACGTTTACCGCATCGTCCGGCGCATCGCGCGCCCGGCGCACCACCGTCACGTCGAACCCGTCCGGCGCCTCCATGTCGGAGACGACGAAGAAATTGTCGCTCTGCGCATCGTAGAGCGAGAGCGACATGTACGCGTCCCACCGCGCCGCCGCGATCCGCACTGGGCCGTGCGAGAGATCGAACACGCAGGCCGAGTAAGCGAGATCTGGGGAGGGGCGCACGATGGTGCGCGCTGCCTCCGTCACGCGCGGCGCATGCGCCCACGCATTGGCGCCGCCAATGCGCTCCATCGCGGCGGCCATCATCATGCTCGGCGCGAGGCTGATGAACGCCAGATGCGCCAGCACCGCCGCCGCCACTGCGGCGAGCGCAAAGCGCGCCGTTGCGTTCACGACACTGGCTCCGGGCATGAAAGCGCCGTCAGCTCCGGGAACGCGATCGTGTCTGGATGCTCGCGCGCCTCCTGCCGCGGCTGATAGAGCCGGAGCGTCAGCGAATAGCCGCGATGCGCGGCGCGGGAGGAAATCCAGTTCGCGGCATCGCCGCGTCCGGCCGAAATCCGCGCGCGCCATCGCCCGTCCGCGCCCGGCTGCGCGCGCGTCGCGTCGATCGAGAAAGCGCGATCATTGTTCTGCGGGAGATATTTGTCCGGCGCGTAGAGCGTGACGGACCACCAGCGCGCCGGCAGCGCGCCGCCGCTCAGCTCATAGACGCACGCCTCGTCGAGCGGGCGGCCCTCGGCGTCTTGCGCGAGCGTGAAGTAGATCGTCTCGCGCGCGGAAAGCGCCAGCAGGCCGCTGCGCGCCACGATCGCGCGGGTATAGGGATCGGCCGCTTGTGAGCCCGCCAGCGCATTGCCGCGCCAGCCGCCGCCATAGCTCTGATCGAACCAGCCGCCCGCGCGGTTGATCGTCCACCACGCCGAGCCGGCGCCGATCAGCGCGCCGATCAGCACGGCCGCGCCCCAGAAGAGAATCCGACGCGCCATCCCCGCTCCGCGTGGCGCCTGCGATGGGCTAACGATCCTCCGCCGGCGCGCGCAATTCAAGCGAAAGCGCGTGCAGCCCGCCCGCAAATTCAATTGCAAGTGCGTCATTCACCGCGCGTT
>Ga0268299_1001838_pt1 | contig 31334 bp, 33 predicted proteins | sample NOBtaG_FD_193484 | JGI IMG/M metagenome (GOLD analysis project Ga0268299, IMG submission 193484) | Activated sludge microbial communities from bioreactor in Nijmegen, Gelderland, Netherland - NOB reactor | ecosystem: Engineered > Bioreactor > Aerobic > Activated sludge | place: Netherlands...
AGTTCGGGCACGATTTCCAGGCGCTCGGGCCAGTAGGTGCGGGACATGCCGGCCTGCGCGAGCCAGGCGGTCAGGGTGTCGAAGTCGAAGGCGGCGCCGGATTTGAGCGTGACGAAGGCGCAGGCCCGCTCGCCCAGGCGCGGGTCGGGCATGGCCACGATGGCGGCGTCCTGCACGGCCGGGTGGCGGTAGAGCAGGTCTTCGACTTCCGCCACCGGGATTGTTCTCGCCGCCGCGGATGATGATGTCCTTGGCGCGGCCGGTGATGCGGATGTAGCCGGCTGCGCCCATGCGGGCCAGATCGCCGGTGTCGAACCAGCCTTCGGTGTCGACCGCGTAGGCTTCGGGGCGCTTGAGGTAGCCGACGAACAGGCGGTGAGCCCTATGCGGGTTCCCTCGACTCAGGGAAGCGCTGATTTATCAGCGTTTCGCTGACGCCGCCGGCACGAGACGCAGGCCCCGAACGGCTGAGCCGCTGGGGCTCGCGATCAACCGATCAGCCGGCCTGGCTGTCTACGCCGGACAGCGCCAGCCAGGTCGACACCACCGTGTCCGGGTTCAGCGACATGCTCTCAATGCCCTGCTCGACCAGCCACTGCGCCAGGTCCGGGTGATCCGACGGCCCCTGGCCGCAGATGCCGACGTACTTGCCGGCGCGCTGGCAGGCGTCGATGGCGAGCTTCATCAGCGCCTTGACCGCGCCGTCGCGCTCGTCGAACTCGCCGGCCACCAGGCCGGAGTCGCGGTCCAGGCCGAGCGTCAGCTGCGTGAGGTCGTTCGAGCCGATGGAAAAGCCGTCGAAGTACTCCAGAAACTGGTCGGCCAGCACGGCGTTCGACGGCAGCTCGCACATCATGATCAGGCGCAGGCCGTTGTCGCCGCGCTTCAGACCCTGCTCGGCCAGCAACTCGGTGACCTGGCGCGCCTCGGTGAGCGTGCGCACGAACGGGATCATGATCTCGACGTTGGTCAGGCCCATGTCGTTGCGGACTTTCTTCAGCGCCCGGCATTCCAGCGCAAAGCAGTCGCGGAAGCTGTCGGCGATGTAGCGCGAGGCACCGCGAAAACCCAGCATGGGGTTTTCCTCGTGCGGCTCGTACAGGTCGCCGCCGAGCAGGTTTGCGTATTCGTTGCTCTTGAAGTCCGACATGCGCACGATGACTTTCTTGGGCCAGAAGGCCGCGCCCAGCGTGGCGATGCCCTCGACCAGCTTCTCGACGAAAAACGTCTGCGGGTCGGCATAGCCGGCGATGATCTCGTCGATGGTGCTGCGCAGGTCGGCGCCGAGCGTGGCGTAGTTGATCAGCGCCTTGGGGTGCACGCCGATGCCGCGGTTGATGAGGAACTCCAGCCGCGCCAGGCCGACGCCGGCATTGGGCAGGCTGGCAAAGTCGAAGGCGCGGTCCGGGTTGCCGATGTTCATCATGATCTTGGTCGGCGGCGTCGGCATGGCGTCCAGGCGCACCTCGCTGACCTCGCTCTTGAGCGCGCCCTCGTAGATGAAGCCGGTGTCGCCCTCGGCGCAGGACACGGTCACCGCCTGGCCAGTGGCCAGCACATCGGTGGCATTGCCGCAGCCGACCACCGCCGGGATGCCCAGCTCGCGGGCGATGATGGCGGCGTGACACGTGCGCCCGCCGCGGTTGGTGACGATGGCCGACGCGCGCTTCATCACCGGCTCCCAATCCGGGTCGGTCATGTCGGCCACCAGCACCTCGCCCGCTTGCAGTTCGCCCATGCGCGCCGGGCTGTCGACGACGCGCACCTTGCCGACGCCGATGCCCTGCCCGACGCTGCGGCCGGTGACCAGTACCTTGGATTTTTCCTTCAGCTGGTATCGGCGCAGCACCTGCGAGTCGCCGCGCGCCTTCACCGTCTCCGGGCGCGCCTGCAGGATGTACAGCTGGCCGTCCTCGCCGTCGCAGCCCCACTCGATGTCCATTGGCCGGCCGTAATGGTCCTCGATGATCAGCGCCTGGCGCGCCAGCGCCTCGACCTGGGCATCGGTCAGGCAAAAGCGCCGGCGGTCAGCCTCCGGCACGTCCACCGTGGTGGTCGAGCGCCCGGCCCCGGCGGCATCGGTATAGACCATCTTGATCAGCTTGCTGCCGCGATGGCGCGAAATCACCGCCGGCCGGCCGGCGCGCAGCGTCTGCTTGTGCACGTAGAACTCGTCCGGATTCACCGTGCCCTGCACCACCGTTTCGCCCAGGCCGTAGGAGGCGGTCACGAACACCGCGTCGCGGAAACCGGACTCGGTGTCCAGCGTGAACATCACGCCGCTCGCGCCGATGTCGCTGCGCACCATGCGCTGGATACCGGCCGACAGGGCCACGTGCTCGTGCGCGAAGCCCTGGTGCACGCGGTACGAAATGGCGCGATCGTTGAACAGCGAGGCAAATACGTGCCGCACCGCGTGCAGCACGTGATCGGCGCCGCGGATGTTCAGAAACGTTTCCTGCTGGCCGGCGAAGGAGGCGTCCGGCAGGTCTTCGGCCGTGGCCGACGAGCGCACGGCCACCGACACGGCGTCGTGTTCGCCGCACAGGCGCGCGTAGTTGGCCACGATCTCCTGATCGAGGCCGTCCGGGAACGGCTGCTCCAGAATCCAGCCGCGGATTTTTTCCCCCGAACGCACCAGCGCGGCCACGTCCTCGACATCGAGCGCCGCCAACTCGGCCGCGATGCGCGCGGACAGGCCGCCGTGAGCCAGAAAATCGCGGTACGCCTGCGCCGTGGTCGCAAAGCCACCCGGCACCTGCACGCCCAGCGGCAGCAGGTGGCTGATCATCTCGCCCAGGGACGCGTTCTTGCCGCCCACGATCTCTACATCGTGCATGCCAAGCGTGTCGAACGAGCGCACATAGTCGGCCATGAGGCCCTCCGGATAAGTGGATTCGGCAAGTGGCGGGCGTGGGCCGCAGACTCGCGACGCCCTTCGTGGTCTGGCGCCGGCGCCGGGCAAAGGGCCAGGTATTTTGCCAGACGCGGGCTGGGTTCCCGGTGGCCTTGTTCTGAACGCGCGTTCATGCAGGGCGGTCGATGACCCACGGCGTGCTTGACCCGGATCAGTTTCGGTTTGTGCTTTTTCGCAGCAGGAACTTATAATCCGCCCGGCCTTAAAACGGTTACGGTATGCGGGCCTATGCCGCAATGTTAGCTTTCTTAATTTGCTTTTATAGGGGCATGTTATGCAGAACAAGATGATCATCGGCAAACTCGCAGCGGTCGCGTTGTTGGCAACGCTTTCCGCCGGTTGCGCCACCAAGGGCTACGTGAACGAGCAGGTTGCCCAGGCCAAGTCGGCCGCCGACAGCGCCCAGGCCACCGCCAGCGCCGCTTCCTCCAAGGCTGATGCGGCCAGCTCCGCCGCCAATGAGGCCCTGGCTGCGGCCAAGGCTGCTCAGCAGTGCTGCGTCGATACCAACGAGAAGATCGACCGCATGTTCCAGAAGTCGATGCTGAAGTAAGCAATCGCTTACCGAAGAACACGAAAGGCGGGGTCGGTGCAAACCGGCCCCGCCTTTTTTGTGTCTGCCGTTTATAGGATAGGGGCCGACCGCCGCCCCGATCAGGGCTGCGTGGCCAGCACCGCGCCTGAATCGAGGCTCGCGTCGAGCAGCATCACGTCTTCCGGCCGGCTGATCGGCACCGGCATGCCGGTTGGGCGCGCCAGTTCCTGGCGCACCGCATCCCAGTCCACATCGGCCGTGGCGACGCCCAGGTCCGCGAGCTGTCGCGCGATCTCGCCCAGCGCGCCGGCCTTGCGGCCCTGCTCTTCTCGCAGCGGGTGATGAACCTCCAGATAAGTCACGCCAAAGGCCTGACCGACCTTGAACGGCTGACTGACGAAATTGACCCGCACGCCCGGCGCAACTTGCCCGAACAGGGCGGCGATGTCTTCCGGGTACAGGCGCAGGCAGCCGTGCGTCACGCGCATGCCGATGCCGTAGGGCTTGTTGGTGCCATGAATCAGGTACCCCGGCACGCCCAGGCGCAGCGCGAACTGGCCCAGCGGATTGTCCGGCCCGGCCGGCACCACCGGCGGCAGGATGTCGCCCTTGGCGGCGTGCTCGATGCGGATGGATTCCGGCGGCGTCCAGCTCGGGTTGGCGACCTTTTGGGAAATATTGGTCACGCCCAGCGGCGTGCGCCAGTCAAAGCGCCCGATGCTGATCGGATAAGTCACCACCTGCCGCACGTCGCCCTGGGCCGGCAGGTAGTAATACAGGCGCATCTCGGGCAGGTTGATGACGATGCCCTGGCGCGGCGCGCGCGGCAGGATGTGCTGTGTCGGCAGCACCACCTGCACGCCTTCGCCCGGCATCCATGGGTCCACGCCGCGGTTGGCCATCTTGATCTCGGTATAGCCCAGGCCGCCGCGGCGGGCTATGTCGAGCAGCGTGTCCTCGTAACGTGCAGCCACCACCTGTACCTGACCGACCAGGTCCACGTCCGAGGGCGGCAGAGGGGCAGTCTCGGCGGCCGCGGTAAGCGACGTCACGACGAGGGCCGCCAGCAACGAACCTAGCCAGATATGGGGGACATGCACGCGCGGGGACTCTCTACTTATGCGACCAAATAGCCGCGAAGTCTAGCAAATCGAGCCAATACTCCGCCCCTCATGCGTGTTGCGTCAGGCCAGGTTGCCGGCACGCAAATCCGCAAGAAAGATCTCGTCCTGCCAGGCCTGCCGCCCGCGCAGGGCGTCCAGCCAGCGCCGCAGCGCCGGATGAGACCCGAAATCCACGCCCAGCGGCAGCAGCGCCGGCACGCTGGCGCCAAGGGCGATGTCGGCGATGGAATAGGCGTCGGCTACCCAGTCCCGGCCGGTCAGCTGCTGTTCCAGCAGGCCGAGTAGAAACCCGACCCGCGCCGCCGCCGCGGCGTCGTCATTGCCGCCAAGGCGCGCCGTGTACAACGCCATCAGCGCCGGGATGAAGGTGCTCGCTTCCCAACCGAGCCATTGCAGCACACGCGCCCGCTGCCGGGGCTCGATCGGCAGCAGCGGCGTCGGCCCGCGGCTATCGCACAGGTACTGCAGGATGGCCGCCGATTCCCACAGGACAAAACCGTCATCGTCCAGGATGGGCGTCAGGCCGTTCGGATTCAGGCGCCGCAGGGGCGCATCCGCCGGCCGCAGCTCGCGCGCCGGATCGACATCGATCAGCTCGAACGCGAGACCCAGCTCGCGCAGCAGCACCGCCACCTTGAGCGCGTTGTGCGAGCCGGGGTGATCGGCCCGCGGCAGGATGTGATGCAGCCGCAGCACGTTCAGAACACCCGCTGCCAGGGGTAGATGGTCTCGACCGCGAAATAGCCGTGCCGGGCGAGCGGATCGGCGTCATGCAGCGTGCGCGCTTCGTCGGGGGAGCCGGCCTCGAAGATGTTGATGGCGTGCGCGAAGCCGCTGCACGGCCCGCCGCTGACCAGCTTGCCGCTGCCGCGCAGCTCGGTGAGGTGCTTCAGGTGCGCGGCCAGCACGCCGGCCAGGCCGCTCGGCACGCCCTGCGCCTCGATGTCGGTCTGGCTTGGCAGGCGCTGGTGGTGGACCGCGTCGTCGATGTACGTAAAGGCCGCGGGCGGCAGTTCACCACGCAGGCGCGCCACGGCGGCCTCGTCAAAGCGGGATATGACCACGTACAGCATCGGGTTCTCCTCCGGCGGATGGTTGTCTGCTGCCGGCTATGCCGCCGGCGCCGCCCATCCTTGGGCACGGTGTCGATGCTGCGCCCGCGAGCCGGCGCCCGGCAAGCCTCAGGGGAGCGCGATCCGCTCCAGCCCGCCCAGATACGGGCGCAGCACCTCGGGCACCGCAATCGAGCCATCGGCCTGCTGGTAATTCTCGATCACCGCTACCAGCGTGCGCCCGACCGCCAGGCCGGAGCCATTCAGCGTGTGCAGCAGCTCCGGCTTGCCGGTGGCCGGGTTGCGCCAGCGCGCCTTCAGGCGTCGGGCCTGGAAGTCGCCGAAGTTCGAGCAGGATGAGATTTCCCGGTACTTGCCCTGGCCCGGCAGCCAGACTTCGAGGTCGTAGGTCTTGGCCGCGGAAAAGCCCATGTCGCCGGTGCACAGCGCCATCACCCGGTACGGCAGGCCGAGCTGCTGCAGCACCGCCTCGGCGTCGGCGGTGAGTTCCTCGTGCGCCTGCCAGGAGCTTTCCGGCGACACCAGGCGCACCAGCTCGACCTTCTCGAACTGGTGCTGGCGGATCATGCCGCGCGTGTCCTTGCCGTAGCTGCCGGCCTCGCGTCGAAAACACGGCGTGTGGGCCACCAGCTTCAGCGGCATTTCGTCCGCCTCGACGATGCTGTCGCGCACGATGTTGGTGACCGGCACCTCGGCGGTGGGGATCAGGTAATAGCCGTCGCGGGTGACGAACTGGTCATCCTCGAACTTCGGCAACTGGCCGGTGCCCAGCAGGCTGTCGGCGTTGGCCAGGAACGGCACGTACACCTCGGTGTAGCCGTGGGTGCGGGTGTGCAGGTCCAGCATGAACTGCGTGAGCGCCCGTTGCAGCGCCGCCAGCGGCCCGCGCAGCAGGCTGAAACGCGCCCCGGCAATCTTGGTGGCGGTCTCGAAGTCGAGGCCACCCAGCGCCTCGCCCAGGTCCACATGGTCGCGCGGCGTGAAGTCGAACACCGGCGGTGTACCCCAGCGGCGGACCTCGACGTTGTCATCCTCGCTGCGCCCGACCGGCACCGAGTCGTGCGGGATGTTCGGGATCTCCAGGCAGTAGGCGTCGAGCGCCTCCTGCACGGCCTTCAGATCCGCTTCCAGCTGCCCCAGGCGCTCGCCGACGCCGGCCATCTGCGCCAGCAGCGGCGCGGCATCCTCGCCACGGCGCTTGGCCTCGCCGACCGCCTTCGACACCCGGTTGCGCTCGGCCTGCAGCTGCTCGGTTTCGGTCTGCACCGCCTTGCGCCGCGCCTCCAGTTGCCCCAGACGCGCCTGATCCAGGACGAAGCCGCGCGTCGCCAGACGCGCCGCCACCGTCTCCGGCTCGCGGCGCAACAGTTGCGGGTCGAGCATCGGCTCAGTCCTTGAGCGTTTCGATGATCATCTGCGCCGCCTGCACCGTCATGCGGTTCAGCGCCTCGCGCGTGGCGGCGCCGATGTGCGGGCACAGCACCACGTTGTCGAGCGTCAGCAGCTCGAGGTGATTCGGCGGCTCGGCCTCGTAGACGTCGAGCCCGGCGCCGGCGATCTCGCCGGTTTGCAGCGCAGCGATCAGGGCCGGCTCGTCCACCACCTCGCCACGGGCGGTGTTGATGAAGATGGCATTGCGCTTCATGCGCGCGAACTGCGCCGTGCTGAACAGGCCACGGGTCGAATCCAGCAGCGGCACATGCACGGTGATGTAATCGGCCGCGTCGATGACGTCATCGACCGTTTCCACCTTGCGCACACCGTGCTCGGCCATGCCGGCGGCGTCCACGAACGGGTCGTAGCCGACCGCCTGCATGTCGAAAACCAGCGCGCGGCGGGCCACCAGCTTGCCGATGTTGCCGAAGCCGACGATGCCGAGCGTCTTGCCGGCCAGCTCCACGCCGGTGAAGCGGTCCCGATCCCAGCCTTCACCGGAACGCACGTAGCGGTCGGCGGCGGCCAGCTTGCGCGACACCGCCAGCATCAGCCCGAACACCAGCTCGGCCACCGACACCACGTTGGCCTGCGGCGTGTTGCGCACGGTCAGGCCCTTTTCCTTGGCGTAGGCAAGGTCGACCTTGTCCAGGCCGCTGCCGGCGCGGGCGACGATCTTGAGCCTTTTGGCGTTGTCGATGACCGGCTTCGAGACCCGCGTGTAGGTCTTGATCATCAGCGCGTCGTAGTCGCCGATGATCCGGGCCAGGGTTTCCTCGTCCGTGCGCTCGCGCAGGTCGACCTCGAAATGCTCACGCAGCAGGTCGATGCCGGCCTGCTCCAGGGTTTCCGCGACCAGGACGCGTTTCTTGCTGCTCATGAGTTGTCAGGCCAGGTAGTGGTCCAGCACCTTGATGATGCGATACGCCGCCGTCACCGTCGGCACCGGGATGCCCAGCTCGCGGCCCTTGTCCACGAACGGCTTGACGATGTAGTCGACCTCGGTTTTCTTGCCGCGCACCACGTCGTCGTGCATCGAGGTGCGCCCGACGTAGCCCTGCTGCTTCATGCGCTCGCCGAAGCCCAGGATCAGCCGCACGGCGTCTTCATCGGACTTGCACTCATACACGTCCTTCAGGCGCGACAGCGGCGCGTAGAAGTTCTGCGGCTCGTAGCCGAGCGCCGTGTAAATGGCCAGCAGCTCGCGCGAAATGGCCACGTAGTGCTCGGCGCCCTCGCGCAGCGCCATGCCGTGCACGAAGGTCAGCTCGTTGTTGCCGGCCAGCGTGCTGACCGACCAGGCCGAGGCGTTGCAGATCTGCGCCAGCTTTTCCCACAGCACCTGCTGGATGCAGTCGACCGCCTTGGCGCCCAGGCCGGCCTTGTTGAAGGCATCGGCCAGCGCCTGCGCGCGCGGGCTGACGGTGCCGTCGAGCTCGCCGAAATAGGCCGTGGTCGGCACCGTCACGTGGTTCTTGACGAAGCCGGGCGCTTCCAGCGTGCCGCCCTCGATGGCCGAGGCGCCCATCACCTTGGCCGGATCGCCGATCCAGCGGGTCAGGATTTCTTCCTTGACGATGGTGTTCTGCACCGAGCAGACCGTTTTGATGCGGTCCTTCAGGCAGTCGGCGGAGGCCAGGGCCGACTCGCTGTCCTTGGCCTTGGTGACCAGAATCAGGTAATCGAACTCGCCCTTTGCATCGGCCGGGTTGCTGACGGCGGTGAGGTTGTCGCGAATGTGGTGCTCGCCGCGCACGCCCTCGATGCGCAGGCCGCCCTGGGTAATGGCCGCGGCGTGCGCCGGGCGGGCGATCAGCGTCACGTCAACGCCGCTTTGCGCCAGGTAACCACCGATCACCGAACCGAGGCCACCGGCCCCGAGGATGCAGACACGCATGTTGGCAACTCCGAATGAGGAAAACAGATCACCGGCAGCACGCGGCGTCCGGCGGCAAGGTGGGCTCAGGAAGCGCTTGTTTATTCAGCGCTTCCCGCAGCGCAGGGACGCGCTGCCAAAATCGGCAGCGCCAAGCTGCCGATTTTGTGAGCCATCGGAAGACCACGTTTTTCCGATGGCTTTGCTCAAGAAATCCGGGACGGATTTATTCAGCGTTTCCTTAAGAGCGCGATTGTTTTGGCGCGGCGCGGGCAGTGTCAATGCGCGCGCCGGCTTACAGGTCGTAACCGCGCTCCTCGTGCAGGGCGATGTCCAGGCCCGTGGTCTCGATTTCGGCGTCCACGCGCAGGCCGATCAGCGCGTCGATGCCCTTCAGCAACAGGTAGCTGAGCACCCCGCTCCACAGTGCCGTCACCAGCACACCCAGCGCCTGCACGGCGAACTGGCGGCCCATGCCACCGGCACTGAAACCGGTGCCGCCCAGGCCGACCGCCGCAAACAGGCCCACCAGGAGCGTGCCGATGGCGCCACCGACGCCGTGCACCGGGAACACATCCAGGCTGTCGTCGATGTGCAGGACGCGCTTGACGTACTGCGTCGCCGCGAAGCACACGCCGCCGGCCAGCACGCCGATGGCCAGCGCGCCCAGCGGCCCCACATAGCCGCTGGCCGGCGTGATGGTGCCCAGGCCCGCCACCATGCCGGTGACGATACCCAGCACGCTCGGCTTGCCGTGGCGCAGCCACTCGATGGTCATCCAGGTCAGCGCGCCGGCGGCGGCGCCGGTGTGCGTCACCAGCATGGCCATGCCGGCGTTGCCGTCGGCCGCCAGCGCGCTGCCGGCGTTGAAGCCATACCAGCCCACCCACAGCATGCCGGCGCCGGTCACGGTCATGGTCAGGTTGTGCGGCATCATCAGCGTCCCCGGAAAACCGCGCCGCGGCCCAAGCACCAGTGCCGTAACCAGTGCCGCCACGCCGGCGTTGACGTGCACCACGGTGCCGCCGGCGTAGTCCATCAGCCCCAGGCCGGCCAGCCAGCCGCCGCCCCATACCCAGTGGCACACCGGCACGTACACCAGCGTCAGCCACAACGCCGAGAACAGCAGCATGGCCGAGAACTTCATGCGCTCGGCAAAGCCGCCCACGATCAGCGCCGGAGTAATGATGGCGAACGTCATCTGGAACATGGCGAACACCGATTCGGGCACCTTGCCGGTGACCGCCGCCCGGTCCACGCCGGCCAGGCCGAGCTTGCCGAAGCCGCCGTACCAGGCCTGCATGGCGCCGCCCTGGCCGAACGCGCCGCTGTAGCCATAAAGCAGCCACAGCACGGACACCAGGCCGGTAATGGCGAAGCACTGCATGAGCACCGACAGCACGTTCTTGCTGCGCACCAGGCCGGCGTAGAACAGCGCCAGGCCCGGCAGCGTCATGAACAGCACCAGCGCAGTGGCGGTCAGCAGCCAGGCGGTGTCACCGGCGACGGCTTGGGCCGGGACGGTCTCGGCCAGTGCCGGCAGCGACACGCACAGCAGCCCCGCCGCCCCCAGAAAGGACGTATGTTTCATGTTGCCCCCTGAAAAGACGACTCAGAGAGCGTCCGGACCGGTTTCGCCGGTACGGATGCGCACCACCTGCTCCAGGGGACTGACGAAAATCTTGCCGTCGCCGATCTTGCCGCTGTTGGCGGCGTTGGCAACGGCCTCCACGACCCGTTCGGCGTCTTCGTCGCGCACGGCGACCTCGACCCGCATCTTGGCAATAAAATCGACTACGTACTCGGCGCCGCGATAGATCTCGGTGTGGCCCTTCTGGCGCCCGAAGCCGCGCACCTCGGTCACCGTCATGCCGGTGATCCCAAGGTCCCCGAGCGCGTCGCGCACGTCATCCAGTTTGTGCGGCTTGATCACCGCGGTGACGAGTTTCATAGCCCTTCTCCCTGATTTATGGCCTGCGGCGCCTGGCGCGCGCCGGGCCGCATAAGGTACACGAAAGCTATCCCCGGTCCGGTCACGAATGGCACAGATATGCGGCCGTTTTGCCCCCACGCCGAGCGGCGAACTGCACCTGGGTTCGCTGCTGGCGGCGGTCGGCAGTTATCTGGCGGCGCGCGCCGCCGGCGGGCGCTGGCTGCTGCGCATCGACGATCTGGACCCACCGCGCGTAGTGCCGGGCGCCACCGACGCCATCCTGCGCAGCCTGGAAAGCCACGGCCTGCGCTGGGATGGCGAGGTGCTGTACCAGAGCCGGCGCGGCGCGGCCTACCGGGAGGCGCTCGAACAACTGCGCGTCGCCCGCCTGACGTACCCGTGCGCCTGCACGCGCCGGGAACTGGCCGCCATCGCCCGCGCCGGAGTGGACGGACCGGTGTATCCGGGCACCTGCCGCAGCGGTTTTGCAACCGACCGCTGCGCACGCGCCGTGCGCCTGCGGGTGCCCGACGCGAAGATCGGCTTTATCGATGCCGTGCAAGGCGAATATGGTCACAACCTTGAACGCGCGGTCGGCGATTTTGTCCTGCAACGGGCCGATGGGCTGATCGCCTACCAGCTCGCAACGGTCGTCGACGATGCCTTTCAGGGCGTGACGCAGGTGGTGCGCGGGGTGGACCTGCTGGCCTCGACGCCGCGCCAGATCCATCTGCAGCAATGCCTTGGCCTGCCGCAGCCGGACTATGCGCACCTGCCGCTGCTGGTCGACCGTCGGGGCATGAAGCTTGGCAAACAGACCGGTGCCGGACCGCTCGAGGACCGCCACGCCAGCGCCAACCTGCATCACGTGCTGACCGCATTGACCCTGCCACCGCCCGCTGACCTGCTCGGCGAGCCGCCGACGACGCTGCTGCAATGGGCCGCCGCGCTCTGGGAGCCGGCCCGCCTGGCCGGACGGACTGCAATCCACCAACCGTGACACGGTGCCGCGTGAGCGCGCCCGGCGCTGCGGGCCGTGTCAAGACGCCGCCGGGCCTGGTTGCCGGCCGCGATCGGCTTTTTTTGTCGCGGCCGTCAACCCGGGGCGCCCCGGAACCGTTATTGGGTACAGGCTGGCGCACGGCGGCCGATCACGACCTTCCACGATCCGTTCCACAGAGGAGCAAGCCCATGAACAAGACCGTCTGGCTGAGCACGTTGCTGGGCATCGTCCTGGCCGCCGGTCCGGTGCTGGCCGAACAGGACCGCGGCGATCGCATCGAACAGCGCCTCGACCAGCGCGGCGACCGCGCGGACGAACGTCTGGACGCACGGGGCGATCGCATCGACACGCGTCTGGACGACCGCGGGCAGCGGACCGAAACGCGACTCGACACGCGCGGCGATCGCATCGACGAACGCCTGGACGCCGCCTCGGGACGTGCCGCTGAGGCCGGCCATGAGCGTGCAGCCGAGCGCCTGGATACCCGGGGAGACCGCATCGACGGGCGTCTGGATGAGCGCGGGGAGCGCGTGGAAACCCGCCTGGACACGCGCGGGGATCGCGTCGATCAGCGTCTCGACCAGCGCGGCGAGCGCGTGGATACCCGCCTTGATCGACGGGGCGGACGGATCAACAGCCGCCTGGAAAACCGCCCTCATGCCGGCGCAGCAGGCGGTCGGCGTCGCGGCGGCTGAGCCCGGCCGCGGCTGCACCGCGCGGGTGCAAGCTCGCCAAGTGGCGCTGGACACGTTCCTGGCTGCCGTCGAACGGCGCGCGCTGCGGGTGGCGGAAATCGCCGTCGGCAGCCGCGCAGACGCCCTCGACATCGTGCAGGACGCCATGCTGAGTCTGGCCCGCAACTACGGCCACCATGATCCGGCGCAGTGGCCGCCGTTGTTCCATCGCATCCTGGAGCATCGCATCCAGGACTGCCGCCGCGGGCGCCTGCGGAACGGCCGCTACTTTGCCGACCTGCGACCGGCCGATGGCGACGACGCCGATCCGCTCGACAACCTGGCCAGCGATCCTGCGCCCGGCCCGGATCGCCAGGCCCAGGGCGGCGAGGCGCTGGTACGGCTGGAGGTGGCCCTGCGCGCGCTGCCGGACCGCCAACGCGAGGCCTTCACGCTGCGCGTCTGGCAGGACATCGACGTCGCCGGCACCGTCCGCGCCATGGGCGTGAGCGAGGGCAGCGTCAAGACCCATTTGTTTCGGGCGCTGGCGGCCTTGCGCAGCGCGCTCGGGGAGCACTGGCCATGAAACCGGATCACGACCACGACCAGCTGGCCCAAACGGCGCGCCGCCTGCTGCTGGACAGCGAACACGCCCTGGACACCCTGAGTGCGGCACGCCTGTCGGCGGCACGCCGCCGCGCGGTGGACGGGCTGACGCCCGCCACGCGGTGGTGGCATGCAGTTGGCCGGCGCTGGCCGGCGCTGGCCGGCGCCGTGACGGCGGCGGTGTTGATCGCTGTGCTGGTGCCACGGGCGGGGCGCCCTTCGCTCGACGCCAACGCTCTCGACTACGCAACAGCCCGCGATGCCGCCATTTACGAAGACCTGGAGTTCTACCTGTGGGCCGACGAACTGGACCCCGCTGGCTCGCCGCACTCGGCGTCATGACGCTGTCCACCCTGGCAGGCGAGCCGCCACCGGATGCCGAACTGCTCGAATTTCTCGCCCAGTGGGGCGACGCGGCCGCCGTCCTGGACGAGCCGCAAGACGATCCGGCCCCTGACGCTGCACGCGCGGCGCCGCAGGCTACGGAGGGCGACGATGAGGCGCGTTGAACTGCCGTTGCTGGATGCTTGCCGGCGGCTGGCATGCCGCCTGCCCGGGCGGCGAGCGTTAGCGGTCGGCATACTCGCGCTGGTCGCGTGCGGGCCGGTGCAGGCCGAATCGAAACAGCCGTGGGATCAGTTACCTGCCGACCAGCAACACGTGCTGGCGCCCCTGCGAGAGCAATGGGACAGTCTGCCTCCCGAGCGTCAGCTGCGTTTGAGGCAGGGCGCGGCCCGCTGGCAGCACATGTCGCCGGACGAGCGCGCGAGCGCACGCGAGCGCCTGCAGCGCTACCGCAGCATGACGCCCGAGCAGCGCGCGCGCCTGCAACAGCGCCGCGAACAGTTCGAGGCCCTGCCGGCCGACCAGCAGGCGCGCCTTCGCGAACGCTGGCAGCGGTTTCGGGCCTTGCCGCCTGAGCAACGTCAGGAACTGCGCCAGCGCTTCCGGTCGCTGCCACCGCAGGAGCGCCGCCAGCGGCTGGAGCGCTGGCGCGCCCTCTCGCCCGAGCAGCGGGCAGAGCGCCTGGAACGTCGGCGTGGCGTCCCGCAGATGCCCGCGCGGCGGCAAGAGGCCGACCGCTAGTCGTCGGGGCGGGCTACGGTGTTGCCGGGCGCGGCCGGGTTGGCAGCGCTCAGGTAGACGTCGAAGCGCACTGCCCGGCCCTTGAAGCGCAGATCCACGTCGGCTGCCAGGGCCGGCGCGCGCAGCGGGCGCTTGACCACCACCCGCAGACGCGCCCGCGTGCGCGCCAGCGCCAGCAATTGGGCGCCGCCATCGTCGTCGCCGGTCAGCTCGCGCAGCAGTTGCAACTCGCGCTTGGGCAGGGCGGTGCGGCCCTCGCCGGGGAACATCGGATCAAGATAGATCACGTCCACCGATCCTGGATCCGCGGCGCCAAGCATCGCCCGCGCATCGGCATGCACCAGCGCAAGGCTGCCGGGGGGCGGCAGGCGCGGGGCGCGCTGCAGGGCATCCTGCACCAGTGCATGAATGACCGGCTGGCGCTCGCAGGCGATCACCTCAAAACCTGCCCGCGCCAGGCGCCAGGCGTCCGTGGCCAGACCGGCCGTCAGATCCAGCAGCCGCGCCGGGCGGTTTTTCACGCGCGCGGCGCGCAACAGGTCGCTCCCGCCGTGGCTGCCGATCTGCTCGAAATCCACCCGCAACGGGCTCAGTCGCCGGCCAGGCGCGCGCAGTTCGAGACCCGCCGGGCCATACCCCAGCACCAGCCGGGCGGCGTCCTCCTGCCCAACCAGCGGCAGGCCAAGCCCGGCAGCGAGCTGCGCCGGGCGCTCATCGCCCACTGCCGCGAGCACGGCAACCGGCAGTGGCGTTTCAGCTCTGGCGCCGCTCACCGGGCCAGGCCGCGGACTGCATCTGGATCAGCCGGCTGACCGTGCGCTCGAACTCGAAGGCCATCCGGTCGCCGCGATACAGCTCGCCCGGCGGCGCGGCAGCCGACACGATCAGGTTGACGCCCCGGTCGTAGAACACGTCCACCAGGCTGGTGAAGCGGTGCGCCACGTCGTATTCGTCGGCGCCCAGCTGCGGCACGCCCGACAGCAGAACGGTATGGAAACGTTCGGCGATTTCCAGGTAATCCATGGCGCTGCGCGGCGTGCGGCACAGCGCCGCGAAGTCGAACCAGGCCACGTCGCTGCCCAGGCGGCGCACGTCGATCGGCCGGTCGTTGACGTGCAGCGATGCCGATTTTTCGTGCTCGGGCACCAGGTGGGCAAAAGCCGCCGCCATGCCGGCCTCGGCGGCCGGCCCAAGCGGGGTGAGGTATCGGCGCACGTCCTGCAGGGCGCGGCGCCGGTAATCGACCGGCCCGTTCAGCTCGATGATGTCCAGGCGCTCCTTGAGCAGCGTGATGGTCGGCACGAAGCGCGCCCGCTGCAGGCCGTGCAGGTACAGATCATCCGGCCGGCGGTTGGAGGTGACCACCAGGTACACGCCGCGTGCCAGCAGCTCGCGCAGCAGGCCGCCCAGCAGCATGGCATCGGCGATGTCGTGCACCTGGAATTCGTCGAAGCACAGCACCCTGGCCCGGCTCGCCCAGTCATCGGCGATGCGCGGCAGCGGGTCCGCGATGTCGCCCAGGCGCCGCCGCTGCTCGTGCACGGCCAGCATGAAGGCGTGGAAATGCAGCCGGCGCTTGCGCTCGCCCGGCGCGCAATCGAAAAAAAGATCGAGCAGGTAGCTCTTGCCGCGCCCGACGTCGCCCCACAAGTAGGCGCCGGCCAGCGGCAGCGGGACAGGGCGACGAACAAATCCGGGTAGCCAAGAGCGGCGCGGCGGTTTCGTCAGTGTGTGCCACAGGCTGTCGAGCCGGGCAGCGGCGGCCTCCTGCAGCGGATCGGCCACGAAGTCAGGCTGCGTGGTATCCCAACGGTAGCGGGCCAGCGGCGTGGTCGGAACCGCCTGCAACACGGAGGACGCCGCCACGCCTACAGGTGGCGCTGCACCAGCCGCTTCTTGATGTCGGCGATGGCCTTGGCCGGATTCAAACCCTTCGGGCAGACGCTGGTGCAGTTCATGATGGTGTGGCAGCGGTACAGCCGAAACGGATCCTCGAGCTGATCGAGCCGCTCGCCCTGCGTCTCGTCACGGCTGTCGATGATCCAGCGATGCGCCGCCAGCAACGCGGCCGGGCCGAAGAAGCGGTCCGAGTTCCACCAATAGGACGGGCAGGCGGTCGAACAGCAGGCGCACATGATGCATTCATAGTGGCCGTCCAGTTGGTTGCGGTCTTCCCTGGACTGGCGATGCTCGCGCCCGGACGGCGGCGGCGTTTCGGTCTTCAGCCACGGTTCGACGGCCGCGTACTGGGCATAGAAATGCGTCAGGTCCGGCACCAGGTCCTTGATGACTTCCTGATGCGGCAGCGGAAAGATCCGCACGTGCGCGCTTCGGCAGTCGGCCGTGGCCTTGGTGCAGGCCAGCGTGTTCACGCCGTCGATGTTCATGGCGCAGGAGCCGCACACGCCCTCGCGGCAGGAGCGGCGAAACGTCAGGCCACCGTCCATGCGGTTCTTGATGTGCAGCAGGGCGTCCAGCACCATCGGACCGCATTCGGCCGTGTCGACCTCATAGGTCTGCGTGCGCGGCGCCTGATCGGCATCCGGATCGTAGCGGTAGATCTCGAACGTCACTGTGGCCCCCAGGGTGGGTACCGCGGCCCGCTCTGAACGGGGCGGGGCGGCCAGCAGGTCGCGCTCGACGCGGGCTTTTTCAGCCATCTTGCTTGTTCCTCTGCACTGGTTGGAACCTCGAAATTCGGTACACGCCCGAACTTTTCTTACGCGCTTCAAGCGCCGGGGCGCTTGAAGCGGCGGGGCATCAGCGCCCCGCAGCACAGCTTGAAAAGAGTTTCGAGCTGTCCTCAGTACACCCGCTTCATCGGCGGGATGGGGGCGACCTCGTCGGTCAGGGTATGCGCGGTAACGCCCCGGTAGCCCAGGCGCACCTGCCCGCTGACCACGTCCGGCACCCAGGCCAGACTGTGCTTCATCCAGTTCACGTCATCGCGCTCGGGATAGTCGTCGCGGGCGTGGGCGCCGCGCGATTCCTGGCGCTCGGCGGCGCAGTCCATGGTGGCGAGTGCTACCGTGAGCAGGTTCTCCAGCTCCAGCGCCTCGACCAGGTCGGTGTTGAACACCAGGCCGTGGTCGGTCAGGCCGATGTCGGGCAGCATGGCCGCCGCCTCGCGGATTTCCTTGACGCCCGCCTGCAGCGTGTCTTCCTTGCGAAATACCGCGCAGCGCTGCTGCATGGTGCGCTGCATGCGCTCGCGGATATCGGCCGGTGCATGGCGGCCCCTAGCCTGGCGCATGCGATCGAAGCGCTCGATGCCGCCGCGGCCGGCCTCGGGGCTGATCTTGGGCTCGGGCAGCGTCGGCAGGGTGTCCTTCAGGCGCAGCGCGGCGGCGCGGCCGAACACGATGATGTCCAGCAGGCTGTTGGCGCCCAGGCGGTTGGCCCCATGCACCGACACGCAGGCGGCCTCGCCGATGGCGAACAGGCCGGGCACCACGAAATCGTTGCCCTGCGCGTCCTGGTTGATGACCTCGCCGTGGTAGTTGGTCGGGATGCCGCCCATGTTGTAGTGCACGGTCGGCAGCACCGGGATCGGCTCACGCGTCACGTCCACACCGGCGAAAATGCGCGCCGTCTCGGAAATGCCCGGCAGGCGCTCGTGCAGGGTATCGGCGCCCAGGTGCTCCAGGTGCAGCATGATGTGGTCCTTGGCCGGGCCGCAGCCGCGGCCTTCGAGGATCTCCACCGTCATGGCGCGCGACACCACGTCGCGCGAGGCCAGGTCCTTGGCGCTCGGCGCGTAGCGCTCCATGAAACGCTCGCCATTGGCGTTGGTCAGGTAGCCGCCCTCGCCGCGGGCGCCTTCGGTGATCAGGCAGCCGGCCGGGTAGATCCCGGTCGGGTGGAACTGCACCATTTCCATGTCCTGCAGCGGCACGCCGATGCGCGCCGCCAGCGCCAGGCCATCACCGGTGCAGATGTGCGCCGCGGTGCAGGACTGGTACGCGCGCCCGTAGCCGCCGGTCGCCAGCACCACGGCGCGGGCGAAGAAGCGGTGCAGACGGCCCTCGACCATGTCGTAGGCGAGCGCGCCGATGACCCGGCCACTGTCGTCGGTCATCAGGTCGACGGCGAAGAATTCGACGAAGAACTGCGCCTTGTGCTTGAGCGACTGCTGGTACAGCGTGTGCAGCATGGCGTGGCCGGTGCGGTCGGCGGCGGCACAGGTCCGCTGCGCCGGCGTCTTGTGGTCGGCCTGGTACTGGCCGCCGAACGGGCGCTGGTAGATCTTGCCGTCATCGGTGCGCGAGAACGGCATGCCGGCGTTCTCGAGCTCGATCACCGCCGGGATGGCGTGTTGGCACATGTACTGGATGGCGTCCTGGTCGCCGAGCCAGTCCGAGCCCTTGACCGTGTCGTAGAAGTGATCGCGCCAGTCGTCCTCGACCATGTTGCCGAGCGCGGCATTGATGCCGCCCTGCGCCGCCACCGTGTGCGAGCGGGTCGGGAATACCTTGGTGATGCAGGCCACCGACATGTTCTCGGCCGCCATGCCGAAGGTGGCGCGCAGGCCGGCGCCGCCGGCGCCCACCACCACCACGTCGAAGCGGTGGTCGGTGGTCGTGTATTCGTTGGTCATTCCACTGTTCATCGGGCTACTCATCCGCCGGGTGCTGGTCTGTCACTTCACTGTCCGAACATCACGCGCAGCACCGACACCGCGGCCACGCTGCCCAGACCCACCAGCACGATCAGCAGTCCGATCAGCGCCAGCAGACTTTGCGCCGGCACGTGGATGTAGTCCTCGATCAGCACCCGGCTACATAAATAGGCGTTGATCATGCCGATCATAAAAAACACCAGCACCAAGCCGCCGGTGGCGGGCGACGCCAGCCAGGCACGGGCCTCGTCCAGCGACACGCCGCCGGCACTCAGGCACACCAGCTGCACCAGCAGGATCGCGCCCAGCCCGATCAGCGCCGCGGCGGTCAGGCGCTCCCAGAAAAATGCACCGGTCCCGGCGCCGCTGGCACCGTAACCGCGCGCCAACGCGCGCGGCGAGCGAAACTGCGTCATCAGCCGGCCCTCAGGGCGATGTAGAGCCATACCACCACGCTGGCCACGGCCGAGCCGATCAGCGCCAGCCGGCCGGTCGTCCGGGCGTTGTCCAGCTCGAAGCCGTAGCCCATGTCCCACGCGAAATGGCGCACCCAGTGAGCCGCGTAGAAGAACGCGCAGAAGGTCCAGCCAAACAGCATGACCTTGCCCACGATGCTGCCCCACAGCGCGTTGAAGGCATCGAACAGCGCGCCGCCCTGCGCGATCGCCAGCAACCACGCAGCCAGAAAACCGAGCCCGCCGAGCAGGGCGGCGCTCACGGCGCGATGCAGAATGGACGTGTAACTGCCGATCAGCGGGCGGAAGATGGTCAGGTGAGGCGACAACGGCCGCGGTTTGCCCATGGGGCAGGCTTCCTTTTCTGGTTGGTCTCTCGAATTATCGGGCATAGAGACGCCGTCCATAGGCACACGCTTTGCCTATGGCCCGCATGTCATCAGCTTGGTTAGAAAGTCTAACATGCCCCCTTGGGCGCGCCGACCCGCAGTTGGTGGCGTCTCGGGTATGCATTAGAATGCCGCCCCCCTTACCCCCCCGCCGACCGTCCCGTGACAATGTCGGCAGCTCACTTGGAGTCCCGCCAATGGGGATGAGCGAATCGCCGCTGAGCAGCTTCACGCCCTACCAACCCAAAAAGGGCGAAAACTACATGGGCGAGCTGCAAAAAGAACATTTCCGTCAGATCCTGCGCGCGTGGCGCGACGAGCTGAGCGCAGAAATGGATCGCGCCCGGCACCGCATGCAGGACGAGACGGTCAACTATCCGGACCCGACCGACCGGGCCACGCAGGAATCCGAGATGACGCTCGAACTGCGCACGCGCGATCGGGAACGCAGGCTGATCCGCAAGATCGAGGAAACGCTCGACCAGATCGACAGTGGCGAGTACGGCTACTGCGAATCATGCGGCGCCGAAATCGGCTTGCGCCGCCTCGAGGCACGCCCGACCGCCACCCTGTGCATCGACTGCAAGTCACTGGCCGAGATTCGCGAACGCCAGATGGGCTGAGCGCGTGTGACATTCAAGCGCTCAGCCCGGTCAGGGGTGGCCGGACGCTGAATCAAGCGTCAAGGCTGGATTTTGCGCGCGCGCGTCCGGGTGTGTGCCGACCTCCAAAGCCCGGCCGATCACAGCTCGATCAGGCCGTGCGCCAGGCAGTAACGCGTCAGGTCGGCGTTGGTCGCCAGGCGCAGTTTTTCGAACGCACGCGCCCGGTAGGTGCTGACGGTCTTGACCGACAGATGCACCGTGGCCGCGATGTCGGCGACGCTGCGACCTTGCGCCAGCAACAGGGCCACGCGCAGTTCCTGCACCGACAGCAGCTCGTGCGCCGCGCGCGCCGGGTCGGTGCCGGTGAGCATGTCCGCCAGCCGGCTGGCCAGGCTGCCGGTAATGTAGCGCCCACCGGACAGCACCCGCTCGAGGGCGCTCACCAGTTCCTCGCCGGCACGATCCTTGGTCAGGTAACCGGCCGCGCCCAGTTGCAGCGCGCGCGCCGCGAACGCCTCCTCCGCGTGCATGGACAGCACCAGGATCGAAAGCTGGGGCGCCAAGCGGCGCAGGCGCACCAGCGCTTCGATGCCGTGGGCATCCGGCAGCGACAGATCCAGCACCGCCGCCCGGCAGCCGGGCGCCAGCCGCACGGCGGACGCCAGATCGCTGGCGTCGATCACCTCCGCGTCGGGCCAGCGGTCGACGATCAACTGCCGCACGCCGGCCCGCAGCAGCGGGTGATCGTCAATGAGCAAGATGCGCATCGGAATCCCCGGGCGGGTTCAGCGGTACGCGGACTTCAACCCGCGTACCACCGTGGCGCGGCCGCTGCCAGCGGCATTCGCCGCCCGCGATGTGCGCCCGCTCGCGCATGCCAACCAGGCCCAGCGCACCGGCTCGTACCGCCGCCGGGTCAAAACCCTGCCCGTCATCCTCGAGCGCCAGCAGGTATTGCCCGTCGGCGGCCCCCCCGTGGATGTGCAGATGCTCGGCGCCGGCGTGGCGCTGCACGTTGGCCACGGCCTCCTGGGCAATGCGAAACAGCGCTTCAGCCTGGCAAGGCGCCAGGCGCTGGTCGTCCTCGACCCGAAGCTGGACCGAGAGGTCGGTTTGCCCGACCAGGTGCTTGAGGGCCGCGGCGAGGCCCAGGTCGTCCAGCAGGGGCGGACGAAGATCGGCGGCGATCCGGCGGCTGATGCGGATCGCCTCGTCGAGCAGCTCCACGCATTGCGCCAGGGATGGGTCGGAGCGGACCCGATGGTGCGCATGCAGCTTGGCCGCGGTCAGTATCTGTCCGAGTTGATCGTGAACCTCACGCGCCAGGCGCGTGCGCTCGGCTTCGATGCGGCTGGTGATCATCTGCGTCAACGCATGCAGCTGCGCATGACTGGCTTCGAGTTTGGCCGTACGCTCGCGCACCGCCTGCTCCAGGCGGTCCTGGTTTTGCAGGAGCGCCACCTCGGCGCGCCGTCGCCGCGTCTGCTCGACGGCCAGCATGCCGTACGCGGCCAGCAGTAGCAGCAGGGCGCATGCGGTCAGCGCCAGGCTGCCCTGATCGGCACGCCGTTGCCAGATCCGCACCCGCCGATCGTAATCGTCGATGGCGCGCCACAGGTCGCCCAGCAGTGCATCGATCTGCCGGTCGGCCGCGGCGGCGAACTGGCGCGTCGCGTGCAGCTCCGCCGGCGCAGGTGTACCGGCCTCGGCCAGACCTTGGCGGTCGGCCATGCGCTGCTGGCCGCTGCGCAGAAACTGCAGCAGTGGCGGCGCCCGTGCGGAAAATTGCCGCGTTGCACGCAAGCCGTCCTGCAACACATCCAGCGCGCCGGCCAGGCGCGGCTCGGCGGCCCGAAAATCGGCCATGCGACCGGGTACGTCGTCCCCCAGCAAAAAGCCCTCGTGGGCACCGACCAGGCGGGTCAGCTGAACCTGAACGCGCATGGTGGCAACGCCGGTCTGGCGCAGCTGCTTGCGCGCATCGGTCAACTCCACCACGCTGCGCAGGGCCTGATGCTGCAGGACGGTCCCGGTCAGGAACAACGCCAGACCCCCTGCCCCAAGCAGCCACACATGCCACGGTCGGTACACGCGACTCATGGCAAGCAATGTACGGGCGCTCAGGGCGGCGGTGCAAGATCACCTTCGATGGGCGCGCCGGCACGGCCTGCAGGGTCCACGGGCCGCCAACTGCGTTGCCAGGCCGGCCAGGCATTGGCGGGCATCGGCCGGCTGAACAGGTAGCCCTGCGCGTCATGGCAACCCATCGCCTGCAACGCGACGCGCTGGGCAGGATGTTCTACGCCTTCGGCCACCACGCGCATATCCAGACCCTGTCCCATGCGCACCACGGCCTGCGTGATGGTTGCATCGTGCAGATCGAGGGCCACTTCCTTCACGAAGCTGCGATCGACCTTGAGCGTCGTGATTGGCAGGCGCCGCAGCAGTGCCAACGATGAATAGCCGACGCCAAAGTCGTCGATCGCCACCCCGACCCCAAGCGCGCGCAGGCGCGACAGGATTTCCAGCACGACCGGCCCGTCGGCGGTGATGGCGGTCTCGGTAATTTCGATCTCCAGCATGTGCGGCGGCAGATCGCTGTCGCGCAGCACCTGCTCGATCAGGCCCGGCAGGCCCGGGCGCAGTTGCAGAGGGGACACGTTGACCGCCATCTGCGCCGGCGCCACGCCGTCGCGGCGCCACTGCGTCATCTGGCGCACCGCCTCCTGCAGCACCCAGGTGCCGAGCTCCTCGATCAGGCCGGTCTCCTCGGCCAGCGGCACAAAGGACATCGGCGGGATCAGGCCTTTGGTGGGATGTTGCCAGCGCACCAGCGCCTCCACGCCGGTGACGCCACCCCGCGCCAGGCTCACCTGCGGCTGGTAGTGCAGGCACAGCTGGCGGTTCCTGAGGGCATCGCGCAGGTCCTGTTCCAGGGCCAGGCGTTGGTGGGCGGCCTGGTCCATGTCGGCGGAAAACACGCGGTACCGGCGGGTCCGGTCCTTTTTGGCCTCATACATGGCCAGGTCCGCGCGGCGCATCAGCAAGCTGGCGTCGTCGCCATGCTGCGGGTACAGCGTGATGCCCAGGCTGCCCCCCAGGTGCAGCACCTGCCCGCCGAGGTAAACCGGCTCGGCCAGAGCCTCCAGCAGCTTGTTGGCTACCGCGGTCACCGCGCCGACATCGCGCGGCTGATGCAACAGGATGGCGAACTCGTCGCCGCCCAGCCGCGCCACCGTGTCAGCCTCGCGCACGACGCCCTGCAGGCGCTCGGCCACCGTCTGCAACACGGCGTCGCCCTGCGCGTGCCCGAGGCTGTCGTTGATGTGCTTGAAGCGGTCCAGGTCCAGAAACATGAAGGCCAGGTGGCATCGGTCGCGCGCCGCCATCTGCAAGCCATGGCGCAGGCGGTCCTGCAAGGCGGCGCGATTGGGTAGGCCGGTCAGCGGGTCGCGCGTGGCCAGCTGCATGTGGCGATGTTCGGCTTGCCGGCGCTGCTCCATTTCGTGCAGCAGGTCCTGCACCTGGCGGCGCAGCTCCAACTCGGTGACCACCAGGCGCGCCAGCACGCGCAGGGTCTGGCGCTGCAGCTGGTCAAGCGTGCGCGGCTGGCGGTCGATGACACACAGCGTACCGACCACCTCGCCGCTGGCCAGCGCCAGCGGCGCCCCGGCATAAAAACGGATTCCCGGCTCGCCGCGCACCAGCGGGTTGTCGGCAAAGCGGGCATCCGCCAGGGCATCCTCGACCACCATGAGGTCCTCGCCCAGGATGGCGTGCCCGCAGAAGGACACCGCCCGTGAGGTGGACTCCACCTCCAGGCCAAAACGCGACTTGAACCACTGGCGACGCTCGTCGACCAGGCTGACCAGCGCGATCGGCACGCCGAGCAGCCTGGCGGCCAGCGCGGTGACCTCATCGAAAGCCTGTTCCGGCGCCGTACCCAGCACCTCGAGCGCGTGCAGCGCCTTGAGGCGCTGGACCTCGTCGATCGGTGCGGGCGGCAGCCAGCCCACGATGCGCCGCAGCAGGGCATCGGGCGCGCCGCTCTTGTCGAAAAAATCGTTGGCGCCGGCGGCCAGGCAGGCCTCGCGGTGGGCCTCGCCGGCGCGGTTGCTCACCACCACCACGCGCGCGCCACTGCCGGCCGCCCGCACTCGGCGCAGCACGCCATAACCGCTGCCGCTGGCGAGGCCAATGTCCAGCAGCACCAGGTCCGGCAGGTGCGACAGCACGACCTGCACCGCCTCGTCCTCGGTCGTGGCGGTGCCGATCACATCGATGCTGGGCAGCTGTGTGAGCGCCTCGCGCAGGGCGGCAGCGGCGGGTGCGGAATCCTCGACGATGACGGTACGCATGGCGGGACTTGGTCCAAAACTGGTGGACCCTCAGCCTACAAACCGCAGCCGCCGCCAACCAGCAGCGCGCCGTCATAGTGCGCGTCGGCAATTCCCGCTAGGCGATGTCGGTGTTTGTCCTACAGCACCGGATGTCGGCCTGTCGTTGACAGAGCCCGAAGGGGTGCGGCGCACTGCTGCCCGCCGGGGGATCCGGCTGCGGGCAGACAACGCTGAATCAATCGGCGCTTGCGGGGGTCAAGCCTGCGCATGACGGTCACGTTGGCGGCGCCGGCGGCGCCCGTTCTGCGGAAGGGCCCTGGAGCCCCGCGACCTCGCCGCTGAGGCCGGGAAGAAGCCCGCGATGGTGCCGGGAAGAGGAATCGAACCTCCGACCTACTGATTACGAATCAGTTGCTCTACCGACTGAGCTATCCCGGCATGAATATTGGCACGGCCCGGCGGGCCGGGCGCCGATTATAGGGGGCGCCCCGAACAGCGTCACGCCGAAGGCGCAGCGGGCGGCTAGAATGTCGACGATTCTCGCTACCCGGCCTGTGCGTGCCCGCTTCCGTCACGATCGACTCCCGTTTCGCTGCGCTCAGCGCCTGGCTGGCCGAACGACTGGCCGGATTCACGCTGGAGCCAGCGTCGGCGGATGCGAGCTTCCGGCGCTATTTTCGCGTTGTTTACGACGGCGGCACGCTGATCGCCATGGATGCTCCGCCGCCGCAGGAGGACTGCCGGCCGTTCGTACACGTGGCCGGCCTGCTGCATGCCGCGGGCCTCAATGCGCCGCAAATTCTGGCAGCGGATGTGGAGCGCGGCTTCCTGCTGCTGAGCGATCTGGGTCGGCATACCTACCTCGACATCATCGGGGAACTGAATGCCAATGGCCTGATGATCGACGCCATCGACGCGCTGGTGCGCTGGCAGGCAGCGAGCCGGCCGGGCGTTCTGCCGGCCTACGACGCCGCCCTGCTCGGGCGCGAACTGGACCTGTTTCCGGACTGGTACATGGAGCGTCACTTGAACCTGCGGTTCACGCCGGCGCAGGCCGCCACCTGGCAAGCGCTGCGGGAACTGCTGATCCAGCGCGCGCTGGCGCAGGCGCCGGTGTTCGTGCACCGTGACTACATGCCGCGCAACTTGATGCCAGCCGATGACGCGTCCGTGGGTCCGGGCGTGCTGGATTTCCAGGATGCCGTGTACGGACCTGTCAGTTACGACGCCACCTCCCTGCTGCGTGACGCCTTTCTGTCGTGGCCGTACCGGCTCGAACAGCATTGGTTGAGCGAGTACTGGCAACGGGCGCGCGCCGCCGGCATTGCCGTGCCGGAGCGCTTCGAACAGTTTGAAACCGACTGCGATTTGATGGGGACGCAGCGGCATCTGAAGGTACTGGGCATCTTCGCGCGACTGAACTACCGCGACGGCAAGCCGAGTTATCTGCCGGAAACCCCGCGTTTCGTGGGCTACATTCACGCGGCCGCAGCGCGCACACCGGTCCTGGCACCGTTGGCGGAGCTGCTGACCGATCTGCACGCCAGCCCCCGCGCATGAAGGCGATGATCCTGGCCGCCGGCCTGGGCACGCGCATGGGCCACCTGACGCGCGACCTGCCCAAGCCGCTGCTGGCAGTGAACGGCACGCCGCTGATCGTGTCGGTGGTGGAATCGCTGATCGCAGCGGGCTTTGCGGACCTGGTAGTGAACCTGGCCTACCTTGGCGAGCGGATCGAAGCTGCGCTTGGCGACGGTAGCCGGTTTGGGGCGCGCATCGCCTACTCCCGCGAGCCGGACGGACCGTTGGGTACCGGCGGCGGCATCAAACGTGCACTGCCCCTGCTGGGCGCAGCACCGTTCTTGCTGGTCAATGCCGATGTTCGCTGCGACTATCCGTTTGCCCGATTGCGCCGGCCTTTACCCGGTCTGGCGCACCTGGTGCTGGTGGACAACCCGGCCCACCATCCGGACGGCGACTTTGCCCTGGCCGACGATGGCCGCCTGGCCAACCGCGGCGCGCCGATGCTGACTTTTGCTGGCGTGAGCGTGATCGACCCGCGGTTGCTTGAAGGCGCCAGCCAGGACGCCTTCAGCCTGACGCCGCTGTTGCGCACTGCCGCCGACGCCGGCCAGTTGCATGGAGAGCATTATCCCGGCAGATGGCTGGATGTCGGTACACCGGCGCGGCTGGCCCAGGCCCAAGCGACCGAATCATGATCGACGCGATTCAGAATCTGGTCACGCGCGTGCTGACGCTGCTGGGCATCGACCCGGGCTGGCTGGCATGGGCCACGCCCGTGTCGCTGTTGACTCTGGTCGCCACGGTGATGCTGCTGCCGCTGCTGGTAGCACGCCTGCCGCAGGATTATTTCTACCGCGAACGCCGCCCGGCGCGACCGAAAGAAGGCCACTGGCTGCGGCGCTACGGCGTACTGATCATCAAGAACATGCTCGGCGCCGTGCTGCTGGTGGCGGGTCTGGCCATGATGGTGCTGCCCGGCCCGGGCATCGTCACCATCCTGGGCGCGTTCGCGTTGCTCAATCTCCCGGGAAAATACCGCCTTGAGCGCTGGCTGGTGTCGCAGCCGAAGGTGCGCGCGGCGATCAGCATGATGCGCGAGAAGGCCGGCCGACCGCCGCTGCACCTGCCCTGAGAGCTTGTGCCATTCAAGCTCTCAGGGCACGCCGGGGGTGGCCGGTCGCGGATCGAGCACGCAAGGGCTTGATCCGCGTTCGCCGAGTCCGGGCGTGTACCGGACTCGCGACACAAGAGATGCGCAGGACGCGCATTCCTCCACAAACTCTTAACCGGCGCACAGGATCGGCCGCCGCGCCGTTTGCCGTTAAGCTTGACGCGCCCTGCGGCCCGCTGCATCGAGGAGACCTACACATGACCCGCACCGCCCAGACCACCGTGCTCGCCGTCACCTTGCTGGCCGTGATGACCGCCACGCGCAGCCATCACTTCACTTCGCTGCTGGGCCCGGGCGACGCCACCTTGGCGGCGTTTTTCCTGGGTGGGCTGTTGCTGCGTCGGGCTGCATGGCTGGGGCTGTTTCTGGCCATGGCTGCCGTGACCGATTTCCTGGCCGTGCAGGCGGGTACCAGCGCCTGGTGCATCACGCCAGGCTATGCGCTGCTCGCTCCGGCCTACGGCGTCCTGTGGCTGGCCGGTCGTCTGTCCACCGGCGCGCTGTCGTCCCCGGCCGGGCTGCTGCGCGCGGCCGGCCGCCTGGGCGGCGCGGTGCTGGTGTTCTTCGTGATCTCGAATGTGGGTTTCTACGCCTTCTCCGAGGCGGTGGCCGGCATGGACGCGCTCGACTACGCCCTGCGCGTGGCGACGTACCTGCCGGGCTATTGGCTACAGGCCTTTGCGTACAGCGGCGCCGGACTGGCGCTGGCGCACGGGCTGACGCGCGCCGCCCGCACCCCGGCCGCGGCCTGAACCCCGCCGAGCCGGCCGATGGGCAAACGCCTGACGCGCATTTACACCCGCACCGGCGACCTGGGCGACACCGGGCTCGGCGACGGCTCGCGGGTGGCCAAGGATGCGGCCCGGGTCGAAGCCTACGGCACGGTCGACGAACTCAACAGCGTGATCGGCCTGCTGCGCACGCACCCGCTGCCTGAACCGCTGGACGCGTGGCTGGGCGAAATCCAGCACCGCCTGTTCGATCTGGGCGGCGAGTTGTGCATTCCCGGCCACAGCATAATCAGCGACGCCCATGTCACGGCGCTGGAGCACTGGCTGGACCGGCTGAACGATGACCTGGAGCCGCTGGCCGACTTCATCCTGCCCGGCGGCAGCCCGGCCGCCGCCGCATGCCACCTGGCGCGCACCGTGTGCCGGCGCGCCGAGCGGCGGGTGGTCACGCTGCAGGCGCAGGAGGCCGTCAACGGCCCGGCGCTGCGTTACCTGAACCGCCTGTCGGACCTGCTGTTCGTGATGTCGCGCAGCCTGAACCGCGCCGCCGGGGTGCCGGACGTGCTCTGGCAAAGGCCAAGCGACTGAAACTCCGGGCCGGGCACGGCACGCCGCGACCCTGAACATCGCCCCGGACCGCCCCGTCACGTGAGTCAGGACACCGCGTCTGCCCCCGGCCTGACCGTTTCGATGCGTCAGCTGGGCAGTTACTTCCGCCGCGCCTTCCGGCTTGCCATCACCACCAACCCGCGCCTGGCGCTGCTGCTGGCCGGCTGCACGCTGGCGGCAGGCGTGCTGCCGGCCGGCATGGCCTGGGTGGGCAAGCTGCTCATCGACGCGGTGGTGGCGGCCGCGGCCGGTGGCGGCAACGCGTCGGCGGTGCTGCTGCTGATCGGCGTGGAGGCGGCCCTGGTGGCGCTGATCGCCGCGTCCCAGCGCGGCATCGCGCTGTGCGAGTCGCTGCTGCGGGCGCAGCTGGGCTACCGCGTGAATGACATGATCCTTACCAAGGCGCTGACGCTGGAGCTGGCGCAGTTCGAGGATTCGGAGTTCTACGACAAGCTCACCCGGGCGCGACGCGACGCCTCCACCCGGCCGCTGAACCTGGTGCGCCAGAGCTTCGGCCTGCTGCAGAACCTGATCTCGCTGCTCAGCTACGCGGCGTTGCTGTCGCAGCTGTCGGTGCTGGCGGTGGGCGTGTTCCTGCTGGCCGGGCTGCCGGCCTTCCTGGCCGAGGCCAGGTTCTCCGGCGAGGCCTTTGCGCTGTTTCGCTGGCGCTCGCCGGACACGCGCATGCAGATTTATCTGGAAACCGTGCTGGCGCGCGAGGACCACGCCAAGGAGGTCAAGGTCTACGGCCTTGGCGGACCGATCCTGCGCCGCTACGGCGACATCTTTCGAAAGCTCTACCGGCGCGACCGCAGCCTGGCCCTGCGGCGCGAGGGCTGGGGCTTCGCGCTTGGCCTGCTGGGCACGGCGGCGCTGTACGGCGGCTACGCGTGGGTGGCGCTGCAGGCGGTGGCCCAGCGCATCAGCCTGGGCGAGATGACCATGTACCTGCTGCTGCTGCGCCAGGGGCAGGCGGCCGTGACGGCGAGCCTGGCGGCGCTCGGCGGCCTGTACGAGGACAACCTGTACCTGACCAATCTGTACGAGTTCCTGGAACAACCGGTGCCGGACCACGCCGGCCACGTCACGGCCGGCGCGGCGCCGGGCGACGGCATCCGCTTCGAGCACGTGTCGTTCCGCTACCCCGGCGCCACCGGCGACGCGGTCAGCGGCATCGATCTGCACCTGCGACCCGGCCGCAGTCTGGCGCTGGTGGGCGACAACGGCGCCGGCAAGACCACGCTGATCAAGCTGCTGACGCGCCTGTACCGGCCGACCGGCGGTCGCATCCTGCTGGACGGCACGCCGCTGGACGCCTGGGACGAGACGGCCCTGCGCCAGCGCATCGCGGTGGTGTTCCAGGACTTCAACCGCTACCAGTTCACGGTCGGCGAGAACATCGGCGCCGGCGACGTGGCGCACCTGCATGACCAGGCCCGCTGGCGGCAGGCGGCCACCGACGGTCTGGCGGCGCCCTTCGTCGATACCCTGCCCGGTGGCTACGGCGCGCAGCTTGGCAGCTGGTTCAAGGGCGGCCGGGAACTGTCCGGCGGGCAGTGGCAAAAACTGGCTTTGTCGCGGGCCTTCATGCGCCGCGAGGCGGACATCCTGGTGCTGGACGAGCCGACCGCCGCGATGGACGCCCAGGCGGAGGCGGATGTGTTCGAGCACTTCCGGCGCCTGGCGGCGAACCGCATGGCGATCCTGATCTCGCACCGCTTCTCCACCGTGCGCATGGCGGACGAAATCCTGGTGATGCGCGACGGGGTGATCACCGAGCGCGGCAGCCACGCCGCGTTGCTCCATGCGGGCGGCCACTACGCCCGGCTGTTCACGCTGCAGGCGGCCGGCTATCGATGACGGGCGCGGCCGGTGGCCAACACCGGCTTTTGCCATAATGCCGCGCGCCGCCTGAACGGCTGTTCGAAAAGGATTTCGGGAGGGGACACAGATGGGTTCGAGAAACTCGCGTTGGCTGGCGGCAAACGCCGCCGCAGTCCTGTGCAGCGCCGCGCTGGCCGCGCCGATCGTGTTCGACGGCGTCATCGGCTGCGAGACCGACGCCGTTGCGGTCAATGACCTTTAACGGACACGGGCTCGCCCAGGTCCTGGGTAAACGGCCAGACCCTGACGCCTTGCACCCCGCGTTGGCCGATAGCAGACACGCATGAACAGCGCATCCGCCATCGTGGTGCACCAACTCAGCTTCGAGTATCCGGGCGTCAAGGCGCTGTCGGACGTGTCGTTCCGTATCGAGCCGGCCAGCGTCACCGCGCTGGTCGGACCCAACGGCGCCGGCAAATCGACCCTGCTGCGCTGCATCGCCGGCCTTGACCGACCGCTGCTGGGCAGCATCGAGCTGGCCGGTGTCGACGTGCTGGAGCAGCCGCGCCTGGCGCACCGGCGGCTGGGTTATCTGGCCGATTTTTATGGTCTGTACGACGCCTTGAGCGTGCGCCGGGCGCTGTCGTACATGGCCGCGGCGCATGGCGTGGCCGAGCGCGACATCGCCGGTACCGTGGAGCGAACCGCAAAACGCCTCGAAATCGACGACCTGCTGGAACGGCGCTGCGGCGAGCTGTCGCGCGGCCAGCGTCAGCGCGTCGCCATCGGCCAGGCGCTGGTGCATGC
>Ga0268299_1001840_pt1 | contig 31306 bp, 29 predicted proteins | sample NOBtaG_FD_193484 | JGI IMG/M metagenome (GOLD analysis project Ga0268299, IMG submission 193484) | Activated sludge microbial communities from bioreactor in Nijmegen, Gelderland, Netherland - NOB reactor | ecosystem: Engineered > Bioreactor > Aerobic > Activated sludge | place: Netherlands...
CCGAGTCGATTATACCTCTCGGGCCGATAAAAGGTTCAACCGCAGCGCGTCATCCTTGACGCCTCGCTCAGTGGCCTGCCGCGCGGTCGTGTTGTAGTGGCACAAGGAGACTTGCACGGTGTTCCGGTGTTTTGTATTGATCGGGCTGTTATTGTTTTTTGCGGTCTCCGGAGGATGCGGCGTTGTTCCCGATGAAGGGCAACCAGCGGCCGCCTGCTTCACGAATTACTTCAACATCGACAAGAAGGTTGGTGTTTCGATCCCAGATGGCTTTACGATCACATACGAGTATGAGCGCCCAACTGGCGATGGGTATTATTTGGACTGGAAGCCAAACGGAACAACGGGGGCTTCCACAACAAGGTACTCGCTCAGTGTTGAGCCAACTTCGCGAACCGTGGAAGCGTACACATCGCTTCTGGCACAACAGCATCAGGCCATTGGTTACACCCCTGAATTGATTACTGATTTTGAGTTCTTGAGCGGCCAGAAAGGTCGCCTGATCCACTCGCGAGAAGGCCAAAACAATCTTCTTGCCTACGCCTTCCTGATTCGCAACCAGACGGTCTACATGGCGCACGCCCAGAGTTTTCTAAATAACGGCGGCGACGACTTTCCGAAAATTGACGGAGTTCTGCGCTCATTATGTGTTGAGTGAGCATGACCCCCGCCCTCCCAATCGCCATCCTGAAGACCATTCGATCCGCAGGCTTCTGTGTCGGGTGGTGTCGCCTCGTCGATGGGCAGCACGTCGTCAACGCGGTACACGGGCAGACGCTTGAATCGTTCGTGGCGCACGGCGAGGACGAGCAGGCCGCGTGGATCGCGCTCGCGGAGCAGGTCGGTTTCAACCTGGAAGAGTGAGACGTCGGTGAGTCGGCCGGTCGCGCTGCATCAAGAAAAAGCCGGCCGGTGTACGCATCTTTCCGCTGTGACGAACCCGCCCCAAGGGGTGGCCAGCCCGCGAGGGCCTTCGGAGAGATGATGTTGCATCGGCCGGCCCCTGTGGTACGAAAAACGACACACAGGCAACAGGATCGAACGCGCTTCAAAAATCACTCCGCCGATTCGCCCGCGTCGCGCTTCTCATAACTGGCGATGATGCTGTCTTCCTTGATGAGGAAGAACTTGTCCAGGCCGATCTCGACCTCGACGCCGTCGTACTTGTTCCAGACCAGCCGGTCGCCGGCCTTGTATTGACTGACGCCGGGACCCACCTTGAGCACGGTGCCGAGTTGTGGGGTCTTGGTCGTGTTGTCGGCCAGGTGAATCTTGCCGATCTTCTCTTCGACCATTCGCTCGACAACCAGCATCTTGCCGTGCGGGAAAATGTCATGTGTCATGGTTCAAGTCCTCTGTAGCGGTCGATCTTACCGGGCTCAGTTGAGCCGTTCCAGACGCCGCGCGACCTCCGCGAGAGTGCGGTTGTTCTCACCCATGACCTTGGTGTTCTCCTGAACCACTGCCGCCATGCGATTCTGCGCCGCATCCATGATGTTGGCGAAGCGCTCAAGTTGGGCATCCCGCTCGCGGAAGCGCTCCTGCATCACCGCGGCCTGCTGCCGGGTCGCGGTGACGTGCGACTCATTCAACCCCGACATGGCGCGCACGCCGTACACGACGAGACAGACCAGGATCGCCAGCGCCGGGACCTGCTTCGCGGCCTCCATCGCCATGGCCCGCGGGATGTTCGACAGCCCATTGATGTCGTTCACTTAACTCGCCTTCTTCTCGGTGGGGCGCATACGAGCCCGGATTGATGACAGGATTCCACGGGGTTTGATCTCGTCCTGGGTCTCGCGCCGGTAGGCGTCGTTGAACAGGTCGAGCAGATGTTGGAAACGTCGATTGGCCGACAGATCCATCTCCAGTTTTTTGTACGGCATCTGCGGCGTCTTCACCCCGACCGCCGCCCGAATGAACGCGTCCACGTTCGGGTCGCGCTCGGCCAGGGCACGAATCTGCTCATAGGCATCCTGTCGCCGCACATAGCCCCCGCGGGCGTTGATGCCGACGAACACGCCGGCCAGCGCCTCAAAGACGCCTTCCCGCCCCTTGCCCTCGGCCGCTTCTTTGATCCGCTTCCCGCCGTAGCGCGCGAAGGATGGCAGGGGGGCCGCGCCCTTGAGGATGTGCCAGGCGCTCTTCGCCAGTTTGTCGGAAGTGGGGGCGTCCGGTCGGTAAATCTCGCGGCCGGTGCGCGGATCGCGATTGCGGCTCATGTCCACCACGCCGCCGACGATCGGCTGCTGCAGCAGGCCCGGAAGCGCCAGTTCGCGTTCGCCACCGAGCAGTCCGTGAATCTCATTGGCCAGCGGGATGGTGTAACGCAAGTCCAGTGTCCGCACGGCGCCCTTGTTGTCCCGGCCGGGCAGGATCGGCTCGGCGTAACTGCGCCCCCGGTTGACCATGTCCCGCTCGTCGTCATCGAGCCCGAGTAGATAGAGACCCATGGCACTGAGGATGCCGGGCATCGCCGCCCATTTCGCCAGTTTGATCGGGTGGGACACACCGGCGCGACCGCTGATCCGCACCGCCTGTTCGTTGAAGGCCAGGAACGGCGCTCCGACAAATCGACGGCTGAGGTTTTTGGTCGTCCTGAACAGTTCCGCGTAATTCGGGAACCAGTGATTGACGAGCCGCGCCGCCTTGAGGCGCGGGATGCCGCGGTTGCGATATTTCAAGTAGGCTGCCACCTTGAAAATCTGATCTTCGACGTTGTAGGCCGCGCCCATGGCCGCATCGACCTTTCGGCCCGCCTTGATGAGCGCGTCAAACGCCGTTTCGCTCTCCGCTTCGAGCAACTTCGTTGTCTGGTCGACCTCGTTGCCGTAGAACTCGACGCCGAGCACACCCTGTTTGACGAGGAAGCGGTAATCGTCGCCCTGGGCCTTGATCTCCTTGCCCGCCCGGACGTACCACGGCAGGTTCCACGGCTTGAGTGGATCGACGCCGGCGAAGTCCGCGAAGGGGGCGTTTCCGATGATGTTGCGGAAATGCGTCGCAGGGTTCCAGACGGTCAGCGATTTCTTCCAGAACGACAGATAGGTCGTCCAGATGCGCTCGAGGCGATCGACCGCCCGAACCATGTCGTTGATCTCGGCCGCGATCCGCTTCGGCACATACTTGTCGGCCAGCACCCCGACCGTGTTCTTGGTCCCCTTGACCTTGGCGAGCCCGCGATCCTTGGCCCAGGTCTCGACCTCTTCCTCTTTCATGCCCGCCGGCGCCGTCTCGCCGAACTTGCGATCGATCATGCGGAAGGCCCGCAAGTTGGCCGCGTTCTGCCGGGTCTTGGCGTAGGACACCGCCCACTGCACCAGCGGGTCGCGAATGAACATCTCGCGGCGCTGCTCTTCCGGAATCGGCTTGATGACCTGAATCTTTCGGTGGGCCGCGGCCAGTTTTTTCAGATCGGCAGGCGTCACGCCCCGGTCCCTGGCCACCTTGCGGATGGTCTCGCCCTTGGCTTCGTTGATGAGGTCATTGGCAAAGACGTGGGCTTCCTCGCGCGTGTCGAACTTGAAGTGCGTATCGCCGACCTTCACCGCCCACTTGTCCCGCTTGAACTTGAACTGCTCGCCGCGCAGCTTGTGCTTGCGGGTCGCGAACTCGCGCAGCTTCCGGCTCACGCTCTTGGGGATCAGCGTCTCAGCTAGGTAGGTGCCCAGGTTGTCGCGGATCGAGTCGGTCAGCTTGCTCTCGCCGCCATTGGCCATGATCAGCTCGTCGATCAGGTCGCGACTGGCCGCGTCGTGCATGGTCCGGGCCTGCTTCACCCAGGCCTGTGCCGCCTTGGGCAGCATGTTCATGGCGTACTGCCCGACCATCGCCCGATTCAGGCGGTAGGCGTTTTCGGGGTCTGCTTTGATCCAGTCCTGTAGACCGCGCAGGTCGCGGGCCTTGGCGTTGATGTCCAGGTGCGCTTCGCCGATCGCGCCGCGTTGACGCGCGAGGATGCGGTGTAGGGCCTTGTTGCGCTTGCCCGCGTCAGTCGCCGCCTTCTTCGCCTTGCCGGCCATGTTGATGATGAACGGATAGACCACCGGCCGCGAGGCCATGCCGAACCCGCCGAACGGCTGGGGTCCAAACCCCGCGCGCCGCAGGATGTCTTCCTGTGTCCGGTGCGCCTCGCCCTGATCGGCGATGTCGTGATCGGGCGTCGCGCCGCCGGTTGGGGCCGCTTGGCTCTCGTACTGATCGCCGATGTCCAGTGCGTCGAACGGCTCGCGGCTCAATGCCTGTAGTTTCTTGAGCAGGTCCCCGGTTGGTTTCCACCCAGGCTCAATGCTTGCCCAGTCGTGAATGTCTGACACGCGAATGGCATAGGCGCGGGCGTCCGCCACGCTCGTGAAGTGATCCATCCGCAGGCCAGATTGGATGTGGTCGATGAAATACTCCGTGACATCCTTGCCGCGATTGTCCTTCACTGTGCCCTTGCGCACCGCCACGTCGCCGTACTTTTCTCCCTCAGCCTGGGTCGGGTCGCCGTCGGTGTTGGCCAGGGTGTATTTCACCTTCTCGGCCTTGCCCTTCATGGCAACGAGCGCCCGCTTAACAGCGTCCTGCACTGTGGTGGGTTTGTCGTATGCGCCGGCCGGGATCGGTCGCAGGTATTGATCCTTCGCGACTTTCAGATCGTCGAGGTTGATGGCGATCCGTTGACCGACGAAGTCGCCGGGCTTCTCGCCCAGGTCAACACCGATGGCCGCGGGCTTGAAGATGTAGGTTCCGCCGTCCTCGAAGCGCAGGTCGCCGTCTTGCGTGACTTCGAACGCGGGGTCGATGGCGAACTCCGGAACCTCTTTGACGAAGTTCTTGAGTAGGGCGATGCCCTTGTGGAGTGATCGCGTAGCGCCACCCGCCGACGTCACCAGTGCCGTGTCCCACTGTGGCGGGTTGGCCTCGGCTCGCGCCTTGAGCATCTTGGCATCGCCGAGCATGACTGGCTTCTTTTCGTGGACGCTCTTGTAGCTCCAGTTGCCGAGGGTGTTCTTGAATGTCCCTTCTTTGAACCCCTTGGGCAGAATCTCTTTGAAGTCGTCGGGGGGTGACTGGAGAAAGCCCCCGCTATTCCGCGCCTTGGCGATGATCTCCCGCTCGGATTGGGTCAGGTCCTGGGGCAATAGGTGATCGGCCAGCTCCCACCACTTTTTCGTGCCGATGAGATTGGCGTACTCTTCCTTGAGTTGTTCGGTCAGCGCGTCGGCGTCCGCGTTTTGCTGTTTCTCAAAGGCGTTGAACGCGTCACTCCACTGCTCGTAGACGTCTTCCGCCTTGGCCCGCGCGGCCCACAGCCGCTTCAAGACCGGATCGCCGTGGAGCACCTTCTGTGCTGCGGCTTCTCCTGCATTGGAACGCGCGTTGCCCTTCAGCCCTTTCTTTGCGGCCTCGCGGGCGGCCGTAACTTCGCTCGACAGTTCATTGCGCCGCGCTTCGATCTGGCTGTACAGGTCTCGCTTATCGACGGCGGCCTTCTTGGATGCCTTTGTCTCAGGGAAGGTCCGCTTCTCGATTTCACGCACGCCCGACAGATCCATTCGCGGGAAGTCGTCTGCCGGCGATGGCTCGGGTTTGGGTTTGTCCTTGGTGTCCCGCAGGTTCTCGGCGACGTTCTTGCGCACACGGGCCAATTCGGCGTCCGATGCCTTCCACACGGGCCGGGCGATCGTATTCGTGATTTTCATTGCGGTGGTGTTGGGAATCAGACCGAGGCTCACTGCCTGCTGAACCAGCTCCGTCGCCTTGGCGGCCGTGATGCGCCCGCGCTCGACATCCCTCGCAATCTGCGCGGCGTCCCCAACCAGGATATCGGTCGCCGTTGAATTGTGCGGGCGAGCGTCCTCGATGAACTTCGACGACTTCTGCTCTTTACTCGACCGCTCCAGATCGCCTTTGAATTGCCGCTCGTAGTCAACGACGCTGGCATCAGGATCCGGATCGACTGTCGGCGCGGGCTCCGATGCCCACTGCTCGACCGCCGCTTCGCTCGCCTTGACGCCGCTCGGCAGCTTCGAGCCAGTCTCGGCCTCGAACATTTTCCGCCAGCCCTTGTTGATGGGGTGGACCATCTGCCTGAGCTTGGCAACGTCTTTTGTCTTGATCGCTTCATTGAATGAGTCAACGGACCGCTGCGGGAGCGGCGGGCGATCTTCCGGGGTCGCCTTATCGGGACGGGTAGAGCCGTCCATTTTCAGAGGCTTGGCGGACTCGGCGGGCTTACCCTTGTTGATCAAATACTCTGCGTACTTTAGTGCGATCGCCCCGATCTGCTTTTGGGTGCGGAATCCCTTGACCGCATCGCCAAGCGCCTTTTCGCCGCCAACGGTGATGATTCGATCGCCTTCCGCAACCGCCTCTCGAACGATGTCTTTGACCGTGACGACCTTGCCCTTTGATCGGCGCGGACTGTTGAGGGCGGCAATCGCCTGACCGCGCTGCAGTGGCGTCATGCCAGCATCGAAGCCGTCGATGTCCTCCTTGATCGCTTGTGCTTCGGCCGCTTTCGTGGCCTCTGCCTCTTGTCGCTCGGTGGACTTCTGTTTGTCGATTCTGCGGGCGGTCTGTAGGTCTCGCTCTTTCAGGGCCTCGGCCTCGGTGTCGAAGAACACGTCGCCATAGCCCTTGGGGTTGTTGATCGAGTCGCGGACGGCGAACTGTTGACCGCGACCCTTGACGTTGATCGTGTAGATTTCTCCGTCCTTGACTTTTTGAGCCGACCGATCACGAACGCGATCCATGAAGCCAGTGATGGCGGGCGCCGGAGTGTCCGGATTCGCGGGCTCAGTCGTTTTCGGACCCAACTCCGGGTAGTCCGCCAGAACATCAGGATGGACGTCGTACCCCCAGGTCTTGCCCTTCTTGAATGCCTTTTTGACTTCTGATTTGTGGTGAGAGTACGGGTCCGGGCCCTTATTCATGGCCAGACTACTGGCAACCATGTCGCCATCTGACGACACACCTTTCAGATCATCTTTATTGCGCTCGAAGTATTGCTTGCGGTACTCCGCGACGTAGTCGTTGAGCTTCCACCGCCAAGGATCGGAAAGTGATCGATCAAGAGGGGGGGCGTATGGTGCGGGGGGAGAAGACTCCGGCTGCGCCGCCGTGGCAGGAAGCGCAGCCGGTTCGGTTCGGGCGGGGGTCAGCAGGCCTTCTTGCTGCCCTTGGCCTTGCGGGCCGGCATCGGCTTGCCCTTCGCGGATGATTTCTTCGCCACCGGTTTCGTTTTGGTCGCTGCCATTGCTTGGCTCCTGTGAGACTGCGGTCGTATTCGCCCGACCGCTCGGCGCTTTCTTGAACAGGCCGGATTTTAGACCCTCTTTGAACTCCTGCAATGGCATCTGCGAAAAGGAGGCCCGCCGCTGCGGCCCCGAACCGTCGGAGAAGTGCGCGTCATAGATGCGTTTCGCCTCGTCGATCGACGCCGCACCGAGCACCACCTTGTGCTCGTCGAACTTCCCGGTCTTGGGATCATGCTGGTTGAACACCACGGCCGGCGCATCCTCGCGCGGGCGCTCCGGCAGATAGACGTCGACTTGGTCGCCGTCGTGTCCCTCGGTGCGTTTGATGTACCCGTAGTGCGCGGTCATCGGCACAGACCAGGGCTTGCCGCCCTTATCCACACCCTTGCGCTCCGAACCGATCGGGTTCTCGATTGAGATGTCCAGTCCACCGAATCGCAGGTGCCCCTTCTTGTAATTCCCCGCTTCCTTCTGCGCCGGCGTGGGTTCAGGCAGATCATTCAGCGGACTGGTTGCGGCCTCGTGTGCAGGCGATGTGTCCGGAGTTGCCGTCGGAATCGACACGTTCGGGCGACCAGTCGGTGTCGGCGACACGTCAGAAGGAGAGGCGGGCGGCGCAGGCGCAGGAGGGGGCGTCGCAGCCGGCCCGCCTTCCGTGGCGAGAGAAGCCTTTGGTCGCTTCGCGCGAATCTTGTCGCCGATCGATTGGCCGATGGCGGGTGTGGCCTCCAGGCCGGGCAGGTCATAGTCGGCAATGGCAGCATTGACTTGATCCAGTAGTTCCGCCTCGGATTTAATTGAATCCAGGACTACCTCAGGACCGCGATGGGATTGCTTGCGGCTTCCATAGTCCGCATAACCCAACTCGTGGTCTGATACACGCAGCCGCACATCTTCCATTGGATGTGTGTAGTATCGGCTTCCGCTGTCGCTCTTGTGGTCCAGCTTCCAACCGGCACGCTTTAGTGTTTTGTCGAAATAGGCGGCCGCACCCTTATACCACTCTCGGCGAACATCTTCGCGGGTGAAGAATTCCGTCCCCTCTCGTTGAAGGGCATCGCGGACCTGTTCCATTCCTTTGCGGCTTGCGGGCGGCGCTTTGGTGATAGCCCATTCCATGTGCGGCAAGAGCGCCGTGCCCTCGTCCACCCGGCGCTTTTTTCGCTCGGCTGCCTCTTCTTGAAGTTGCTCCGGTGTCTTTGTTTTTATGGGTTTATGGGTTTGAGTTGCGCCGTCCCACAACAAGCCATGCTGCCTCTCCCCGGCGGTGATTTGCTTGCGGGTGGTGTACCACTCGGGTTTTCCGCCGGTTGCCTCGGCAAGTTTCCGTCCACGTTCGACGGTTTTTGCAGACAGCGGGGCAGGGGCGGGCGTTAGCGCACTCCCCTGCGCCTCAGGTCCGCCCGTGCTGGCCGCCGCATCCTGGATGGCCCCGCTCCTGAGCCCGGCCTCGATCTGTTCGGGGGAAAGGTTGATCGGCCCAGGCCTTGGAATGACGTTGCCCGGCACATCCGGACCAGGTCCATCCGCCGTTGCCTGCTGAAACTCCAACAGTCTCCGCGCATCGGTCGTGGGACCGGCCGGGCCGGGCTGCTCGGGAACCGTAAACTCGGCATCGATGAAATCCGGGGGCAGTCGCCGCGGATCGACCGGGGCCTGCGTGATCCGCGGCTGTGCGCCGCCCGGTAGTCGGGCCTGCGCGCCGGGTTGTCCTGCCGCCTCGCGGCGTGCCCGTGCCCGTCCGATCATTCCGGCCACGCCGCTGGCAGCGCCGCCCACAATGCCGCCCGCGGCCATGCCCTCCGCCACACCCTCGAAAGTCGGTCGCTCGGGGTCGTAGTATCGCCGTGCAATCAGGTTGCCGGCCGTCTGCTGCCCAGCCTCCTGCAACCCCTCTTCGACCGCCCCGGCGATCATGTCCTTGAGGATCTTCTTGCTGATGCCGCCCGTCGCCCGGTTGAGGATTCGCTCGATGGGCAATGCTTCGCTCGTTCCCACGACCCCGCCCAGGCCCGCGGCCTTCTGTGCAGTGTCGAAATCCACACCGGCTGCCCTGGCCTGCTCGTACTGGCCCGATGCCTCTCCGGCTGCTCCAACCCCGGCCATGGTCAACAGCGATGGAAGCCGCGCTGCCGAGCCAATGCCGCCCGTGGTCATGGTCGCGGCCATGCTCCCCGCGGCCAGCGGCAGCGTCTCGGCCAGGAACTCGCCGCGCATCCGCGGGTCATCCGGCATCGGCGCCGTGCCGGTGATCGCCTCGCCGGCCCGATACAACGGATTCGCTTCGGGCAGGTTGAGTGCTTCCGGGGGAGCGTCGAGGTTCAATTCGGCGGCGATTCCCTCGCGTCGGCGTCGCGTCGCCTCGGTCGCATCGCCTTCGAGGTATGTCTTGCCGATCGCCAACCCCTTGGGGATTGAGCCGATGGTCGACACCGCGCCGTGCAGGGCCGATTGGCCGGCGTGGGCCAGCCGCTCCGTCGTCGAGGGCGGGGGCGACAGTGTCGGAAGGTCCGCGTCGCGAATCGAACCACGCTTGAGCAGTTCGCCGGCGATCTGCCGCCGCCGAAGCTCGTCGGGTGTGAGATCGGGTCCGCCCGTCGGGTCATAGGCGCCGACGTGGTGTCCCGCGATCTGGTGCTCGCGAATATTCGAGAGGCTTGTGCCGATCGTCGAGAGGAATGCGCCGACGTCATCCTGCGCCGCCGCCAGTTCATCGGGCGATGCCGTCGCGATTGGATCGGGGGGCGGGGAGATTCCCAGCCGACGTTGCAGCCGGGATGAAATTGAGCCGCTCGGTCGTTCCGCGCGGCCCATGGCGTTGATTCGGTCGCTGATGCTGCCCACGTATCATTGCCCCAGGTACCGCATGAGTTCTTCGTACTCGTCGTCCGTCATCCCATTCTTTTTCTGGAAGTTGAGCAGGTTCCAATACTCGTCGTCGCCCGCGTTACGCGACGCCATATCCTGGAATCGCTTCACTGTGTCGTGAAAGCGGGCCGACTTCTGGCTTGCCGGAGCCGCCGCGGATGGCGTCGTGCCGATCGCGTCCGGGTTGCGTCCCATCCACTCCGTCAATTCGTCGGGATGCCCGCTCAAGGTCCGCCCATCCGGGCCGACGTTCATCTTGAGCGTGCTCTTGGGTGTCGTGGTGGTGGGCTTGGCGCTGTCCATCCAGGCGCGATAGGCGCTGGTGTCTGCGCGGTCCCAGGCGACATCTTCCATTGCGGCGTTGTGCTCTCTCTGCTCGTCATACCGCTTCTGTTGCCACGAATCGTTCGAGGCCAATCGCGCCTGATTCAGCCCGAGGTTGGTCCAACCCATCGCGTTGTCGTTGATCGTGTTGTATCCAGCCATCTCGCGAGCGTAGTTCTGTCCCGGCATGGCCAATGCCGTGCCGAGATAGTTCTGTCCGCCGAGTCCACCGATGCCGCCCAACGCACCACCGAGCAGTGCACCCGAGCCGACGCTGCCGCCCGCGAATGGTTTGAAAGTTGGAGCGATCGCGGAACTGAATGCAGGCACACGCGAGGCGATCGAAGAGACGGGGCTGGCAATTCCTTCACCGATTGTGCCTACGGCCGATGCACCAGACCCCAACACCGGTTCGAGGCCTGTAGCCGCGGTTCCAGCCACGTCCGCGCCAATGGTCGCCGTCTCACCAGCGAGCGCCCCACCGGCTTCGCCAGCCCCGGCCGCCAGTCCACCGATAAGGGCCCCGCCAGCGATCCCGGTCCCGAGGTCCACGGCCTTCCCGGTCCAGAACGCCTTCTTCGCGGCGCTCTCCTGTTTCTTCCGCTGCTCTTCCCGAAACTTCCGGTCCTTCTCCCGCTCAATCGAGTCATGCCATTGCGACGACAGTTGATTGCGCAGTTGCGCGCTGCGCGACATCGCCCCCTCGAGCGCCCCGGCGCCGATGGATTTGTTCTGCCCGATCATCGAAAAAAGCGGATAAGCCATGTGTCATCATCCAAGGTTCTTCAGCAACGGGCCGATCTGGTTGGCGCCATTGCTGACAACCGCCGTCAAGTTGTCGCCCAGTTGCGTGAACGGCGAGATCAGGTACTGTCCGACGCCGCGCTCCGATTCGCTCTGGGCGTACAGTTTCGGTTGAATCGACGCCGTCCACTGGTCCCGGCTGAAGGTGGGGTTGAGGTTTTGCTTCTGGCCGATCAGGCTGTTGTGATACAGCCGGTTGCCTTCCTTGGCGCCGCTTTCGGCGGTGTTGTACGCCGTGGCGCGGCCCGCTCGGTAGGACTTGATCCCGCCGGGATTGCTTGCGTCTCCGTAGTACCGGCGATTCACATCCGAAAGGGCGTTCCCGCGAATTCGGGTGTTCTCGTTGACCGCGTTGGTGTCGGCCGCCCGGGCCAGGCCCAGGCCAGCGCCGCTGAACCCGCTGCCGCGCGTCGCGCTGATGTTCGCCCCCTGCACACGCGCCGCCTGCTGGCTCGCCTGCAACGCGCGTTCGGCATCACGCAGAATGTTGCCATACTCCGCGTCAGTCCGAATCTGGTTGGGGTCGGTGGTGATGCGCTCCAGCCGGGACGTCGTCGCGTCGATCGCGCCCAACTCGGTGTCCCGTGATGATCGCAGGTCGCTGAGATATCGATCCAGTTCCGCATCCGCCGAGGCGCCGGTCGCGTCGAACTTATTGCCCTCGACCATCCGCGTCACCGCGTCTCGCACCTCTTGCGGCGTCAAACCACTGCGGCCATTGCCCGGCATCGCCTCCGCCATCAGGCCCTGCAGTTGGTCCTGGGTCAGGCCGTGGTTGTTTTTGATGATCTGCATGAACTCAGCCGGGGTGATCGGCTGTCCATCCGCCTTGATGGGACCGCCTTCCATTGTCGTCAGGATGGAGTCGATGCCGCTCCCGATCGCGCTGCCGATCCGGTTCGCGCCGCTTTGAAGCGCCATCGCGCCCTGCCCGATGGGCGAGTTCTGCCACATCTGGGTCACGCCGCGGTTGATCGCGTTGCGTGGGTCGAAGACATTCACGTTGCGGGAGAGTTCGTCAAAGAAATCCATGGCGCTGCCTCATCGCTTGGCAGTGGTGGCAGCACCGCGGATGCCTCAGATTATACGTTCGCCGTCCACGGATACCACAGCGAGAACTGAAAGACATCCCCGGCCGCGAGTGCGATAGGGGCCGTGCCGGTCCAAAGCCCGTTGCCCACCACGAGGTAGGCCGCGGTTCGCGTGCTCTTAGGCCACACGATGCCGGGATAGAAATTGGGTGGGGTCCCCGCGCTTGCATCAAAGAGCAAACACTGCCCCAATGCCCCGGCCGTCTTCGCTGGAAGCGGCAGATTGATAAAAAACCCACCGCTGCCGTAGGTGGTGTTGGACCCCGGTCGAATCGACCCCTCGGCATAGCACATGCCGCCGGCCTTGGCGTACCGACCCGTCGCCGTGCCGTTGACGATGGCGGGATGGGTGAAGTCTGCGCCCCACGTCAGCGTGAAATCCCGGAGCGTCGCCAGGTCCAGATAGCGGCAGTTGTCGTCAATGCGCCGGACGGATGCGTTCAGTGTCGGATCGACGATGCGCGTCGATTGAAAGTTCATCCGCGTATCCCCCGTTGGCCCTGCGGCATCGAAATCGACAGGATTCTCAACATGGCGGGGACGCTGGCGCCGGACAGCCGCACCAGATACTTACGGGCCTTGCCGCCCAGGTGCATCATCAGCAGCCGGTCGGATGCCCCGACCGTGTAGGAAGCCGTCTTCGCGGGCACGATGTCATCATCGACAAAAAGGGTCAGCGTGACGGCCGCCGTCGTGCCGGCCTCGATGCCCACCGCCAGGTCCAGCAGGCGCTTCCGCTGGGTCACATCGCCAAGGCCCATCCGCCCGGTGTTGGCGTACCAGTCGATCGCCGTGCCGTTGTCGCTGTAGTATTCGTCACCGGGCTTCGACCAATAGTAGATCTTCCCGTCCGCCCCGCCGTGGTAGAACAGCGGGTGATTGGGAAACGCCGCGGTGGATGGGCCGCGCTGCACGACGGCCAGCGATCGCACATCCGTCGGAACCACCCAAGGGAACCACGATTCAGTGTCGTCGTCATAGACGAGAATCCGCTTCAACGTGCCGCCGCCCACCTCTGTCTCGTGTTGTGCCGCCAGCACATACCGATGGTGAAACGGGTCCCACGCCCCGCTGGCATTCGACCATGAGGCCGGCGCCAGCAGCGACCAATCCGCCGGGATGTCTTCGGTGATGCACCGCGCCGTCTGGCCCGCGAACTGATAGCCCCCGTTCACGTTGGCATAGAACACCCGGGGCACGGTGGAGCCTCTCGGCAATGACGTCGCGATGACATGCGGAGAACAGGCGCCGCCCGCGTTCTCCAGTTGGTAGATGTTGGGGGGTGGCGAACTCGAACCATCATCGCCCAGGGGCGACGTGTCCACCATCCAGACGCTGTTCTTTTTGAAGATCAGCACGTCCTGTCCATAGGCGACGCAGCCGGTGATCGGGTCATCGGTGGGGATCGTGAAGAAATTGAACGGCCCCACGTACTCCACGCCGGCCCGCCCCGTGTCGGCGAGATCGGCCCGCGAATACCAGACCACGTTCGAGTTGGCCGGCACATAAAAGGCCCGGTTTCGCGCGTAACAGCCGCACAGGATGTTCTCGGGCGGCGCATCCCTCAGTGTCGGCGGGGGGCTTCCGGCCGACAGGGTCACGTCAGACGTCGTGTCAATCAGGCTGGTCGCGCCATAAGCCAGATCGGCCAAATGAAAATACTCATCGCCGTCGGCCTGTGTGCGGTAAACGCGCAGGATTCCGGCAAACAGCATGGTCTCGTTGTTGCCGCCGCTGCCGAAGTAGTGTTCGGGCCAGTCCTTGCCATTGGCCACCGCCCCAGTTCCGAGCGTGAGCACAATACGGTTGTCCGATCCGCCCGTCGTGACACTCACTGCCAGTGTGCCGAGATTCGATTCCAGTTGGGAATAGACATCCTCCGCCCAGGTGAACAGATACTTGTAGGTGGCGCTGGATGTCACGCCGCCGCCGGCGTTGTTGGATGCGCCTGAGACGCTCGGCCCCTCTCGGTCCGGCGACAAGTTGGGCGTCGCGTTACTCGGGGTGGTGGGTGGATAGGCGTAGCCGGCGCGACGGAAGAGATAATTGGAGCCACTCTTCTTGAACGCCATCACCGGCGAGTCCGGCATCATGACGAGGGTCCAGCCACCCGCGGTGAAATAGGTGGCCCGGCCAATCTTGAGGATGGGGTTGGTCGCTCCGACCGGCTGGTTGCTCAAATCTGAAACCGCCCAGTCGAAACTCGGCGAACTCGATCGGGCCGTCAGGGCAATCCAATCCGTCCCCGCGTCGTTCATCGCGTAGAAATCGCTGATCGCCGAGGTGCGCAGCGCCTGCACCAGCAGGATATCAGCCTGGTCTGCCCCTATGGGGTGTCCATAGATACTGAGGACTTTACCGTTGGGGTCTGCGCCGCTCCGGTTGAACTCGCGATAACCGCCGCGCGGTCGCAGCGCGCCGCCGTGGGTCTCCACGTTCAGTGCCAGCGACAGTGCCCCTGGCGGAAGCGCCGACGGGGGGATTCGCTGATTGAGCCCCCGCCACTTGTCGATGACGGGGCGATGGCCTTGTCGAGATCGCCGCGCCATTCAATCCCCCATGACGTCTTCGACGAAGCGCGATTCGTACCGCCGACGCAGCAGCCGCGTGCCGCGCCGTTGGACGTCCGCGTATTCGGCCGCGAGCGCCTGATAGGCGCCGCCGCCATCCTGGTCGGGGCCAAGCAGATTCATCGCCGCCTTGAGGGCAATCAGGCGGTGCAGCATCACGGGGATGTCGGGCTGGGTGGCGACGTTCGGGTCGGTGTCGCTGGTGTCGTGATTGAGCAGGGTCGGGGTCCGCATGTAATGCAGGACCAGGGTTGACGCTCGTCGCGGAGCCACCGGGAACCACAACGAGATTGGTCCGGTCGTGCCGGACCCGGGGCCGATCGCATAGTAGTACCCGTCGTCCGCATCGACGCCGCTCGTCCCGGCGAAGGCTTCCAGGTCAGAGAATTCGATCTTCCGGCAGATGGCGACCGGGGTCACGTCGGTGCGAATGAGTTTGCGGTCGATGACAAACGGCAGCGTGAGTCCGGCCAGTGAGTATTCCGAGGTTCCCGGCGTCAGGGTGAGGCTGTGTCGCGCGCCGAGTCGCCAGAGCGACCCCTCCAGTTCGACCTCTCCGGCGATGTCATAGATCGCCTCGTTGATTTCCTCGTTGAGCGCGGTGTCGCTCCAGGTCTGCCCCGATGCGGCAAGCAGATCGTCGAGGCGACGGCGCATGAAGGATCGCAGTTCGGAGCGGTTCATCGATCATCATCCAAACTGTCCGTAGACCTTGCGTCCGGGCCGCGCTTCGGAGTCGCGCCGATACTTGCCGGTGTTGTGTTGGAGCGTGCGCCTGTTCACCACATAGGGAGCCAACTCCTCGTCGATCGCATAGAAGGGCTCCATGCGCTCGGCTTCCTTCTGGGCCATGACCGCGCAGGCCCGCTCATACTTTTCCCTCATCCGTTGCCGGTCGATCTCCTCCGGTGTGCCGGGCAGCCGCGCGTTGTCGCGGGCCTTCCACGCCTCGAAGAATCGCATGTCCGGGATCGCCGGCGTGCTGTATCCCCATGCGTAGTCACAATCGACCTGACAGGGCAGTTCCAACTCGATCGCGTCCATTGGGCCGCAACGGTCGATGGTCTTTTTGTAGAGAAAGAACGCGGGTCCGTTCGTTCCGGGCTCGCGACAGAGGGGGTCAAAGATGATTTCAAATCCGGGGTCTTCGGCCTTGAACGCGGCGATGACCTCGGCGGGGATGGTCCACAGTTCCCACGTCGCCTCAATGATGTCGCATCGCAGGCAGGTCGTGTACGGCAGCTCCGCCTCGCCACTGGTTTCCCAGCGAACGCGGCGGAAGTTTCCACGCGGAGAGAGGATCATGGGGCTGCAACGCGGCCACGGACGCGGGCAGCATCGGCGGCAGTTCAATCACGGGGTCAATCGAAGGTCGTTTCGTCGGCCAGGAAATACTTCAGCGCGATCGCCCGCTCGGCGATGTTGCTGCCGCTGTTGGTGTAACTCGGATAGATCGCTGTTCCCTTGGGAACGAACACGCCGCCATGAGACTCGTACACCGTCTCCTTGGTCGCACTGTTGAGGGTGCCCGGAACCGATGCCCCGACGATCGGCGTGGCCGCATCCGTCACGACGACCGAGCCGATCAGGTCCGGGTCCGCGATCGATCCGACGTTCACCGTCACGGGGTCGCCGTTGGTGTCGCCCACCTTGGTCACCACGCTCTCAATTCCGACCACATAGGCATCGTGCTCGGAATCGAAGAACAGGGGGACCTTGTTGGCTGGGTCCGTCGCGGAGACGTCGACGTTGACAAACTGCGTGGTTTTCAACTTCGCGTCGACCGTCATTTGATCGTTGGTGACCGACATGCTTCACTCCTGGGCAATGGCCCGGGTTCAAAAAATCAGGCACTCTTCCCGATGCGGCGGACATGCAGCACGATGCGGTACTGCGTCACGCCAGAGGCCCCCTGAACGGTCGTCGCGATGATGGTCTGGCCAGCCGGGACGATCGGTCGAGCGCCGTACTTCCGGTGATTGGCTGTGCCGACGGCCGGCGCAAGGGTTGCCGCAAGGGTGACGGGGATCTTCGAACTCAGCGGCGCAGTCGCAGTGGTGTGCGACACCGTCGTTGCCGCGGCGATCGAGTCGGTGTCCGCCGTCGGCGAAGCGGCGCCGTTGGTATGACCCAGGAGGAACGAGCCGGCCGCGCCGGTGCCACCGCCCACCACGGAGACCAGCGCATACGCCTCGTAAATGACGATGTCATTGTTGGCGTCGTGGACCAGCGGAATCTCCGCCGCGGCGGTCCCGATGATGATGGTTGGGCTGACGATCGTGTCGAAGCCGTTCTCCAACAGGTTGTAGTTGGAGTTGGCGCCCTCGCCGCCGTAACAGGTCGGGTAGGCCAGGCAGAGCACGGCAAACGCGATGCAAGCAACGATGAACATGGGTGTGTCCCTTTGAGAATAACGTCTTTCGTCGAATCCGAGGGGCAGCCCGGGACGCCGTTCAAGTCAACTCACGATCTACTGCGCGCCGGCCGTGTTGTAGAGCTCGGCCATGGTGATGTTCTGAACCGTGCAGGTCTCCTGCCGGCTCAGCATGTTGATGCGGAAGGTGTTGGTCGGGCGACCGGTCGAAGTCGACACGCGCTCGAGCATCGAGCCGGTGTCATCTTCGAAGTACCACGGATCCATGATGTAGCGGTACACGCTCTTGGGCGCGACGAATCGGACCGCGTTGTACGGGGCCATGAAGTCCAGCACCGCGATGGCGTTGTTGTAAGTCAGGCCCTCGAATCCGCCTTTGAGCCGCACGTTGTAATTCGTGCGTTGATTGCGGGAGAGCGAGTTGCCCATGGCGTAGAAATTGTCATACGCCATGAACATGAACAACTTCCCGCCGAACTTCGCGCCGCTCCGCTTGTCGATGCGGGCCAAGACCGGCTGAATGTGCGACTGGATGCTGATGACCTTGCCGCCGGCATCCTTGCGATAGCCGCCCCAGAACGGTTCGGCCGTGCGGTCGATGCCGCCATAGAGCGGCGAGCCGGGACCCCAGTTGGAGGGGTTGGCGTCCGAGCACATGATGCCGAAACCGGCCATGTCCCCGCCCTGACCCTCGCGGATATAGACTCCGAACGAGGATGTGATGCCGGTGAGCGTGGGAACCGTGCCATCCTCCTTGAGAACAGTGATGGTCGGGGCCGTCGGGACCGAAAAATTGACCGCATCGATCACCAGGCAACTGTCGAGCGACGGGTGGCCGCCGGGCGTCGCGCCCGTGGTCAGGTTCAACACCTGAATCTCGCGACCGATCGGCACATTGTTTTCATCGCTTCCAGCCGACACCGCGGCCAGGGTGATGACGTTGCCGGACACGCTGGCGCACGTGGCCAGCAGGCCCGAGCCATCCGAGTGCAGGGCGCGGTTGATGCGCTGGGCCGCGTCTTCCTTCTGGCGGTCCATTTCCGATTCCATGAGGTTTCGGACGGACTTCGCGCCACCCGGGGCCTTCTTGCGGGCCAGCCCGGTGATGGCGAACGAAGACACGAATGTCTTGATGTTGAAGAACGCCTTCCGGCGGGTCTGATTGCCGGTCGTCGGGTAGCCCCGCGTCTCGCGCACGGGCATGGCCGCGTTGGGGTTGCCCTTGGTGATGCAGGGGATGGAGAGTTGCGAACCTTCGGCGTCCATTTCGCCCCACTTGGGGACCTGACCGCCGTTGTCGATCAGTTCGAGCGCCGCGGCGCCGGTGTTGAATTGGACGAATTCCTTCGAGCCCGCGGGGAACCGTTCCTTGAGAATGGTCGCGGCTTCGGCTGCTGTGAGTGTGCTGCCCATGACTGTCGAACTCCAGGGGGAGTGAGAGGCCGGGCAGGCATCCAATACGACACGGGACGAAAATACAAAGAGACCGGATGGGTTATCCCATGCCGATCTTCTTGAGGTTCATTTCCATTTCGCGGCTGCGCTGGGCCGGCGTCTTCTGGGGTGGCGCCACGCCATGGCGCGGCGTCGAGCCACCGGCGGTGGAACGTGTCGCGTTCGCAACGGCTGTGCGCTCCTGGGTGTGGCGCACGGATCGGCTGGCGAATGCCTTCTGTGCCCGCGCAGCCTTCTTGGTCGCGATGTCGATGATCTTGCGGGGATCGACCCGGCCCACGTCGTAGCCGGCCGCGGCCGCCGCGAAGTGCTGATCGATCTGTTCCTGAATCTCCTCGCGAACCCACTCCGCGGCCTCTTTGTCGGCCCGCGTGAAGGCGTTTGTGGTCAAAAAACTGTCGAGGGTGCTCTTGGCGATGTTCCGGTCCTCGGCCTGCGCGGCGCGCTCGCGACTCTCGCGGTAGGCCTCGGTGATCTGCTGGGTGTTGTCGATCAGCGGCTTGATCTGCTTCCGCAGGATGCGGGCGGTGTGCTTGGCGAGTTTCTCGACCTCCGGATCAAGGGGCTCGCCATCATCGACGTCATCCTCATCCTGGACGGCTCGCGGCTGCGGCTGGGGTTGGCGGCCGGCGGTTGCGGCCTGCATGGCGGCGCGGCGACCCAACTCGATGAAATAGCGATCCTCGTCAGAAAGTCCGGATTGAGTTGGGGCGGGAACGGAGATGGTTGAGGTGTCGTCAGCGCTGGCCTCGGGGGTCTGCTCGGCGATTTCCTCGCCACCACCCTCGTCGACCTCGTCTTCGTCAGGGGGGGGATTCAGGTCCGAGTGCAGACTCGGGTCGTCATACTCTTCGACCGGCGTGGCCAGGTATCCCTGTCCATCATTGGCCGTGAGTCGCGGGACCGGAGGCCCCTCGGGATCGGCAACCTGAACATGTTCAATGGGTTCGACTGGTTCAGCCGTGTCGCGCTTGGCCATTGCGGGGGGCCTATCGCGTCAACCCATTGGCAGGGGTCGCCGCAATGCGATCACGGATGTGCTTCCGAGAGAAATATAAGTCAACAGTTCTCTGGAAGTCAACCCTCTTCGCTGTCGTCGTCGGCAAGGTCCTCTTGCTGGGCGTCCGCCAGCCGGACCATCTTAATCAGGTCCGGGATGACCCGGGCCTGAAACACCCCCAACATCCGCATTTTGTCGCCGCATTGCCGGATGTGGTATTTCGCCCCATCCGACGATTCAAACTCGTGGTAAATGAAGAACAGGTCCGATCGTTTGACCAGTTCGTTGACCAGTTCGTCGATCGTCGCCATTTCGAGATTGGTCATGGCTTGCACACATGCCGATCGCGGCAGTCGAGGCACAATCCGTCGCGGTCGCAGGCCGCACACCAGTAGCGGGCATTCACCGTCGTCGGCGTCCCACAATTCATGCACTGCGGCGCTGCCGGTCCCGTCGGCCATGCCGGCTCTTCGTCCCTCTCGAAGGTACGAAGAATCGAATTGGACCGCTCGATCTGCCTAAGCGTTTTGATCAGGTCCGCCATTGCCGCCACCTTCCTGTGGTGCCGCCGCCTGCATTCCCATCGGCATCCCGAACGCGGCCTGCACCAGACCCAGCATCTGCTCGTTGACCTCGCCGGTCTGTGGGTCCATCGCCGCCTGCACCCCCTGGGCTAGGAACTTGTTCCGCATGTTGATGTCTGCCTGCATTTCAAGGTACCGCTTTTCGACCTCGCGATTGTAATATCCTTGCTTCAGCAGTTGCAATCGCTGAGCGATCTGGCCGATCAGATGCGGGAATCGACGGGTGACTTCGCCGTAGTCGTCGTCGTCATTCATCCACTTGCCGAGGATGTTCAACCGTGTGCGGAAGTCGGCCGTCTCGCGCGGCATCGGCGGAATACCGCCCTTGCGGTAGGTGTCGATCGCCAGGCACTCGGCGACGCTGTCGACCCGGTCTGCATCCAGCACACCCTTGATTTCGGCGACACCCAGCAACTTGAAAATCTTCTCGTCGTCGCGACCAGGCTGGAAGTAACCCATCTCGGTGAACCGCAGGATGTATTCCATGATCTCGTCGCGTGTCGCGGGCATTCCGCCGTCGCCGGTGATCCGCACCATGGCCGTGCGAAGGCCCGGCTGCCCCCATGTCTGCGGTCGCAGCATTTCCCGGTTCCAGATGCGCAATTCCCCTTTGTTGTTGTCGCCGATGATCTCGGTGATTCGATCGTCGACCGCGAACTCCTGGAGGCACTCCATGTTGAATTCGCAGATTTCGGCCAGCGTGTTGCGAAGTTGCTTGACCATAGGCGACACGATGGCGTCATTCGCCGCCTGAAGCGCGGTGATCGCGCGTCCGCTGGCCGCCTTGGTCAGGTCGGTTTGCCCACGATCCACGTCGCTTGTGCCTGAGACCGTATCCAGGAGTCGCAGGGTGGCTGTCATGCAGCGCTCGTAGTCGCTCGGAAGGTCGGGGCGCTCCAGAATGCGGGGCATGTACTCGGGGGTGTCAAACTCCTGCACCGCGCCGGGGGCGTTGTTGAAACTCTTGACCCCATTGGCAAATCCGCCAAACGTGCAAATCGTGGGCGATACCTGCCGTCGCCGGTAATTCGCGCCCTGGGTCAGAATGTCGTTCAGGTCGTCCTGGCCGCTGCGCATCTGATCCACGGTGCAGGTGCCGAACTCCGTCAACTCGATGGGGATCTCGTGCACAACCCAGTAGGGCGCACGCTTGTTGGGGGTTGGGATCGGCTTGACGGAATCGGGGACGCAGTAGTCGTTGATCACCAGGGCCGTCATCCCGTCGGGGTAGTTCTCGGGGTCATACCACGACTCCAGCGTGATGTCGTGGCAATAGACCAGTTCGTGATCCGGGCCATTCAGGCTCTTGGTCGCCCGGGCGGCGCCCAACTCTTGGAAGGTGCTCGCGCCCCAGCCGGTCACCCGATCCTGCCAGGGTCCATCCTCATCGCCGGCTATCGGGTTCGACCCCATGGCGTCTTTCAGGTCCTCGACGCTCATCCCCGCAATGCGCGCCGCCTGGGTGATGTGCCGCAGTCGGGTCCGCATCTTGATGAACTTCTGATCGAAATTGGGTTCGGTGAACGGGTAGGCGATCATCTCGAAGAGCGGGAAGACTTCCAGCATCATGTCGCCGGAGAACTGGGTCTTCCATCCGCGCTCGAGGGCCCCGGCCCCAAACTGCTGACCGAACATGACGAAGGCCGAATCCATGTCCAACTCGCCGGTGAGCGGATTCGGTATCGCGAACTGATCGGGCGTGACGATCTTCTTCTGTCCGCCGAGCGGGTTCCAGTTGCATTCGATGTAGGCGACCTTGGTCATCATCGCGAGCATCTGCACGCGGACCATCTGCGCCGGCATTTTGAATCCGCGGCTGTAGTAATACTTGGCCAGGTCGCGCTGCATCCGGGCCACGGCCTTGTCCGGCTCGTCATCGGTGATCGGTGCGGCGCCCCACTCGACGTCGGCGCCTTGAATGCGGGCCAGTTTTTTCAAGAGCGCGGCGAGGATCACATTGGCGGTGAGTTCGACCTTCCAGTCGGGCCGCGATCGGTCCGGCTCCATGACCATCGTGCGACGGTTCAGTTTGAAGTGCTGATCGCCGAGAACATAGGACAGGTTGCGGATGGCCTGCTCTTCGACCCGCCGCTTGTAGGTCTTGTTCTCCCAGAGGTAGGCCTTGAGATCGGCGATGTCTTGCGGGTTGTTCCAGTCGATATCGACAACGCCAGCCTTGGGCGTGCGCACGTCGTCTTGTTCAAATTGAATGTCGAGTTGGGGCATGACGCATCTGGCCAGGCGCTCGATCGCGGGCAGCGTCGGGCGATAGGTGCGTCACGAGTCAGTCAGACAATGATAGGGCCTCAGATGTCGCTTGCGGGGACGCCGATCGCCCCAGCCTCCTGAAGGTCCTCGCGCCGGGCCGCGGCCGCGAGAGATTTCTCCCGCTGCGAGTCATCTAGGTCGTCATCGTAGAACGCATCATCGTCGTGCGTCGCTCGCAATGGCGATGGCGGGGGCGCGGGTGCGGTCCGCGCCACGCCGCCCATGGGGATGGAAGAAGGTTTGACGTTGTCGCGATAAACCTGCTGGGCCAGGGCCACCATCGAGCGATCCGCCGAGAAGAGTCGATCGAGCGCTTCGCCCTGCCGGGCGTCGGCGGTCTCCAGCATGCGCAACATGCGATCATTGAGTTGCTGTAGTTGGGTGGTTCCGGCGTCGTTGGGCCGGATGACCTTGAGCATGAGCCAGTAGGTCCAGGCACAGGCGGCAATGATGCAAATGCCGGCGAATACGGCCAGTGTCAACACGGCAGTCCTCCTAGTTGGCGTTGAAGATCGGCAGTCGATTGGCGCGGTGCGCTGGAACGGATGCGCCAACCATCTGTCCATCTGACCCGAGAATGCGTATCTGTGGCATGAAATTGCCATTTGCCGGGTCAACCAGAAGTGGATTGACGCCGACAACCGAGTTCAAATCATTCGTCGCACCAAACTGCCGCGCGTCGGTGTACGTCGCCCATGCCGCCAGTAGCCCGGCCTTGCCCGACGCCTTCGTGACTGCGCCGCCGTTGATGATGGCCAGGTCAGCGCTGGCATGCGCCTGATAATAGACGTTGTAATCCACAACATTCGCCTGCGAGAGCGGGTAGGCGCTCGGCTTGCCAGCCCATGAACCTGCACCTACCGAATTGTCGTGAATGACAATCGTGTTCGCCGCCGCGTCAACGATGAAGATGTTGTCGACGATCCGGTTGCCGGTGGCCTTCGACCAATGCGAGGCGTTCAACGGGGTCTCGCCGCTGTTCATGTTGTGTACGTTCGATTTGTCGTGAATGTCGAAACACCCGGTCCCGCCCTCGGTGTTGGCACAGTAGAATGTATTGTGATGGATGTCGTTATAGGAACCGCCCTTGAGCAGCAGCGTGCCGGTTCCGGCGTGGAATCGGTTATTGAAGACCCGATTGAACTCGCCCTTCAAGACAAGTCCATTGTTCCAGTGCCCAATGAGCGTGTTGTCGAAGAAATCGGTATGGTCGCAGCCCTGAAACATTCCCACCGCGTGCGTGCGGGTCGTCGGGACAACCGCGGACTGACCGAAATTATGAGCGATGACGCCGTGCCCTTGCTGGCGTGGCCGATAGACCTCCCATAAGTCGCCGCTGGCTGGCGTGTTGGCGAATTGCGGCGTGCATTTTGCGATCTTCGTCGAGCCGACGTAGTCCCAGATTTGCGACCACTGCGCGCCGCTGGCTGTTGCCACCTTCCGGGCAAGCATGTATCGGTAGGCGTTGTCGGTCGCACTGCCGCCGGTCAGTTTGAACGTGGCGTGTGCCGGCAGCGCGAGCGGCGTGCTTCCGTCGGCCGCAACGTTAGAGCCGTTCGCATCAGTCGTGCCGGTGGCGACACGCAACAACAGGTCGCCCATCGGTTTCGTGTCAACCGAAGCGTCGGCCCCCATGCTGATTGCGACGCCCTGGAGTGTCGCGTTGTGCATGATGATTCGATTGTTCTGGATGTCATACGCGGACGATCCACTGACGCCGATGCCGGTAGCCTGCGAATAGAGCGCAAGACTGTTGCCGTGAATGCGGCAAATCTCCTGCTCGGTCGGGCCGAGAACATGGATACCAATCGAGGTGGTCGATGCCGCCGAATGCGTCGCCGTGTGAACAATGTTATTGTTGGTACAGACAAACCGGCGGACCTGGTTCGTCGGCACCATTGCCGCGCTGTAGGTGACGGCGGAATTGTTGTCGCACCGCACACTGTAAAGACCGGTGTAGGTGTTGCCGTTTCTATCCTTGCCGTAATTCTCGATGTGGTTTTCGTTCACGGTCAACGAAAGGGCGTTGATGCCGTTGATGCCGAATCGGCGACCGAGAATGACCGACTTCGTGATGTTGATGACGGCCGTCGATGCGACGCCGGTTCCGCCGATGCTGACCGCGAGTGCGTTGTCGTCGGTCGTTTCGAGCGAACCGATGATGCAACGGTCAATCGTCAAGTTCGGGCTGGTCGTCGAGGGTCCATAGTTGATGACCGCCGTCGAGCCGGACGTGCTGGCATTGCGGATGTCGATGCAGCGAAACGTGATAGCCGGGCCGGTCGCGGCTGGGTCCTGAATCGAAAACGCTCCGTTCGAGTGCCCAAATCGCAACTTCGGGAACTTGGCGGTCAGAGCGGTGTCGGCATACAGGGCCGCGCCCGCCGAAACGTTGACGGCCAGCGCCGGATTCGACGATGACACGGCGTGATAGGTGCTCGATTTGTCGGCGGCGGCGGCAAGGTCCGACGGTATAGCCGTCGTCTCGTACCCTTCGATGATGAACGTCTTGGTCGATCCCCACGATGCGGAGTAGATCAGACCGAACCCCGAAAACTGGCCGTAGATGTTCGTGTAACTGGCCCCGGTGTTGCCTCTGACGTGAATGTACCCCTCATCGCCGTTACTCAGGGCGGACGATGAAATACAGTAGTTGATTTCGTTCACCGGCCCGGTGCTGCTGGACCCCTTCGTCTGGCTGGCTCCGGTGTTCAGTTTGTTTGAGCCGTACATGACGATGAACTCCCAATCATCCTGCGGCGTGTTCGCGCCGTTGAATGCGGCGTCCACGGTCAACACGGGATGGAGCGGGTCCGTCACGTCGACCGCGGTGATCTTGAACGGGGTCGCAATAGTCGGCGCGTTCGTCCCCGCCAAAATGTGTAGACCCATGTATTGCAGGTCGGAGTCGGTGGCGGCGACATTGAGATCATTGACGTTAGTGAACCCGAACACCTTGAGCGTGGTGGTGCTGCTGCCGCTGGCCTGCGCCTGGCCTACTCGGGCAATGCGATTGTCGACGTACAAATGAACCGTGGCTGCGAGCAGTTGCCCGGACGCGGCGAAGAAAAGGCCGATGGTCAAGATGATGCGGTGCATGATGTTCCTCTAATGTGGTGTCTTCCGAAACACATACGCGGGCACGCCGGGGCAAATCTCCTGCGGCGTCGCGGGGCGTCCGTCGATTGTGCAATTGGCGATGTAGAGCCGCGATTTCAGGCTCGTTTTGAAATACTTGCCGTTCACCTTGCGGTACAGGCGGATCGGCACACCACCCCAATAACTGGCATCCTTCGGCTGGGGAATGTTTCGGAAATTGACTCCCACGATGTTCGCAAAGCACGGGTCGAGCATGTCGATTCCGTACAGGTGGCTGATGGTGATGTCGCCGCCCTCGAAGCGCCAGACGCCATCGGTCAGGCGAATCGCGCCGCCACCGAAATCGTTGCGAATGAACGTGCCCGCGTACCCGTCGGCAGTGCCATAGATCGGTCCCGGCCCCTGCGATTGCGGCTGCGTGTAGGCGATCAGCGCCTTCGCGTGCCCGGCCCGCCAGTCGTTGACGGGGAATGAACAATGCGAAACGAGCGTTCCCCGGCAATCTCCGACGAGGCCGAGCGCGTCATCGTCACCGTGAACGAATCGGGTGTTGAAGACTGTCGTGCGCGGTGCAGCCACGACAACGCCGCGGCCCTGCCCGGTTCCCGCTGGCGCGGTCGGATCGGTGAACGCGATGAACTCGGCATCGGCGATGGTCTGACCCGGCTGCGTCACCGTCAGCATGTTGCCGGTCTTCGTGGCCTCGATGACTCTGCGCGGTGCCACGCTCAACCCTTCGTGTGATAGGCAATCCCATTGATTTGAACGCCGGCCCCAGCAGCGAGATCGGAGCCGAGATCAGTGCCGTCGAACGCGACCAGCTTCCCGAACAGCGAGCAATTCGGCGGCAACTCCAGATGCGCGCCGCCCAGTGCGTTGACCGAGCCACCACCGCCGATGTGGCAAGGGAATCGCAGGTTCAAATCGGTGACACTGGCAACCGTCACCCCGACGCCGATCGCAAGCATCACGTCGGTCGCGGTGTTCTTGTTGATCGGCGACAGATAGGTGACTTCGAGTTGCGCCCCGGGTTCGGCGTGCTTCTGCAGCAGGCGCACCCAGGAGCTGCTGACGAGTTCGATGCCGCCGGCATCGGGGATGGTGACTTGTCCAAGGTGATCGGGCCGCATGGTTATACTCCTTCGCGAGCGCCCGGCGGAGGCGTGACGGCCTGCCCGCCATCACGCCCCTTCGTCCTGGTCCGTGACATCCCAGGCTGCCGGGTGCTCTTTTTGAAACGGGCCGGCACAAATAAAAAAGGCCGCGCAGGGTATGCAGCCCTGCACGGCCTCATCACTTGTGCCACACCGGGGGCGACCGCCGCCGCTTCCCGGTGTCGCCCGCTCAGTTGTCAGTAGCCGAAACCCATCGGCTCGTCTGTCAGATCGAAATCGCCATTGTCCTGTCGCGCCTCGTTCGCGAGTTGGTCGCGCTCCTCTTGGAGCATTCGGCGCTCGCGGACCGATAGCAACGTCTTCCGTGGAGCATTCTTGACTATTTTCTGATGTATTTCAATGGTCGCGGGTTTTGGGATCGGCGCAAACCGCGTTCGCCCAGAAATCAACGTGCTCACCAGGCCGATTCCATCCTCCACTTCACCACGCGTTGCCCCCTTGATTCCCGATGGCGGCCGGTGCTTCAACAGGGGGATGCCCCACTTGGTGAACATCTTGATTGTGTCGGGGCGCGCCCGGTCGGCGACGCCGGCAGCGAAGTCCTCACCCTTTGCCCCACGCTCGTACAGGCTGATCTCGGCAGGAGCAGCGCCCTCGGGCATCTCCCATCCGCTCATCTCGTGGATCTGTGCCGCGATGCGATCAATGGTCGGGGTCTCGGCCAGGTACAACTCGCGATAGACGTACACCAGGCCCTTCCAGCCCTTCGTGGCAACGAGGATGCGGAGTGCGTCCATCGCATGATCCCGGGTCTTCGTCGGCTTGCCGGTCTTCGGGTCGCGGACGTAGGCCAAGAACTCATCTCGCGTGAACTCACACGAGGGATCGACTACCAGCGCCGGGTCATGATCGGGGTCATGGGCGACCCAGAGGCACACGAACGGGTGTTCGCCGCCGTTGCCAAAGTCGATGGTCCGGGCCCGCACCCAATCCGCACCGATCTTGATCCGGCCGACGTGGCCGCCCTGCTTGAGTGGCGCGCTGTTGAAGTGGCCATAGACTCGGCCCGAGGCCGCGGCGAAGCAGTCGTCGAATGTGGTCGGGTATTCCCGCTTGGCGAGTTGCGCGTTGGATTGATCGGCGATCTTGCAGCGGTACCAGTAAATCTGACCGAGGGTCAATCCATGTTGGGCCATCAACCCCTGCTCGTCGAGGGTCGGCTCGAAGTCGAGGGGCGGCAAACGCGTGTACCCGGCGTCCGCGAACCACGGGAAGAAGAGCAGTTCGTACTCGCCGACGCCATCGCGAGCCTTCTTGCAGCGCTCGTAGAACTCTCCGACCGGTCCATCGCCGGTGGATTCGATGATGATGATCGTGTGTGCCGCATCGGGGACGGCGTTGATTAGCCCGGTGATCTGCTTGGCGTCGGCGCCGCTGACGCTCTGACATGCCGCCAGTTCGCTGATGTGCATGAGGGTGATCGTGTCGCCACGGCTCACGCCCTGGCCGCCGAACGTGCGGCACACATACTCGCTGCCGGTCTCGGGGTAGGCGATCGCGGTGATGCCGCTTTTGGTGGGAATCTCGCCGCGGTAATGGATGCGACGTGCGATCTTGAAGATGGTCTGGGTGTCGGGGTCGGTCTGAGCGTAAATGATCGCGCGCTGGTTGGGCAGCAGAGCGCAGAGGAAATCGGCCAGGGCCTGGACGAAGGTGCTGATGCCCTCCTTGCGAGCCTTGGGAATGATGATGCGGATCGGCTTGCCGGCGCGAGCGCGGGCGACCATCCGCTGCCAAAGTCGCGTCTGCGCCCAGTTCGGCACGAGGCGGACGGTCTGGCCAGTGTCGCGATCGAGGATGAAGACGCCACGTTGGGGGTCGTGAATGTGCCCCCAGAATGCGAGCAAGGGACCGAGCAGGGGCGAGGGTGTCGGCGAAGACTGGGTCACTCTTGGGCCTCGGGCCTATCCGCGGGCAGGAACTTTTCGGCAACGGAAATCAGATACTCCGTCATCGCGGCCTGCTTTGGAGACATGCCTTGCAGGTTGAATTGCGTGTTGATCGTCACCGGGCCGGATGGCTCGATCGGCGGGGGCGATGGCAATGGTGGTTCGTCGTCGTAGTTGGGGTGTTTGCCACAGAGCCGGGCGAGCAACTCCTTGGCTGCCCACTCTTCGCCGGCCAGGGCCTTTCTGAACACCGCCTTGGCCAGACGCCGAAACCGGCTGGCCTGCTCGCCGCGCTCGATTTCCTCGGCGATCTCCTGCAACTGCGCCCGAAAGCGCATCTGAGCGCCGGCCGTCGGGTTTCCACCTAAGCCATTATTGGGCAAGAACTTGCCGCGTTCGTCGTGCGTTGGATTCTCCCCCTCCGGCAGCACGTTTGGTCCGTGCCGTTTCGCCAGCGGGGCTCTAATGCGTTTTTTCTTGGCAGTCTTTTTCTTCGCGGCCACGATTCGGTCATTTCTTCGTGGTTTTCTTGCTCGTCGCGTACACGGTGACAGCGGTCACCAAGGCCGCCGGAATCTGGATGTCGATCTCGCCGAACTTGCCGAGCGCGTCAATCAGGGCCAGTACCACCGAGACCGCGATGCACACCCAGCCATGCCCGTTGATGTTCTTCAGTTTGTCAATCATGGAACGTTTCGCATGAAGGCGCCGAAGTGGTCAGTCCTCGGGGCGGAGCGTGTCACGGGTTGGGTCGTGGGCAGAGGTTGCAGCTCGACGTCGATGATTGGCAACGCGGTCGTCGGATACTTCACGTTCTCTAGCACGTGAACATGAATCGCGCAGCCGCAGGCGGCCAGAAGCAGGCCAATCGGTCCGGCACGCCGCACGAATCGCCACGGGTAAAGCTTCATGGCGTCACGTTCTCAAGCGGTTCGATCGCGGGAGTCGCGTCCGGCTTGTCAGCAGGTTGCGGAGCTTGAGTCCGATCGGCATGGGTCGAGGCGCTGATTCGGCCAGCGACGCCGCGGGCCCGCACACTGATCTTGCCTTTGAGCCCGGTGACCCAAAACCCCTCGAACTCACCTTCATAGCCGGGGTCGATGACCTCTGCACCGCCCTGGAGTTGGGCGCTGGTCGTGCTGGTCTCTTCGACGATCTTGTCGATGGCCGGCGTCACGACGTTGGTGACGATCATGTTGACCGCTCGCTCGATCGGCTCGGAGTTGGGCTTCACACAGCCGGCGAGAGTGATGGGGGTCAACAGGGCAACGAGAAACAGGACGGAAATGCGGCATCGAGACATGGCACATCCTTCGCGGGTGATTCGCTGGCAGATGCCCCGATGCGCGGGGTGCGGTGTGCAATGTCACGGAACCAGAGAAGGGTATGCAGGCTCGGGGCGGTCGTCAAACGGCCTTCTTTGGCCCCGGCTTGAGCACGCCCCTTGGCGTGTGCCAGTATGGAGACTTGCATTTCGGGCTGGCGCAGGTCTCGGGCCGCTTGGTCGGGTCTCGCGGCCACCAGGAGTGACCGCAGCGAAGGCATTTGAGTTGCTTCATGTTCAATCCTTCGATACAGACAACTCGGCAAACGCCGCCGCGCGGCCGTCCGGCGAATTGACCACGCCGAGCCGGGCCATGACGCGGACCACGCGCCAGACGTGCCAGCGGTGGACTCGCGCCGGCACGCCGGGCATGTCGCGGCCCAACTGCTCCCGCGCGGCCGCGAGCAGTTCCCGGAGCGTCTCGGGGTTCGACTCGCAGAGGCCGAGTGACGCCGCGAGACGATGTTCGTCGCCTCGCGGCAGCCACAGGGCGATTGAGGCTGGGTTATTACGCATCTTCGGCCGCTTTCTCGGCAGCGAAGGCCGCGTCGTCGGCCTCTTGCTCTGCCACAAGCCGCGACGCCTCTTTATCGAAGGCCTCGGAGATGCAGCCAACCAGACGATCCACCTCAGCGGTCACTTCGGCCGGCCACTCGCTCCGTTTGATTTCTTCAAAACCGTCGATCGCGTCGCCGTCCTCGTCGATTTCGCAGGCCGCAACGCGAATCGCGCACACGCCCCCTTGCCGCTGCCACTCGCCGAACTGGCAAAATCGACCGCCGTTCCAATCGCGGAAATTGCTGGCCGCCGTGTAGTTGTGGTCGCAGGCCGCAGACATGGCCTGAATTAGCATGTCGGCCTCGTCACTCAGATCGCGGTCGCGGTTCAGGTCAGTGGAGCGCGTCAACACTTCATCATTCGTACACAACCAGACGCGAATCTCGTACTCGGTGTTGCCAATCTTCATTTCATTCTCCTTGCTGGCCTCGCCAGCGGTTGGGGGTCTCGTCGGCTTGGCCGACTTGTCACACAATCAATATACCACATGGTAGCGGAATTGCAAGTAGAAGAGCGCCGGATTTTTTTAGAATCTGCGCGCCGCACCGTTTGCGACCCCCTGATTGTGCGGTTGACCCGCGAAAACATTGGGAATTCGCCACGGCGACCCGGTAAAACTGGGGATCACACCCGTGAGGTCGCAGGTTCGAGTCCTGCAACGCCCAGTGGTTTCACTCAA
>Ga0268299_1001841_pt1 | contig 31299 bp, 30 predicted proteins | sample NOBtaG_FD_193484 | JGI IMG/M metagenome (GOLD analysis project Ga0268299, IMG submission 193484) | Activated sludge microbial communities from bioreactor in Nijmegen, Gelderland, Netherland - NOB reactor | ecosystem: Engineered > Bioreactor > Aerobic > Activated sludge | place: Netherlands...
TTCCACCCGGCCGCTTGCACCGTATCGAAAGCACCGGGCGGCACCGTCGCGTCGACGATGGTCTGACGGCTGGAGTCGGTGATGATCACGCGGAGACCGTCGACGACGGGATCGATCGCGCCTGACGGGAGTCTCAGGGTGCCCGAGAGCTTGAAGCGATCGTCGCCGAACGCGAGCGGGCCGTTCCGGAGCGTGAGCCGCGGCTTCTCCGCGATGACCGGCAGGCTATTGGTGCAGGGATCGCACGCGTCACCGACCTCGTCGGCGTCACCGTCCGATTGCGGCGGATCCGGCAGCGTCGGGCACAGGTCTTCGACGTCGCAGACGCCGTCGGCGTCGCCGTCCGGTCGACCGGTATCGGCGGGACAGGTGGTGCTGCTGCCCGAGCAGACCTCCGGCACGTCGCATGCGTCGGCGCTCGGACGGCATTCGACCGCGGGCGAAAGAACCGCGTCGGCGGGACACGTCGCCGAGCTTCCGCCGCATTGCTCCGCGGCGTCGCACACACCGACGGCGGGCCGACACGTGACGGCGGCCGCCGCGAACCCATCGCTGGGACAACTTGCCGCCGACCCCGAGCAGGTTTCGTCGACGTCGCAGACTCCGCTCGCGGGCCGGCAGACGGTGGTGCTCGCGACGAAGGCGTCGCCGGGACACGTGACGGTGCTGCCGTCGCAGGTTTCGACGAGGTCACAGGGTCCAGCCGCGGGACGACACGGCGTGCCGGCCGGAGCCGCGGCGTTCGGCGGGCACGCGGGCGAGGAGCCCGAGCAAGTTTCGACCGCATCGCAAATCCCGGCGGACGCGCGACACACGACGGCGCTCGACGCGAATCCATCGCTCGGACACGTCGTCGCCGTTCCGGTGCACGTTTCGCCGACGTCACACGGGCCCGTGCTCGCACGACAGGGCGCTCCCGCGTTGCCAGCGGGGTGCTGGCAATCGACGGCCGTGCCGTCGCACTGATCGAGCGTGCAGGGATTGGCGTCCGGCGCACAGGACGTGCCGCCGGGCCGGCGGCCGTCGGCGGGACAGGCGGCCGCCACCCCCGTACAGGTCTCGGCGACATCGCACGCCCCGGCCGCCGGACGACACGTCACGCCCGACGCGACGAAGCCGTTCGTGGGGCAGACGCTCGAGAGTCCGGTGCAGGCCTCGGGAAGGTCGCACACGCCTTCGGCACTCCGGCATTCGGCACCGGCGTTCCCGGGGATATGGCCGCACGATCCCGTGCCCGTACAGACGTCGCCCGTGCACGGGTTGCCGTCCGATCCGCACGCGACACCCGCCGGATCGCGGCAGTCGTCGGTCGACTCGTTGCAGACGGTCGCGCACTCGGCGCCGCCCGCGCAGGGATCGCCCGCGTGCTGGCTGCACGCTCCCCCGCTACAGGTGTCGGCGCCGTTGCAGAACACCCCGTCGTTGCAGGGCGACGCGTTGGGGATCCCGCATGCGCCAGCGCCGTTGCAGACGTCGTTCGTGCAGGGATTGCCGTCGGCCGCGCATGCCGCCCCTGACGGCTCGAACTGGCAGATGCCGGAACAACAGTCGCCGTTCGTCTCGTTCCCATCGTCGCACTGCTCACCCGCATCGACGACCCCATTCCCGCAAGTGCCGGGGTCCGGAAGCGTGCGGATGCGATTCGCGGCGAGCTGGCTCTGATAGTACGCGCCGCCCGGATAGCAGCCGGCCGAGTACCCGCCGGCGAACGCGTCGCCGAGCCAGCAGAGCGCGAGCGTTTGCAGCGCGCTCACGTTCGCGGCCTGCGGCGTACCGCAGAACACGGTGCAGAGCGCGTTGGTCGACGCGGCTTCGGCGTCGCAGTGGCAACCGCTCGTGAGCTCGACGCCCACGAAAGGCCGTGGCAGCGCCGCGATCAGGGTGGTGCCGCTCGCATTCGAGTTACAGGTGTACGGCGGCGACGAGATGGTCGTCACCCGCTTGGCGCCGAGCGACGGCAACGACGACGCCATCAGGGCACCCGACGTGCTTTCGACGGGATCCAGAAAGACGAGCCCGCGCAGCGACGCGCCGGTTGCCGGATGCGCGGTGACCAGCTCCTTCGCGACCCAGGCGATCGAGCCGCCGCCCGCCGAGTGTCCGGTGAAAGCGAACGTCGTCGGCAAGGCGGTGAGCGTCGTGCCCGCCTCGGTCGCCGCGATCGAGGCCGAGGCAAGGAGGCCGACCCCGGGTACCGCGAGGTCGGGGAAGAGGCGCGCGAAGTCCGATAGGAATCCTTGGTTGTTCATCGCGCAGCCACTCGTCCCCGGCGCGAGCGACGTCGCGAACACCACGTACCCCTGCTCCGCGATCTTGGTCGCAAGATCGACGTACTGGTTGTTGGTGCGGCTGAAGCCGTGCTGCACCCAGACGAGACCGAGATTGGGGTTCGGCACGGGAAAGTACCAGTCCGTCGGCACGTCCGTACCGCCGGTGCCGCAATCGACCGTGACGTCCTCGTCGGAGCTCACGACCGTATAGGCGTCGGCGCTTCGTGCGCCGAACGTGATGGCCAACGCGAGGACGGCAGCCGTGAACGCGCGACGTGGCCGTGGCATCGAAGCCTCCGCCGCTTGCATTCGACCGTGTCGGCCGGGGCCGGGAACGCGCACAACGGGCTCGCACAACGCTTCGACACGACTCACGTCATACCCTCGTCGATGGTAGTGGCGGCTCCAACGCGAGAGCCTCCGGTGGGACTAGCGACGGAACCTTACACGGTGGCGCAGGCAGCATGGAAGGAAAACCGTCCATGTCCGCAGGGAGCCGGCCGCGACACCACGGCCATGACGACGACCCCGGACCCTGATCGCCGCCCCGATCTTCGCGATCGAGGACGGCCTCGTTCGCGGCTCAGAGCCGTCCGAAGAAGTCGTTGCCCTTGTCGTCGACGACGATGAACGCGGGGAAGTCCTCGACCTCGATCTTCCAGACGGCCTCCATGCCGAGCTCGGGGTACTCGAGGACCTCGACCTTGCGGATGTTGTCGCGGGCAAGGATCGCCGCCGGGCCGCCGATCGAGCCGAGATAGAACCCGCCGTGCTTCTTGCACGCGTCGGCGACGGCTTGCGAGCGGTTGCCCTTCGCGAGAGTCACGAAGCTCCCGCCGTGTTGCATGAACTGGTCGACGTACGCGTCCATGCGGCCGGCGGTGGTCGGCCCGAACGAGCCGGACGGCATGCCGGCGGGCGTCTTCGCCGGGCCCGCGTAGTAGATCGGGTGGTCCTTCACGTACTGCGGGAGGCCCTCCCCGCGCTCGATGCGCTCGCGGAGCTTCGCGTGCGCGAGGTCGCGCGCGACGACCACGGTGCCGGTGAGCGAGAGACGCGTCTTGATCGGGTACTGCGACAGCTGAGCGCGGATCTCGCTCATCGGCCTCGAGAGGTCGACCTTCACGACGTCGCCCGAGAGCTTCGCCTCGTCGATCTCGGGGAGGTACTGCGCGGGGTTGGTCTCGAGCTGCTCGAGGAACACGCCGTCGCTCGTGATCTTCGCCTTCGCCTGCCGGTCGGCCGAGCACGAGACGCCGATGCCGATCGGCAAGCTCGCGCCGTGACGCGGCAGCCGGATGACGCGGACGTCGTGGCAGAAGTACTTGCCGCCGAACTGCGCGCCGATCTCGAGGCGCTGGGTCATCTTCCAGATCTCGTCTTCGAGCTCCGGGTCGCGGATCGCGTGGCCGGTGACGTCGCCCTTGGTCGGCAGATCGTCGAGGTCGCGACACGACGCGAGCTTCACGGTCTTCATCGTGACCTCGGCCGACGTGCCACCGATCACGATCGCCAGGTGGTACGGCGGACACGCGGCCGTGCCGAGCGTCTTCACCTTCGATTCCAAGAAGGGCAGCAGGCGCTCGCGGTTCAGGATCGCCGCCGTCTCTTGGTAGAGGAACGACTTGTTCGCGGAGCCGCCGCCCTTCGTGACGAAGAGGAAGCGGTACTCGTCGCCGTCGGTCGCGTAGAGCTCGAGTTGCGCGGGCAGATTGGTGCCGGTGTTCTTCTCCTCGAACGTCGAGATCGGCGCCATCTGCGAGTAGCGGAGGTTCGTCTGCTGGTAGACGTCGAAGATGCCGCGCGCGAGCGCTGCGTCGTCCGGCGCGCTGGTCCACACGCGCTGGCCCTTCTTGCCGATCACGATCGCGGTGCCCGTGTCCTGGCACGACGGCAGCACCATGCCGGCCGACACGCACGCGTTCCGCAGCATGTTGAGCGCGACGAAGCGGTCGTTCGTCGACGCCTCCGGGTCTCCCAGGATTTTCTTCAGCTGCGCCAGATGGCCGGGGCGGAACAGGTGCGAGACGTCCCGGACGGCCTCGAACGCGAGCCGCGTGAGCGCCGCGGCGTCGATCGTGAGCACGCGCTCGCCGCGGAACGTGTCGGTGCCTACCCAGTTGCCTGCGAGCTTGCGGTAGGGAGTCGTGTCGTGACCGTGCGGAAACATCTCCTGGAAGCGGAAATCGGGCATCGGCGATATTTAGACGATCGGAGCGGGGTTCGCCAAGAAACGCCTCGACAAGCTCCGGAGCCGCGTGTCAGGGTCGACGCCCGGGAGAGCACGACATGCGACGCGCGCGTTTCGGGTCTTGGTTGTTGGGACTGCTGACCGTTTCCTCGATCGCCGGTGCCGCGCCGATCCCGATCACGAACTCCAGCTTCGAGCTGCCGGTGACCCCGCCCGACTCGTTCATCACGAACGCGCCGCCGAACGGCTGGAGCGCGTACGGGATGCTCGACTTCGGCAACCGCACGATCGGCGTCCTGAATCCGAACACGACCACGCTCTATCTCGACCCCGTCCCCGACGGCAGCAATGTCGGCGTGACGTTTCTCCAACCGCAACAGAACAGCGAGGCCGGCCTGCAGCAGACACTCGCGGCGACCTTGCAGCCGCTGACGCAGTACACGCTCACGGTCGAGGTCGGGAACCTCGCGGTCGGCGACGCGCCGTTCGCGTTCGACGGCTTCCCCGGCTACCGCATCGATCTGCTCGCGGGCGCCACGGTGATCGCGTCCGACGACGACACGTTGCTGCCCGGCGAGGGCCGCTTCCTCACGTCGACGGTGCAGGTCACGACCGGTGCGACGCATCCGAACGCGGGCCAAGCGTTGACGATCCGCCTCGTGAACCTCGACGCGGCACCCGGCATCGAGGTCAACTTCGACGACGTCCGCCTCGACGCGACGCCGCTCGGCACCTGCGCCGCGGCGCCGCTCGGCGGCTGCAAGACGGCGACGCCCGGCAAGGGCTCGCTCTCGCTCGGCCGCCAGATCGGCAACCCCGCAAAGAACGCCTTGCAGTGGACTTGGAAAGGACAGGCGACCCTGCTCGCCGAATTCGGGTCCCCGACGAGCACGACCGACTATCGCCTCTGTGCGTACGACGGCGCTGACACCGTCATTCTCGACCTTCCCGTCACAGCCGGTGGCGCCTGCGGAACACGGCCGTGCTGGAAAGCCTCCAGCAAGAGCTTCGCGTACAAGGACAAGCTCGGCGGCGCCGGCGGCGTGACGGCGATCGCCCTCAAGTCGGGCGCCGAGGGCAAGGCGGCCGTGTCCCTGAAGGCCAGGGGCGCGACTCTGGTGATGCCGACGCTGCCGCTCGTCCAGACGCCCGATGCGGTCCGCGTCCTCCTCGTGAACGAGGCGACGAGCACGTGCTGGAGCGCCGCCTACGGCACGCCGCCGAAGGACCCGACCAGCACCGTCAAATGGCGCGTGAAGAACGACTGAACCGAGCGGCTCCCCGCCCCTGACCGGCTTTTGAAAGACGGGCGCCGCCGGGATACACGGCGTGGCGCGTGTTCCGCTCGATCTCCGTCCCGCATCGCCGTTCACGACGAGCGGCCTCGTGGCTCGCGGGCACGCTCGTTTTCGTGTCGCTCGTCTGCGCCGGCTGCCTGCCCGCGCTCCAGCTCCATCGCAGCGTCATGGCCTACGACACGCTCGCGACCGAGGCCGTGTGCCGCCAGCTCCTCCTCAACATCGCGCGCGCCCGGCACGACGAGCCGCTCCACTTCACCGCGCTCTCGAACATCGCCGCGACCTACACGCTCGAGCTGAACGCCGGCGCGACGCCGCCGCTCGGCGGCCTCGACGGCGGCGTCAACAACCTCTCGCCGATCTTCGGCGGCAGCTGGTCCGACAATCCGACGTTCAGCATCATCCCGGTCGAGGGCGAAGAGTTCACGCGCCGCCTGCTGACGCCGTTCCCCGAGAGTACGCTCACACTGCTGCTCCGCCAGGGCGCCGACGTCGACCTCGTGCTGCGCATGATGGCGGGCGAGTTCCGCACCGAGACCAACGGCACCAAGGTCACGTACGCGAACCGCCCGGGGGACCGCGACGGCTACTCGACGTTCCGGCGCGTCGCGCTGCATCTGTCGTCGATCCAGGACGCGGGTGCGCTGTACGCCGAGCCGCTCATCTTCAACGATACCTGGACGGTGCCGGGCGAGAGCGTGACGCCCCAGGTGCTCCAGTCGCTCGAGAAGCAGTTCTCCGTGAAACGCGAGGCCAACGGCGCCTACACCGTGACCAAGCGCACGATCGGCCGCATCGTCGTCACCAACTACGATCCCGAGGTCCTGACGAACGACGAGCGGCGGCACCTGCACGAGGAGGCCGACCGCAATCTCGACGACGAGCTCGTGCTCGACATCCGCTCCGGCTTTCCGGGGGGTGAATTCCCGCTCCACGGCAAGTTCCGGCTCCGAAGCTTCGCCAACATGATCGACTTCCTCGGGCACGCGCTCGGCGAAGAGCCCGAGTACGAGGTCGCTCCTCACTCGCGCACGCCGAACGTGCGCGACAATCCGGCGTTCACGCTCGGGCTCGTCGAGGCGTCGCGCCGGCCGGCGGGCGTCGACCGGGCGGTGCGCTATCGCGGCCACTACTACGCGCTCGCGCCCGAGAGCGGCTACCAATGGAACAAGAAGGCCTTCGTGCTCCTCTACCAACTCTTCCAGATGACGGTCGTGAAGCCGGCTTCCACCGGGCCTAGCATCACCATCGCAAAGTGATTGAGTGACCCGCGCATGCCCCGCCCGGTCCTGATCGGAAGCGTCGCCCTCGCCGTCGTCGCCGCGCTGTTCTTCGGCGGCCGCTGGTGGGTCGTCCACGAGCGCGAAGCCGAGGCCATTCGCGGCTCCGGCATCATCGAGGTCACGCAGGTCGACGTCGCGTTCGAGGTGCGCGGCCGGATGATCGAGCGCAGCGTCGACGAGGGCGCGATGGTCGACAAGGGCGAGCCCGTCGGCAAGCTCGACGACCGCGAGTACCGGCTCCGGGTCGCGCGCGCGACCGCCGACAAGGCGGGCGCCGACGCGCGCTATCGCATGATGACGAAGGGCGCGCGCGAGCAGGAGATCGACCGCGCCCTCGCGGCGCAAGAGGCAGCCGACGCCGAGCTCGCGATGCAGACGCGCGAGCACGCCCGCATCGTCCGCCTCCATGCCGAGGGCATCGTCGCGCAGGGCGAGCGCGACCGCCTCGAGAATTTGCTCGCGAGCTCCCGCGCGCGCCAGGATCAGGCACGCGCCCAACTCGCGCAGCTCCGCGAGGGCTTCCGCACCGAGGAGATCGAGGCCGCCCGCGCCGAGCTCCAGCGCGCGAGCGCCGATCTCGAGCTCGCCGAGCTCGACCTCGCCCGCTGCCAGCTCTTCGCACCGGCCGCGGGTCGCGTGCTCAGCAAGAGCCGCGAGCCGGGCGAGATCGTCGAGCCCGGCACGCCGATCGTGACCCTCGGCGACCTCAGCCGTCCCTGGGTCAACGTCTACGTCGGCGAGCGCGACCTCGGGAAAGTCCGGCTCGGGATGGCCGCGCAGGTGACCGTCGACTCGTACCCGGACGCGCCCTTCCCCGGAAAGGTCACCTTCATCGCCGAGCGTGCCGAGTTCACGCCGAAGAACATCCAGACGCCGGACGAGCGCGTGAAGCTCGTCTACCGCGTGAAGGTCGAGGTCGAGTCGCGCGACGAGGCGCTGAAGCCCGGCATGCCGGCCGACACGGTGCTGCCGCTCGATCAGCCGGTCGCGACGGCGGCCGCCGGTCGCTGAGATCTTCGTGGTGGACGGCACGCCGCCCGCCATTCGCGCCGCCGGCGTCGCGAAGCGCTACGGCACCGTGGAGGCGCTCCGCGACCTGAGCTTCGAGGTCCGCCCCGGCGAGCTGTTCGGCCTCGTCGGCCCGGACGGCGCCGGCAAGACGACGTTCCTCCGCCTGCTCGCGTGCCTCCTTCGCCCCGACGGCGGCACGGCCGAGGTCGACGGCGTCGACGTGACCAAAGACCCGGCCGAGGTGAAGCGCCGCATCGGCTACATGTCGCAGCGCTTCAGCCTCTCGGGAACGCTCTCGGTGCTCGAAAACCTGCTCTACGTCGCCGAGGTGTGGGGCGTGGAGCCGGCCGCGCGCCGCCAGCGCATCCAGCGCCTCCTCGACTTCAGCCGGCTCGGTCCGTTCCAGAAGCGGCTCGCGAAGGATCTCTCGGGCGGGATGAAGCAGAAGCTCGCGCTCGCGGCGTGCCTCATCCATCAACCGAAGATCCTCCTCCTCGACGAGCCGACGATCGGCGTCGATCCGCTCTCACGCCGCGACTTCTGGCTGATCCTCTACGACCTCCTCCAGGAAGGCTCGACGATCCTCCTCTCGACGCCCTACATGGACGAGGCCGAGCGCTGCGGCCGCGTCGGATTCGTTCAGGAGGGCACGATGATCGCCTGCGGCCCGCCGGCGCAGCTGAAAGCCGACCTCGGCGTCGCCGTCCTCGATCTCCACTGCGAGAAGCCGCGCGACGCGGAGCGCACGCTCCGTCACTTGCCGGGGTTCGAGAGCACGGCGCTCTTCGGGGATCGCATCCACCTGACGCTCGCGCGGACGGGGCTCGACGCCGAGGCCGTGGTCGGGCGTGTCCGCGCGGCCGGCGTCGCCGTCGATCAGTGGCGGATCGTACCGCCGTCGCTCGAGGACGTGTTCCTCGCGTACACGCGGCAGGACGGCGGCGCGTGAGCACGCGGCTCGCCGCGGAATCGACGGGCCTTGCGGTCGAGACGACGGGGCTGACCCGCGTCTTCGGCTCGTTCGTGGCCGTCGACCACATCGATCTGAGCGTGCCCGTCGGACGCATCTTCGGCTTCCTCGGTCCGAACGGCGCCGGCAAGTCGACCACGATCAAGATGCTCTGCGGCATCCTGAAGCCGACGGGCGGCGAGGCGCGCGTCGGCGGCTACGACGTCGCGCGCGAGCCGGAGCGCGTCAAAGCGAGCATCGGGTACATGTCGCAGAAGTTCTCGCTCTACGAGGATCTCACCGTCGAGGAGAATTTGCGCTTCTTCGCCGGCATCTACGGCGTGCAAGGCGCACGGCTGACGGAACGGATCGCGTGGGCACTCCACATGGCCGGGCTCGAGGGCCGCCAAGGAACGCTGACGGCGGCGCTCGCGGGGGGCTGGCGCCAGCGCCTGGCGCTCGGCTGCGCCGTCCTGCACGAGCCGCCGATCCTCTTCCTCGACGAGCCGACGTCGGGCGTCGACCCGGCGTCGCGGCGCCGCTTCTGGGAGATGATCGGCGACCTCGCCGAGCAGGGCATCACCGTCTTCGTCACGACGCATTTCATGGACGAGGCGGAACACTGCGACGAGCTGGCGCTCATCTACGCCGGCAAGGTCGTCGCGGCGGGCACCCCGTCGCAATTGAAGCGCGAGCACATCCGGAACGCGCTCCTCGAGCTCGAAAGCGACGACTTGATGGGCGCCTACGACGCCTTGAAGCACGCGCCCGCGATCGAGAGCGTCGCCCTCTTCGGGAACGCGCTGCACGCGACGGTCGTCGACGAGGACGCCGCGAAGCGCGCGATCGCCGAGCTGCTCGCGGCCCGCGGTCTGCCGCTCCGCCGCCTCGAGCGCATCGAGCCGTCGCTCGAGGACGCGTTCGTCGCCATCATCGAAGGGCACGTCGAGGCGAACGCGCCGAAGGCAGGCCCGGCATGAAGGGCCGCGGCGTCCGGCAATCGCTCCGCACCATCCGCGCGATCCTCCGCCGCGAGTTCATCGACGTGCTGCGCGATCCGCGGAGCCTGGCGCTCACGATGCTGTGGCCCATCTCGATGCTCATGATGTACGGCTACGGCATCCGCTACGACGTCGACAACGTCCCGATCACGATCCTCGACTACAGCGAGAGCAGCGAGAGCCGGGATCTGACGGAGCAGATGCGGCGGTCCGGCTACTTCACCCTGGTCCGCTTCGCCCGCGACCAGGACGACGTCGATCGCGACCTCATGGACGACTCGGTGCGGGCCGCGATCGTCATCCCGCGGGACTTCTCCGATCGCCTCCGCAACGCGGAGTCGACCGCCGTGCAGGTGCTCATCGACGGCTCCGACTCGAACACGGCGACGATCGCGCAAGGGTACGCGCTCGCGATCGTGAATCAGTTCACCGCCACCCGCCGGAAGGGGCGCGTGACGCTCACGACGGGGCCGCCGATCACGATCGCGAGCCGCGTCTGGTACAACCCCGAGCTCAAGAGCGTGAACTTCATCGTGCCGGGCGTCATGGCCGTCATCATGATGATCGTCGGCGCGATCCTGACGTCGCTCTCGATCGTGAAGGAGAAGGAGCGCGGCACGATCGAGCAGATCCTGGTGTCGCCGATCCGGCCGCTCGAGATGATGATCGGGAAGATCGCGCCCTACCTGGTGATCGCGCTCGTCGACCTCGCCATCATCATCGTCGCCGGGTACGTGCTGTTCGGCGTCCCGATCAAGGGCAGCATCGCGCAGCTCGGCATCTTCGCCCTCCTCTACATCTTCTGCGCGCTCGGCGTCGGCGTGTTCGTCTCGACCATCGCCGACACGATGCAGAACGCGATGCTGGCGGCGATCTTCCTGTCGCTCCTGCCGTCGATCATGCTGTCCGGCTTCGTCTTCCCGCTCGAGGATCTGCCGGCGCCCGTGCGCGCCGTCTCGTACGTCTTTCCGGCCCGCTACTTCGTGACCGCCATCCGCGGCATCTATCTCAAGGGCGTCGGACTCGAAGTCTTGTGGCCGGAGGCGATGCTCCTCGTCGTCTTCGCGACCGCGATCGTCGGCTTCAGCGCGGCGCGCTTCCAGGATCGCCTCGAATGACCGGGTTCCGCGCCTCGCTCGCCCGCATTTTTCAAGTGTTCTGGAAGGAGGTCATCCAGATCCGCCGCGACCGGCGGATGATCGGGATCGTCCTGCTGATGCCGATCCTCGAGCTCTTCATCTTCGGGTACGTCGTCTCGACCGAGGTCGACGACGTGGCGCTCGCCGTCTGTGACTACAGCCATTCGGCGGAGAGCCGGGCCTACGTCGACCAGCTGACCGAGAGCGGCTACTTCGAGATCGCCGCGCACTGCGAGGGGATCAACGACACCGACCGCTTGCTCGACCGCGGCGAAGCCAAGCTGGTCCTCACGATCCCGCCCGACTTCGCGGAGCAGCTGCGGCGCGGGAAGCCGGTGCAGGTCGGAGCCGCCGTGGACGGCAGCAACTCCAACACCGCGACGATCGCGCTCGGCTATCTCGAGCAGATCACGCTCGGCCAGGCCGTCGACGTGCAGCTGGTCGACCGGAGTCCGGGAGCGCCGATCGCGACCGCGCGCCATCCCGTCGTCGCCGTCGAGCCGCGCGCCTGGTTCAACCCCGAGCTCCAGAGCGTCAACTTCATGGTGCCGGCGATCATCTGCGTGCTCCTGATGGAATCGCTGGTGATTCTCACGGCGATGGCGATCGTGCGCGAGAAGGAGCACGGCACGATGGAGCAGCTCATCGTGACGCCGGTCCGCGCGTTCGAGCTGATCCTCGGGAAGGCGATCCCGTTCATCGGCCTCGGCTACGCCAACGTCGCGATCGTGATCCTCGTCGGCACCTTCTGGTTCCAGGTGTCGATCGCCGGGAGTCTGCCCTTGCTGCTCGCGCTCACGGGTCTCTTCATCGTCACGTGCCTCGGCATGGGCCTCGTCGTGTCGGCCATCTCGAACACGCAGCAGCAGGCGTCGCTCGCGGGGCAGTTCGTGCTGCTACCGAGCATGTTCTTCTCGGGCTTCATGTTCCCGATCTCGAGCATGCCCGAGATCGTGCAGAAGATGACGTACGTGATCCCGCTGCGGTACTACATCGGCGTGTCGCGCGGGATCTTCCTGAAGGGCGCCGGGTGGGCGGAGCTGAAGGACGAGGCGCTCATCCTCGCCGTCTACGGCGTCGTCATCCTCGGCCTCGCGACGATGTTCTTCCGGAAGCAGATTCGATGAAGCTGCGAATCCTCGACCGTTGGCGCCGGCGCGCGGCGCCCGGACAGCTCGAGCTCGCGCTGCCGCCACGCGCAACCGCGGCGCCGCCACGGTCGGATCCGGCGACCGCCTTTCTCGAGCGCCTCCGCGGGCTCGGGCTCCGCCGTATCGAACACTGCACCCTCACGAACAATCGCGCGACGATGGTGTCGTTCTCCGGCCCGGCCCTCCGCGTGCATCGCGCGTTCGTCGACGCGTCGCCGGAGATGCTGCGCGCGGTCGTCGGGTTCGTGAACGGCCGCGGGGCGGTCCGCCGTGAGGCGCGGCGCGTGCTGCGCACCTTCGAGGCGCCGCAGCCGGCCGGCGACGACGCGCGCCCACGCCGCATGCCGGCGTCGCATCCGGACGACGCGCGCCTCGTCGAGAAGCTGCGCGCCGCGCACGGCGAGCTCAACGCCGCGCGCTTCGGGGGCGCGCTCGGCACGGTCACGATCCGGGTGTCGCGGCGCATGCGCTCGCGCCTCGGCCACTACTCACCCGGGCTCCGCTCCGAGCCGGAGATCGCGATCGCCCGCCGCCACGCCCGCCGCGACGGCTGGACGAGCGTCGTCGAGACCCTCGTCCACGAAATGGTGCACCAGTGGCAGCACGAGAACGGCCGCCCGATCGCCCACGATCCCGACTTCCGCCGCAAGTGTCGCGAGGTCGGCATCCCGTGGCACGCGAAGCGGAAGGCGGAGCCGCGCGCGAGCCGTCCGTGAGCGGCGGCGCTCTTTTCACTACGCGCTTCGCGCCGAGCCCGAACGGCTACCTCCACCTCGGGCACGCGTTCTCGGCGCTGACGGCGTTCGACGCCGCGCGGGCCGTCGGCGGACGGTTCCTCCTCCGCATCGAGGACATCGACACGGGGCGGTCGCGACGCGAGCTCGAAGACGCGATCTACGAGGATCTCGCGTGGCTCGGGATCGCATGGGAGACGCCGGTGCGGCGGCAGTCGGAGCACTTCGACGAGTACGCGGCGGCGCTCGCGCGCCTCGAAGCACGCGGCCTCCTCTATCCCTGCTTCTGCACGCGGCGCGAGATCGAGTCGGCGCTGACGGCGCCGCACGGGCCCGAGGGCGCGATCTATCCGGGCACGTGTCGCGCGCGCTCCACGGCCGAGCGCGAGGATCTCGTCGCGAGCGGTCGGCCCTTTGCGCGCCGACTCGACCTCGGGGCGGCGCTCGCGGCGGCGGGGCCGCTGGCGTTCGTCGAAGCGGACGCCGTCGTTCCCGTCGACGGCGCGGCGTTGACGGCCGACATCGGCGACGTCGTCCTCGCCCGCAAAGACGTCCCCGCGAGCTACCACCTCGCCGTCGTCCACGACGACGCGCTCCAGGCGGTCACGGTCGTGATCCGCGGCGTCGACCTCGCGTTCGCGACCCCGCTGCATCGTTTGCTGCAAGCGCTCCTCGACCTGCCGACGCCTGCCTATCGGCATCACCGCCTGATCACCGACGCTGCCGGACGCCGCTTCGCGAAGCGCGACGCCGCCGTGACGCTGCGATCGCTCCGCACGCGCGGCATGACCCCGGACGCGATCCGGGCGAGGATCGGTCTCACGTGAGCAAGGGACGGCACGTGTCGGAGACCCCGGCGACCGCGTGGCTGAAGCGCGAGCGCATCGAATTCACCGAGCACGTCTACGACTACGTCGACCACGGAGGGACGGCCGAGTCGGCGCGTCAGCTCGGCGTCGACGAGCACCGAGTCGTGAAGACGCTCGTGATGGACGACGAGAACGCGCGGCCGCTGATCGTGCTGATGCACGGCGACCGCAACGTCTCGACCAAGAATCTGGCTCGCGCGATCGGGGTGAAGCGCGTCCAGCCGTGCGCGCCGGCCGTCGCCGAACGGCACAGCGGCTATCAGGTCGGCGGCACGTCGCCCTTCGGCACGCGCAAACGCCTGCCCGTCTACGTCGAGGCGTCGATCCTCGAGCTCCCGACGATCCTCATCAACGGCGGGCGGCGCGGCTTTCTCGTGGAGCTCGCGCCCGCCGTCCTGACGGCCGGGCTCGGCGCGCGACCCGTGTCGTGCGCCGCCGACCCGTAGGCTTCCGCTCACCAAATTGGCCTTACGGGCTCCGTAGCAATTGGACGTTTGAAAAGGCCACCTTGAAGCCTAGGGTCACGATCCAGGGAGGCGACCCATGGCGAGCGAAGACATCCGCTGGTTCGACGGTGCCGGGGCACGGCTCGCCTACCGCGTGGTCGGACGAGGACCGGCGCTCGTGCTGGTGCACGGTTACCCGACGCACGGCGCGACGTGGCGGAAGCTCGTGCCCGAGCTGTCGCAGCGCTTCACCTGCTACCTCCCCGACCTTCCGGGCCTCGGGCTCAGCGAGTGGCGTTCCAACACCGACTTCGGCTTCCACGGCCATGCCCGCAACTTGCGCGCGTGGATCGATGCGCTCGGGCTCGACGGCTACGACCTGATCGCGCACGACACGGGAGCGACGGTCGCGCGCTGCCTCGCCGACGCGGACGGCACGCGCGTCCGCCGGCTCGCCATGATCAACACCGAGATCCCGGGGCATCGCCCGCCCTGGATTCCCCTCTATCGCCATCTCGCCGCGCTTCCGGGCGCGGCACTGAACTTCGGCCTCCTGCTCCGCCAGCGCTGGTTCCGCAGGACGCCGATGGGCTTCGGGGGTTGCTTCGTGAATCGCGACCTCATCGAGGGCGACTTCCACGATCACTTCGTGGCGCCGCTCCTGGCGTCGTCGCGCCGGATGGAGGGCTCGCTCCGCTACCTGCGCGGCATCGGCTGGGACGTCGTCGACGGGCTCCGCGCGAGGCACGCGCGCCTGCGACTGCCCGTCCAGCTCATCTGGGGCACCGAAGACCCGACGTTTCCGATCGCGCGCGCGCGCGAGATGATCGACCAGTTCCCGACGCCGGCGGCCTTCGTGCCGATCCCGAACGCCGCGCTCCTGCCGCACGAGGAGCGGCCGGAGCTCGTGCTCCGCGCCCTCGGCGATTTCCTCACGACCTCATCCGCCGCGACGCCCCTCCGGCGCGCGCACTGACCGAAAGGAGTCTCCTCATGTCGAACCTCGTCGAGCAGCTCGCCGCCTACGCCATGGCCTTCGAATCGACCTACGCCGACGACGACTGGAGTAGACTCGTCCCCCACTTCGCGCCGGACGCCGAGCGCGAGGTGCTCGGGGGCGGGCTCCTCGCCTTCCACTCCGTCGGCCGCGACGAGGTGCTGGCCGACCTGAAGCGCAACGTCGACGACATGGACCGCCGCTTCGACCTTCGCATCCCCGAGGTGCTCGCCGGGCCCGAGGAACGCGACGGCGTCGTGTGGATGGACTGGCGCCTGACCCTCCGGCGCGCCGGCCTCCCCGATCTCGTCGTCGAGGGCCGCCACGGCACCTGGCACCGCGACGGCGTCATCACCCGCATCGAAGAGCACGTGTCGGACGAGGTCGGCGCGACCGTCGAGCGCTACCTCGCGAAGCACGCGGCGGGCCTGAAGCCGCCGCCCGCCGAGCCGATGCCGGTCGGCCGCATGCGCTCGCTCGTCGAGAGCTACGCCCGCGCCAAGAGCAGCGCCGACATCGCCGGCGCGATGGCCGTCTGCGCGGAGAGCTTCGTGCTCGACACGCCCGCGTTCGGGATCGCGTCGCGGAACCGCGAGGAGACGACCCTCAACCTGGGCGCGTTCTTCACCGCGTTTCCCGACTACGGTGTCCGCGTCGACGGCGTGACGTTCGGCCCGAAGACCGCCGCCTGCTGGGGCACCGCGCGCATGACCCTCGCCGGGCCGTTCCTGCACGTCGCGCCCACGAACCGCACGGCCGAGATCGCGTTCGCGAGCGCGTACGACTTCGTCGACGACCGACTCGGCCGCGAGATCTTCTTCATCGACCTCGCGTCGCTCTGCGACGGCATCGGCGTGTCGATCGAGGAGATGCGCGCGGCGCTGGCGGTGATCCGCGGTGCGGCGCAGGCGGCCTAAACGGGGTTCAGCCGAACTGCACGGAGCGGCGGGTCAGCGACCCGCCGCGAAATCCGCTGATCGGGAACGTCACCGGCCCAGCCTGGTCGGCGGCCGCACCGAGCGCGGCCACGACCGGCGCGAAGTGCTCGTGCGTCGGCAGCGCGAGCGCGACGCCCGGCGCCCGCGCGCGATAGTCGAGCAGTGCGTCGACGTCGCGGCGGGCGAGCACGTCGGCGGCCCACGCGTCGAACTCGGCCGCCCATGCGGGCGTGACCGCTCCCGGCGTCGGATCGAGCATGCGGAGATTGTGCGTCAGGAACCCGCTGCCGACGACCAGCACACCGTCGTCACGGAGCGGCGCCAAGGCGCGGCCGAGCGCGAACAGCTCGGGCGCCGCGAGCGACGGCAACGACATCTGGAGCACGGGCACGTCGGCCGCGGGATACATCGCGACGAGCGGCACGTACGCGCCGTGATCGAGCCCGCGCTCGGTCGCGGCGACGGTCGTCTTGGCGGCGGCGAGCAGGGTCCGCACGCGCGCCGCGAGCGCGGGTGCGCCGGGCGCAGCGTACGTCGTCTCGTAGTACCGGCGTGGAAATCCGTAGAAGTCGTACACGAGCGGCACCGTCGCCGTCGCGCCGAGCGCCACCGGACGCGCTTCCCAGTGCGCAGAGAGCATCAGCACCGCCGTCGGACGGGGAAGAGCCTCGGCCCAGGCTCGGAGCTCGCTGACCCACTCCACGTCGTCGAGGAGCTGCGGGGACCCGTGCGCGAGGAAGATCACCGGCATCGCGTTCGCCCGTCGCAGCATCGTCCCTCCGACGAGCGCGCCACTCGCACCAAGCACGATCTTGATCGCCGTCCGGCGCCGCATCGGATGCGCCTCGGGTAGCACCGGGCCGACCGCTGCGCTACAGGGTCGCCATGACCACGCCCTCGTCGTCGGCCGACGCGGGCCGTGCGCAGTCGATGCACGGCATGGGAGCGCGTCGGCAAGCTGAAGCGGTGCGTCCGCTCTCGCAGCATCCGCTGCTCCTCCTCGCGCTCTGGTTGGTGGCCGGGCTGCTCTCGTGGCGCCTCGTCGCCGCGCACGTCGCGAATCGGCTGATCGGCATCGATCCGGCCGGCATCACGTGGGGCGGCGTCGCCCTGACCTTCGCCGTCGTGTTGCCGACGGCGATCCTCACCTATCGCGCGGTGCGACGGGCGCTGATCGCGCGCCGGGTGCGCGGGCTCGACGAAGCGGCCCGGACGGCGGCGTTGGAACGGCGGCAGGTGCTCGCGACCGGCGTCGCGGGGACGGCCGCGGTCGTCGGAGCGGTCGCCGTCGGCGGGCTCGGGGCGGCCCGGACTATCCGCCGCTGGAAAGAGCCCGCCGACGAGATCTTCCGGGCGCAGGTCGAGAAGACGGCGCCGCGCGTGCTTCCGGCCTGGGAGGGCGCGCGGGTCAAAGCTTACCGCCGGCTCGGTCGGACGGGGGCGACCGTCTCCGACGTGGCGCTCGGCACCGGCGCCATCTCGGGGGAGAACGGTGAAGCGATCGCGCGCGAGGCGATGGAGCGCGGCGTCACCTACTTCGACACCGCCCCCGACTACTCCGGCGCCGGCTCCGAGCACGCGATGGGCCTCGCGATGAAGGGCCACCGCGACAAGATGTTCGTCGCGACCAAGTTCTGCACGCCGGAAGGCCATCTCCCCGCCGGCTCCCCCGTCTCGGCGTACATGGAGGCCGTCGAGGGCAGCCTGCGACGCCTCCAGACCGACCACGTCGACCTCGTCCACATACACTCGTGCGACGAGGTCGAGCGCCTCCTCGATCCGAACGTGCACGAGGCGTTCGACCGCCTGAAGGAGCAAGGCAAGGTCCGCTTCCTCGGCGTCTCGACGCACACGCCCGACCTCGAGCTCGTCGCCCGGACCGCGATCGCGTCGAAGCGCTTCGATGTGATGATGCTCGCGTACCACCACGGCATCTGGGGCAACCTCGACGCGATCATCCACGAGGCCGCCGAGCAGGACATCGGCATCGTCGCGATGAAGACGCTGAAGGGCGCCCGCCACCAGAACCTCACCGACTTCCGGACCGACGCGGCGTCGTACGCGCAGGCCGCGTTCCGCTGGGTGCTCTCGAACCCCGACGTGAGCTGTCTCGTCGTGTCGTTCTCGAAGCCGGAGCACGTCGACGAGTACCTGTACGCGTCGGGCGGGAAGCTCGACGAGCACGACGTCGCGGTCCTCGAGCGCTACGACGACCGCATCGCCGGCACGTATTGCCAACCGCACTGCGGCGAGTGCCTGGACTCGTGCCCCGAGCGCATCGCGATCAACGACGTGCTCCGCTACCGGATGTACTTCGAGGACTACGGCCGCGAGAAGGAAGGCATGCGGCTCTACGCCGCCCTGGACCACAAGGCCGACCGCTGCCTCGGCTGCCCGGCGCCGTGCGAAGCGCACTGCCCGCTCGACATCGCGATCCGCACGCGGATGCTCGGCGCGGACCGGCTGCTGCGGCTGACCTCGGTCTGACGTCCGCCCGCGCTACCCGAACAATTCGTTTCGCGCCGCCGACGAGATCGCCACGACCGCGGGATGCTTCAGGCGCCGCTCGGCGGTGATCGCGTGGAAACGCTCGCGGACCTCGGGTAGTCGGCCGACGACGTGCACGCCCGACTGACGGCACACGTCGCGCTCGATGACGCTCGGCACGGGGAAGATGCCGACGCCCTCGCGGCCGAACGCCTGCATGAGCGCGCTATCCTCGAACTCGCCGACCACGCGCGGATGGAGATCGAGGCTCGTGAGCCACTGCTCGAGCCCGCGCCGGAGCGACGTCCCCGTGCCCGGCACGAGCAAGGGAGCCCCCGCGAGCGAGCGCGGGAAACCGCGCCGGTAGCGCTCGGCGAGCGCCGGCGCCGCGACGAGGACGACGTCGCACTCGCCGAGGAGGTGATTGAAGACGCGCACCGCCACTCCCGGATCGGCGGGCGTGTCCGAGAGCACGACGTCGAGGTCGTGGAGCGCGAGCTCGGCGAGCAGCTGCGGCGGCTTCCCCTCGGTGCAGACGAGTCGGACGGGCGTGCCGAGCGCCAGCGCGGGCGCGATCAGGCGGTGCGCCACGAGCTTCGGCAGCACGTCCGCGACCCCGACGTTCAGCCGGAGCGGCCGGCCGGTCGGCCGGTCTTTCACCGCGTCCACGAGCTCGCGGCCGAGACCGAAGATCTCCTCGGCGTACTGGAAGACCACCTGTCCCACGTCGGTCGGCACGAGCCGCCGCCCGTGGCGGCGGAAGAGCTTCTCGCCGAGCGACCGCTCGAGCGCGTGAATCTGGGCGCTGACGGTCGATTGCGAGAGGTTCAGCTCCTCGCTCGCCGCCGTCACGCTGCCCGTCTTCACCGCGGTCCAGAAATAGAGGAGGTGGTGGTAGTTCAGCCATTCCATGCGCCGACCATACTTCGGCCATTCCGAAGAGTCAGCCGCAAATTATCTATTTGCTCGCAGCGAGAACGATGCTTAGAGCTGACGGGCGAAAGGAGAAACACCGCATGACTCGCTGGAACAACCATCTGAAGACGATCGTCCTCCTCGGTGCCCTCTCGGCGCTCCTGGTCGGGATCGGCAACGTGGTCGCTCCGGGCTATCTCGGCTTCTTCGCCGTCATGGCGCTCGCGATGAACGTCGGCGCCTACTACTTCTCGGACCGCATGGTGCTCCGGATGCACGGCGCCCAGGAGGTCGATCCGTCCCAGGCCCCGCAGCTGCACGCGATGGTCCGGGAGCTCGCCGCGAAGGCCGAGCTGCCGATGCCGCGCGTCTTCATCATGGACGACCCGCAACCCAATGCCTTCGCGACCGGCCGTGATCCCGCGCACGGCGTGGTGGCGGTGACGAGCGGCATCCTCGAGATGCTCTCGCCACGCGAGCTCCGCGGTGTGTTGGCGCACGAGCTCGCGCACATCAAGAACCGCGACATCCTGGTGTCGACGATCGCGGCCTGCGTCACCGGCGTCATCACGTACGCGGCGCACGCGATCGGCTTCATGGGGATGGGCGCGAGCCACGGCGACGAGGAAGGCGAAGGCGCCTCTCCGTTCGCCGGGATCCTGATGGCGCTGGTCGCGCCGATCGCCGCGACGCTGATCCAGCTCGGCATCTCGCGCTCGCGCGAGTACCTCGCCGACGAGACCGGCGCCGCGATCTCCGGCGATCCGCTCGCGCTCGCGAGCGCCCTCGCCCGCATGGAGCAGGCGGCAAGCCACGTGCCGTCCTACGCGGCGCAGCCCGCGACCGCGAGTCTCTTCATCGTGAACCCGTTCGCGGGAGGGGGCGGGATGACGCGGCTGTTCTCCACCCATCCGCAAACGGCGGACCGCATCGCCCGCCTCGAAGCGCTGGCCGGCCGGCGGCTCGGCAGCTGAGCGGGAGCGCGCCCTCAGTGCACGCGCGGCACGGTCACGGGACCGTGCCGCGCACCAACACGTCGCAGAGCGGCTCGAGCGCGAGCGTCGCGACGAGCCACAGCGGCGCCATCGCCAGATGCACGTGGCCGCCCAGGCTGCCGCGGCCGACCCAGCGCCAGACGTGCGCACCCGTCAGGCGCACGAGAGCCAGGCTCGCGCCGAGCTCGATGGCGTAGAGAATGCTCACGTAGCCGAGCCCGCGCACCCACCACGGCTCCGCCCGCACTAGGTCGTACACGACCTCGAAGAGCCCGAACCCGAGGCCGTAGATCGGCAACATCCACACGAACGAGTGTCCCTTGAGACGCCACCCGCCGCGAGCCTCCCCGTCGTCCATGTCGGCCGTCAGGACGATCCCGAGCCGCGCGCACACGGCGGTGAACACGACCTCGGCCGCGACCCCGAGACAGGCGTAGAAGAGCAGGCGGACGTGGAGCGGCACGGCCGCCACTCCTATCGACGCCCCGCAACTTTACAAGCGCGACGGCAGCTGCGTAGATCGCACCGCCGGATGGGACCCGAGAACGAACAGCCAGGGACGTTCTACGAACGCATCTCGGCGCAGGACCGGTCCTTCCTCCACTTCGAGGACGCGACCACCCACATGCACCTCGGCGGGCTCGTGCTCTTCGAGGCCGGGCCGCTGACGAAGCCCGACGGCGGCATCGACATCGACCGCATCCGCCGCCAGATCGCCGGCCGCATCCACCTGGTGCCGCGCTACCGACAGCGGCTCGCCTGGATCCCCGTCTTCAACCAAGCGGTGTGGATCGACGACGATCACTTCACCCTGAGCTACCACGTCCGCCACACGGCCATTCCCCGTCCCGGCGACGACGCGCAGCTGAAGATGCTGACCGCGCGCATCATGTCGCAGCAGCTCGACCGGGGAAAGCCGCTCTGGGAGCTCTGGGTGATCGAGGGGCTCGCGAACGATCGCTTCGCGCTCCTCATCAAGACCCACCACGCGATCGCGGACGGCATCTCGGCCTTCGACCTCTTCACGGCGCTCGTGAGCCCGACGCCCGACGACGTCATCGAGGAACCGCGGCCATGGACGCCGCGCCCGGCGCCGAGCGGCGCGCGCCTTCTCGCCGACGGGCTCGCACGTCAGGCGTCGACCCCGATGACGATGGCGCAGCGGCTCCTCGCGATCGCGAGCGACCCGGCGGGCGTCGGCGCGACGACGCGCGCGAGCATGCGCGCCCTCGTCGACCTCGCCGGCGCCGGCGCGTCCCTACCGCCGCCAACGCCGCTCAATAAGCCCATCAGCGCGCACAGGATCTTCGACTGGTTGAACCTCGATCTCGCCGAGGTGAAGGCCGTCAAGTCGCGGCTCGGCGGGACCGTGAACGACGTCGCCCTGGCGAGCGTCGCCGGCGGGCTGCACCATTTCCTGCAAGAGCGCGCCTGCGACGTCCGCGAGCTCGCGCTCCGCGTCGTCGTGCCGGTGAGCGTCCGCACCGAGGACGAGCGCGGCCAGGCGAGCAACCGCGCGTCGGGGTGGCTTCTCGATCTCCCGGTGCACGAGTCCGATCCGCGCCGCCGGCTCGCGAGCGTCGCCGCCGAGACGAGCAAGCGGAAGGCGATGCGCCAGGAGCTCGGACCCGAGGTACTCGGCCGCGTCGCCGAGTTCGCCGTCCCCGGCGTACTCGGCCTCGGCGTCCGCCTCCTCTCGCGGCTCCACCCGTACAATCTCATCGTCACCAACGTGCCCGGCCCGCAGGTGCCGCTCTATCTGCTCGGCGCGAAGCTCTTGACGGGCTACCCGCAAGTCCCGCTCTTCGAGAACCAGGGACTCGGCATCGCCCTCTTCAGCTACTGCGGATCGCTCGGGTTCGGCTTCAACGCCGACCGCGAGGTCATGCCGGATCTCGAGCTCTTCGTCGCCGCGGTACGCCTCGGCTTCACCGAGCTCGCGCAGGCCGCGGGCATCTGAGAGCGCCAGCGCGTCAGCTCGTTCAACGGTTGCGTGAAAACCGTCGCCTGATGGACGAGCATCGCGCAAAGGTTCTGCCCCACGTAGTGCCGCTCTTCACCGGCGTGCAGATCACGATGTCGCGCGGCGCGCAGGCGGAAGTGATCCAGCGCGCGCTGTCGAAGATCGCGGTGACGTACGGTCGGGTGCGCTCGGGGAGCATCACGGCCGCTGTGACTTGATGGCCGCCTGCGCCATGCGCGTCATGGCGACGTCGCGCAGCCGCTTCTGCTCGCGCAGCGGCAACGCGGCACACGCGCGGCAGAGTGGCTCGGCATCGGGATCTTCGACGTTGCCCGTGACGACGATCGCACCGGGCGCCCGTGTCGGCTGGTCGCAGAGGACGCAGCGCATCTCCATCGGGGTCTCCTCCTGGACGACCGGGGAACTACCCACGAACCACCGGAGAGGCAATGGGGTCTATGACCCAGGGGTCATTGCGCGTTGCGCGGTACGACGTCCTGTGTTCCGGGTCCTTTGTCGGCGCCGCCGAGCGCGTCCTTGTCGTTGTTTCCGAGACCGGTTTTTCCCGGCGTGTCAGGGCCCTTGTCGGGATGGAGCGGCGTGCCGTCCGGTCCGACCTGGATCTGTTGCGGAGGGCTCGGCTGCGGGACGGGCTCGCCCGCGAGCCCCGACGTCCTCGACCCACCATCGACCGTCGGTGGGCTTGGACTCGGATCGGGAGACGCGGCGGCCGCACCGGCCGTCGCGAACACGAGGACACACGCCATCGTCGCTGTCACGTTCGAGATCCGCGTCATTCCGGAGTGCGGTCCACGTTCCGTGCCAGCGAGCTCGACGCGTGCGACGCGCCGAAGCGAGCTCCGCGCGAAGCGTTTTCTACAAAAGCATGATCGAGCTTGCCGGCCGCGTCGCTCCCGGATGACACGGCGTGCGCGCTCACGGGCATGACGCTTGCTCCTTTCGAGACGCATGAAGGCCGATGCGGGCGACAGCAGGCTCGACGCCGTCCAGAAGCCGACTCTCCGAGAGCCAGCCGCGTGACGACATGCGCGCCTCGGCGACACGGCGAATGCGCGAAATGGCCGGCTGGACCATCCTGAGCATGGTCGTGACGGCGTCACGGCTCGCGATCTGGCTCGATGACGTCATCGACCGGGCGGAGCGCGTCCGATGAGCGCCCTTCTCGATTCCGCGGCGGCGAGCGCCTCCGCCAGCGACGACGCGTCGCCCTCGTTCTCCTGGCGCGAGCGGTCGCGGTCGCGTTTCGGCGGGCTCTTGGACCGGCTCGCGGTCCGCGCGATGAGCTTCGCGTTCGATCAGACCCTCATGCCGTCGGCGGGCGAGCTGGCAGCGGTCCGCGGATCGGCGGAGCCCTATCTCTCCGCGGCGCTCGCGGACGACCCTCGGCGCTTCTTCGCCGGACTGAAAGCCGTCGAGGTCCCCGAGTGCATTCGAACCGGCACGCATCGCCGCATCCCGGGCGGCGCGATCGTCGCGCGTGAGCTGACCAGCGCTTACACGCCGTTCCATGCGGTGTCCGACGTCGAGTATGACGAGGCCAACGACAGAATTCCGGTCGAGCACTGGGTCCACGATCGACCGGCGCCCGCCACGGCGATCGCGCTTCACGGCTTCACGATGGGCAATCCGAGCGTCGACGCCGCGGTCTTGATGGTCGCCGATTGGTTTCGCCTCGGGCTCGACGTCGCCCTCGTCACGTTGCCGTTCCACGGCACGCGCCGCCCGCCCGGCGCGCGCTACTCGGGCGAGCTCTTCGCCTCGTGGCACGTCGGACGGCTGAACGAGGCCGTGCGGCAGTCGATCCACGACGTGCAGCGTGTCGCCGCCTGGCTCCAGCACGACCGTCCGCACGAAGTCGGCGTGATCGGCATGAGCCTCGGCGGCTACCTGGCCGCGCTCCTCGCGGGCTTGCGATCGGACTTGCGATTCGTGATCCCCATCGCCGCACCGGTGCGCCTCGGCTCGTTTCCGTCGGCGCTCTTCGCCTCGAGCCGCTACGCCCGTTCCGGCACGGCGCCGCTCAGCCCCGAAGAGCTCGACGCGGCGTATCGCGTGCACTCGCCGCTCACCTATCCGATCGCCATGCCGCGGGAGCGCGCGCTCATCATCGCCGGGCGCGGCGACCATGTGGTCGATCCCGAGCAGCCGCTCGCACTCTGGCGCCATTGGCAACGCCCGCCGATCCACTGGTACGACGGCAGCCACGTGACGCCGTTCCGCCGGCCGAGCATCTTCGCGGCCGGGGCGCGCCATCTGAAGCGCACCGGCGCGGTCCCGTCCTGAATCAGTCGGCGACCGCGCCCCGTAGGAGCTCGAGCGCCTCTTCGAGGCAGGCGATCCGCACGGGACCGCGCCCCGTGTCACCGTACTCACGGCGCACGTGTACCAGTCGGTCGCGCCGCGCGACCGCGAAGTGCACGAGCCCCGGCGTATCGTCCGGACCCGCCGGCCCCGCGAATCCGGTGATCGCGACCGCGACGTGCGCATCGGAGCGGTCCAGCGCGGCGCGCGCCATCGCCCGCGCGACGGGCTCCGACACCGGGCCGTGCGTCTCGAGGAGCGCCCGCGGCACCCCGAGCATCTGCTCTTTCGCGCCGGAGCTGTAGACCACGAACCCGCGATCGAACGCGTGCGCGCAGCCGCTGACGTCGGTCAGCAGTGACGCCAGGAGCCCGCCCGTGCAGCTCTCGGCGACGGCGACGCGCCAGCCGCGCGCGCAGAGCGCGGTGAGAACGTCGGCGGCCATCGCCTCGATCCGCGTCGGCAACGCCGGCGAGAGCGTCTCCGTCACCGTGCCGTTCGTGTCCGACATCGCGTCGACTATGCCAGCGGGCCGCGTCGGTCGCGACTCGGTAGTGGCTCAGCTTGATTTGCGCGTCAGGGGTCGCTCCGGGGAACGGTCAGCTCGCGTATTACGCAAGCCATGGCGGCAGCGGCGGGTCGTACGCGCCGGGCCCCAGCGACTCCGCGACCGTAGGAGCGCATCCCTGACGCGCGAATCAAACTGAGCCACGACCCGCGACTCGACGACCCGCCGCCCTCGGTCTAGAAGAGCGCCCCCATGATCCGTCTCGAATCCGTCTGCAAGCAGCACGGCGGCCGCATCCTCTTCCTCGACGCGTCGATGGCCGTCTTTCGCGGCGAGAAGATCGGGCTCGTCGGCCCGAACGGCGCCGGCAAATCGACCATCTTCCGCATGATCGTGAAGGAGGAGGAGCCGGACTCCGGGAGCATCGTCACCGAAAAGCGGCTCTCGATCGGCTACTTCTCGCAGTCGGTCGGGGAGATGGGCGGCCGCAGCGTGCTCGAGGAGACGATCGCGGGCGCGGGCGAGGTCGCGACCGTCGCGCACGAGCTCCACGAGCTCGAGCTCGCCATGGCCGACCCCGACCGCGCCGACGAGCTCGACAAGCTGATCGCGCGCTTCGGCGAGGTGCAGCACCGCTTCGACGAGCTCGACGGCTACGGGCTCGAATCGCGCGCGCGCGAGATCCTCGCCGGGCTCGGCTTCGCGCCCGAGGTCGTCGAGCGCGACGTCGGCGAGCTCTCGGGCGGCTGGAAGATGCGCACCGCCCTCGCCCGCATCCTGCTCATGAATCCGGACGCGCTCCTCCTCGACGAGCCGACGAACCACCTCGACATCGAGTCGATCCTCTGGCTCGAGGGGTTCCTGCACGACTTCGAGGGCGCGGTCGTGATGACCTCCCACGATCGCGCGTTCATGAACCGCATCGTCACCAAGGTCGTCGAGATCGACGGCGGCGAGCTCACGACGTTCACGGGCGACTACGACTTCTACGAACAGCAGTGCGCCATCAACGCGGCGCAAGCCGAGGCGCAGTACGCGCGCCAGCAGGCGATGTTGGCGAAGGAAGAGGCCTTCATCGCGCGCTTCAAGGCGCGGGCGAGCCACGCGGCGCAGGTGCAGTCCCGCGTAAAGAAGCTCGAGAAGATCGAGAAGGTCGAGCCGCCGCGGCGCCGCCGGGTGGTCACGTTCGAGTTCCCGAAGCCGCCCCGCTCGGGCGACGAAGTCGCGAAGCTCGCGCACGTCGACAAGGGGTACGGCGACCGTCACATCTACGAGGACTTCGACTTCGTGATCCGCCGGCGCGAGCGCTGGTGCGTCATGGGCGTCAACGGCGCCGGCAAGAGCACCCTGCTCAAGATGATCGCCGGCGAGTCGCAGCCGGACGCGGGGACGGTCGCGCTCGGCGGCAGCGTGAAGCTCGGGTACTTCGCGCAGCACGCGATGGACCTGCTCGACCCGTCACGCACGGTGATCGAGACGCTCGAGGTCGCGTACCCGCGGGCGTCGCTCGGCTCGCTCCGCACCGTCGCGGGGGCCTTCGACTTCTCCGGCGACGACGTCGACAAGAGCTGCCGCATCCTGTCGGGCGGCGAGCGGGCGCGGCTCGTCCTCGCGGTGATGCTCTTCGACCCGCCGAACTTCCTCGTGCTCGACGAGCCGACCAACCACCTCGACCTCGCGACCAAGGACATGCTGACGCGCGCGCTCTCCGACTTCGACGGCACGATGATCTTCGTGTCGCACGACCGCTCGGTGCTGCGCGGCCTGTCGAACCGCGTACTCGAGCTCGGGGGCGAGGACGGACCGCGGCAATACGCCGGCGGCTACGCGGAGTACGTCGAAGCGACCGGCTACGAAGCGCCGGGCGTCCGAGCGTAACGCATCATCGCCGCGAGAAGCGCGTGCCTGGCGCCGGCGGATCCTCCGGCGGACCCGCGAAGCACTGCACGATCGTCATCCAGTCCGTCGCGATCGGGCCCGTGACGCGGAGCTCGGTGTCGGCGACGTTTCGCGTCTGCGTCACGACCTTGCAGAAGTCGACGGCGCTGCCCTCGACGCGGTTCGCGCTCTCGTCCTCGTTCCACACCCACTCCGCACCCGACGGCGCCGTGAGCCGAACTTGCGGCGCCGGCGTGGGCACGGCCTTGCCGCGGTTCATGTAGGCCCAGCCGAACGTACGAACGCCGAGATCCGCGATGTTCTTGATCCGGTCGGTGTGCAGGCACTCGCGCCCGAGGACGTCGTAGATCTCCTGGCTGTGCGCCCACGTCTCCATGAGGCGCGCGCTGATGCTCGAGCGGACGCTCATGTCGGGACCGGCCCAGCCGACGCGCTTCTTCGGATCGGCGGCGAGAAAGCGCTCGGTCATCGCGAGGTAGAACTCGCGCCATTGCTCGAGGCGGTCGCGGTTCTTCTTGGCGTCGAGCCAGTCGCCCTCGATGGCGCGCAGACGACGGCCGTTGGCGAGCTCGCCGAGGAGCCTGGTCCGGAACCCGTCGAACGCGGCGGCGTCGGCGAGCGAGAGGTCGGCGGCCCAGTTCCACGCGTGCAGGTGGCTCACGACGTCATGGATGGTCCAGCCCTTGAACTGCGTCGTGCGCTCGAAGTCGGCGTCGGAGAGCGTGGAGAGGACGCCGTAGAGGGCCTCGCTCTCGTCGCGGAAATCCAGGGGTTGTTGGAACATGGCTCTCCTTTACGCCGCCGGGTCGGGGCTTCGCAAAAACTCGACGTGGAAACGCACCGACCCGATCGGCGTGACGTGATGGCGCACCTCGGGCACGACGATCCCAGGCGTGCCGGGCTCGAGCTCGAGCGTGCGCGCGAGCGGCGGCTGGACGTCGTAGCGCAGCCGCCCGTCGGCGACGACGATCCGCGCCCACACGCCCGGCTTGGTAGCGTGATCCTTCCGCAGCCCCGCGGGTACGGTCCCTTCGGTGAAGACGTCCGTTGCCTTGTACACGGAGGCGTCTTCGGGAATCTCGAACGCGTCACAACGGACGCAGTCGAGCGTCTGACCGATGCGACCACGCCGCCCTTCGTCGCTCGTGACCCACGGGCGCTCGACGAGCGGCGGATCGTGCCGCACGTGCTGGCGATGGCCGCAGCCGAGGAACGCCACCCAGTGGCCGGCGGCGTCGGTCGTGAAGCCCGTCATCGGGCGCTCCATGCGACGCGTCCCGCCCTAGTGTCCCGTTCCGGAACTTCGCCGCATAATTCTGCGGGTCTTTTCGAGCCTGCCCGCGTTGCTCCTCCTCCAAATATCCCCTCGATATTCCATCGTCGTCACGCCTCGGCAGGCTCGAAAATCCCTCGCAGCCTTATGCAGCGAAGTTCCGGAACGGGACACTAGTCAGTCGCCGAGCGCGGCCGACAAGCGCTCGTAGGCCGTGAGGAAGTCTTCTTTGAACTCCTGAACCACGGCGCGCACCGATTTGCTCTGGTTCATGAGACCCACGCCCTGCCCGACCCAATAGGTCGCGAGCTCCTTCGCGCCCGCATGGCCGCCTTCGGCGAGCTTGTCGACTTTCCGGAGCGCCGGCTCGCTCACGATCGACTGGAGCGGCATCGGGAGCGGCGTCGGCGCGTCGGGGCTCTCCCACGCGTCGGTCCACGGGGAGCGCAATTGCCGCGAGTGCTTGCCGGTGCGGGCGCGCGAGCGCACGGTGTCGCGCGAGCTCGCCTTCAGCATCTTCTCTTTCACGACGGGATTCGTCTCGGCCTCGTTGGTCGTGAGCCAGACCGATCCGGTCCACGCCCCGGCCGCACCCATCGCCATGCACGCCGCCATCTGCCGGCCGGTCACGATGCCGCCCGCGGCGAGGATGGGCACGTTCTTGTAGGGCTGGATCGCCTCCCAGACCTCGGGCACCAGTACGAGCGTCGAGACGTCGCCGCAGTGGCCGCCAGCCTCGCCGCCCGAAACGACCAGAATGTCGACGCCGGCCTCGACCTGGCGGATCGCGTGCTGCTTCGTGCCGACGAGCGCCGCGACCGGCACGCCGTGCTTCTTCCCGTACTCGAGCATGATCGGCGGCGGCACGCCGAGCGCGTTCGCGATCAGCTTGATCGGATGGGAGAACGCGACCTCCAGCGACTTCGCGGCGCCGGCTTCGAGCAGATTCGTCCCGAGGCTGGTGTTGCCGCGCCGCGTATCGTCCAGATCGTCGGAGGAGATGTCGTAGCGCGCCAGGATGCTCGCGGCGTACGCCTTGTGCTCCTCGGGTACGGCCGCGACCAGATCGGCCGTGGTGAGCGACTGGCCTTTGCCGATGACCTTGTTCGGCACGATGAGATCGACGCCGTACGGCTTGCCGTCGACGTGGTCGTCGATCCAGCGCAGCTCCTCTTCCAGCCGGTCGGGCGGCAGACTCACGGCGCCGAAGACGCCCATGCCGCCGGCGCGCGAGACCTCGGAGACGACGTCACGGCAATGGCTGAACGCCAAGAGCGGAAACTCGATGCCGAGCAGATCGCAGATCGGTGAGCGCATCCGGATGATCTGGCAGCTTCGCCGCTCCAATGCCACCCGCGAGCATCGACGCCGCCGTCGGCCGCGTCAGGCGTACTGTTCGAGCAGGTACGGGCGAATCGGGTTGTCGGTCGCGCCGATCTCGGCCGCCATGGCGCGCCGGTCGACGGGCACGCGGCGGAGCTGGACGCCGACCGTGCCGTCGGTCGCTTCGATCGTCGCGTACTCGGCGTGGCCGAGGAGGGTCGGCGCCTTCCCGGTCGGGTGCTCGCGGAACGGCAGACCGACGCTGCCGGGATTCACGATGAGGATGCCATGATGCTGGCGCGTCATCTGGAGGTGGGTGTGGCCGCCGGCCATGATCGTGCCGCGCCGGCCCTGCAACATCGCGTCGACCTCCTCGTCGGGCGTCGTCGCGAGCAGGTCTTCCATGTGCGAGCGCAGCGTCCCGTGGAAGAGCACGAGCGTCGATGTCTCGTCGAGCGGGATCTCGAGGTTCGCGCTGAAGGTGCGCATGAACGCGATCTCGTCGTCCGACAGGCGCGCCCGGCACCACTCGACGCTGTCCACGACCACGGGAACCTCGGTGTAGCTGCGGATCAGGTCGGGGTTCAGCATGAAGTCGTCGTGGTTTCCGAGGATGCGGCGGGTGGTGCGCTCGCGGAGCAACTGGATGACCTCGTTCGGCTTCGGACCGAGGGTCGCGACGTCGCCGAGGCAGATGACCTCGTCGCAGCCGATCCGGTCGATGTCCGCCAGGACGGCCCGGAGGGCGACCGCGTTGGCGTGGAGGTCGGAGATAAGCGCGATCCGCACGGTCTCAGGATGCCTCGGCGCCCGCTCGGGAATCCAGCAGGCGAAATCCTGGGTGTCATGGGGGTATGGACATGTCAACGAACACGTGGACTTCGCCGCCAACCCGCAGGCGACCGCGCACCCGCCCCAGCACCCGGCGACCGCCCTCTAACGGTGCGGCGCAGAACGGACGAATACGCGTTGAAGCCTCTGACGCGCCATGACATCCCGGATCGCCCGCCCATCCTCCCGACGAACCAGATCCCCGATGCTCCCAGTCCTGCTTCTCCTCCTCCTGTTCTGTCCGGTCCCCGCCGCCGCGGTCGTATTGCCGAGCGGGTTCCAGCAAACGACCGCGTTCTCGGGCCTCATCCAGCCGACCGCCGTGCAGTTCGCGAGCGACGGGCGGGTGTTCGTCGCCGAGAAGAGCGGCCTCATCAAGGTCTTCGACGACCTCGCCGACACGACGCCGACGACCTTCGCCGACCTCCGCACGAACACCCACAACTTCTGGGACCGCGGCCTCCTCGGGCTCGCCCTGCACCCGAGCTTTCCGGCGACGCCCTACG
>Ga0268299_1001842_pt1 | contig 31232 bp, 23 predicted proteins | sample NOBtaG_FD_193484 | JGI IMG/M metagenome (GOLD analysis project Ga0268299, IMG submission 193484) | Activated sludge microbial communities from bioreactor in Nijmegen, Gelderland, Netherland - NOB reactor | ecosystem: Engineered > Bioreactor > Aerobic > Activated sludge | place: Netherlands...
CTCGGCGACGACGCCTGAGGCAAACCGCGCCCTGCCCACTTTCCCTGAGTAATTGCGCAGCATGTAGATGCCTGCGTCCTTGAGACTGTCGCGCCAGCCGGCACCGGCAAAGGAGCGCATATTCTCAAGGAAAGAGGTGTTTTCATGCTCTTTTGCCTTGCCATTTTGCGCGGGATGGGCAGCTACCCAGGCACCGGAAAGAAGCACTTCTTCTGCGCGAACCAGCAATTGCTTGTGGTCCACTATCTCATGGATAAGCCCTTTCTTGAGCGCTTCACTGGCGCCGATGCTGGCACCACGAGTAGCGAATTCGACAGCGGCAACGGTGTCACCCATTACTTGCGGCAAAAGAACGCAGCCTCCAAAGCCAGGCAGGACGCCGAGTTTCACTTCAGGCAGTCCGATTTGGGTAATGGGGTCACTGGTGGCGATGCGATAGTCGCACCAGAGAGCCAGCTCCATGCCGCCGCCCTGGCAGGCTCCATGAATGGCTGCTACCGTGGGGATTTTGCTGCCTTTCATACCGAGGCGCCCCAGCACTTTCTTGCCGTATTCGGCAGCGGCGAAGGCGTCGGCAATCGACATTTCCTGCACCGTGTCGATTTCCTGTATATCGGCGCCGGCAATGAAATTACCGGGTTTGCCGGAGCGGATGATCAGCCCGGCGCCGGCGTCCTGCTCGTCAGTGCAGAGGCTGTCGATCTGGTCGATGCGGCGATCAATCTCCTGCAAAACCGCCTTCTTGAGGAGGTTTACTTTGCCGGGGACATCGATGGTCAGCATGAACACGCCGCTGGCAAGCAGCTCGAGTGCCGTGAAGGTGAATTCACCGGCCGACTGATTCAATTCTGCATTCAACTCTTGTGTCGTTTTCATAACGTTTCCTACTTGGTCGTGTGTTGAGGTTTGCTTGATGGCAATGTTTGATCTGCTCAAGCGGACACGTAGCGTTTGACCAGCGCAGCCCCGCCTATTCCGCCGCCCACGCACAGAGTGCATACTGCCGTTTCGATGGAAGAATCGACTTGCATTTCGTAAGCGGCCGCTGCCAGAATGCGAGCACCGGACATGCCCAGGGGGTGGCTGAGCGAAATGCCGCCGCCGTTGTGATTGACCTTCTCATAAGGGATACCAAGACGTTTCAAGCAGGCCACGGCCTGCGCTGCGAAGGCTTCGTTGAGTTCGAAATAGTCGATGTCGTCGACGGTCAATCCGTGTTTGGCGAGCAGTCCGTTAACGGCATTCACCGGCCCCAGTCCCATGGAGCGAGCGTGGCGCCCGCTGAAGTGGAAGTCGACGATTTCGGCAAGCGGCGTCAAACCCAGGCGCTGAGCCATGCTCTCCGAGCAAAGCACCAGAGCCGAAGCGCCGTCGCCCATGCCGCTGGCATTACCGGCGGTGACTACGCCTGTTCCGGCTTGATCTTTGAGACCGGACAGAGACTTCATGTCCGTTACGCGTGGATGCTCATCTTCACTGACCAAGCCGACCCCGGGAATGACCATCGGATCGATTTCCATAGCCAGGCGGGCGCGTTGGCTGAGGGCACGGTTCTGTGAAAGAAGCGCAAATTCGTCGGCATCCTGGCGCGTGACATTCATCAAATCTGCCACTATCTGAGCGGTTTTTATCATGTTCAATGCCTCCGGATCTTTTGCCAGAGACAAAGGGCCCAGACCGCTTTCGGCCAGTCCAACAAAGGGCAGTGGGCCGAACAGTTTCAACTTCTTGAAGCGTTTGAGTGCCTGCTTGCTCATTTCACTGTAGCGATGCTGGCCGGGAATAATGAGCGGTGCCAGAGACATGGATTCTACTCCGACGGCGATGCCCAGATGCGCTTCACCAGAGGCGATGCGCTCGTAGACCGACTGCGCCGCCTTCATTCCCGAAGCGCATTGTTCCTGCAATGTATATGCTTCGATGGAGGCGGGCAAACGCGCTTCGTTGTAGGCAGAGAAACGAGCAGTGTTGGGCTCGAAAAAACTCTGCAGTGTGTGGCCAAAAGCAATCACGTCAATCCAGCTCAAGTGCTTGATCCCGGCTCGGCGAATTGCATTGCAGAGCGCGTGCGCGCCCAGTTTGGAGGGCGGCACCCGGCTGAGTTTTCCGCCCAGTTTACCAATCGGTGTGCGGCTGGCTGCCGCCAACAGTACCTTTTGCTTGTTCATAACTTTCTTTCCGGTTGTTGGTTGATCGAAACCGGCACAGAATACATACGATTTTGTGCCGGTCGATTGAGGAATGCCGCGGCATTCCTATTTGGTTGCTAATTGAAGAAGCGCTTGAGAGTATCGGCAACTTCCTCGTCGTAAGCTTTCTTCCTTTGCTCGATGAGCCGGCGTTCGTGCGCAGCTACGCTGCCGGAATCGGCCGGAGTGTATGATTCACCGCGGGCGATCCTGAGTGCCGTCTCCAGTTGGAGGTCTTGACCGGCGCCTTTCGGCTCGTCGAAGACCACGTCCGGCGTGACGCCTACCCAGTCGACGGCTTTGCCGCCGGCCAAATATTCCATGCAGATGAAGTTGGCGGCGTAGCCGAAGGGCAGGTCAATCGAGCACTGCCCGACGCCTTTGCCTCTGGTTTGCGCGCCGACTACAATGGCATTTCTTTGCTGCTGCAAAATGGCGGCCATCGCCTCTGCGCCTGAGGCGCTGTACTCGTCGACCAGAACCACCAGCTTGCGGTCCACAGGAAAATGCAGATCGAATTGCCGCTTGTAGTTCTTGGACTTTCCGTCTTCTTTGACGACCAGATAGTCTTTTCCCAGAATAAAGTCGGAGCGAACTGTTTTGTCTTTGTCGCGCATCATCACGCTGGACAAATCGCCCTTGTCGAGGAAAAGCTCGCTGACCAGGACAACCGCGTCAAAGCGGCCGCCCGGGTTGCTGCGCAAGTCGACAATCAAGGCTTTTGCGGCGCAGTCGGCTGCGCTTTCGGTCCCTATCGCGGATTCGGTGCCGCACACGGCATCGATCGATTTGTGCAAGTCGTTCACTACCCGCATGGATTCGAAATGAGAGATGCGCACGTAGCCTACATCGTCCATCTTCTTTTCTGCGGTGGTTTTCAAATCGACAATCGCCCGCGTCATATCAAGGTCGATCTTTTCTGCCTGGCGCTGCACGGTCACTTGCACAGCCGTTTCCGGCTCGCCGCGAATGAGAGAGAGCACTTCGCCCAGAGTCTTGCCGGCGACCTGGTTGCCGTCGACCGCGATGATCACGTCGCCTTTCTTCATGCCGCCTCTATATGCGGGCGTGCCTTCTTCCGGATTGGTCAGGACAACCAGAGGGTTGTTGCCGGCTATCACCTCCTGTGGTGCCTGTTCCATTTTCAACATTGCAATTAGCTGAGGCGTGGCATGTTCAGGCAGCCGAATCTGCTGCCTGCCTCGTCCTTGTGCCGACAGGGGCATGGCTATGCTGGCTCCGATGCCGGCGAGCTGCCCTTTTTCGATAATCTCGTTTTGCGCTACCGCCGACGGAATAAAGACGAAATCGAAGCGCCCTTTTACCGAGAGCACCATTTCGCTTATCGCTCTAAGCGTCCCTTCCTCCGTTTTCAAAAGATCGGATTGGTCGTATTTGTGCAGCCATTGTTCGAGGAATGCATTCTGCGCTTCTTGCGAAAGGAGATTGCGGTGGCGCTCAGCAATCGCCATGGTTGCGCATGTATAAAGAACCCTGCCGTCGAACGGTCCTTTGTTCGAAGATTGGCATTGAGCCGGGTCATACTTGAAGGCGTCCGTTCTTGAATTGTCGTGAAAGAGAAAGGCGCCAAAGGCGAGAACAGCGATTGTTGCGATAATCGCCGGGGCGGATTTTTGAATGCGATTTTTGTCAATCATTTGTTTTCTCCTGATTGCAAACCCCAGGTCTCGAAGTCGTCATTTGTATACGGCATCAAGATGGGCGGGGCGGGAACATCCTCGAGCTGTTTGAACTCGCCTTTTTCAAGGCGTGCAAAAAGGCTCGAGACCAGCTTCTTGTAGCCACCCGTGTGGGGGCTTTGCCGGCTGAGATCGGCTTTTAAAATCAGGCACAGCAATAAGAGCGCCTCGAAAGTGGCCATGTCGCCGCTTTGCCGGGCTTTCTGAGCGGCTGAAATTGAGACTAACATCGTGGTAATGCTCTCGAGCGGTTTGTACAAACCATCCAGCATGAGCAAGTCTTCGTCGGCCAGCTTTTCTTGATAAATGACTACCGCCCGGTAAAATTTCTTTCTCCAGGCAATGAAAGCTCTTCTTGCGAAATTGAGCATATCCTGCAAATGCGGCTCCAAATCCGGGTCTGCTTTCCTGAAGGCAAAGCTCAATTCAGTCTTCAGCATCCATTTGACGAAAGGAGCGGCAGTAGTCCATATGCGGCGTCCGGAGAGTTCTCTTCTGTGCTTCCAGGCATATTTCAAAGCCGGGAAAAACCCGCTTGCAGAAAGCGCGCCGTCGGTGAGGATGCGGGCGTGCTCTGCGATCAAATAGCGCAGGCTGGCATAAGATTGCTTACAGTTGCCGAATTTTAGACGCCCCGGATCGAGACCGATTCTCAGCATGTGCATCATTAACGGCTTGATGTACACTTCAGAGATGGGCTTGGCCAGCGACTTTATCGTCGCTTTGCCCAGCATTGGATTGGGGCCCTCGTAAACGCTCGACACCAGGTCGTCGGCCAGATTATCGCCCAAGGGGTGTCCGCCCAGGACGAAACGCCCGCCATGAGTGAACATGGACTGATTTGTGACCACCTCGCGCAAACGATCTGTGGCCCATGTTTTGGCGATCATCGAAGAGACGTCGCCCTGATATCCGCTGTCCATCAGTGATGTAGCCCAGTCGACCAGGGCGTCGGCGCCAGCTATATAGGCCGCCTGCACAGCCATATTGTTCATGATGTACTGGCGGGTCTTGAGTTTTTCGCCGAAAGTGACACGTTGGTTCACCCAGGGCATCTCGCTCTTGAGCAGGCGTTGCATGCGTGCGCTGGCGCCTGCTGCCACTGCCGGTCTGCCGCGATCGAGGTCGTGGAAGATGATGGAAAGTCCGTTGCCCGGCAAAAGATATTTCTTGGGCACGCGGAAATTCTTGAACCAGAGCCCTTTGTTGTGGATGCGGCGCAGCGCGTGAATCGGGTAATTGACGATGCGGAAATTCTCGCTGTCACTGGCGGGCAGTTTGACCAGAAGCACCTTGGTCTGACCGGCAATCTTGAGAAAGAGCGCCACAATGTGTCCGTACCAGGCATTGCTGATGAAAAGCTTGTCGCCGGTGACAAGTATGTCGTCGCCGTCCTCGACGCCATAAGTGCGCACGTCGGTAATCCAGCAGCCGACATAGCGCTCCGTGCCGGCAAATCCGGAGCGCAAGCGCCCTGAGGCCAGCAGTGGCAGTAATTCGGCATTCTGCTCGTCCGTGCCTTTCCAGAGCAGGGGACCGGCAGCTCCAATCAGCTCTTCGATGGAGAGCAGCCCGCCCACGATTTCCGAGGCCGCTGCCGCCATTCTGGTGATCGCCCGCATGGAGAAAAACATGCTGGCGCCGGAGCCTCCGTATTGCACGGGAATAGGCAGCCCCCAGAATCCGCTCTCACCGAGCGCGTCATGAACGGCGTCGCTGAGCTTTTGATCGGGTCCGTAAAGGGTGCCGGCTTGCTCGTGGGCAAGCACTGCCGAGATGCTCTTCTCGAGCACTGCGCGAGCTGGACTGTCTTGCCATTCGGACTCGCCGGCAAGGCAGGTGAAAAGCTCGGGCTCAATGGCGCCTTCCAGCACGAAACGGTGCAGCGGGCCGATTTTGTCTTGCGCTTTGTCCGCTTCATCTTGAGCGCGATCCACAATGACCACGCTTTCCACTTCAGTTTTATTTTTTCCGCCTCTGGTCAAGATCTCTTCCAGCACATTGAGGTCTTCGCCGGCGGCGGGAGCGATGTTCAATCCATCCGGCTTTGAGCCGGTGTTTTTTTCGATTTCAGCGTTCATACAGTGAACTCCGGAAAATTAAGAAAATGGCTGGCTGACTTAACAACCAGCCGCCTTGGAGGCAAGCGCTCAAACTTGATTGTTGCTTGCCGATTGAGTGACAAGCTCTATTGCCTGGCAGCGCTTCCAGATGTGCCAGTAGCTGAGCCAGAAAGCGCCGTACACAAGAGTGAGCATGATCCCTGCTGCTGTGCCTTGTGACTGCGCCAGGGTGTCCCACAGGCCGTGCAAAAAGGCAGCCGGGATAAAACCGAGGGTTAGCACGAAAAAGCGTGCTGAGGAGCCCATAAAACGTGATACCCCCAGAGGCGCTCCCCAGATACTGGCATAGAGTGCATGCAGAGGCACGCGCACCAGAGCGCCCAGCAAAAAAGCCTGTGTGGCGCCGCTTTCCATCTGGACCAGATAGAGGTTGTGGTAGAGATTCTCATAAGCTGAAAATCCGAGAGCGGCAGCACAAGCCAGCACTACGCCATCCTTAGGGTGTTTAACGGAGCCGGCTGTCAGATACTTGAGCACGATGAGAACGGCTGCAATTTTCAGCAACTCCTCCACCATCCCTGCTCTGAAGACGAAATACAGTAGTTGACTGCCTGCGGCTGCTGCCGCAAAGCCGTTGTTCAGCAATTCGGCCGTGAAGACGAACGCGGGAGCTATCGCTATCGACGTAGCAAAGCAGAGTGCCACCGGCCAGTATCGTGCGGAAATGGGCTCAGCCGTGCCGTCTTTTTCACCGGGGGATGCTGAAAAGCGAAGGCAGAAAAACCATAGCCAGGCACAAGGAACGGCAATGGAAAGAAAGCCCAGTCCCCAGCCCAGTTGGCTGCTGCCGAAGAACATTATGGACAGCGCGGCCGCTAGTGTTGCGTAGCGCAAATTAGTAATGCTCATAAAAGACTCCTCTTGCCGGAGCAAGATCGAATGTGGAAAGGCAACGACCGGCGCGTCCCAGATGCGTACTCTCTTTTGTGCCGGCTCGGGCACGTGGATTGTTCGCATAATTGCGCGCAGGAAGTTGAGAAGGGTTTTTGCGGTTTGAACTAAATCAAGAAAGGAAGAAGGATGGCCAAGACCCTAGCAATCAGCCACAGAGATTTACAACCAAATATTCATGAACGGTGCTAGCGCCGAGCGCGGGCGGCGCGTCATCCAAAACTGGCAGCCGGTGCGGGCTTTCGGGCACTGAGAAAATGAAACCTGATGCATTCAGGCCGGTTGTTCGCAGTTTCTTGCGTACAGTTATGACTGATATCAGCTTCAGGACATTTGTCGTAGAACCTTCAAATAGCGAAGTTTCACAATTTAGACCAGTTTGATGGCGTAACAGCGAGACGCTACAAAAGACGCCAGATGTCAACAAGTCTGTAACCAGCTAATTGATTGTGTTTCCGTTGTTTGTCCTGGTAGTTATTAAGTCTCAATCGTTTTCATCTTGAACCGTGGTGACAATAAACAAACAAAGCAGGACTGCTAAATACAGCTCGTTTCCCGGCAATTTCTCTTTGCTATGTTGTCTCTCACCGTTCAATTCTCTGCCGACACAGGGTGCAACTCGGCTTATTTAAAATCTGGTTGTGGGCCGGACGGAGTTCTCATTAGTTTGATTTTCAAAACGGAAAAAGTTGATTGTGGATTTATCCTTCCGCCAAAAACCAGTATTGCCTTGATAGGGATTGTTTGGGCAATGATGGCTATTCCATTGCTTGTTTGCCATTTGGTTTACACACTGCTTTAAGTCTCGTTCGAGAAAGATCTTCTCGGCTTGTTTCGAACCTGCTCAGTGGGCTAGACGGAGTCTCGCCCCTGAGCCACTATATATGGTGGCTTAATAACTATATGCAATAGTGCAAAAACTCATCAAAATCCAAAAAATTAAGCTGGGGAAAACGTTTACCAGAGCGGATCTGTCATAGAGAAACTCGGTCCGTTCGCAATGAAGAGGGCAGAAAGATCAAAATCTACCGGCTTCTCGTCTCCTGATTTAAGCTTGGCCATTGCGATTGCTTCACCATAAGCGGCGTCGCCTGGCTTGTAATGATAGAAAACGGCGTTTGTTTTGAGTGAGTCTGGTTTCCAGATAGTGATCATGGCAAACTCGTCCATTCTCACCATCCAGTCTTTTTGATACATTGTTCTGGTTTCGTTTTCCTTCTCTTTGATTTTCGTTGTTATCTCTGCTGTCTGAGCAGTTGCGTACCAATCTGCCAGAGCCACTGAATTTAACCTTTGATACTGCCCGACAAACTCTCTTCGTATTTTGTCAAATTGTTCTTTCTCTGCTCCTTCGCTTTGAGCTGCGAGCCACGCTTTGCGTAATGCTATTAAAACCAAAATACTTTTTGGGGATTTCCTCGTTTCCGCTTTTTTGAGTGATATGGCCGAGTCCAAATACGCAGACGATTCACTTTGGTTCGCTGTTGCGCCAGCGGAAGCAACGATTGCAATAATCAAAATTACTGGTAATAGATTCATGGAAAAAACCTCCGGTCAATTATGGAAAACTGGCTTGAGGGCTAAGTCAATGGTGGAACTACGCTTCTTTAAGGCCCTAATTCCGTTAATGGCAGGCGCGAGCTGAAGTGAGATCTCACTTTAGCTTCTGACTCTATGGTTTGCTTTTGCCTGACGGCATGCGATATCCAATGCGCGGGATGTTTTCGATAATTGTGCACTGGCTGTCGTGGAGTTTATAGCGAAGACGCTTTATGGATGAGCGCAGCGCCTCACCAGTGGCATCACTTTCCGAATGCCAGACTCGCTCCAAAAGTGCATTGTTGCTGAAGATTTGATCCGGATGGCGCATGAAAAATTCAAGCAGGGCGAAATCTCTTGGAAGAAGATGAATCTCCACTCCTTTTTTAGAAACTTTCCTCCTCGCCGGCTCCAGAATCAGGTCCTTGATTTGCAAGGTGTTTGCCGTCACAGTCTGCGGCCGACGCAAGAGTGCCCGCAGGCGAGCGGACAACTCGCGCAACTCGAAAGGTTTGGTCAGGTAGTCGTCTGCTCCTGCATCCAATCCTGATTCCTTGTCGGCGATTGAGCTCTTGCCGGTAAGAAAGAGAATCGGCGTTTTGCCACCACGGGAGCGAAACTCTTGCAGAAGATTCATGCCGGATAATCCTGGCAGTGACCAGTCCAGGATTATCAAGTCGTATTGGCAGCAAATCAGTCTATCCAGGCCTTCGCGACCGTCACTGAAGTGTTCCACTTGATGTTGTTCGGACTTGAGAAACTCCGATACGGTAAACACCAGGTCGGCATCGTCCTCAACAAATAGAATCTTGGCCATTTTTCTTGCGGCGGCATTCCCACGACGGATGAAAGGCAATCATAAACCATCTACCTTATCAATTCGGCCGTCCAGCTTTTTGTAGATCGAACATGGCACAAACAGCTTCCTTTTGGGGGAAGCTGTTTGTGGGCTCTGGTTGCTAGGCGGAAAGAAAAACTGCTTTTGGCGATTGCGAGAAGCGGACGCATGTTTCGATGCTGAGGAGACAGCCATACGCCGCGCTCTCGTCTTCTCCGTAAACTTATGGATCGAGATCCAGATCGCGATTTCCGGTTGGATAAAAAGCTGCAGCTTCGCTGCTACCGGGACGCAAATTCAGGTTTGGTCGTATGGTGCTGTTGCCGTAAGTGTCTATGCTGGGACCGAAGTCAAGCGTTTTGTCGCCAAATTGCAGCCCCACGCCTGCTGCTGCCGAAGAATTTTCGTCCAGGTCGAAACCGGCTCCCGCCCTTGCACCAAAGGCGTCGGCAATGTCGGTATTGGCACCGGTGTAGGCGTTCAATCCTTGTGGACCGATCTCTGCCCCGGCGTCAGCTTGCACGTCTACAGGCCAGACTCGACCTCGCACATCACCACTGACGCTGGTGTTGCTTCCGGCGTTTACTGCGAAATCTGCGTCTCCGTTGACGAGATTGAAGAAATTGGCTCCAGCTCCAACTTCGCCGTGCATGCCACTTTCGGCAAAGCCGATATTGGCATTGGCTCGGGCATGCATGGGACCGCCGTAGGGCATGAATTCCGCGCCGACGCCCGTGTTCTTGCCCAAAGTCACTTCCGTTTTGGCGATGCCGATATTGACTCCCGTCTCCAGTGAACCGTCTCTGACGCCCAGTTTGACGATACCCAGATCCAGTCCATGGAATTCGCCTTGTGGTCTGTTGTATGCAGCTTCGAAGGCTGGCGAGTTGGGCGCATTGGGAGCAAAGTTACTCTGAGGGGCATAACCCGGATGCGTCTTTTCTGCAGCATAGTGCTCATAGCGCAGAACGTTATTGCCTGGCGCTCTTTCGAGCAGATACTCGTCTCTCAGTTTGTCTGCTGCAATCTGCTGGCGCATTTCTGCATCCATTTCGGCGCTGAGTTCCGCTTCTCTTTGCTGTTTTGCTACTCTTTGCTGTTCCATTGCCCTTTGTTCCTGGGCTTTCTGATGGGCAGCGTCCTCTGCGTCCACCTCTTTCATGGCTTTTGTCCAGGCTTTTGGATCTTTTTTCAAGATTCTTTCTCTTTGATCCAGTGCCCAGTCCCAGGCGGCCGGGTCGTCACTTTTCCAGGCATCCCAGGCGGCATGAGCTGCCTGCCGGTCCTGTTCCATTTGATGACCCTTGGTATGGTGTGCTTGCTTTGTGCTTTCACTTCTTGTGTGTCCATCCATAGAACATGATTCCTTGCTTTGTGCTCAGGGGAAGATCGTTGCTGGAGCCTGTCGAGGCTTTAGGCCGCGTCTACGGCGCCTCGCCTACATACATTTTTCGAGTCAGTTATGGCGGATTTGTGGCGGCAGAAAGCGTCTGGAATTAAGGGTTTTCGAGATTTGATGATAAAATTCGGCTGTTCAGGATGGATCGCTTGCGGACATCTTCAATTGCGACATGTCGTTAAGAGTCCCGGACTCGAGCGGTACGGTGAAAACGAAGGTGCTGCCCGGTTCATTTTCCCGGCACTCAACTTTGATACTGCCGCCGTGCAATTCGACGATCGCCTTGCAGATAGCCAATCCCAGCCCGGTGCCGCCAATGATTGTGGCGTCCGAATGCTGAACTTGCTGGAAACGATTGAAAATTGCTTCTTGCATATTTTCAGGTATTCCGCGCCCTTGATCGCGAACGCGCACCACCACCGCGTTATCTTCTATGACAGCGGACATGGTCACCGTGCCACCTTTGGGAGAGTACTTGACGGCATTGGTGCCAAGATTCACCAGCACCTGGACAAGCCGATCCGGGTCGGCGAAAATATCGATGTCGGTGTCCACAATTTCCAGCTTTATCGATTTTTCTTCACTCAAAGGCGTGATTATGTGAAGGCAGGAGTCGAATAGATTTGCCGCAGGGATCTCGACTTTCTTGAGCTGCATTTTTCCAGCTTTGATTTTTTCTATTTCCAATAGATCGTTTATCAGCGTGAGCATTTGCTGGCTGGCGGCATCGGCTCTGAGCACGAGCCGTCGCGCCGATTCCGGTATGTCTCCTGCCTTGCCGAGAACCAGCATCTCATGCAAGTGACGAACTGCCGTCAGCGGAGTGCGCAGGTCATGACTGACCATGTTCATGACCTCTTGTTTTACTCTTTCCGCGTCTTTTCTCTCTGTTATGTCATGCAGAACGCAGAAATAGGTCTTCTCTTCACCCGACCAATAAGCAGAAAACAAGATATCTATTATTGCTCCGTCTTTGCGTATCAGCCTTGTTTCGAACGGCTCCTGCCGATCGCTGTTCAAGAGACTTTCCATGCATGATTTGACATGGTCGCGATCCTGGTGCGCAACCAAGTCAATATAATGCTTGCCGAGCAACTCGTCTTGCGTGTAGGCGAGCACCTTAACGGCTGCCGGATTGATGGCTTGGAATTTGCCGCTTTTGTCAATCGAGCAAATCACGTCGCTGGCATTTTCTATTAGAGCGCGCTCGATGCGGGAGGCTTGCGCCAGAGCCTCGGCCATCGAGTGAAAAACTTGATCGACGCGGGCGATCTCGTCGTGCCCGGAAAGCGCCGGAAGCAGGCGGTCGTTGCGCGCCAACCGCAAACTGTTCTCAGAGAGAACCGCCAGCCTGCGAGTTATGCCTTTGCTGACTATAACTGCTAAAACCACAGTCAAGATGACGCCTAATGCGATGCCGAAAGAAAGCTGCTGGCTGATAAGCTCTCTGAAATATGCCTGTCTTTCCGGACTTCGGTCACCTATCTCGTGGTGGCGCCGGGCCAGCGAGAGGAGTTCCGGAGAAACAATTTGCTTGATCTTCACATTGAGCGACTTTTGCAGGAGCGCACACTGTTCGAGATCCCCGTTATCGAATGCTGACTTTATCGAATCGAGAGTCTGGTTCGCTTCTTTCGCCCGTGCCTGCACTTCATCCATTAATGCTGCGGCAACCGGATCGTCATTGACCAGAACTCTTACTCTGCGCATTTCCGCAAACGTCTTTTCTACCATCTCTTCCTTGCGCGCCTGCAGGTGCGGGTCACGCACAAGGGCCGCAGCTTTCATGGTGGTGAGCATGTCGTAGAAATTGCGCACGATCTGATTGATCCTGTCGCTAATCTCTCTTGCTTTGTCTGCTTGCCGGGCTTCTTCTTGCGCCCGGTGGAACAAATCGGCCAGCACGCCGTACGAAATCAGTTCGAAAAGAAGAGGAACGGCAACCAGAATCAAGCCTTTATGAAACAGGGAAATTCGCAGTTGCATTTTCAGGGGGAGATTCTTCCGCACAGGATGTACGTATTGTAGCCCTCACTCTTAGATTTGTCGGAGGTGCTTCGCCACAAATCCGCCATAAACCCGCTCGAAAATCCAGGCAGAAACACTTTGCATGTTTTTTCGGTGCCGCCATGAATGTATTCGACAATTTCCACACAGGATTGGCAAACCCCCCTGTCTCAGAGCAAAGCAATGCCCTGTCAGATGCTGCCGGAGGCCTTTCCCGGCAGGCGAAACTCCTTGCCCTGGGAAGTTGGCAGGCGATTGCCGATACTGCCCGGCACCCGCTCGACAGACTGCCCGAACTGAGTTTGTCCGCCGCCACCGGTACGGCATTGGGTGCCGTCAGCCGCCTGGGAGCTTCCGGTCGTTTTGTTTCGGCTGCAATTGGCACGGCCATGTTTGCCAAATGCGCATACGACGAATGGCGAGACGCGCGCTGGAGTCAGCTCGGCGCAGCGCTCAAGGACGCCTGGCGGTCGGACGAAAATATGGATAAGAATATCGTCATTGCAAAAAACAGCCTGGGGTCTTTTCTTGTTGACTCTGCAATTGGCTATGCGGGCATGAGAGCCGGCTCTTTTGCCGCGGCGCGAGTGGCGCCCCCAGCCAAGCTGGTGCCGCACGCATTGCGCCTGGCCGATAAGGACGCCGGGGCCGCGTTGCTTTCTGTGCAAAACCGCTTCGAGAATGCCAATTCATTCCAGCGGCAAGTGAAAGGCAAGCTCAATCTCATTACCCATTCTCAGCCTGCTGAGCCGGGAGCACCCCGCGGTGACCTGATTCGTATTGCCACCACCCCTGATGGCAAGATTCTATTGACGGGCATGGACGTGGAGGGGCATGGCGTCAAAGCTGCCAAAAAAGCGCTTTTGGCGCACAAAGCAATCGCAGAGGTTTTGCCCGATACGAAAAACAAGACTGCCAGCGATATTTTGGCAATGATCGACGGCAAACTTTCCAGCAAAGATGAGCTGGCCGTTACTGCAGGAATGATGAAATTCGACCCCTTGACGCGAAATCTGGAGACTGCCACTGCAAGTTCGCAATTTGCCTATGTTGTCAGAGCAAACGGACAGGTTCGCCAGCTCGATAGAGAAGTAGGCGGGCTGGGGCTGGGCACCGATATGTATGCAAGCTTTCCGCGCGGCAATGAAGTCATACGCTTGAGCAAAGGCGATACGGCCGTGATTGCCAGCGATGGGGTCTTCGATCGATTTGGGTACGGGGACAGAAAAGGTTTTGAGACTTTCCTCGCCAAAACAGGCGCTCATCCCGAGAAAATCCGTGCGGGAATTCTTCGCGCAGAGCCCCCGCCCACCGGCGCCGACGATGCCAGTTTTATAATTTTTAGCCCGTTAGAGCTTCCCGGAACTTGATCTCGAGAATGCCGCTGCCTGCGAGGCTAAATATGGTGCCCGTTGATGCGCAAGCGGCTGACGCCGCCATTGTTGATGTTTAAACGGACGTGGGTGATCGGTCCTTTGAAAAGAATTTTGTCCTTGGGAAAGAAGTGCTGATTATGCGGCTGAATGTCCGATTTCGGCAGCAGTGGTTTCCATTCATAATCCGGCCAGGTGAGATAATCCACTCGGCTGGCAGGTGCATGAACACAGTCCATCCATGCCTCTTTCGGTGAGTTGCCTTTGAAGTGATTGGTATCGATTTCGATGTTGTCGACTGTTCCGGCGATGCCGAGTTTTACAATCACCCAATCGTTGCCTTCTTCGCGGCGGCGTTTTGTTTCCCAACCGTCGCCCATATTGACGCCGCGGCCCGGGTAGATAATGTTGTCTTTGTTGCCGAAGAACATATCGTTGCAGGCGACGACGGTACCGCCATTGGTGATAAGCGCCAGGTCGGAAATTTTCTTCTGCGAAATCGAACCCCAGTCGTGGCGCGGTTCTCCGAAGACTCGCAATCTGGCGACGCCGCCGTCCGGATAGATGCGCAAGCGCACGGCTTGCCAGATTTCCGGGCTGAAAACGGAAAAGATGTTCTGGCAGCCCTGTTTGAGGGGAACACGGGGAAGAATCTCCTGCCATGGCGCATCTTCTTTTGATAGTTTTGCTACGTCGCGAGTAGTGGGGTCATAGCGCATTGCATCGATGGCGGCATAGGGCGGGTGGTTGCCGAGAAAGTGATTGGTGTCGATGTCGACGCCGCGGATAATGCACTGGACGCCCAGTTCGACGATGGCGAAATCCATGCCGGTGCGGCCGCCTTTTCGTCTCGTCTCCCAGCCGTCGTAGACCTGTCCTGTTTCATTGAAAGTGGCCGGCGTGAAGTCGCTGCGGCCCGGCTTTATAAGCGACTCTTTCGGTGCGAAGAACTCATCAGTTGCAAAGAGGACCTTCCCTCCTAACCGTTCTTGTGCAAAATCGGTCAGATTTGCAAAGACGGCTGGTTCCAGGGTGAAATTGCGCTCCATTGTGCCCTCCGCGGCGTTTTCCTGCTTAACAATAGCCTGTTACATTCTCAATAATTGGAAAGTGTTGGCCGAGCTGTTTCATCTTGGCTTCTTGCTGAAGCCCATCTTTTCGTTAGCTGCATGCTCGCCAATGATAAACCGTGCAAAGTTTAAGATTCAAAGCATCTAGCTAAGGCCCTAAAGCCTTTATTTTGCCCTTCTAACTTCAATAAGGTCCAGTGTTACTTTCTCAGCATTTTCAAGAAAACAGGCCACTTTTTCACGTCCCTCCCTCCAATTGTTTCTTAACTCATGCGCTCTTTTGCTTCGTCTTTTGACGAAGTGATTCGGCGCGCGATGTTTCGAGATTGAGGATAAACGCCCTTCAAGCGGCGATGGAAGGCTGGAGAAGTCGTCTGGGTTTCGTGCCGAGAAAAACATTCATCCTGCATTCAACTCGTCCGAAAGGAGGTTTTCACCGTCCGATGCTGCAAAGCGTATCGGCTGCATGGCCTGACGGTGAGCCAAACAAAAACGGACCCCACCGCAACTGGGAGACTTTCTAATGCCCAACCCACAAACCCCCGGGGAGGACAACAGGCAGCCAACTCCTCCCGGAAATAACCGAAATAGAACCGCCGACGGCGGTCGTGATGACACCTATTTCGAGAAGCTGCTGAAATACGTGCCCGGTGACATCGTCGCTGCATTCGTCGCTATCGACGGTCTGCTGCGCGATCAGGCACTCGCGAATCCGATCTGGCTCGACTGGACTGTGTTCGGAGTGCTGCTCATTCTGGCTCCGCTCTACGCTGTATATCGCCCGTCTTCACCGCCCCCGCCCAGCCTTCAGGCTAAGCGGACGTTTCATGCGGTGGCGGCGATGGTGGCGTTTACAGTCTGGGTCTTTGCACTGGGTGGTCCTTTCGCGACCACTTTTCCGGAATTCTACCGGCCCGTGTACGGAACCATCCTGCTGATCTTCACCACGCTCATCATCCCTCTTTTCGAGAAGATGATTCTCAAAGAGTGATGTCGCGATAGTTTCAACTAGGAACAGCACCATGACTGACACCAACAAAGCCGCTGCTGAGCGCCTGTTCGGCATCGACGTTTCGCGCTATCAGGGCACGGTTGACTGGACAAAGGTGAAGGCAGCCGGCGTCAAGTACGTGTTCATCAAGGCGACCGAGGGACGCACCTGGGTCGACCCGATGTTCGCACGCAACTGGCGCGAGCTGAAGGAGAAGGGCATCCCGCGCGGAGCCTACCACTTCTACCGCACCGATGTCCCGCTGCAAGCCCAGATCGACAACTTCTGCAACACCGTCGGCAGCCTGGAAGCAGGCGATCTGCCGCCCGTGCTCGACGTGGAAGTGCCCTCGGTCTGGAATCACCTTTCCGTCAAGCAGAGGGTCGATCTCTGCAACGGCTGGATGCGAGGCGTAGAGGCTAAACTCGGCGTGAAGCCGATCATTTACCTCAGCACCTCGTTCGCCAACGATGTGCTCAAAAACGACCCCACTCTGGCGCACTACGTTCTCTGGCTGGCGCACTACACGGCCGCCGCCAATCCGCGTGTTCCGCGTCCGTGGACCACATGGAATTTCTGGCAGTGGAGCGAGACTGGTACCGTCGACGGTATCAGCGACACGAAGGTCGACATGAACTGGTTCAACGGTTCTGCCGCCGACCTCGACAAGCTCAAGGTGACTGCGCGTCAACTGAACGGTGTGCCTCGGCGCAAGCCTGGCGGCACCGGCATGCGTCGCATCGCCAGCCTGATCTACTTCACCGTTTCCGACCTCGTCAACGGACGGCGCCAGCGCGGTTAACCCGTCAAGGGCGCCGAAAGCGCGGTTAGCTCCGTCAAGGGCGCCGAAAGCGCGACGCAAAGCGTTCGTCTTTAGGTCTAAACGGTCAATTTCGCGACGGCGAACACTGGTTCGACCGTCATTCGTCACTTGAACATAGCGCGCGGTGCCGCTTCTCGCTTCGGTTTGTCGCCGATGTCGAGGAGCGGTGCTGCCGCTTTCCCACAGGGGAAACAAATGAACCTGATGATCACAATTGGTCTTCTGCTCGTGGCCGCCGGCTTCATCGCGTACCGCGTCAACTTCTGGATGAAAGAAGGCAAGAAGCTGGCGAAGGGTGGTTATCTCCCCCCGCCTCCGACTTTCTTCGGCAAGCTGGCTTACCGGCTCGCCACCAAGCTCGGGTGTTTTCTCGTCGTCGGTCCCGTCAAGGTGATCGGACGTGAGAACGCTCGCTACAACGGGCGACTGATCGTCGTTCCCAACCACCAGTTCGAGTTCGATTTCGCGGTCACCACGCAGGCTCTGCCGTATCATTACCGGCAGCTTGCGGTTGCCAGCGAAGTCTCCGGCATCCGCTCGGCAATTGCTGCCTGGGTCGGATTCTGCGCCGTCGACGGTGAACGCGGCAAGGCAAAGGGTAAAGCCGGTGCCGAAGCCGTTATCGACGCTGGTGCGAAAATCCTTACGCACGACAAGGCTTTCCTCATGTTCCCGCAGGGCGTTCTTGCCCGCGACAACGTGCTGAGGAAAGAGGAATTTCGTACCGGCTGGATTCGCATCCTCAATCGGGCTGCCGAATCCGTTGACCCAGGCGAACTCGCGGCGCTGCCCATCGGCATCATCTACAAGACCGATGCGAAGGACGCGACGTGGGGACACCGCCTCGCGAACCGCATCAATTTCCCGGGCGTCTTGCTGAAGCTGATCGGCTTCGCGGGCTTCCGCGTCTGGGTTTCGAAGGTCACCAACCCCGAGCCCGGCCAGCCGACCAAAATCGTCACCAAGAACTACGGCGCCACTGTTGTCGTCGGCAAGCCCATTCCGCTGAAGGACTTGCCCATCGACATTCACGAGGCGACCGAAGTGCTGCGTGCGGCTATCCAGGTGGAAGTCGACAAAGCCAAGGCGGCGAAGTGAAGTAAGCGGCATGCATTTTGGCATGGCACCAAATATGGTGACAGGCTGAAACGGCGATAGCACTGAACGGCACTATAGAAGGGAAGGCACGGAGAGATTTAAAAACTCTCTTCGTGCTTTTCTCTTCGTGCTTCTTCTTCATCGTGGTGATACTAAAACAAGTAGTAAGCCGGGCGGTAGTAGACCGGCGTGCGAAAGCGGCGGCAAAAATGAGGGCAGCAGGGGTACGATTTCATTTGGCGCAACGGTTTGGCTTCGGTCGGATTTATTGTGACGCAATGCGGGGGGTATGAATTCGTGTCTGTTCACCCGGTTAGAAATTTTGCAAAATTTCTAACCGCTGATCGCTAGAAAGCCCCGCCAGCATTGTGATCGCAGCCTTTATGAATTTTGAGTGTTTCGAAAGCTTCTTAAGCCTTGCTGTGCAAGCTTTTGTGGGTTTTTGCCCTTAGAAATTTTCAAAAAAATCTAACCGCCTGCACGCAATGAATTCGACCATGCCACCAGGAAAAATTTCTCCAATGCCGAAGGCTAATCAGGAAAAGGTCTAACCATCACTTCCACGCCTGGTTTCATCGGTCCAAGATGTTCCAAAATTTCGGCATAATTCGGATGCTCCTTCCCATATGTCAGTTTTCCAAAGCCGACGATTCCCTCACCAACAGCCTTCAACTGCATGTTGATAGTCCCATCTTCTTCCATGCGGGCGGTGCCGATGAATTCGTCTTCCGTTGTGTTGGTCAAGTTGAAGCCTCGATGCCGTCAATAATCCGACGCAAATAGTTATAGCCTCGATGTCTGGTCTTTCACTACATTCATCGTAGTCGGAAAATTCTTCTTGATCAAAGATTCCCGATGGCTTGTCGTGGCGCCGCCGTGCAATATAGCGAAGTTTTCGGCGAACATCTCCTGCCGTCCGGCTTCGTCTTTCTGCAAAAAGTAATCCAGCGCTTGTTTCTCCGTTGCCGGCACATTCGGCACCTCGGCATCGTAGGCGCTCACGTAAGCCGCAGCGTCCGAAAAATCTCGCAAGTCGTCCACTGCATGACCGGTTTCGTGGCGCGTCAGCCCTTCGACATTATTGCTGGAACTCTTTGCCGCCCCCTGTCTTTCCGCCACGATAATGCGTTTTCCCGTCGTGTCATACGCTCCGTCCACATCGTCCCAACTGCTGCCGGGCGGCCAGCCGCGCGGCTTCTGTCCTTTTAATTGCGGCATCACGTCTGTGACTTTGTCGGTGGCGACGAGCGTGACGCCATCCTTGGCGAGCGCATCGCGCACGTTTTGCGGCAGTCCATTATATGTGTCTGTGACGCGCCGAGTGAAATCTGCGGTGGGCGCGAGCTTGGGCGTTGGCGCCGGGACTGTTTGATCCCCGGCCGGTGGACTGATGTCTTGCCGCCTGATCTGATCCGTCCAGGGCTGGACGAGTTTTACCTCGCCAGGTCGCAACCCGCCCAGGTGGTTCAAAATATCCCGATAATTCTTGTCGCCGCGCGTGTAAATCATTTCGGCATTCGCAACCAGACCGCCATGACTGTGCAGATGCAAGCTGATGGTTCCTTCGGCGCTCATCTCGGCCATGCCGATCGGCTTTGTCGTCTGGCGCTCGGCGTTCTGGGCGAATGTTTGCTGTCGCCCTTCTTCGGCAAGGCGCGTGGCACCGCCGAGCGGGTTGCCCATCTGTTCAGGTTGTTCGGCGATCTGGTCGCCTTGTGAGCCTGGCTGCATCTTTTATTTTTCGTGCGAGGAGGGTGAACTGCTTTGCGTTTTCGCGCTTGATAGCTGTTGCGAATTCGCGTTTCTAACCAGAAGTCGCCATATGCACAATAGTCGCCTTATGAAAGATGCGGAACCCGGTTTCCCACACCGCAACCTTAAATCGGCGCCGATAACCTTCCGGCACTTTCGGATTTTAATCGGACGATGTGAAATTGCCGCCGGATTGGTATGTAACAGAAGGTGCGAGCTAGCGCGAAGTGGTAAGGCATATGTGCCATAAGTTGTAGAACACGCTTTGCCAGTTTGGTGAACCGAGGGAGCGCTAATCTCGCAAAGTGGTAAAGCAAAAATAGAAAGTTATTGTTAAGTCACTTTGCCAGTGTTCCGGGTAAACTTGAGCGGTTTTTAGGCAGAAACACCCCATAGCGCGGGCGTTTGCGGCGCTCGCGGCCGTTTCGTCAGTGTAAAGAGATTACCTCCCGATAATTTGGTCGTGCGCGCCCGCGGAATTAGGTTTATAGAGCAAACCAATCTTCTCTTCAAAATCCGGACGAAACTTCTCCTCCTCCTTGCTCCATCGACAAACCGCGCCATTCAGTCTGCTGTCACGGCAGGAACTGAAGTCCGTTCTGTGGATATTGGTTTTGCTTACGGCTAAGGCGCAGCTTGTTAATAGGCGCGCCAGTTAGTTCAACCTCGAACCTGAGGAGACTGCAATGAACTTACAATCTGCCCTGGGTCTCTCCCTGGCGGGAGTGTCCCTCATTTGTTCGATCGGGTTTTTGATGCACAGTCCGCAAGTGCGGGAGCCAAAACCCGATATCCCGGCGGCGCCCAGCTCGTACATCGAGACGATGCCGTCATCCAGCGGTGAGTCCTATCGCATTCATCATCTCAATGCCAAAGGCAAAGAGACGATGATTCGCATCAAATATCAAGACTCATCGGATGGGCTTCTTACTCTTGGACCCGACGGCAAGCTGACTTGCGAAGCGCATTACTTCCCCGACGGCATGCTGCGCAAATGGGCGTCGTATGACGTTAACGGTGTGCTGCGTTCGGGGCGCGAACTGCGCGCGGACCGCACATTGCTTTGGGAAGCTAAATCTGACCGAGACGAAAGCATGTACTTTCTCAGGGTCTATTGGCCCGACGGAAAGATCTTCCAGCAGAAGAAGCACGTTTTCAAAACGCAGACCGGCGAGTCCAACTACTATCGCGCCGACGGAACTCTGTGGCAGCAAACCACGACCGTCGCCGAAAGACTCACGATGGTGAAACAGTTCGATGAGCAGGGGCGCCCGCGCATCATCAAGACCAGGATGCCGAAGGACAGCCCCGAAATCAAAGAAACTGAGATTTTCGCTAACGCCGGCCCCTGGCCGGTCATGAAGGTAGAGCACCTGAAGGAGGATGGTCAGACGGATTTCGTTCAGTGGATCGCGTATTCGGCGCGCCATTATTGGGACGAGTCTATGACCACGCCCAATCCCAATCCGCTCATGCTCGCCGGCGTCGAGGAGTTCTTCAACGGTAAAGCAATCGGGCGCTATCAACTCGATAGCGATCAGCGAATTCGCATAATCGAAGAAGTGCATCCCGACGGCGCAATCAGAAGGCGTCACGCCGATCGCAAGGGCAAGATCTTCCGCGAGGACATGATTACCCCTGGAGGACTGTCGAGTCAATTCGACTACAGCGGCGCTCTGGGCAAAGTTCCGACCGTCGATTCACGCCTGCTGATTCGCTTGACGGATGACTTCATCCCGACTCGCCGCTTCAACGAGGGCGAGGCAGTGCTGCGCGAAGCCATCAGGGAGAAGCTCCTCAGCAAGGAGGCTCCGTGAGAGGCTTCGCACGAGACTCCGCAAGAGACTTCGCACGAGACTCTGTATCCGGCGCAACGCACGTCGTCAGTGCGCCGCAAGCAAATATGAAAGGAGTGCACTATGCACCACTTATACTCGAATGCTCTCGAGTTCTTGGCTCAGCTAACGTCTGTGCGCCTGCTCGAGATGAATATGCTGTGGCTGTGTTTGTTAACCTTTGCGCTCATGTACATCAGGCGCTGGCGTCAGCCCGCTGAGCTGGTCACTACCGCGTCAGTGCAGAGGAATCTTCCGAGACTTCCGGCACTCAGCCACATGCCGCAGGTATTGTTTTTGCTGTCGCTCCTGGCGGTCAATATCTGGCTTGCCAAGCCGGTTATCCCGCTGGTGAATGAGACTCGCAATTTGGAAACTCGCGATATCTTCATCGCGATAGACAAATCCGGCTCGATGGACACGATCATCAAAGACGCCGATGGCAACTCGCAAGACGCCGAAGGGAAATCGTATCCTCGACGCATCGACGCTGCGGCGCGTGCGACGGAATTTTTCGTTTCTCGCCGTCAGGGTGACCGAGTGGGGCTTGCCGTCTTCGACGACACCACCTACTTGCACTGGCCGATGACCGACGACCTGTCGATCATCTTGAAGAAAACAGCGCTGATTCCGCTGCATACGAACGGCGGCACCAATATCGAAGGCATTAACGGACCGATCCAGCAAGTGATCGATCACTGGACCGAGTACGGCAAAGCCAAGACGAAGGTGATGATTCTCGTCAGCGACGGCGATGCTCCTATGTCGGAACAGCGCATTCGCGAACTGACCGCCGAGATGAGCGCGCTGGGCGGCAAGCTGTACATGCTGGGCGTCGGAGAAGACTGGAGCGACTTTAGAGATCCTAAAGACTCTAGAGATCCTAAAGACGCTGAAGACCAAAAGCATCCGAAGAACGCCGAGCAAATCGCAAAGCTGAAACCGCTCATGACGCTGGTGGAGGCGCTCGGAGGCAGAATCTATTCGGTTGCCGACGAGCAGCAGATGCTCGCCGCCGTCAGCGACATCGACAAGCTCGAAAAGTCGAGCGTCAAAATCGAGACGAATGAGACGTACCGTGATGTTTCGATTTACTTCGCCATCGCGTCGTGCGTTTTCTTCTTGCTCTTTATCTTAAGCGCCGCTTTCACGCGAGAGCGCGTCTGAGAATGTGAAAGGAGTTGACCATGAAACCTGTTAAAACCTGGCTGCAGCTTGGCGTTCTCTTTGGAATTGCTTTGCTGGGTTCAGCCATGTTTGCGCTCGGTCTGCACATGGAGACTTACGAGTCGCCGCAGATCCGCCACTACAACGAAGCTGCCGTGCTTTACGAAAAGGCGCGCCAGGGCGACGAAACCGTTTTGGACGAAGCGATTCTCGCATTCGACAAAAGCTTGGATGATTACCGTGCCAGGGAAAATCCGACCACTGTCGAGTCGATTATCTACCCGTCCCGCTCGAGTGAAGTCGCGGCTCTGGCGCTCAGCAAGAAAGCCGTGCTGCTGCTCATGAAGAAGAAAACCGACGATGCCGTCAAGGCTTTCAAAGAAAGCATCAGCATCAATTCGGGCAATCTTCATTCCGAGCTTCTCGCGCTCACCATGCCGGGCGAGAAGCTGTCCTCGCAGGACATCGCGCGTCTTGCGGATCAAGCTTACGTCACCATCCACAATCTGGAAATGCTCTGGGGCAAAAGCCCTGAGATGCAAATGTCCCAGGGTAAAACGCCAGGCAAGGGCGAGGGCTACGACCCGCAGCAAGCACCGGGCGCACCTACTCCCGGCGCGGGCAAGGGCGGTGATCCCAATGCGATTTAGCATTTGGCAAATGCCACCACCCGTAGGGCGGTTGTGAAATCGCCCCGCATATGAAAGGAGAATACTATGGGCTTCGCAAACCCTCAATATCTCTGGTTGCTCTCTTCTATCCCGCTATTGGCGCTGGTTTTGTTCGCCGCCTACCGCGCGCGTTCTAATTCCAGCGAGCAGTTTCGCCCTGCCCGGTTTCGCAGGGGTGAAAAGAAACGCGCCAGAGAGTCTCGCACAGCCGAGATCGTCTTCAACACCGGCATGCTGATTGCCGCCGCGCTGATGATCTTGGCATTGTCCGCCCCATATCAGAACGACAAACCAGTCACCGTGCCGGAAGGACCGGTGCAGGCTGCTTTTGTCGTGGACGTTTCACGTTCGATGGCGGCGGAAGACTATCGGCACCACATGCCGGCCGACGCCGGTGCGGTTCCCGATCTCAACTCGCCTTGGGGAAGTCGCCTGCACATGGCGAAATACCAGATGGGCAAAATCATGGATGCCATCGCCGGCAATGAAGTCGGAGTCGTCACGTATACGGCTCATGGATTTGCGCAGGCTGTTCCGAGCAAAGACCAGTCCGCCTTGCGCTTCGTGCTCAAGCACTGGGTCAAGATCGGCAGCGCTCCCGGCGACGGTTCCAACTATGCAAGCGGTATCACGACCGCGCTCGATCTGCTCAAGCAGAACGAGAACACGAGCAAGCAGAGCGAGAACACGAGCAAGCAGAAAGTGATTATCCTCTTTAGCGACGGCGGATTTACCGGCAATCGCAAGGAAATCACAGCAGCAGTGGAGCGCTTGAAGTCGGAGAATGTGAAACTGGTTATCGTCGGCATCGGCACGCCGGGCGACAACGCCATTCCGCAATACGAAAACGGCACCCTGAGCGGTCCGATGACGGTTGATGGAAAAACGGTGACCACGTCTTACGAAGAAGACGACATCCGCGAGCTCATGAAAATGGCGAATGCCGACTACAAGCACATCGATCTCGATGCGCGGAATCAGGTGGTCGCTATCAACTGGATGACGACGGTGAGCGGAACTGCGGTGGTTTTCGAACGCCGCATGCTGGACAGATATCTGGCCGGCGCCGCTTACGCGCTCATCGCAATGCTGGTTCTGACCGGCATCTTTCTCCGCAGAAGCAAGATCGTCTGAGTGTTTTCTCGCCTGAAAGCGCATGCTTTCCGGCTTGACCTCGCGTCGATTTTGCCCTGCAAGTGCAGCATCTAACATAAGGGAGACAGACCAATGTCTCACGAAGTCAAAAAGAAGAACCCCATCGAGGGGATTCTAACTGAAGTTCGCAAGGTCGTTGTCGGCTATCCCGAGATGACCGAGAAGGTGTGCTACACCTTGTTCGCTCCAGGCGGGCACGTGCTTCTGGAAGCGGTCTGGGGTCTCGCGAAGAGCGTCACCGCCAACGCTTTCGGGCGCGCCATCAAGGACGCCACCTGGGCGCGGTTCCAGATGACACCGGATATGATGCCGGCCGACATCAAAGGCAACCGCATCTACAACCGCGAGCTGAGCCGCTATGAGATCGTCCGCGGACCGGTGTTCAACAACATCGTTCTTGCCGACGAGATCAATCGCACCACGCCGCAGACTCAGTCTGCGCTGCTGGAGCCGATGGCGGAAAATTCAGTCTCCATCGCCGGTCAGACCTTCCGCGTGCCGGAACTTTTCTGCGTGCTCGCCACGCAGAACCCGCGCCAGAGCGAAGGCACCTACCCGCTTCCCGAGCCGCAGCTCGACCGTTTTCTCTTCAAGATCGACATGGGCTACGTGTCGGAAGAGGATGAGGAGAGGCTGCTTCTCAACCAGGTGATCCTCAAAGGCACCGATCCTTTTCAGGAAATCGTGCCGCAGGTTTCGGTCGATGAGATTCTTGCTTACCGCAAGCTGATCGGCAAGACCTATGTTTCGCCCGCCGCCCGCAAGTACATGCTGGCGCTCGTGCGCGGCACACGTCCCGGTGACAAGCACTTCGACGCCATCGTCGAGCGCACCGGCGAGGAGGGGATCATTTATCGCGACTCCATCGAAATCGGCGCCGGTCCTCGCGCTCTGCAGGCTCTCATGGCTGCATCGCAGATCCGGGCCTTTCACATGGGCAAGAATTACGTTCTGCCCGAACACATTCAGTACATCTACAAGGACGTCATCCGCCACCGGCTTTTCCTGCATCAGAAGGCGATTCTTCGCAAGACGACCACGCCGGACAAGCTGATTGCCACTGCCCTTAAAGGCATCCCGCTGCTGACCACCGACGAGCGCGAGTACGCTCCGCCGGCTTAAGTGCGGGTGCGCATCTACAGGAGGACATCCGATGAAAGTGGACACTGAAAAGGAGATCGAAGAAATTCTCCAGCGCGTGGCTTACTGCGCCATTCCCGTCAACTGGCGAACGGACAATCCGTTTCCCGGTGTCGGCAATCGCAAGAGCACCCGCCGCGGTCCCGGTCTGGACTTCCTCGGCACCGCGCTCTTTCAAGAGGGCGATGACGAGCGTCACATCAACTGGGTAGCCACCGCTCAAGCCGGTGACGACGATGAGATCTACAAGACCATCTACCGCCAGCGCAAGGAGATCAAGGCGCACATCTTTGTCGATGTGAGCCGTTCGATGGACTATGGCTCTGTTAGAAGCACCAAACGTGGTGTGGCCGCCGAAGTCGCCGCGTCCGCCCTTTACGCTCTGGACAAGACCAGAGACAAGGTCGGATGCACAGTCTTCTCGCGCGACACCGTGCACGAAGTGCTTCCCACTCGACCGGCAAGGCTCAATCTGATCCCCAGCCTGGTCGAGATTCTGGAGGCCGACACCTCCGCCCCGTCCTCGGACCCCAATCCGGGAGACGGGCTTGCCAAGGCTGTTTCGACGCTGCCAAACAGTCGCCAGCTCGTGTTCGTCATCAGTGACTTTCTGAACATGAGCAGCGCCGACTGGGATGCCCTGGGCAATCTGGCTACCGCTCACGACGTGGTTTGCATCTACGTGCAAGATCAGCGTGAGCGTGCATTGCCTGAGCCAGGGGGCTGGACGGCGCGATTCGGTTCTCTGTATCGCATACAAGACGCCCGTGGAGAGAGCCTGTGGGTTTGGAACAATGCGAGCACTAGGCGACGCTGGTCGGAAAATTGGAAGGCTCACGAAGCCTCCGTTTCCGCCGCGATCGCTAAGTGCGGTTGCGAGCTTTTGGTCCTCGGCACCGAGGAAGAAGACAGCGCCATCGAAGCAGTTCTAAACCTATTTGCTGGTCACGGCGGCGGCTTGTGATGCGAGATTCAACAATGAAAGGGTCTACATCATGACCAGACTAACTATGGCGGCATCCGCCCTGTGGCTTTTGCTGGCGTGTTTTCACCCAGTGATTGCCCGTGCTGAAATCGGTGCCACACCGCAAGGAGTGAGCATTGCGCCTGCGGCGGACGAGGCTGATGCCAAGCCGCCCTATCCGACCGAGCCTCCGCCTGCGCTGCCCGCGCTGGAAAATCCCCTCACCGGAATCATGGAAGCCGGTCAGTTGATTGTCACCGTCTCGACGACGCGCCGCTATGAAAGCGGACCTTCCGTCAACTACGGCTATCGCCTCGGGCAATTGATTCCCATCACGCTCGTCATCTCAGCCGATCCGCATGTGAAAGTCGATCTGGGTGCGCTTATGCGACAAACGCTCATCAAGGGCGAATCTGCGTATGAGATGGTGGCACCGCCAGTGGTGACAAAGGAAAACAAGAACGGCAAGGACATCACAATCGTCCAGTTGGTTGTTCGCACCTGGAAGATAGAAAATGTGGTGCCGTTCAATTGCCAGTTTCACTACGCAACCGGCTTCTTGCCCGACGGCAAGTCACCGGATTGGAAGCTGGCCACGACGCCCGATTTCAACATCTCGATGTCGCGCACCGCGACCGAGAGCAGCAAAGAATTGCTGCCGGGCGACGGGAGCGTCAAGGTCACCGCCAGAGTGTGGTGGTCGAAACCGCTGGAGATTGGCGGCGCTGTCGTGATGGCGCTCGTTCCGCTCTGGCTCGCCTATCGCTTCTGGCTGCTGTACCGCAACGCCAATATGGCGACGCGTGCACGCCGCGCCTGGAGCGTCATCGACAAGATGCTGTCCGAGCGCGAAAACGCCGGACACGAGGAGTTTTCGCCGACGCAGTTGAAATCGATTTCGGCCGCGCTGCGCGAATATCTCTCCATCGAGTCGATACCGACCCAGATGGCTCACGAGCCTCTGGAGAGGTTTTTCGAAACGCGTGATCGCAGTGCCGTGCCAAACATAGATCGCGGTGCCGTGCCAAACAAAGATCGCAATGGCGACATGAAGGCGCTCTGCATCAGTGCTTTGTCCAAGCTCGACCGCGCCATATACAGTCAGTCGGCTTTGACGGTTGAAGAAACGAATGCGCTGATTGCAGAAATCAGCCGCATCATCCCTCGCGATTGAGAGAGGCTTTAGGAGGAAAACAATGAAAGCAGCAATAAAAGTGGCGGCACTGTCGATTCTGCTCGTGATGAGCGGGATGACGTGTTTGGCCCGGGAAGCGGGTGCACCGAATGAGGCGCCCGCGACCACGAAGGATGTTTCGCCCGTGCCGGCAGAGAAGCTCGTCGAGCCGACTCCCGAAATGCGGACTGTGCTCTGCAAACAAGTGTGGCAGAACATCGCCGAGAATTATATCGACGAAAGCAAGCTCAATAATTGGGACAAGGTGGGCACCAAATGCAGTGCTACTTTCGGCACCGACGAAGAGCTGGACAAGGCGCTCGTCGAGATGGTCGAAACGCTGGGCGACCGCTGGACGAAGTATCAGAGCCGACCGATTATTCGCGCTCATCAGAAGATGAAAGCGGATGGATTGGTGCAGGCGGGTCTTTTCCTTCGGCGTCAAGACGACGAGAAATGGCACATCGATTCGATAGCCTGGGGCTCGCCGGCTCATGTGTCTGTGCTCAAGGAAGGCGACGTCATTCTCTCGGTCAACAACAAGCGTTTGACCAAAACAATGGACCAGGTTGACGTCTGGGATCTTTTCGTCGGCAAGCCCGGCGACAAGGTGAAAGTCGTGGCCGTAATCGACGGACACGAAAAGGAGATCGAAATATCTCTCTATCCGCACACCGACGATAAGGTCGAAGTGCGCATCTTGCCGGATGACGTACTCTACATTCGGTTGCCGACTTTCGAGCAACCGCATGTGGTCAAGGACTTCTTGTCCAAGTTGCGCGCCGTGTACTTCCAGAGGAAGGGCGCCGTCACCGGCATCATCTTCGACTTGCGCAATAATCCGGGCGGCATCTTCGACATGGCGCTTCTGGTGTCGTCCGTGTTCATCGAGTCCGGCACGCTCGTGAAAGCGACTGTGCATAAGTCTTTGAATGAAACTACGACGGAACACAGAGTGCGCGCAATGCCTCCGTTTGCCAAAAGACTTGTTGCAGAGCCTCATCAGCTCGACTATTTGAAGTGGGTGCAGAACGCGCCCCTGGTCGTGCTCATCAATGGTTCATCGGCCAGTTGCTCTGAAATCACCGCAGGCGCTCTGCAAGACAACAAGCGCGCCACGGTTATCGGGACAAAGTCTTTCGGTAAGTCGGTCGGCTTCACGATGGAGCAGTTGCCCAACGGCGGCGTGCTCACAGTCACGTCGCTTAAGTATCTGACGCCCGCCGGTCATGACGTCGTGGACAAGGGCATTACACCTGACCTCGTCGTCGACATGCCGCGCGGTGGAACTCTCGATCTGCCTCTCAAGGCTGCTCACGCGCACGTCGTAGACCTCGCCAACAAGCGGTTTACGCAGGTGCAAGACACTCGCGATATCGCCGGCAAGTCGAAAGACGAGCTGGATGCGTCCGGTGAAAAAGTCGATGGCACGCAGGATAGCGGTCCGAATGTTCAGATAGAACTGACGCAAACGGACATCATCAATCTGCTGGAGAACATTCTGGCTGGCATTGGTGCATTGGTTCTGCTTGCGGCATTCATCGTCTTCGTCATGTCGATGCGGCGATGATGAAGTAGTTTAGTGTTCATGAAACCATCATGGACAGGGGAAAGCATAGAGCGCGCGCATAGCGGCGTCTTTGTGCTTTCCTTCTCTCGCTGTTTTCTACTAGCTTATGTCGGATGTTGAAGAAATTGTGTAATCCCTGCGCCCGCCCCAATTCTTAAGAAAACGCCTAGATGTCAAGAGGTTTCGTCCGGGGCAATTATACTGGCGAAATCGTAACCCCTGTCGACCCCAAATTTGGTGCAAAAGAATGTATTCGTACTTTGATGCAAGCGTTTTTCTTCAATGTGGCGTTTGTATCGTTGTTGGTTTGTTTCTGGTAATGCTCGCTGTCAATTTGTTCTCGAATTCTTCGCCGTTTTCCCAATCTTTCGGGCAGTTTTTCCTGTTTGGCGCAGTGAAATGGGATGACTTCGCCGCCATTCTCTTGGTCGGTGCTTTCATGGCCGGCTGGGGAATCTGGACGCTGGTTACGACAACTACGCGCGCTTTCGAATATCAGGCTGCGCACGAGTCAGTTCTAAGGACAGCAAAGCTGAAGGCTAGAGCGACCAGCCTGGCGGCCGCAAATACTAAACAATCCGCGCATCATTCGACTGCAGCGAGCCACTCGAAGTCACATAGAAAGGCAAAAGTCAAAACAGCCAAAACAGTCTCAGCGCAATTCCACAGCCAGAGCTATTAGAAGCCACCTAACTAGATCTGTTCTTCTTTAGATTTCACTTCCGGAAAATTTCCAACTTTTCGAGCAAAATGCCAGGTACCCCCACCCCAGCATGACCCTCGATTTTTCCGGAGAAATCCGATGCCTCCACGCACAGACGCAACCGATAGGACTCAACCCGCAAATCAGCCCCCACAAGTGCCTGAAGCAGCGCAGAAACTCGCTGAGGAGTTCGGGCTCCTGGTCACAAAGTCGAGGCAAAACGGCGCGCTGGTGTTCTCTAAGCCTGCCCAAGATTGTGCTTCCAAGCCTGAAATTGTTTCGCAGGGCTCCAATCTCAATGCTCTCAGGCAGGATTTGACCAAAAAACGCGATGCATTTATTGAGCGTCTGGAAGATGACCACCTCGTAGACATATTGGTCGCCGGCGAGAAGCTCGGCGTCAGGGATGGTGATGGAAAACCGCTCATGTCCGAAGTGCGAACTCCCAACTTCAGCCAGCTCGCCGCGATTGAACATTCTCTTCAGCGCTCGTTGCCGGCAGATTCAGAGAAGCGCTCCGGGGTTATTGGCTGGGTCAAGGAGCTGTTCGACAACGATCGCGTCAAAATCGGTCTTGCCGTAGAAGATACTGATCCTAAATCGCTGGCTAGATATTTTGACGGCAACGCGTCGAAAGATATTTTGCCGCGGATTGTGATCGACCCGGATTCGCACAGTTCTCCCTATGTTTACATGCACGAGTTGGCCCATCATGGACAAGCGGGCTTTTGGAATTCTGACGATCGCAGCAGTGATCGTTGGAAGTCGTACATGACCAAGTTGGGCTGGGTGCAGGCAGAGGGTCGCGAATTGAGGCTGACGAACGACAGTCCGCCTCAAATGTTCCACTGTGCGCAGGATGATAAGAAAGGCTATGTATGGACACGAATGGACGACAAAGGCAATTTTCTTGATGCTGCAGGAAAGCGAGTAGATTTGGAAGAAAAAGCCCAAAAGATTACCAATGATGAGATGAACCGCCGAGCGCTGGTCGGACCCCCCGACGATAGAGCGTACATGAAAAATCCGCTGGAGCACGGTGCCGAGCTGGTGACGAATC
>Ga0268299_1001843_pt1 | contig 31230 bp, 25 predicted proteins | sample NOBtaG_FD_193484 | JGI IMG/M metagenome (GOLD analysis project Ga0268299, IMG submission 193484) | Activated sludge microbial communities from bioreactor in Nijmegen, Gelderland, Netherland - NOB reactor | ecosystem: Engineered > Bioreactor > Aerobic > Activated sludge | place: Netherlands...
GATTGACGGCGTATTTTTCGGCAATCGGATGAAAAGCTGGTTCAAAGTCGCGTCGCACCGCCTGGGCGCATTGAGCGCCGTTGTTCAGGATAACCTGACAGGTATCAAGGAAATTCAGATTTTTACGCAGGAGCAGCGTGAAGAAGGCCGCGTCAATATCCTGTCCAAGCGCACGACAGATGATCGCCTCGTTGCCCTGAAATTGCAGGCGATTTTGCAGCCGAGTATTGAACTGCTTGCGGCAAGCGGCGTCGTCATCATCGTCTGGTTTGGTGGACATGCTGTGCTGGATAACGGCCTAAAAATTGAAGATTTGATCGCGTTTATTCTGTATCTCGGCATTTTCTACCAGCCAATTATTGCGCTTTCGCAAATGAGCGAGATGTTTCATGCGGCGCTGGCGGGAGCAGAGCGAGTCAGCGAAGTGCTAAATCTGATTCCTGATGTTGTCGATGGGCCAGACAGTGTAGACATAGGTCGTGTGCAGGGCGAAATTGTTTTCAATAACGTCAGCTTTGATTATCGTCCGGGCGCGCCGACGCTGCGCAACGTCTCACTGAAGGTCAAGCCAGGGCAGACATTGGCGCTGGTTGGGCCGACGGGCGCGGGCAAAACGACCATCGCCAGCCTGATTCCACGTTTTTATGACCCGCAGCAAGGCTCAATTACGATTGATGGCATTGATGTGCGCGATATTCAACTGAACGTGCTGCGCAGCAATATCAGCATGGTGCTGCAAGATGTTTATTTGTTCACAGGCTCGGTGCGCGACAATATCCGCTACAGTAACCCCAACGCCAGCGATGAAGAAATTATCCGCGCCGCCAAAGCTGCCCACGCGCACGATTTTATCGAAGCCATGCCCGATGGTTATGATACACAAATTGGCGAACGCGGCGTCCGGCTGTCGGGCGGGCAAAAGCAGCGTCTGGCGATTGCCCGCGCGATCCTCAAAAATGCGCCCATTTTGATTATGGACGAGGCGACTTCCGCCGTTGATACCGAGACGGAAGCCGAGATTCAGGAAGCGCTCAATAAATTGATGAAAAACTGCACCGCTATCGTCATCGCGCACCGCCTTTCGACCATTCGCAGTGCCGACCTGATCGCCGTGATGAACGAAGGCCAGATTGTGCAGATGGGCAAACATGACGAATTGGTGACAGGCAATGGCCTTTACGCGCGTCTGCATCAGGCCAGCGTAGCGGTATGAGCCTGCCAAATTTCAATTTTGAGCGCTCTTTTTATCAGTTTCAGGCTAAAATTCGGGATCGGATTTATGCCACTTGTGCAAAGTTTTAAAATTGACTTGTGCAAAAGTGTGAAGTCGCAAAAAATCTTGATAAAATCTTGATACGTTTTCAAAAATCTTTATAACATCTTTACTTCTTCAGAAAATGTTAGATGATCTTATCAGGATTCTATCAAGAATTTGGTGTCAAAATTTGATTTTGTTTAGTTCGCTGCACCCTTATCATTCTCCCCATGTCACCTGAGTAGCTTAGTCCGGTAGCTTCCTCCTAGCCAAAAAAAGAAGAAACCCCTTCTCAGCTATTTAGATGACCTTTACTGACTCTAATTCGATCAAGTTTGAGAGGGAGCCATGTTAAGCAAAATCCGCGATACACGCCAAAGATTTATCAAGAGTTTCAAAAACCCAATCGTCCGACGCAATGTTAGTATTTTGATGGCTGGCAAAATGATCGGCCTGGTCATTGCGCTGTTGATTATGACGACGCTGTTCCCCCAGACGGCTGTTCACGCTCAGGATGGTGCGGTTGATACCTCTGTCGCGCAGATTAACGCTGTCAACACCGTCTGGACGCTGATCGCGGCGTTCCTGGTGTTCGGGATGCAGGCCGGGTTCGTGATGCTCGAAGCGGGTTTCGCGCGTTCTCGTGAGGCCGTCAATATCCTTGTGGAAGGCATTGCCGATACCTTTATCTGCGGTATCACCTTCTGGTTGTGGGGCTTCGCCTTCATGTTCGGCACTGGTTCTCCGTTGATCGGTACAACAGGCTTTATGCTGCAAGGGCTGCCGGAGACGTTTGGTACGACAGGCGTCCCGATCCTGGCCTTCTGGGTATTCCAGTTCGCGTTTGCCGATACCTGCTCGACCATTACGTCCGGCGCGATGATTGGCCGCTGCGGTTTTATCGGCGATCTGCTCTACAGCATCGGCGTGACCGGCTTTATTTATCCGATCCTCGGTCACTGGTCATGGGGGCCGGATGGCTGGCTGGCGCTACTGCAACCGACGGGCTTCCGTGATTTCGCAGGTTCAACCGTCGTTCACACCATCGGCGGCGCAATCTCGCTGGCGGGCGCTGTGGCGCTTGGGCCGCGTCTGGGACGTGTTTTCAAACGCGATGGTGGTGGCCCAATGGCTCCCCACGACCTGATTATCGGCGCAGTTGGTGGTGTTATCCTGTGGTTCGGCTGGTACGGTTTCAATCCTGGCAGCACCCTCTCGGCGATGGATGTTCAGGGTATTGGTCGTGTCGCTTTCAATACGACGCTGGCGGCCTGCTCCGCTGGCTTGACCTCGCTGATCTATTCCTACGTTCGCAGCAAAAAATGGGATTTGGGTCTGACCGTGAATGGTTTCCTGGCTGGTCTGGTCGCGATTACCGCACCGTGCTACTGGGTTGATCCGATTGGCGCATTTTTTATCGGGCTTGTCGGCGGGTTGGTCGTTATCTGGGCAACAGATGCGCTCGAATACCTGCGCATTGACGACCCGATTGGTGCTGTCCCCGTTCACTTTGCCTGCGGCATTTGGGGGACGCTGTCACTCGGTTTATTCGCTGCTGGCAAGTATGGTTTGCCAACTCCGACAGGCGTGGATACCTCTATCGTTATCTCAGGCTTATTCTATGGCGGCGGCCTGAATCAAATGATCGCGCAGCTTATCGGCAGCGGAACAACCACCATTGCTGCACTCGGTCTGGCCTTCATTCTGATGTACGCAGTTAAGGCGACGGGGACGCTGCGTGTCTCGGTTGCGGGCGAAATCGAAGGCCTGGACATTCACGAACATGGTATGGCGGCCTATCCCGAATATGTCCTGACGGGCAAAGATGGCACACCGAAGTCGCTGGAAGAACTCCAGGGCGCGCTGATTTCCTCAAGCCGCTCGTCATCGCCAAGCGTGGGCGATTAAGCAAAACCTCGAACTTTGGTTAAAGCGGGGCGGTGGTCGAAAGGCTGCCGCTCTTTTATTTTTGCTGATTCAGGGGCTATCTTAAAAATTAAAACATTTAAAGATTCTTGACTCGACAGAATTTTCGTTCTATAATTTGTTTGTGCGCTCAAATATTCAACGAAATCGGCCTTCAATCAGGTATCAAATTATCCCACTTATGCGGGTTAACTGAGAAATCTGAGAAATTGAAAGCCAATTTTGAACCTTCGTAAAGGTGCTGAGTATTTAGAGTGTACCAACGCTTTTGCTGAGCGTTTGAGGAAATGAAACAGCTCTGAACATGGGGCGGTTGAATTTCCCCGTATAAAGGATTGAAAAATCCGCTTTACTCCTTTAGTAGCCCCTTCCGCTCCCTCATGCTAAGGCGGGGGGGCATTTTGTTTCCGTTCAACCGCCCACAGTTCAAAAGTAATTCACAGAAGTAATTCAAATTTTAACGCATTTTAGTTTGAATGCAAATATTTTAACCAAAAATTCGGTGGTCTTTAGTGGATATTCTGCACAAATTTAGCCGCGACCAGCATAAAATCTGATCGCGGCGGGATAATCAAGCAAACTGGATTAGCTGCGGATCGTTTCCAGCGGCACTTTCACGTTGACGACAGGTGTCGGCTTGATCGCGTGAGGCGCGGCCCAGCGGACGCCGTTATAAATCACCTTGAGGATTTCCGGGTTAAAGTAGGTTGGGAAAGTTTCGTGACCGGGGCGAAAATAGAAGATTCTGCCGCGTCCACGAGTCCAGCAGCAGCCGCTTCGGAAAATTTCGCCGCCTTCAAACCAGCTTACCATGACCAGTTCGTCTGGCGCAGGCACGTCAAAGCGCTCGCCGTACATTTCTTCGTGAGGCAGTTCGATATATTCGTTCAGCCCCTCGGCAATTGGATGACCGGGATCGACAATCCAAATGCGTTCTTTTTCGTTGGCTTCGCGCCATTTCAGGTTGCCCGTTGTTCCCATGAGCTTCTTGAAAATTTTGGAATGATGACCGGAATGCAGCACGATCAAGCCCATGCCGTCCAGAACGCGCTGTTGGACACGAGTCACGATTTCGTCTTTCACATCGCCGTGCGCCATATGCCCCCACCAGGTGAGGACATCGGTTTCGGCTAATACGGCTTCGGTCAGGCCGTGTTCGGGTTCATCCAATGTCGCTGTTTTCACATCCAGCCCTTGTTCGCGCAGATATTTGGCGATGGGGGTGTGCATCCCTTCCGGGTAAACGTCCGAGACTTCCTTGTGGGTTTTTTCATGGCGATATTCATGCCATACCGTAACGCGGGGTGTTGCCATTGTAGAACTCCTTAAAATTAGCTGTCAGCGATCCGCTTTCAGCAATCAGCTAAACAAAACTTGACGCAAAGGTCATCGACGATTCGAAGTTCGCAAAGTCCATATTTTCTTTGCGTTTCTTTGCGATCTTTCTACCTTTGCGTTAAAAAGCATTCATATTTCTCTGTGTTCTTCGCGTCTCAGCGGTTTAAAAAACTAAACCAGCACAGGCTGACCGTTTTTAGCAGCCGATGCCTGAATCGCGTCCCACAGGCGGGCCATGCGCAGGCCGACTTCTGGCGGGCAGGGATTGGCCTGTTCGCCCCGGCGGACGCGCAGGAACTGCTGCCAGGTTCCCATCGAAGGCGGCACGTCTACAGGCTTCAGTTCGGTTTCGCCCTTCATCTGCGCTTCGAGGAAGCCGCCCCAGACGCCCGTGCGCAGCATTCCGTTGGTACAGAGAACGCGAATATCGGTGCCAGTAACGCCCGAATCGCCCATGCCGTTGAGCGTCACCAAACCACCGGATTTCAATCTGCCAATGACGACGCCATCAATATCAACCGCGCGGCCTCGATTATCAATCCAGGCGCAGACTTCCGTAAATTCCTCGCCTGCCAGGTCAACCACGGTGTTGAGCATGTGCGCGCCTGTATCAAACAAATAACCGCCGCCCGAAATTGGAGGGTCTTGACGCCATGTACCCGCCGTCAGTGCTGCCCAGGTCTGCCAGACCGCCGCGTTGATGCCTAGCAGCTCGCCCATTTCGCCGGAGCGCAGCATCTTATCGGCGGTACGAATTTGAGGCGACATGCTGCCGTTGAAAGCAACGACGACGAGTTTTCCGGTTTTATTGCGCACTTCAATCAGACTGTTGGCTTCGGCGGCATTCATCACCATCGGCTTTTCGACCAGCACGTCCAACCCTGCTTGTAGAGCCGCGACAGTCTGGTCGTGGTGCTGGGCGTGAGGGGTGATGATGAAGGCGACATCGATTTCGCCAATATGATCGGTGAGCAGCGCTTCGAGATCGGGTTCATTGGGTGGGGGCTGCTGCCCTGCGTCGGTGAACAGAGCGGCTGCTTTTTCATAAGCCGCAGGCGAGGGTTCGCAAATCCAGGTAATTTTGGTGGTGTCGGTTTGCTTGAGCATTCCTTGAAGGTGATGGCGCGCCATACCGCCAGAACCGATCATGGCGACGCGGGTAACAGATGAGGTTGCCATAAAGTAAATATTCTCCAGAATATACAGAATTGACCAGCGAAAGAGCTAACGTGCTATTGTACCCCATCCTCCCAAATGCGAAATGGCCTTTGCGTCACCAATGGTATATGATAAATTTTAGCTCTCTAACATGATGAGGGATCACCATCCTATGTCGAATACACTGCTCCATTTCGTCCAGCTTAGCGATACACACCTTTTGATGCCCGGTGTAAAGCCGTATTATGGGGATGTGTCGGAAGACCTCGATTTATATGCGCGGCAAATCCTGGCGCTGCCCTACACGGCTATCCAGGCGACAGAAGCCGCAATCCGGGAAATTAATGCGCTCCCGCTGAAAATTGATTTCGTGCTGCACACAGGTGACATCGGCAACGACCTGAAAAAGCCGGAAGAATATGCCTTTATGCGTGACCTGTTCGCCAAGCTCAAATACCCAATCTACTACCTCCCTGGTAATCACGACGACGTTAAGCTCGTGCAGAGTGTGTTGCAGAATCGCAGCGCGTCCGATTCATTTGAATATGAAATTGAGGACAGTGGCGTTCAGATTGTTTGCCTGGATAGTAATGGAACAAACCCGCCACACTCCGGCTGGCTGGATGATACTCAACTGGAATGGCTGGAAACCATCTGCATGGCTGAGGATGATCGCCCGCTCGTGGTTGCGCTGCACCATCACCCGATCCCAATTGATGTCCCCTGGCTGGACGAACTGGCGCTGCTGAATGGGGATGCGATGCACAAAATTTTGTTAAAAGCCAAGCATCGTTTGCGGGGGGTATTTTACGGGCATATCCATCACGCAGTGGATGTCGTGCGCGATGGTATTGTCTACAGCGCTGCCCCAAGCGCTTATACTCAGTTTGTCGGCTGGCCGGGTTTCGAAGTGGCTTCCCTGGAAGAAGGGGCGCGCTGCGGTTTTAATGTGGTCAGCATTCAAGCGGACACAACCTACGTGCGGCGTCATCGCTACGTGGTGAACCCATGAAAATTGTCGCCTTTTGCATTAACCCGCTGTTTCCCGATCTGGTCATGGGTGGAGCGACCAAACATATTCAAAGTATCGCCCGCCATTTGGGTGAATTGGGGCATGACGTGACCGTCTTGTCAACCCGACGCGCAGACACCACCGAGCCGTTTCGTTGGCATGAAAATGTACAGGTTTTGCCGATCCTGCGTTTTCATCAGCCATTCCCCCAACCGTATGCTGCACCCGCTTATGATCTGGCGGCGATCTTGCAGGATGTCGGCGAATACCTGGAAGGCGCAGATCGTTTTTACATGCACGACGGTGAATTTTTATTCCCCTTTGCTTACCAGAATGTGCCTACCGTTGTTTCGCTGCGGGATAACGTCTATCCCGAAACGCTTCAGGGTGGTTTTTTATTCCAGGGCGATAAGCTGGTTTTGATTTCGGAATACGCTCGGCAGTATTTTTTGCAGACAGCAGGGCGCTTTTTCCCCGATTACGCTGATCGCACTGTTGTGATTCACAATGGCGTCGATTGGGAGCATTTTAAGCCGACAGCACCGGGCAAAATTCTTGATTTGATTCCGATCCAGCCAGGGGCGTATCCGGTGGTGCTGCACCCGCACAGGCCGGAGGAAACCAAAGGTATTCGCGAGACCATTGCCGTCGTTGACCTGCTGGTGCATCAATATGGTTTCAGCGACTTGAAAGCGCTTGTCCCCAAGTGGCTTGACGTAACCTTTTCGCCGGGGCTGCGCGCTTTTTACGACGACCTTCAGAGCGAAATTTCGCGGCGTGGTCTGACTGAAAATTTTGTTTTTCACGGCTGGGTGCCGCAGTCGCTCATGCCGGAATATTTCAGCCTGGGGAGCGTCACGCTGGCGCTGGGGAGCTTTGTCGAGTCATTTGGCAATTCGGTTTACGAATCGCTGGGCTGCGGGACGCCATCGATCCCGGTAAGGATTTCATCGCACCGCGAGATTTTGCCGGAAAATCTGATCGATAAGGTCGATTTTGGGGATATTGAAACGGCTGCGCGTCTGGCAGCGGGGATTATCAACGAGAAGCGCCGCACCTCGCCAGAAACGATGGCGTATCTGCGCGAACATTATTCCGTCGATCAGCAGCGCGCTGCTTATGCCGATGTGATTTTGAAAGCGCGCCGCTCTGGGGAACTTCGATATAAACTTTCGCCGATAGGTGACCAGACTCGATTTATTTTGCCCATCTGGTGTTACCCTTCAACGCGCGGAATCTATCATGATTTTCGTTCGGATTATCTGCAATCCGAGTCATTTAATGCCCTGCTGACCGCCTTCCCGCAGGGCTTCACTTATGCCGATGCTCAAACGCAGGGACTGGGACGCGATGCCGTGCTGAACTGGTATCGCGAAGGCTATCTTGTGCCTCAGCCCTGACCGGATGCGCGCGCGATGGCATTCTCAACCGCGCTGGGGAAGCGAGTCTCAAAATCGAGAATGCCAGCCCATTCCGGCGTAATCCCAATCCGTACCATCTGTGGGGCAATAGGACGCAGTTGCGCGAGCCATTGATTCGCGCCCTCCTGTCCCATGACGCGGACGCACATCAGTTCATATTCGGGTACGATTCCATCCATCAATTTCAGGCTGCAACTGCCGCGAATCGACAGCACTTTGTAGGGCATCCCGTCGCTGTCGATGGTGAGCGCAACTTTCGAATTTTCTTTCAGCGCTTTCATCTTCGGCGCATCGGGCGGGGTGCCCAGGACAATTTCGCTGCCCGTCCAGTGAAACCCAATAGGGACGACGCGCGGTGTGCCGTCTATCCAGTTGTAGGCCAGCCGCGCTGGAATAGTAGATTGCAGCAGTTTTTGCGCAACCGGATCGTTTAATAAATCCAAACCGCCTTGCTTGGTCGCCATCATGCCTCCTGATTTGTAATAATTATATAAATTATTGTGACCATCTATATTATAGGGTAAGCCAATTTGCCTCTGAGGTCAACCACCGGGAGCAAATTTTAATAGGGTAGGGGATATCGTCTTTTAGGGATGACTAATTTTGTCAGGATTGCAGCGCGCGCATCTGCTGTGTTTTCTTGGACTGATGACCGCTCATACGCATCAGCACATCATCCAGAATCTTAACAGCTTCGGTGACATATGGGCCTTTATTCAGCATGACGCATTCGGCGCGCTGTGACATAGCCGCATCGGTCATTTCGGAGCGCGAGAGTGTACCTTTTTTGACCAATCGTTCCAGCGCCTGCGTCGCCCAAACAACACGGATGTGAGGAGTTCGTTGGGATCAGTCAGGTCGGAAATCTGTCCATTCATCATTTAGCACTCTCTTTGACTATACTTTATCTTTGAATTTTAATCTTTTAGAGAGAAAATATTCGCTTTGATGCTCAAATTGGTTATATTTGACGCTCATTTCCATGCAAATGTAATAACCTGATCCCGCACAAAATATTTTTCAGCGTACAGGATAGGCTGTACGAAACGTCTATGAATTAGATTAAATCTTGGAGGGAAGATGACAAAGCTGCATGAGTTGGCTGATCTCGGTCAGGCGATTTGGCTCGATTATATTCGGCGTTCGTTTATTCGATCTGGTGAATTGCAAAAATTGATCGATCAGGGTGTGCGCGGCGTGACCTCGAACCCGGCAATCTTTGAGAAAGCAATCGGTCACAGCGACGATTATGACGATCAGATGCAGGAATTGGTCGTTGCAGGCAAGTCGGTGGAAGAAATTTACGAATCGCTTGCCGTCGATGACATCAAACAGGCGACGGATTTGTTCCGTCCGGTCTACGATGAAACGCAGGGTGCAGATGGCTATGTCAGCCTGGAAGTCAGCCCCAGCCTTGCGAATGATACCCAGGGGACACTTGCCGAGGCGCGGCGCTATTTTGCCGAACTGCACCGCCCGAACCTGATGATTAAAGTTCCCGCGACACCGGAAGGTATTCCCGCGATTGAACAGCTTATCAGCGAGGGGATCAACGTCAACATTACGCTGATGTTCTCGATGGAGCATTACGAAGCCGTTGCTGAAGCCTATATCGCAGGGCTGGAAAAATTGGCGATGAAGGGTGGCGACTTGAGCCAGGTGAGTTCGGTGGCGTCATTTTTCGTCAGCCGTGTCGATGCTAAACTCGACCCCAAGCTGGTCGAACTGGGCGCGCCCGACCTCAAAAGCAAAATCGCGATTGCCAATACCAAGCTCGTTTATCAGCGCTTCAAGGAAATTTTCAGCGGCGAACGCTGGGAAAAATTGGCGGCAAAAGGCGCGCGTGTTCAGCGTCCGCTATGGGCCAGCACCAGCACCAAAGACCCCTCGCTGCCGGATACGCTCTACGTTGATACGCTCATCGGCCCATACACGGTGAATACGGTGCCGCCGGAAACTTTGACCGCTTTCCTCGATCATGGCACTGTCGCGGTCACGGTTGAGGATGGCATCGACGAAGCCCGCTCCCAGATCGCAAAACTCGCCGATGTGGGCATTGATCTCCACAAAGCAACAGAAGAATTGCAGACCGAAGGCGTTGATAAATTTATCAAGCCGTTTACGTCGCTGCTCAACACGATTTCGCAAAAACGCGATGCCATGCGCGCCGAGTGGCCCAATGTTTCGGCCCAGTTGGTCAAAAAGCATCAGGATTTAGTAGACGCGGCGCTCAATCAGATCGTGCGTGACCAGATTATGACACGCATCTGGAAACACGATCACACCGTTTGGCGGTCAGAACCGACGGAGATTATCAACCGCCTCGGTTGGCTGACCATTGCCGAAGATTTGCAAAAGCAGCTTGGCGAAATTAACGCGCTGGTTGATGCCGTGCGCGCTGAGGGCTATACCCAGGCGCTTTTGCTCGGCATGGGCGGCAGCAGCCTCGCGCCGGAAGTTTTCCGCAAAACGTTTGGTGTCGCGAATGGCTATCTTGACCTTGCCGTGTTGGACAGCACCGACCCCGGCGCAGTCTTGAACGATGACAAAGCCTTTGATCCGGCTAAAACGCTGTTTATCGTCTCATCCAAGTCCGGTGGGACGGTGGAGGTGATGTCGTTCTTCAAGCATTTCTACAATCGCACCGTCGAAAAAGTCGGCGCAGAAAAAGCAGGCGCGCATTTTATCGCCATCACTGACCCCGGCAGTTCACTGGAAAAACTCGGCAAAGATCATCATTTCCGCAGCGTATTTTTGAACGACCCGAATATCGGCGGGCGCTACTCGGCGCTATCGCATTTTGGGCTTGTCCCGGCGTCACTGGTGGGCGTTGATGTGCCAAAGCTGCTGGATCGCGCGATCAAAATGGCGAAAGGCTGCCAGATTCCCGGCGCGGATAACCCGGCGGCATGGCTGGGCGCGATTATGGGCGAACTGGCAAAAACCGGACGCGATAAAGTGACGATCATCGCCCCGCCGCAGATCGAAAGTTTTGGCGATTGGGTCGAGCAGTTGATCGCCGAAAGTACGGGTAAAGATGGCAAAGGGGTTTTGCCTGTCGTGGGTGAGCCGCTCGGCAGCCCGGACGCCTATGGCAATGATCGTCTGTTCGTTTACCTCCACCTGGAAGGCGACGATTCACAGGCCGCCGCGCTGGAATTACTCGAAAAAGCCGGACACCCTGTAGTCGCGCTGAATCTCAAAGACCGCTATGATTTGGGAGGGCAGTTCTTCCTGTGGGAACTGGCTGTCGCCGTCGCTGGCTATCGCATCGCGATTCAGCCGTTTGACCAGCCTAACGTCGAAAGCGCGAAAATTCTGGCGCGCAAGATGGTCGCCGCTTACACCGAATCGGGTGCGCTGCCAGAGCAAACGCCACTCCTGAGCGAAAATCGCGTCACGGTGTATGCTGATTTGTCTGGCGATTCGTTGGAAGGTGCGCTGGCGGCATTCCTGAAGCAGGCCAAAGCGGGAGATTACATCAGCTTGCAGGCTTACGTGACGCCGAACAGCCAAACCGACGAAGCGCTCTTAAAATTGCGTACCCAGCTTCGCGATGAAACCAAGCTGGCGACGACGGTGGGGTATGGGCCGCGTTTCCTGCACTCAACAGGCCAGCTTCATAAAGGCGACGGCGGAAATGGATTGTTTATCCAGTTCACGTCCGATCCGGTTGAGGATGTGCCGATTCCGAATGAAGCGGGAAGTTCCGAATCATCGATGTCTTTTGGTGTGCTGAAATTGGCGCAGGCATTGGGTGATCGGGAAGCGCTGCTGGAAAATCATCGCCGCGTGGTTCGCCTGCATCTCGGCAAGGATGTCGCGGCTGGACTGAAAGCAGTGATAGCGGCTCTGTAAACAGGATAAAGCAGAGACGATATCTTCAAAGCCGCTTTCGGATGAGGTAAATATCAGATGACATCACAAGACTGGAGAGAAGGGGTTCGCTGGAATCTGCATTTAAAGTCCTCGCCAGAACAGGTATATGCCATGTTCGCTACTGATGCAGGACGGGCAAAGTTCTGGTCGGAAAGTTCTCTTGAAAAAGATGGCAGCCTGGAACTGCATTTCATGAATGGGGAACAGCTTGAGTGTTTGATCTTGGAAAAAATGCCATCGAGCCGTTTCAGCTTTCACTATTTTGCGGAAACCATCGTTGTCGTTGAGTTTCACGTAGATAAAAGTGGCGGAACTGATTTAACCCTTTCTGAAACGGGCTTTCCCAATCAAGAACATCGTAACCTGCATGAGGGTGGATGGATTTCCGTCTTAATGAATTTGAAAGCCGCAGTCGATTTTGGCGTAGATTTGCGCAATCATGATGACCAACGTACCTGGGATCATGGTTATTGTGAAAGTTAATGATAGGGGTATTGCTTGGCTACAGACAGCACTCATTTCAAGCAGCAAGCCGCCGAACGCGCCGTCGAATTTGTCGAATCCGGCATGGTGGTCGGACTCGGTTCGGGCAGCACGGCGATCTGGGCGGTGCGGGGCATCGGTCAAAAATTGGCGAACGGTCAACTGCGGGATATTCGAGGGATACCAACGTCGGTTGTGACCGAGACGGAAGCGCGTCAACTGGGTATCCCGCTGGTGACGCTAGAAGAATGCCCGGTCATTGATCTGACGATTGACGGCGCGGACGAGGTTGACCCCCATTTTAACCTCATCAAAGGCGGCGGCGGCGCGCTGCTGCGTGAAAAAATTGCCGCCCAGGCCAGCAAGCGTGAGATCATCATCGTGGATGAATCAAAATTGGTCGAAAAATTGGGGACAAAATGGGCAGTACCAGTGGAGGTCATTCCCTTCGGCTGGCATTCTCAGTATGATTATCTGGTATCGCTGGGCGCGCAGATCAAAGTGCGTCAGGCTGGCGATGCGATTTTTAAGACCGATCAAGGCAATTTGATTTTAGATTGCCAGTTTGGTTTGATTGATGATCCGGTGCGGCTGGGCGCGCAGCTCAAAAGCCGTGCCGGAATTGTGGAGCATGGGTTATTTCTGGGGTTGGCAAGCGATGTCATCGTCGCCAGCCAGCAGGGGATACGATTTCTGAAGCAAGAATAGCTGGTCAGCATTTCAGCGTCTCAGCCTGTCCGTTAAAAGCTGAGGTGCTGACGGGTTGATTAACTTACTAATTTGCTGGAAGCAAATGGCTGTCAGCCTATTTACTACAAACGAGGAGCGAGGATTATGAAGTTGGCATTGGTTGGGTTGGGCAAAATGGGCGCGAATATGGTGCGCCGTCTGGTACGAAATGGGCATGAGGTCATTGTTTTTAACCGCAGCAAAGGGCCGATTGAAGAAGTGGCGAAAGAGGGAGCGATCCCAGCCGAGTCATTAGCCGATGTGGTGAACAAACTGCCGACGCCGCGCGTGGTCTGGTTGATGCTTCCGGCGGGTGACGTGACCGAAGACCATCTGCATCAATTTATGGATTTGCTCTCACCGGGCGATGTGATCGTCGATGGCGGCAACAGCAATTTTAACGACACGATGCGCCGTGCGGAGATGGTCAAAGCGAAAAATCTGCATTATGTCGATGTCGGCACCAGCGGCGGCATTTGGGGTATCACCGAAGGTTACAGCATGATGGTCGGGGGCGAAGCTGAGGCCGTCGAAATTTTACGCCCTGCGTTGGAAACCCTCGCACCTGCTGCGGATCAAGGTTGGGGACATATGGGGCCGAGCGGATCAGGGCATTTCGTCAAGATGGTGCATAACGGCATCGAATATGGCATGATGCAGGCCTATGCCGAAGGCTTCGAGATTATGCGCGCCCGCAAAGATTTCGACCTCGACCTGCATCAGATTTCCGAAGTCTGGCGCTATGGCAGCGTCGTGCGCTCGTGGCTGCTGGACTTGACGGCGGAAGCGCTGAAAGAAGACCAGGCGTTGAGCGATATTGCGCCCTATGTGACTGACAGTGGTGAGGGACGTTGGACGGTTTTCGAATCCATCAATATGGACGTGCCTGCACCTGTAATTACCCTGGCGCTGCAAATGCGTTTTGTCAGCCGCCAGGACGACAGCTACGCCGCCAAACTGTTGGCAGCCATGCGCAAAGGCTTTGGAGGTCATGCGGTCAAATCCGCGAAGTAAGGGAAGGCTATGAGTGAGTCAACGACTGTTGTGATTTTTGGCGCGTCGGGCGACTTGACCAAACGTAAACTTGTGCCGGCGCTCTATAACCTCTATCTCAAAAAACGGCTGCCGAAAAAATTCAATGTCGTCGGCATCTCGCGCACGAAGTTCAGCCATGAAGAGTGGCGCAGCCGGATGCGTGAGGGGGTGGAGGAGTTCTCAGAAACCACGTTTGATGAAAATGCCTGGAATACTTTTGCCGATTCCCTCTGGTACACGCCGGGAAATGCCGACCAATTGCCTGACCTCGAGCAAATTCTGGGTTTTTTGCAGGAGAAAGAAGGCGGAGAAGCCAACCGCCTGTATTATCTTTCGGTTGCGCCAGACTTGTATATCCCGATTGTGCAAAATCTGGGGCAGTTGGATATGGCGCGCGAACAAGCCGGGAAAGCATGGCGGCGCATCATCATCGAAAAACCCTTTGGAACGGATTTGGAATCCGCGCAGGCGCTTAATAACGAAGTTCAGGCGGTTTTTCGGGAGCAGCAAGTTTACCGAATCGACCATTACCTCGGCAAAGAGACAGCGCAGAACATCATGTTTTTGCGCTTCGCCAACGCGATTTTTGAACCTATCTGGAATCGCAATTATGTCGATAACGTGCAGATCAGCGCGTTGGAACAGGTCGATGTCGGGCATCGCGGCGCGTACTATGATACGTCCGGTGTCCTGCGGGATATGTTCCAGAACCACCTGCTGCAACTCATGGCTTTGATCGCGATGGAGCCGCCCGCTTCGATGGAGGCCAATGCCCTGCGCGATGAACGGACGAAAGTCCTGAGCGCCGTGCGCCCGATTGATCCTTTCAACACCATCTGCGCGCAGTATGAAGGCTATCGAAAAGCCAAAGGGGTCGCGCCGGATTCGCGCACCCCGACCTATGCCGCACTCAAACTTAACATCGATAACTGGCGCTGGCAGGGTGTGCCGTTTTATCTGCGTTCCGGCAAGGCGCTCAATCGTAAAGTCACCGAAATTACGGTTGTTTTCCGGCAGCCACCGCACATGATGTTCGGCAACCACAATAATGGCAATTTCACGCCGAATATTTTGTCGATTTGTGTCCAGCCGGACGAAGGCATCCACCTCAGTTTTGAGGCGAAAGTGCCGGATTCTCCCCGGCAGACGCGCTCTGTCGATATGGAATTTCACTACGCTGAAGCCTTTAGTGAGTACGTGATTCCTGAAGCGTATGAGCGCCTGCTTCTCGACGCGCTGATCGGCGATCCCTCGCTGTTCACACGCAGCGATGGAATTGAGGTATCATGGAAACTGATGGATCCCGTGATTAAGGTCTGGGAATCAGAAGAAGCGCCGGAATTAGCGATGTATAAGTCGGGTAAGTGGGGGCCAGATGAAGCCGACGAATTGTTGGAAGATGATGGTCGTGTCTGGCGTGTAGGCTGTATACCTGATGAGGTCATACGATAATGAATGTTCGCGTATATCCTGATGCCGATCTGCTGAAACGAGCGGCGGCGGAGCATATGACTGCCCTATCCGAAGCATCCATTAACGCACAGGGGTATTTCAGCATCGCACTGTCTGGCGGCTCGACTCCCAAAGCAGTCTACGAACTGCTGACGGATAAATCCTTCAGCCGCTACGTCGATTGGGAACATACGCACATTTTCTGGGGGGATGAACGCTGTGTCCCCCCAGATCACACCGAGAGCAATTATCGCATGGCGCGGCTGGCGCTGCTCGACCAAGTGCCGCTTCCCGTCTCGAATATTCACCGCATGAAGGGTGAGATCGACCCTGCGCAGGCCGCCGCCGAATATGAACAAATGCTGCGTCAGTTTTTTGCCCGACGCCGCGATGGCGTGGTTCGCTTTGATCTGGTGCTGTTGGGGATGGGTGATGATGGACACACGGCATCGCTGTTTCCAGGCACGCCCGCGATTGAAGAAAATGAACGCTTGGTGGTCGAAAATTATGTCGAAAAATTGGAAGCGTGGCGCTTGACGCTGACCGCTCCAGTTATCAATGCCGCCGAGCATGTGACCTTTCTCGTTTCAGGAAAATCGAAAGCGGAAATGCTTCAACAGGTGCTAGAAGGCCCGGAGCAGCCCTATGACCTGCCGGCGCAGCTTATCCAGCCTGCCAGCGGTCATTTACTCTGGCTGATTGATGAGCCAGCGGCAGCGCGCCTGTCGAAACCGAATCAGGGGTAGGAAGATATGCTCATGCCGCCCGATCAAGTGACCTATTTTCAAACGGTTTGGGAGATTGTCCGCCAGATTCCGACAGGGCAGGTGGCGACCTATGGACAGATCGCGACGATGATCCCGCCGCCGGAGAGCATCGCCCCGCCGGATTATGACCGGATCGCGCCGCGCTGGGTTGGCTATGCCATGAACGCCGTTTCCGCTCGTGATGCTCAGGAAATCCCCTGGTGGCGTGTCATCAACAGCAAAGGTGGAATCAGCCTAGCGGAAGGCAGCCAGTCAGCAACGATTCAGCGAACGCGCTTGGAATCCGAGGGCGTGATTTTTAACGAAAAAGATCAGGTTGATTTTAACCAGTGGGGATGGAACGGGCCGGACGACGATTGGCTGCGGGAACACGATTTAGCCAAGCCGCGCCCGCTGCGCAAACCGCCGAAAGACAAGCCGGAACAGATGAATTTGCTGTAGATTTTCAGGGTAAATCCCAAAATCTAGATTATTTTTCCCGATACCGATTGATCTCATCCCGTAATTCTTTAGCCGCCTCGCCAGGATTTTTCGCGAAAATAATGCCGCGTGACGAGTTGATAATCATGCCCTTTTTCGCGCTGTTTATCCCGGCCTGTACCGTTTGCGCCACATCGCCACCCTGCGCACCGACTCCCGGCACGAGGATCGTCATGTCGCCGACAATTTCGCGCGCCTGCGCCAATTCTTTGGGATAGGTTGCGCCGACCACCAGCATACAATTGCCATTTTGATTCCACTCGTCGCGCACTTTTCCGGCGATAATCTGCCAGAGCGGTTTGCCATCGATCAGCAAATCCTGCAATTCTCCAGCGCTGGGGTTCGACGTGCGGCAGACGATAATGCAGCCTTTATCCGCATGTTTGAGATAGGGCTGCAATGAATCTTTGCCCATATATGAGTGGAGGGTCACGGCATCGAAGCCGAACCAATCGAAAATCGCTGACGCATAGGCCAGACTGGTCGTGCCATTATCGCCGCGCTTGGCATCACAGATCGTCAGAATATCGGGGTGATTCTGGTGGAGATATTCGAGTGTCAGCTTGAGCGCCATCATGCCGCGATCCCCGCGCGCCTCGTAAAACGCGATATTCGGCTTATAGGCGCTGACATAAGAATGCGTCTGGTCGATGATCCAGCGGTTAAACGTAAACTGCGGATACTCGTAGTGCATGAACTGCTCAGGTAATTGCGTATAGTCACTATCAAGCCCGACGCATACGAGCGATCCGACCCGATCAACGCGAAGATCAAATTTTTCGACTGCATTCATGCCTGCAAACCCTGGCTTTCCGCCCAGCGATGCGGGTCTTTCAGCCAATCTTCGATGATGGCAAGCTGCGCGGCATTAAACTGATCCAGTTTGACGGCTTCCTGAACGATGATATGGAATGAGGTGAGCGTGTGCAGCCGGATTTCCATAATTTTGAAGGAATGCTCGGACATGGTAAAGCCGTAGCTGGTGATGGCGAGACAGTCCTGAACCATCGCACCTGACTCACGCAGCGCTTCGGCCCCGGCGAGGCTGCTACCCCCGGTGGTCACCAAATCTTCCACCAGCAGCACACGACTGCCGCTCACGTCTCCGCCTTCAACCCGGCTTTTGGTGCCATGCTCCTTCGGCTGCTTGCGCACAAAGACCGATGGTTTTTCCAGAATATAGGCTAATGCTGAACTGTGAGGGACACCCGCTGTTTCAATGCCTGCAATGATGTCGTATGCAATGCCCTCTTTTTCGACCAACTGCCGGAAACCTTCGATGATGGTATGCCAGTGCTGAGGCCAGAAGATAAGTTTGCGATTATCAATGTAGACCGGAGAAAGCAGGCCGGATTTGAACGTGATCGGATTTTCTGGCGTAAATTTGACCGCCCCGATTGCCAGTAATGCCCTGGCGACTTCTCTATCAATCATGGTTATCCTCACTGAGAATTAGAGCCGCCGCCAGCGGCCCTCGGTAAATGAGCGCCGTCCAATACTGTGCGGCCTCCACCCCTAATCGGACGAAATCATGGTAGGTTGGTTTGTCCTGAACGCCGCCGCAGCCGATAATATCTACAGTATAACAGTTTTGTGACTTTTCGTGCATCAGCCGCGCCGCCACCGCCATCGCCGTTTCGTGCAATTTCCCCCCGCCAACCCCCGCCGTCAGCTTTGGGTTATCCGGTGTTGGCTCTGGCAGCGTATTGGTGGCGATCACCGCGCGTACACCCGTTTCGTGGAAAACGCGCAGCAAAATATCATACTGCTCCGGCGCGAGGTCGGGGCTGATTTTTACCCACAGTGGGATCGTCTCCGGCAAGTGTGCGACGACAGCGCTGCAAAGCTGGCGCGTTCGATCTTCAGTCTGGTGTCCGCCAGGGTCATCCTCGGTATTCGGACAGCTTACGTTGAGCGTCAGCCAGGAAGGGTAGATCGATTCGGCGAGGAAAAAATTCAGCGCTTCCAAAATTTCACGCTGCTCCTGCGCTGGATCGCTCACGCCAGGGCTAACGGCAATGTTGATGCCGAAAATGCGCGGTAGCTGATCTTTGTGCAGCTTCAAAAATGCTGCCGCTGCCCGTGCGCCTGGATTTTTTAGCCCAACACGATTCTGCGTCGAGCGGGTCGGTACATCGCGCCAGATCACATTGCCGGGATTGCCGATTCGAGGCCAGCGGGTGAATGAGCCAAATTCTACTGCGCCGACCAGATGGGGCATCGAGCGCCAGCCAGGGATGATATTTTCGCCGCGCTGCACCGCCGACAACGCTGCTTCTTCACTTTCGAAACCCGCACCTTTGACGAATCCCGCCGCCAACATCAACGGCGATTCCAATTTCACGCCGCCAACGTTGACCGGATGCGCTTCAAAAGCCGCGTTATGAAAATTTTTGAGGACGCCTTGCAGCGAATCCTGTCCATCGAGCCAGCGCAGCATCGTCAAAATTTGCCCATGTGCGCGCTGTGCCGAGCCGCGAAAAATCAGCGGGCGGGCGATTCGCTCGTAGAGCAAACGATTGGCGGCGAGAAAAGCGCGGTTAGCCATAAAGATTTTGCCCGAATCCGTTGGAAACTAAAATTTTTTCGCCGTCGTAGACCTGTTGACCGCGAATCATGACCGAGCGCACCTTGCCGTAGACGCGCATCCCCTCGAAGGGCGACCAGCCGCACATGGTATGCAGCTTGCCGCGCTCGATGATGAACGATTCGTCCATATCGATCAGCGTATCGGTTTCTAGCGGGCAGGCGAGGCCGAAAATCCGGCGCGGATTATTCGCCACCAGATCGACCACACGCTCCAGCGTCAGGCGACCTTCGTGGACAGCCAAACCTAACAGGGGCAGTGTCGTTTCTAAGCCGGGGACGCCGTAGGTTGGCTTGCCCGAAAATTTTTCGTCGAGCGTGTGCGGCGCGTGGTCGGATTCCACCACATCCACGATGCCCGATTCGAGTGCGTCCCATAAGGCTTGCTGGTCGGCTTTGGTTTTAAGCTCCGGCTTCATGAGTCCAAGCGGCCCAAGCCTCGCCACATCATCCTGTGTCAGATAGAGATGATGCGGGCAAACGCCGATGCTGACGGGCAAACATTCGTTTTTAGCGTCGGTCAGGTAGCGAATCTCATCGGCGGTGCTGATGTGGCAGAAATGCGTATGCTTTCGATATTTCCGCACCAGCGCCAAAATTTCGAGAACCGTTTCGCCCTCGGCGTGTACGGCAATCACCTTGTTTCCAGGCCACGCGCGGTAATGCTGGTCGCGCACGGATTGATCGTCAATCAAAAGGGTGCCGGTGGTAGCATTGTTATAAATTTTCAATCCGCAGACATCGCCAATCACTTCATCGTAGAAGCGCCAGTTGTCGCCCGTCGCCGCGCCAAAATAAATGCCCCAATCGGAGACAGCCTGCGCGCCCATTTCCGCCAATTTGCGATTCAGCGCCGGACGGTCAATCGTGGAGGGATGTGTATTGGGCATATCCAGCACCGCCCAATAACCGCCTGCCAGGGCTGCCGCTGTTTCGCTGGCAAACGTGCCTTTGTGTGACCAATCCAGCCCGCGCAGGTGGACGTGCGGGTCGAGCATGGCGGGAATTTTATACATAGACGCCCCGCAGCACTTTCGCTAAGAGCGCCATACGCACGAACATGCCGTTTTCCATTTGGCGGAAATAGACGGCGCGCGGGTCAGCGTCCAGAATATCGTGATCTTCCGGTGTACCCATCTCGTGCTTGCGTGGCAGCGGGTGCATGAGAATGGCGTCGGATTTGGCTTGCGCGAGGACAGGCGGCGTCATAATAAAGCCGTCTTTGATCGACTCGTATTCGGCTGGGTCTTTAAAACGCTCCTCCTGCACCCGTGTCCAGTAAATCACGTCGCTGTAGCCGAGTACGTCGCTTAAATCCTCGGTTTCTTCCAGGCGAATACCCGATTCTTTGAGCAGATCGATAATTTCGCCGGGCATACGCAGCGCGGGCGGCGAGACGAGGCAAATCGTGACATTTTTGCTTTCGAAGCGCGCGATCAGTTTTGCCAGCGAATGCACCGTTCGCCCATGCCGCAGATCGCCGACCATCGTGATCGTCAGGTTATCGATGCCATTTTTCTGGTCGATGATCGTGAACATATCGAGCAGCGCTTGGGTTGGGTGTTCGCCGATGCCGTCACCGCCGCTGACGACGATGGGCTTTCTGCCAATTTTGTCACCCAGCAGGTCAAGGTAATATGCGGCTTCGTAGGATGAGCCGACTTCCGGGTGACGCAGCACCACCACATCGGCATAGCATCCGGCGGCGCGCACGGTATCCGCCAAATCTTCGCCTTTATAAACTGACGAAAATTGAACGCCGTTGCTCGCGCCAATCACCTCACCGCCCAGGCGCACCATCGCCGCCTGAAACGACATATCGGTGCGTGTGCTGGCTTCGAAAAACAGCGTTGCCATCACTTTGCCGCTGCAAAGCTCGACGAGGCCGCGATCATTTTGCCGGATGCGCTTTTTAAGCGAGGCTGTCGCATCAAAAATAATCTGCAAATCCTTACGGCTGAACTGTTCGACGGTGATGATGTGTTTGCCGATAAAATCACCGTCAATGGCAGGCGGCTGATAGAGATTTTTGAAATTCTTCGCCTGACGCACGTCCGACATAAATTCCCCCTCCTAAAAAAAAGCCACTCATAGGTGGCTATTCGGCTTCGTTTTCAGTTTTCTTCTGTGCTTCTTTTTTCATCTTGTCATAACGGCGCTTCTGCTCCGCCAGAACTTTGTTGACCGCCCTCGGTAGTAAATAATGCTCGTTGAGGTGCATCCGGCGCTCAAAGGCTTCAATCGGCTCTTTGATGCGAATGGGAACGACAATTTGCCGGATTACTGCTCCTGCATCAACTTCGGGGACAACATAATGCACCATGCAGCCGCTGTAACGAACTTCGCCTTTCTGGAAAGCATCGTAGGCGTCCTGAATCGCGTCTTTGCCAGGGAATTTGCCAGGGAGCGCCGGGTGCAGATTGATGACTTTGTTCGGGAAGCGATTCAAAAATGATGGGCTAAAAACATGCATCCATCCTGCCAGCACAATCAGATTGGGCTTATAGGCGCTGACTTTTTCGGCGAGATCGGCGTCGTACTGTTCGCGCGTTTTTCCATCGTTGAGATAGGATTTTAAGGGAAAATACAGCGTTGGGATTTTATTGCGCTCGGCAATTTGCAGGCCATAGGCTTCTTTACGATTCGAAACCACCAGCGCGATGTTCGCCCACAGCTTCTTTTTATTGATCGCCGTAATCAGAGCGTTTAAATTAGTCCCTTTACCGGAGATCATGACGACGATACGTGGCGGCATACCTAGCTCCTGATGCTAACTTCGTGCTGACCCGCCGTGATTTCACCGACGACGGATAATTCTCCCGGCAGCGCTGCCTGTGCGGTTGAGACCTGTTCTGGCGCGAGGACGACCAGCATGCCCATCCCCATATTGAACGCATGGAACATATCCAGCTCGTCAACGTTCCCCAACCGCTCGATCAGGCCGAAAATTTTTGGCTCTGTCCACGTTCCGCGACGGATGACCGCGCCCAGGCCGTCCGGCAGGATACGCGGCAGATTATCGATGACGCCGCCGCCCGTGATGTGTGCCAGCCCGCGAATATCGATGCCTGCTTCCCATAATAGACGAATTGGCTGAAAATAACAGCGGTGAATTGCCAAAAGCGCCTCGCCTGGGGTTGTGCCGAGGTCGGGATGGACGGCGTTCCAATCGACATCGGCCAGCACTTTGCGCGCCAGCGAGAATCCATTGGTGTGCAGCCCGGTGGAGGGCAGGGCTAAAATCACATCCCCGGCCTGAATCCGCGAGCCGTCAATAACCCGTTCGCGCTCGACTACGCCGATAATCGTCCCGGCGAGGTCGATTTCACCCGGCTCATAGACTCCGGGCATCTCCGCCGTTTCGCCGCCCAGCAGCGCGCAGCCTGCTTCTTTACAGCCCTGCGCCACACCGCCGACAATCGTCGCGATCTGCTCAGCGTCGAGTTTGGACGAGGCGACGTAATCCAGAAAAAAGAGCGGGCGCGCGCCCTGCACCAGAATGTCATTGATGCAGTGGTTGACCAAATCCTGACCAATCGTATCCCATTTATTGAGCCGCGCGGCAACTTTGGTTTTTGTACCCACGCCATCCGTCGAGGCGACCAAAACGGGTTTATCCATCGTTTTAAGCGCCGAAATATCGAATAATCCGCCGAATGATCCGGTATCCGAAAGCACTTCCGGGCCGTAGGTCGTGCGGACGACGGCTTTCATGAGTTCAGTGGCACGATTGCCGACGGCGATATTCACCCCGGCATTCGCGTAAGCATCTTTATGCGTCAATCAAGCCTCCTGAGAAACGGCTCAGAGATGGTCATTACCCATTTTGAATTTTACCAATGTCGCGGCGATAGTGCATACCCTCGAAGCTAATATCTTCGATGGCTTTATAGGCTCGGTTGAGCGCAGCATTCAGGTCGCCACCTGTCGCACTCACCGCCAGCACACGCCCGCCCGATGACACCAACTGCCCCTTGTTGCGGGCAGTTCCGGCATGAAAGACAACCACTTCGTCATGTTCGTTCGCTTTTTCAACGCCTGTAATCGGCAGCCCTTTGGGATAGCTATCCGGGTAGCCGGGGGCGGCGAGAACCACTGTCGCGCACGAGCCGGGACGCCAGCGAACGACGGTTTTGCCCAACTGCTGCTCGGTGCAGGCCATAAAAATTTCGAGCAAATCGCTTTCCAGCAGTGGGAGAATGGCCTCGGTTTCGGGATCGCCAAAACGACAATTAAATTCCAGTACGCGCGGGCCGTCGGGCGTCAGCATCAGCCCCGCGTATAACACGCCGATATAGGGTGTGCCGCGCCGCGCCATACCGTTGATTACAGGTTGGAGTACCAGCCGCCGCATTTCTTCGATGAAATCAGCACTGATGTCCGGGGTGGGGGCATAAACACCCATGCCGCCTGTATTGGGGCCAATATCGCCATCAAATGCGCGTTTATGATCGCGCGCCGGGGGCATCGGCACAACAGTTTTGCCATCACAGAAGGCCAGAATCGAGACTTCGCGACCCGTAAGTCGCTCCTCAATGACAACGGTGCTGCCAGATTCGCCAAAGGCTCTGTCCTGCATAATGACCTTAAGCGCAGTTTGAGCCTGCTCGGTAGTGTCGCACAGAATGACGCCTTTGCCTGCCGCCAGCCCGTCCGCTTTGACAACGCAAGGGCGTTTAAGCTGGGCGACGTAATCCATCGCTTCCTCATAATCGGTGAACGCAGCGTATTCGGCGGTAGGGATACTCTGCTCGACCATAAAGGACTTGGCAAAGGCTTTTGAAGACTCCAACAGCGCGGCGGCCTGGCTCGGCCCAAAAACGCGCAGTCCCCATGCTTGAAAAGCATCGACAATGCCGGCTGCCAGGGGTGCTTCCGGCCCGATAATGGTGAGGTTGACTTCGCGTTCCTGGGCGAAGTTGAGCAGGGCTGGAATATCTTCGACAGAAACGGCGATATTGGTGCCAACCGCCTGCGTTCCGGCATTGCCAGGAGCGATAAAAATTTTATCAACCTGGGGCGAACGGGATAATGCCCAGGCCAGAGCATGTTCGCGTCCGCCGGAACCCACAATCAAAATCGTATATCGCATCTACGACCCCCAAACCCCTTCAAGAATTAATTTGTCGCGTTCATCGCTGAACAACCATTCGGGAATACTGACCGGATATTGACCGGAGAAGCAGGCGGTACAATGTCCGCTCTTTTCATTGGTGATGCCTTCTTCAACCGCGCGTACCATCCCTGGCAAACTCAGGTAATCCAGGCTGTCCGCGCCAATTTGCTCACGGATGCTATCAATATCGAGCTTATGGGCGATCAACTGCTTATAGGTTGCCATATCAACACCCATAAAGCAGGGATGGCGCACAGGCGGCGACGAAACACGAACGTGAACTTCCGACGCGCCGCCATCACGAATCAATTGTACCAGCGGGCCAGAGGTATTGCCCCGTACAATCGAGTCATCGACCAGTACCACGCGCTTGCCCTGCAAATTGGAGGTCAGCGGGTTAAATTTAAGCCGCACCATATCCCGGCGCAGTTGATTATCCGGCTGGATAAAGGTTCGCCCGATATAGCGATTTTTTGTGAGGCCTTCGGTGTAGGGCAGGCCGCTCTCTTTGCTGTAGCCAATCGCGGCTGGTATGGCTGAATCGGGTACAGGGACGACAATATCGGCGTCAACGGGCGCTTCGCGGGCGAGCTGCTGCCCCATGCGCTGGCGAACGCTGTGAATGCCCTGCCCTTCGAGCGTCGAGTCAGGTCGTGCAAAATAGACATATTCAAAAACGCATAACGCTCGGCGCTGCGGTTCGCGTCCGGTAATGGATGAGATGCCATGTGCATTCAGCCGGACGATTTCGCCCGGTTCAATTTCGCGCAGATAGGTCGCGCCGATGGTCATGAGCGCGCAGGATTCGGATGCCACCACGTAGCCACCGTCAATTTCGCCCAGGCACAACGGGCGCAAACCATAGGGGTCGCGCACCGCATAGACACCATCGCGTGTCAGCACGGTCAGTGAGTAAGCACCATCTGCGACCTGCATAAAAGCCTGGATGCGCGTTTGCCAGAGGTCGAGGTTATCGCCGTCCAGGTCTAAATAATGACCGTCGAGCCAGACTTCTGGCGGCGCGGAGAGCATCTGCGTAATCACTTCGCTGTCAGTGGTCGAAGAAAGGCCAACGCCGCGCCGCAGCAGCATATGGCGAAGCTGCAAAGCGTTGGTTAGGTTGCCGTTGTGGGCCACACCCATTGGGCCGTGTACCGTTTCGATGAGATAGGGCGAGGCATTGCGCAGATGCGACGAACCTGTCGTCGAGTAGCGATTGTGACCAATGGCGAGATGACCTTTGAGCGGACTCAGGTTGTCCTCGTTGAAAACCTGCGAAACCAGTCCCATCCCCTTGTGAAAATAAGCGGCGCGCCCATCACTGGTGGCGATCCCGGCGCTTTCCTGTCCACGATGTTGCAGCGCGTACAGACCAAAAAATGTCAAACGGGCTACATCACGTTCTGGCGCGTAAATACCAAAAATGCCGCATTCGTCGTGAGGCTTGTCGTCATGATGCAATGGAATGTCGTCACTGAACACAATGTTGTTTTGATTCATGCTTCGCTCGATTTTATCCTAACTGGCTAGATTGCGTGCGATGCGTTCGGCGGCAGGTAGTTCGCCGGGAACAAATAACTGTCCTGTCAAGCGTTCATAAGCGGATATATATCGTTCAGCTACTTGCACTATAAATTCGGCAGGCATGGTCGGCGGTGTCCCTTCGCCGCGATAGCCCTGCTGGGCAAACCACAGGCGTAAAAATTCTTTGTCGAAATTTTCCGGCTCACGGCCTTCGCCATAGGAGTCCAACGTCCAATAGCGGCTGGAATCCGGCGTGTGGATTTCGTCAATGACCGCCAGCTTGCCGTCGATCAGGCCGAATTCGTACTTGGTATCGACCAGAATCAGCCCAGCTTTGCGCGCGATTTCCTGTCCCCGCGCGAAAATCGCCAACGCTGCCGTTTCGATCTGTTCCCACAGCGATTCTTCGACCAGTTTTTGCGTGATAATTTCGTCGCGGGTCAGGCGTTCGTCGTGCGCGCCGCCTGTAGCCTTCGTCGTGGGGGTGATGATCGCGCTGGGGAGCGGATCATTTTTTTTCAGGCCGTCGGGCAGGGGAATGCCGTAGGGTTTACGATCACCCCGGGCGTAGAGCGTCCACAGCGACGTGCCGGTGACACCCGTGATGTAGCCGCGCACGATCACTTCGACAGGCAGCAATTGCGCCTCGCGCCCAATCGTCACGTTGGGATCGGGAATGGCGACCACGTGATTGGGGACAATATCGCGTGTTTGCTCGAACCACCATGCGCTGAGTTGGTTCAATACCTGCCCCTTGAACGGGATCGCGCCCAAAACGCGATCAAAGGCTGATACACGGTCTGTTGTAATCAAAATACGCCTGTCGCCTTGCTGGTAAATATCGCGCACCTTGCCGCTTTGTTTTGCGCCGAAGCCTTGCAGATCGACACGTTCCAGCGGGGACGCTTTCAGCAGTTGTTCATGGCTCAACATATCAGGTTTTATGCCTCGTTTTTTAGGGCTGATCGAATATTGGCAGCCATCTGCCGCGCCCGCGCAGGCGCATCGCCGACATAGGAATCGGCGCGCATCAGTTGGCGGATTCGCTTGGACGAAACGTAGCGGTTAATCCGGCGATCCGCGCTCAAGGTGCTGATGAGCGGGTTTGGCTTGCCTTGCTTGAGTGTGTCCCAGGCGAACAGGCTGTGTTCGCGGATCACTTCGTGCAATTCCTGGCGATCTCCGCCTTCGCGCGCGGCTTCCATCAACACCCGTTCTGTCGCGGCGAACACGCCGTATACTTCCAGGTTATGATGGATTCCGGATTCATCAATACGGAGTCCGTCCAGAATGCGGTTGGCGCGCGTAATCAATTCTTCCGTGACGAGAAACGCCTCCGGCAAAATCACGCGGCGGTTGGCCGAATCGTCCAGGGTGCGTTCGAGTAAATTATGCGCGGCGTTGTCCCAGGCGACACGTGGTAAAGCCGCCAGATAGCGCGCAAGGCTATCCAGATTTTCGGAATTGATCGGATTGCGCTTAAAGGGCATGGCTGACGAGCCGACCTGCGACCTGCCGAATGGTTCTGCCCACTCGCCAAATGGGGGCGATTGCAGCAGGCGAATATCGAAGGCCATTTTGTAAATGGTCATGCCCAGGCCCGAAAGCGCAGATAAGACCGCCCAATCCTGGCGGCGGGTGTAGGTCTGCGTGGCGATCAAGAAGGCATCCAGGTCGAGTGCGCGCATGATGTGGGCTTCCATCGTGGCGGGAGTCATGTCTGTGCCTTGGAGCAGTTCGGTGTAGGATGCCGCCGTGCCAACAGCGCCTTTAAAACCTTTGCCGCGCACGTTTGCCCGCGTCTGCTTCAGCGATTCGTAATCTGCCAGCAAATCCTGGGCGTACATCGCCAGCCGATAGCCTACCGTAGTCGGCTCGGCGGGTTGAATATGCGTGAAGGCCATGCACACGCGCTCGGATTCTTCCTCGGTCAATTCGGCCAGTTTGTTGAGAAGCCGACACATGCGATCCAGCAGCATATCGAGTCCGGCGCGCAGGCGCAGCGCATCGGCATTGTCCTCCACGTCCATGCTGGTCGCGCCCAGGTGAATCACGCCGCCGCCAACCGGACATTGCTCGGCATAGGTGCGCACTTCGGACATCAAATCATGATGAATTTCGGATTCGATTTGCGACGCGCGTTCAATATCAATGTCATCGACGTGTTTGCGCAGGTCGTTGACCTGATCGTCGCTGACCAGTCCAGCTAAATTTTGCGCCTCTGCCAGCGCGACCCAGATTCGCCGCCACAGCCGCCGCTTATTGGCCTCTGACCACAGGCGTCGCATTTCCTCCGAGCCATAGCGCCAGGTAAACGGGCTGAGAAATGTATCGTGGGTAAAGCCTTGCTCGATTTTTTCTTCTTCGATATTACGCATATTTCAATCCGTTCTGGAATAGACGCAAACCAGACATGCCACGTTCACCGCGATGGTAGCGCGGGTGCTGCCAGTCAAAAATGTGATCTTCCGGGTGCGGCATCAGGCCAAGCACGTTCCCGGCGGCGTTGCTCAACCCGGCGATGTTATTTTCCGAGCCGTTAGGGTTGAGTGGATAATCGGCTGTATTCCCATTTTCATCGACATAGGTCAGCGCCGCCAGCCCGTTCGACCACAGGGTATCGCGCGCAGCCGCATCACAGGTCGCGATACGCCCCTCTCCGTGTGCCACTGGGCAGTAGATCGGCTTGTCGAGTCCCATCGTAAAGAGCGATGCGCTGTTGGGGTTCGGCTGCAAATAGACCCAACGACACTCGAACTGCGCCCGCTCATTGCGCGCCAGGGTGACGATTCGCCCATTTTCATTATCAGGCAGTAATCCTGATTTTACTAAAGCCTGAAAACCATTGCAGATGCCTAAAACCGGGCGACCTTGTTGGATAAACTTTTCGACATCCCCGCGCAAACGTTGGCGCAAATCCAATGCCCACAGCGTCCCCGCGCCCAGATCGTCACCATAGGAGAAGCCTCCGGGTACGATCAGCATGTGATAATCGGCAAGCTGGCGATTTCCATTGAGAAGCTGGTTAACATGGACGATTTCCGGCTCACCGCCTGCCAGATCGCAGGCCAGCGCCGCATCACGATCTCGATTTGAGCCGTTGGCGTGGAGAATCAGGACGCGCGGTGGGGTAGTGCGGATCGACGGCGCACGGTCAAATTTGGTTTGTGGATTTGGTGCGGGTTTTGATATGGGCGTATGGGTTTGCGTTGTTGCGTCGGTTATTTCCCCGCGCCACGCCATCTCAAGCTCATGGAGTGGGATTTTCCCAACCCAATCTGCGCCATCCCAGCCCACCAGCCGGAGTTCCTGAGTGGACGAGACATCGCCCATATATTCCCAATATTCTGCGCCTGCTTCCAGCATCAGCGTGAGGAATGCGTTCTGGTCTGCCTGTCGAATTTCAACGATGAGCCGACCCTGCGATTCAGAAAAGAGGCTGGCGCAGTTTAATTGTTCGACGGAAAGCCCTTCGCGCTCGATAAAGCACGTGCTGTAAAGATCAATGCCCGCGCCAAGCTGACCGCCGATGCACATTTCAGCCAGTGCGACGGCGATCCCACCCTCGCTGACATCATGACATGACTGCACATATCCGACCTGGATCGCCTTATGCAGCGCGCGGTAAATGTTCATCGAGCGCAAATTGTGCTGCGGCATTCCCGGCTCGGAAATTTCGTTGATGAGGTTGTAGTGGCTGCTGCCCATTTCGTTGAGCGTTTCGCCAATCACATACAGTAAATTTCCGGATTTTTTCAAATCCATTGTGACGGTTTTGCTCACGTCCGGCACGATGCCAACCGCCGAAATCAACAGTGTGCCGGGGATGGCGTGGCGCTGACCGTCCGCGCCAAGATATTCGTTATTGAGACTGTCCTTACCGCTGATGAACGGGACACCATAAGCGATGGCTGCGTCGTGGCAGCCCTGCGCGCAGCGTACCAGCGAACCGAGTCGATCTGGCAGACTGGTGTTGCCCCAGCAGAAATTATCGAGAATCGCGATCTGGTCAGGGTCAGCGCCGACGGCGACGAGGTTGCGAATCGCTTCGTCAATCGCCGCCCACGCCATGATATAGGGATCGCTTTCGCCATAAAGCGGGCAAATGCCGTTGGAAATAGCGATGGCTTTTGTTGGGGCAGGTTTCCCCTCACCCCCTACCCCCTCTCCCACAAGGGGCGAGGGGAGAAATGCCGCGCGGATGTGGGCAAGGGTGGTTTCTAGATCAGTTTCGACCTGTTCGGCAGTAACTCGGACGAAGCGGATACCGAGAGATTCAAGGATTTCCTGCCGTAAAGTATCGGCTTCGCGCTGTGTTTCGTGGATTGGGCCGTCAACTTCGACTGCCAATCGTTCTGATGCACAGTAAAAATCCAGCACAAAAGCGCCTACAGGCTGTTGGCGGCGAAACTTTCGCTCATCAAGTTTTCGGTTTCGCAGAGCTTGCCACAAAATGTCTTCGCTTGGCGTTGCTTCTTTGCGTAAGCGTTTGGCAACGTCGCGCATTTTCTGCTCAAACTCAGGCGGAACATAAATGCGCTCAACGTCTTTAGCCGATTTAAGCCCTTCGCCCGTGTTTTCTCCCCTCGTCCCTTGTGGGAGAGGGGTCGGGGGTGAGGGGTTTAGGGGTAACGTATCAATCGGCACGATCACCGCCGCGTCGCTAGGGCCGTTATTTTTCACGCCCACCAGCGGCTTGATGGCTGTTCCGGCCTGCACCTCATGGTCGTAGCGCCGAATCACATTTTCTTTGCTGCGGATATTCGGGTGCATCAGCAGTTTTAAAAGCGTTTCCTCAAAATCCGGCATCGCTGCATTTTCGGCTGGCTGCTCCGAGGAATGTGCGGGTTTTTCCCACACGGCCTGCATATGACGCTGCGGGATGCCGTCATGTAGAAAATCCATCGACAGATCGCCGACGAGTTTTTCGCCATATTTCAGCGTTAGCCGCCCGCTGCCATCGAATGTGCCGATGCTCACTGCTTCGATGTCCTGACCGTCGCAAAGTGCTTTGATCCGATCCCAATTTTCCGGCGCTACGGCTAAGACCATGCGTTCCTGCGCTTCAC
>Ga0268299_1001844_pt1 | contig 31211 bp, 25 predicted proteins | sample NOBtaG_FD_193484 | JGI IMG/M metagenome (GOLD analysis project Ga0268299, IMG submission 193484) | Activated sludge microbial communities from bioreactor in Nijmegen, Gelderland, Netherland - NOB reactor | ecosystem: Engineered > Bioreactor > Aerobic > Activated sludge | place: Netherlands...
ACCATCTAGATTTTTATCACCATTTTTATAATGCGAGATACCAATTATTATTGCCCATAGATTTACTTCTTTACCTGCTTTTACCTCAGCACTTGTTGCACCAACTTTGACATTAATTCCTCTAGTGCGTTTTTCTTGACCGCTAACATTAATAGTTAAAGTTATTACAAGTATAAAAAAGAAGATAAAGAAGAAGTACTGATATATTTTATTAAGTTTTAGCATAATCTTTTACCTTCTTATAAATAAAATAAAAACAGTGACAATTTTAGTTGTCACTGTTTTTATTGTTATCTAGGTGTAATGATAGGTGGTTGTGCTACTACATTAGGTCTTACATCATTACCAGATTGACTAATTACAATACCTGTCACAGTACCTGCTGCTATTGCTGCTGTGGTGACTAAAATTTTATTTCGTGTTGACCAGAAGCCAACTTTGAAAACAGATATTTCACCAGTCCAAGAGTAATTTGTATCTTTTACTGTAGCTGTAATGGATGTAGTACCAGATGTATTGCCTGCCGTAAAGTTAATAGAAGCTATACCTTGGCTATTTGTAGTAGCAATAGCATTAGTAGCACCAAATTTTCCTAACTGGCTGCCTAAAGTAAAAATAATTGGTAAGTCAGGTACAGGACGGTCATTTTCATCTGTAACTTGAATTTGAATTTGGCGTGTACTACGAGCTTTTACACTCAGTGTTGCTCCTACTTCAACCGGTCTAACAATATACTGTCGGCTATTTTGAAAAATGACATCTCCTAATACTTCTAACTGACCATTACAATTAGAAGCACGAAAACTAGATCCAGCATTAGCAGTAAAAATTAAACCTCCAGATTCTACATAAGCCTGTGATTTATCATTAAGTTTTACACTTAATGAGCCTCCAACTAAATCAGCAATCAATATAGATTTTTCTACCCCATTACCTTCAACTACTTTACTAACAGCAAAATAAACAGAAGTGTTTTGGCCTAATATAACTTTTCCTGAGCTATTAATAAAAAGTGTTGCAGTAGCATCGCTTCCTGTTTGTAAGTAATCACCAGAATTAAAAAAACTCTTTTGATTAACTATTTGTCCATTAATAGATATTTTGCCAAAAGCCTCTATAGTACCTATATTTCCTAGCAAATAACTTTTTTGAAAGCGGTTTGGCAAATATTTATTTACCTCTTCTTTATCTGTAGCATAAATAGGAGATGGGATAATGGTTATTAACAGTGAGATAATTAGAAACAAAACCATTAAAGTTAGTTTATTTTTTATCATACTAGCTCCTTTCCATCAGTTAATTTAATTAGCTCATCACTACATTAGTAATTAGGTATTACAAGATTAATTACTGGCAAAATAATTTTATTTTCACTAGAGTTAACTAATGGGTTAGCTAAAGTTATACTGGTCAAACCATTAGATTGAGTTGTAGCACTGGTGCTGCTATCAAAAACCGTAACTTGTACTTTGCTATATTCTGGATGGTCATTAGCTCCAGTAAATTTTTGTTCTACAGTAAAACTTTGACCTCGTAAAAGACGATTTTCTTGTAAAGCTTGTATTAGGTTAACAGTAATAGCTTGATCAACAGCTTGACCATTAGCATTGAAAAACTGGAAAGTTGCTCGATTAACATCAAGATTTGAGTCATAAACAGAAAATTCAACTGTAAAGACATTTCCATTACGAGAAAATGAAACTCTAGGAGTGCGTCTAGTATCTACAGGATCAATAAGTTTTACTTCTGTTGAAACTTTCCCAATTAAAGGAATTTCAATTGGATTTTTAGCTTCTTGTGTAATGGTAAAACGTGAAATAAGTGCTTGTGGTAAAACTTCTCTAGCACTTAAGTTTTCTGTTGAGTTACTAACAGGTGGAATTAAAGGTTGAAACAAAATAAAAAATGTTCTTTTTTCTTTTGCTCCCAACAATATATTACTTCCCATATTTATTCTTTGCCCACTGCGATCTGGACGGTCAGCTTGAACAAGAAAAAGACTTTGGTCATCAGGGTTAATAATTCTTTGACTATCAACATCATCTCCAAAACGTAACATTGAAGCAAAGATCATTGGTGCTTGACCACAACCAACATTTTCTAATTCAAACATTCTAAATAATGGTAAGTTCTTAGGTTTACGGCGAGCAGAAGTTGGGCCAAAAATAAGTGGTAAGTTATCATTTTCTACTCTTAACCTTAAAATAGGTATACCAACCACTTCTACATTAAAACTACAAGTAGTTTTATTTCCTGCACGATCTGTTGCAGTAACAGTTACAGGAGTTTTACCAACTGCAAATAATGAACCTGATGGGATGGAATACTCAATTTTTGTATCTGGACAATTATTAACAAGTATTGCAGAAGGATAATCAACTCTAATTGCACAATCTTCTCCAAAGGTATTAACTTTTATATCTTCTGGACAAGCTAGTTGTGGAGGTTGAGAGCTATTAACCCTTATATTAAAACTACAATTTGCAGTTGCTCCTGTTGGGTCAGTAGCAGTAACTGTAACTAAAGTTGTACCTAACGAGAAAAATGTTCCTGAGGCAGGAGAACTAACCACCTTTACACCTTCACAGGAATTATTTACTGTTGGTGTTGGATAATTAACCACCATACCACATTGACCATTAGTAGCTGTAACCAATATATCTGTTGGACAATTAATTTTTAGTGGCTCGCCACTTCCTACGGTAACATTAAAACTACAAGTAGCCGTATTACCAGATCTATCAGTTGCAATAACTTGAACTACTGTTGTGCCTAATGGTAAAAGGGAACCTGATGGTGGTAAATAAGTTATGCTGGTAAATTGTGAATTATCAGTAACTTGTACAGGTGGATAAACTACTGTAGCAAAACAATTTCCCGGTGAAGTATTTACTGTAAAATTAGCTGGACAAATTATTCTAGGTGGTTCTTGGTCAAGAACTATAACTCTAAAAAAACAAGTTGCTCTATTTCCCGAAATATCAAAAGCTGTTAATGAAACTGTTGTAGTACCAATAGGAAAGAGTGAACCTGTTGGAGGATCAAAAACAACCCTATCTATACCACAATTATCAGTAATTCTTGGGCTAGGAAAATTTACTAACGCGCTAGCTTGGCCAGGAGAATTATTAACAGTAATATCTGTAGGGCAATTGATCCTAGGAGCTTCATTATCAACTACTGTAATAGTAAAGCTACATTGTCCAACTGTTTGCCCTGATAAAGAGGCTGTAACAGTTACAGTTGTTCGCCCTACAGGAAAAAATCCTCCTGAAGGATGAGAAAAAGTTAAAGTTGCGCTTGTAGGACACCCATTAATATTAGGAGGTGGAAAAGTAACATTTGCACCACACATAGTAGGATCTACCGCAACACTAATATTTTCTGGACAAGTAAGACATTGAGGTTGTTGTATTATTGCTCCATTAGTGGTTTTTGCAAAGAAAACTAGTAACAGCAACAATAATAAAACTAACCCTATAATAAAATGAATGATGTTTGATGACTTCTGATTAATAGAGTTAGGTAAAAAATTTATTTGCGTCATAGCCCCTCCTTTAAGTACAAGAATGGAACATTATTAAATGACGCAATATCTATGCCTTATAAAGCAGCTAAAAAAATAAATTGCCGGGAATTTTACTTTATTATAAGTGATTATAAACCTACTAAAATAAATAGGTTAGCATAATAGTTAATACAGTAAATCTTGAATTTACTGTATTAAGTTTATAGCCCTAAGTGACAAGGAATTTTAATAAAATAAACTGCGAATAAATTAGCAGTCTACTGAAAAATTTAACAAATTATTTTAAGGAAGATTAGGAAAAAGGAATTTTGTCAGGGCCATAATAATAAATTTGATTGTCATCAAACCAAACGCTATGTATTTGGAGCCAGTTATCAATAAAGTAATGCTCAGTTTTACTATTTTCTATGTCTTGGCCTGAAATTTTTATTAGTTTGTGTTCTAAAGTTTGTCGAGTAAATTCATCAAAATAAACTATTAATAGATAAATTGACCCATCAGGAGCCGTTAGTATTTCACTAAGTAGAGGAAACTTTGGTGCTAGTCCAAGATCCTCTGTAACTAAAGTTTTACCATCATCATCAAGTTTAACATGCCAAAGATGTAAACCATCTTCTTTTAATGATTGGTAATAACCATCATAAACTAAATGTATTTCATCTTTTTTAGTTGCATAAATAGCAATCAAAGATGGAAGACTGCCGGCTACATCTGTTGCTAAAAGAGGACTAGCAAGTATAGAAAATTGATTATTTTCATAACTAGCTAAAATTAAGGGTCGAGATAAACTTATTGCTACGGGCGGCACCCAACTAGTTGAAACTAATAAAAGTTTTCCACTTTTAGTTACTGCTGCTTTTATCGCGCCGTTTAGCGGTTGTGGATAGGTGTCTAAGAAGTCATTACCAATTGACCAAAAATGAGCATAATAGCGGGAATAACGATCACTATCTTTATCATTCTTTGATAAGCCCACTACTAAAGCAAAAATCTGATCTTTACTTAATATTAATGTAGGAAAAGCAGGATGAAATATTGTTGGAGCTAAAGCTTGCCATTGAAGCGAAGTTTGAGTTTCTGAGTTAAAACAAACATATTCAATTGTCTGCATTTCTAAAGGGTCTTCAAGAGAATTTTTCCCACATCGTAAAGCGTGTATAGACAAATTATCATCTACTAAACAACAAATTTTAGTTCTAGTTAGTTGTGGATTATAAAATTGTTTATTGCTTGCCATACTATGCAGCTTATTTACTAAGTGCGATAGTTTTTCATAATTATCAGAGTTCATATTTTTCAAGTAGCTAAAAATTTATTAAAAATTATTTTAAGTAATTACTATTTTGTGCTATTTTGCGTTCTACTTCTAAGTATTCTTCCCCGCCATTATTTAATAAGCAAAGCAAATTATTAGGATCATCGCTAGTAGGAAAAGGTATTTTACTACTAAAGATTCTAGCTAAAAGTTGGCTAAGAGCATTGTCTGTTGATTTTGAAGATAAAATAATAGCTTCTTTTTCTAAACCGTCTTTTTCTCCTGACCAACTCTTTAGAACTGCTAAAGCTTGAGCATTTTCAATTTCATTACAAAGTAAAAGTGTTAATCTATCTTTTGACCCATATTTGTTTATTATGTCAACTATTTCTTTTGTGTAGTTTCTTAGTCCATCCCAATTACCTATATTAAAAATTTTATCATTTATATCACAAATTTTTTCTTCAATAATTTTAATTTTTATATTCAAAATACGTTCAGTTGTTTCTAAATAAGAAGCTAATAGCTCTTTATAATCAGCAGTTTGCCAATAACTATTATTTACAACTAATAAGTTTAATTCCAATACTTTTTTTGCTGCAATAGAATAAATTATTGGTGATGGTGGGTAGAAGGAAAAATAATTTTTTACCGAAGTAACAGCATTTCTTGCATTACGTTTAATTGAAGTGTTTTTCATTTATTTTCCTTTTTAAGATTTTGCCAAGCTTTAGGATCATAGTTTTGTTTTACCACTTGCCAATTCTGTTCTGTAGTTTGTTGCCAAAAACTATCAATACGATCATTAGGAGCAATTTTTTCATCTTCAAGTAAGCGTTTAAGTAATGGATGATCATCAAAGTTTGGTGCAGTAACAAACATTAATACCACAAATGCAGCAAGTGAGCTTTCGCTAGTTATTCCATAAGTGCGAGCATGATTTATTGCGCCTGCTACTAAAATTTTTAGTTCTTTTTCTGGAATTTGGCAAATTACGCTTAGATTTTCTCCTATTTGTAGAGCTATTTGTGGGTGGTTTTCATAAAGATATTCAACTAATTTACGTAAAAATGCTGTTTCTGCTACTGACTGAAATGCTTGTATTTGTTGGTTACGAATTTTTAGCATAATTTTATAGATTTTTAGAAAAAAGTTTTACCCACCAATTATTACTGTTGGACAGCCTGTTGAAATTACTCCTGCGTGCGAAGTAGTGCTAGTAATTCGTGCTGCTGGTTGAAAGCCTATTTGTACAGTAAATGAGCCTGTTATTATAGTTGCACTACAATTAAGTGAATCTGTAACCCTAGCAGCAGGCATATAACCAACAATCACTGTTGGCATACCCGTAATAATTGCAGCCGTGCCTGTTATTGGACAAATTTCAGAATCACCAATACGTGCAGATAACATAAATTTTTCCTTATTTTAATAGCAATTTAATGTATTATCCAAAATATACTTGTTTATATAAGTATATTTTATTATTTATATAATATTTTATTTTAATTTTCCAGCCCATATTCATCATTAACTATATACTCGCCTTCTTCTAGAGCATTTGCAAATTCTTTTAACCAATCTTTTAAACTTTTAGCAACAACTGTTCTTGCTCCATCATCATGCCACATTTCTATTATCTGACCTATATTACCTTCTTCTGCTGGGTCTAAATCTATACAATGATGATCTCCACCTCCATTATGCGTAATTGGTATCCATTTAAGGTTATACCAATCTGGTTTTACAGGGCCTTCTGGCTCTCCCTTATTTCCTTCAAAATCCCCACCTTCTACTAATTCTTTCCATATTGTCCATTGCGATTTTATTTCTTCTAAAGATAAGAAATCTCTTCCTTCTATAAACCCAATCATTTTACTTGGATATTGTCCATTATGAATTTTATATGATTTTTTTACTTCTTCAGGGAATTTAACACCTAAATATCTTTCAGTTTCAGCAATTTCTTCATCTGTTGCTCCTGGTTGTAAGCTATCAAGAACATGCTTTGCGTTATTTTCTAACCATTCCTCTATCTTTTTCCAAACTTTCTTCATTTTATTCTCCAGTGTTATTTATAAACATAAAGTCAATATTTTGAGTTTATACTAAAGAAATCTTATCTTCTTGTAAGTTTGAATTACTCAAAGAAAAACAACTAGCTATTTCTTTATTTTCTGTTTCTATTATAAAGTTTTCAATTTTACCAAAAAAATTTGTTAATTCTTTGGTTGTGCAAGTTGGGAGAAATTTAGCTAATACCCTAGGGTCATAAAAACGAAAATATAACACTTTACCTTCTTCATTGCGCACTCTTATAAATTTACATAAATGGTTGAGTAAAGCAGAGTTTTCCATTTTAGTTAAAACAAAAATACCCCAATGTTTTCCCCAACCTTCTAATAAAAGCCATTCTGCAAATGTTGAATCAGCAGTTAATTTTACTAAATATGGTGCTACTTCAGCCATATCATCTTCTAACTCACCAGCAAAAAGACATTCACATTCTACTTGATGTTCATCTAATTTTTCTAAAAGATTGGGAATTGATGCACCATCAAGAACAGCATAAGCTTGTATATCTTCGTTAGAAAATAGTTTTTGAGCTAATTCATTTAACATGTTTTCTGTTAGCATAATTAATCCTAAATTTCGACAAAAGGCACACCATCAATAGCAGCTTTTTTCATTGCTAAAGCTCCTGGGCTATAACTACTAACTTTTCTGGCTCGTTTTGGCAATGGTAATTCTGCCATTTCTCCAGCTATTGCAGTATCTGCCTCTTTTGGTTTCTTTGGTGTTGTTGGTTTAGCATCCATTGCAGGAATTGCCATTCCACCACTATTTATATAAACCATTGTACCATTAATATAAATACCACTACTATCTATAGTAATAAAACCTCCATCTCCTACTAAACTAATACTTCCACTTTTAAGCGCGATATATGTTCCTGATTTAATGTCTATTTCATTACCTGCTTCTAAAAAGATATTTTCTCCAGCTTTTTGGCAAATATCCCCACCAGCACTGCGAGAAAATGAGCCTCCTTCTTTCTCATTATGGTTATTTTTGATTGTAAGGTGTTTATCATTACCAATAGATTCTAATTGATCCCCGCCAACAATTAGATGACTACTGCTGCCAACGGTCTCAAATAAATCATTTTTTATTCGGATATCTTTATTTCTCTGTGCATGAATAAAAATTTGCTCCTGTCCTTTTTTATCTTCAAACCGTATTTCATTAAAACCTTCTCCACCTTTTGAAGAATAACTTTTAGTGGTGCTTTTAGTTTTTTCTGCTGGAAGTTCATAAGGTGGCATAGAACTACCATTATAAACACGTCCTGTAATGATTGGACGATCTGGATCACCTTCTAAAAAATCTACTATTACTTCTTGTCCTATTCTAGGTAAAAATATTGCTCCCCAACGTTTTCCAGCCCAATTTTGTGAGACACGTACCCAACAAGAACTATTTTCATTATATTTTCCTTCACGATCCCAATGAAATTGAACTTTTACTCTACCATAATTATCAACGTGAATTTCTTCCCCTTTTGGCCCTACTACTATTGCTGTTTGAGAACCATAAATTATAGGTGTAGGTGTTACTCTAGGAGGTCGATAGGATGAAGGATAAGGTATGGCTTGGAAATGGTTTCTATAATCAAAACTTTCTATAGCATTAGCTTCTGAGCTACGATAATTGCTACCTTGGTCTGCAATATGATGTATTGATGTAAGAATATAATCATTATTAAGATCTTTTCGGTAATGCTCTACTAGCTTAAAACGAGAACCTGAAAAAAACCCTTTACTAGTGCTTGAACCAATAGCAACAATTCGAGCAGCATCTTCTTCTTCCATGCGAATGTTAACGCGCTCTTCGCCTTCACTTTTTTTATAATATTTACCAGGGTAGTCATAAATCTCAAATTTTCTCTCATCCTTACCAATTATATTAGCTGTAAGGTCTAATGCAGGTTGTTTAAAGTCAAAATCATTTATTTCATATTGGCCTGGACGAATTTCTTGTCTAATACTCCATTCAGTAATAACTTCTTCTGCTCGACGTTCACCGCTAGATAGTTCATATCTAATAGTAGGCTGATTTTTACATACCTTAAATTCATTGTAATGGTCAGCTAAAACTAAAGTATGTTTTTTTGCTTCATGCTCAAAAAAATAAAAAATCCCTTCTTCCTCCATCAACCGAGAAATAAAATTAAAGTCTGTTTCTCGGTATTGAACACAATATTCTCTAGCTTCAAACTTACGATGAAGCCGCAACTTAAAATCAGCATATTCATTATGTGAAATCCTTTTTATATGCTCATCTAAAATTTGCTGGATAATATCAGGGACAGTCATATTTTGAAAAATTCGACAATTGCTAGTTCGTGTTAGCATCCAAACCCAAGGAACTAATGTAGCGTGGTAGTAAGCAAAAGTTGAAGATGAGCCACCTTGAGAAAATGAACTAATTAATCCATTTATATATTGTTCTGTTTTATTATCAGCCAAAATAATTTTAATAGTCGCTTGTTTACCAACAATAGAATCAAATGTAATAGCACGGTCTTCTGAATGCAGCCTTAAATCAAAATGAAACATTCTTGAAATAGCTTCTTGTCCAGTAAAACCTTGCAATAAAAGAACATCTTCTCCTAAAGGTGTAAATAACTGGAATTTTCGGTTTTGCTGTTTGTATTCTCCCAAGGTCGTTCCCTTTCTTTTACTAAATTAACTGCTTTGATAAAGTGCTATATGCAACTGTTTAATAACAGGTATAAAGCGTCTTATCAAGGTTTCTAAATCTCTTAGTTTTAAGATTGTTCCTGGATCATTAACTAATTCTCTTAAAATCTCCGTTGCTTCTGATTGAGATAAAAAATAACCTTCTTCTCCCATTCTAGCAGCAAGATATTCAGAATATTCTGATATAGCTATTTCTTTTACTTCATCATAATCAACCCAGGGCATTAACTCGCCAGCAGGTGGAAATAAAGATAGAATAATCTTAGTCACATTATAAGACACAACCATATAAAAAAGTTTTTCCAAAGCATCAATAGTTTTTAGGACTATAACAATAGTATTAGAAACAATATGTTCTACAGCACCTAAAGTTTTATTTGGTGGTAGTGTTCGCCTTTTTAATAACCGAGCAATAAAATAGGCTACATCTTCTCTACTACATTTTAGAGGTAAATGATTTATTGCAAAGCCTGCATCAGTTGATGATGGAATTGGCATAAAAAGCTTGTGATAACGATAACGACACGTGTTTAAGATTTGCAATAATGCTGGTGCAAGATAAAGTGAGCGTTCTAATGTGTCACGATTACGACTATAAAATAATGCTATCTTTGCTGGACTTAAGCCTAATGTAATATACCAGGGAACAAATATACTTTGTAAAATTTCCCTTTCGTCTTGCGCTAAGACGATTTGGCTATTTTCTTGGTTAATTGGCAAGCTAGCACTGGGCCAATGCTCTTCAAGAAATTTCTGTGCTGATAAAGAATGTAATATATCTCCAGTAGTAAAGAATACTTCTTGAGGAGAAGCATAAACTAATAGATTATCGCCTGGCCAAATTGACCCAGGCGATAATTCTACTAAACCATAATTGCTTGTTACTAAAGTTGGTTGGGCAGTAGGCAAAAAATTTGCTACCATTTCTGCCGCCTGCTTACCCATTGATATTAGGCGAGGATTATTTTCATATCCTAAAGGGTGAGGAAAAACTTTATTATTCATTTCTACCTCACTATCATATTAGTTTTCACTAGCTAAATAATTTCATAAATGAAATTACTGTCTGTTCCTACTTTAACCATCACTTGGGACACAGCTTGTTTTGCTGCCATTCGAGATAAAAATTCTCCTGCAATTTCTGGAAGTAAGGTTCCTGTCAAAATATGATCAACATTACGTGCGCCGCTTTCTACTTCTTTACAACGACTAGCTATTTCATTAATAACAGACTCATCATAACTAAAACTAGCATTATGGTTTTCTCTCATTTGTTTAGCTATCCTGCCTAGTTGTAGTTTGATAATTAATTTCATCACTTGATCAGAGATAGGAAAATAAGGAATAACGATCATACGTCCTAGTAAAGCAGGTTTGAAGGCTTTTATCAGTTCTGGTCTTAGAGTTTCAACTAATTTATCAGGTAATGGTGTAGTATCAGGATCAGCACATAACTTCATAATTATGTCTGTACCTACATTAGAAGTAAGCAAAATTACAGTATTCTTAAAGTCAATTTCTCGACCTTCTGCATCTTCTAATATTCCTTTATCAAAGACTTGATAAAAGAGTTCCATTACATCTGGATGAGCTTTCTCAACCTCATCTAAAAGAATTACAGAATAAGGTTTACGTCTTACGGCTTCTGTTAAAACGCCTCCTTCTCCATAACCAACATATCCAGGAGGCGAACCTTTTAAGGAAGATACAGTATAAGCCTCTTGGTATTCGCTCATATTAATAGAGATAAGATTACGTTCTCCACCATATAGTAATTCTGCTAATGCTAAACCTGTTTCAGTTTTACCTACACCACTAGGGCCAACTAAAAGAAAAACTCCAATAGGACGGCGTGGATCTGTAAGAGTAGCCCGCGAAGTGCGAATACGACGGCTGATAGCCTCTAGTGCATGTGATTGACCAATGATACGTTGTTCTAATCTTTCTTTCATTGTGAGAATTAAATTAATCTCATCTGTAAGCATTTTGCCAATAGGAATACCTGTCCAACCAGAAATAACTTCTGCTACTGCTTGAGCATCTACACAGGCTTGCATTAATGGGGTTTCGCCTTGAATGTTGGCTAGTTCTTGATTTAACTTCGTCAATTGGTTTTGTAATTTATCTAAAGGTTCTTTTGGCTCGTTATCTTTGGCTTGCGTTGTAGCTTGATTTTCTAACTCTAATCTTATTGTACGAATTTGATTAATTAGCCTAAGCTCTGTCTCCCATTGAGCTTTTAACTGTATTAACCGAGTTTCAAGATTAGATTGTTCTTCAGAGATTTTACTAATACGTTTTTGATGATTTGTACCTGTTAAAGTTTCTCGTTTTAAGCTGTCTAATTCTGTATTGAGTTGATCTAGCTTGTGTTGTGTGGCTTCTACTGAGGATGGAATAGCTACTTGGCTAATTGCTACACGGGCGCAAGCTGTATCAAGTACGCTAACACATTTATCAGGCAATTGACGACCAGTAATATAGCGATGTGAAAGTTTTACAGCACCAATAACAGCTTCATCCAAAATACGTACATTATGATGATTTTGTAATTTACTGACTAAACCTCTCATCATAGCAATAGCTTGTTCTTCGTTTGGTTCTTCAATTTTAACAACTTGAAAGCGTCTAGCTAATGCAGCATCTTTTTCAAAATACTTTTTATACTCCGCCCAAGTAGTAGCAGCAATTGTTCTTAACTCTCCACGAGCTAAAGCTGGTTTAAGCAAATTAGCAGCATCGCTTTGACCTGCTTGTCCACCTGCTCCAATCATTGTGTGAGCTTCATCAATAAATAAAATTATTGGCTGTGGCGAAGATTTTACTTCTTCAATTACTGATTTTAAGCGGTTTTCAAATTCGCCTTTAATCCCTGCACCAGCTTGTAATAAACCAAGATCAAGTGTACGAATAACAACATTTTTTAGTGGTGCTGGAACTTCACCTTGAACAACACGAAGCGCGAAACCTTCTACTACTGCCGTTTTACCTACTCCTGCTTCCCCTGTAAGAATTGGATTATTTTGGCGGCGACGAATTAGAATATCTATAATTTGTCGTACTTCAAAATCCCGTCCTAGAACAGGGTCAATATCTCCCTTACGCGCTCGTTCTGTTAGGTCAATAGTAAATTGATCTAATGCACGAGTTTTTCCTGCAAGATTTACTGCTCCGCTAGATGCTGCTTCTGAAGCAGATTTGCCAAAAGATTTAATTTCTTCTATTGATCCTGCGACAATTTCTATAAATCTTTTTTTCAAAGTATCTGGAACAATTAATTCAAATTCTTTAGAAATTTCACGAGCAATTTTTAGCAAGCGTTCATCTGTAAGCATTGCTAATAAAATATGACCAGATCTAATTTGTACTTCACCAAAATCAATTGAAGCAATCAACCAAGCATTTTCTAATAATCTTGGTATATTAGAAGACAATGCTGGATTACGGTTATTACCAGTCTTTAAGCTTTCTAGTGCAGCAGTTAAATCCCGATTAAGCCGTGAGATATTAATCTCAAAATGTTGGATAATTCGTAAAAAATCTGTATTTTGAAGTTCTAAAAGTTTTATCAAAAAATGCTCTAAATCAACATCAAAATTAGTTTTTGACAAACATAGTCCTGCTGCTGTTTCTAAAGCATTTCGACAAGTATTATTTAGTTTCTCAATTAGTGACTTAAGGCTAGTATTCATAACCACCACCTTTCCAGACTACATTAGAAAATAACCATCCGTTCTAAGCATTACTTGTCTATCATCCTGATTAAATTCTTTAGTTTTAAGCCATGTAGTCCAACCTAATAGCATGCCTTGTTGTTGATTATTTGTTAGTTTGCAAGCAGGAACTTCTGTTTTCTTAAGAACTAACTGCTCATCAAAATCAAGCTCTTGTCCAACTAAAAACCGTGTTAAATCAATAACAGATTGATAAGCTGATCCAATAGGCAAAAATTCCTTAAATTCTTGAAATCTTAGTGGCCCAAAAATTAAACAAAATTTAGATTGTTGATCCCAAACTCTATTTCCTACTATAGTACTTTGTCCTAGTGTACTATTAGCTTTTCCAAGCTGAGTTATGCTTTCAGAATCAAGTTTTAGCCATTGTCCAGTAAGTGATTCTACTTTAGCAGGGACTTGAAAAAAATCTCTTAAAATAGCAGTTATTGCACTTATAGAATGCGGTTTTTGACCAATAAGACCTCCATAAAGAAGTAAGGCTTTATCAGAAAAACTAAGTCTTTTTTGTAAGCCTTTTGTACCCATTCCAATTGTGTCAAAAAGATAATTTGTAAAGTAATCATCATGATTTTTTTCATAAATTACAGGAAATCTATATTTTTCCCATGCTCGATAAAATAAAGAAATCATTCGATGATTAAAGATATCTAAAAAATCTGCTAAGGTTTGATCCTTGTAGCGGCGGCGTTCAATTAAAAGTTCTGTATAAGGTAATGGTAATACTCCATTTATCCCAGCCATCCCCATAAATCTTACAAACATTTTACTTGGATGTTCTATTGATAAGTCTTCTGGAGAAAATATAATTTTATTTATTTCACTAGGTGGAAAATTAAGTGAAATATGGTTATGAAAACGTGTTACTTCTTGTTTAGGGCTACTATCACGACCAACACCAAGGCGATTAGGAAAACTTCTTTCTAAAAGCCTTACTGCTTGAAAGAAATTAAAACAATATGGTTCTTGGGCCAGGTGTTGTTTTAAAGAAGGATTTGATCGCCTAAACGAGGTAGCCATGTTTTTACCCATCCTTCCCGTTGTTTAGTGCTGATTTTCAATTGGCTAAAAGAATTAAGAGAAGTATAAAGTGCTAAAAAACGTTCTAGCACACAAGCAAAAAGAAAAACACCACTACCAACAAATTGATCTTCATCAAATTCTATAGAACATTCAGTTCCTCGAACAAAACCTGTTCCAATACGTGGCCCAATTTGGCGAACTACTCGACGACTACTTACTTTTTCAATTCCATAAATTTGCTTTCTTGTTGCTGGAGAATCCACAAAATCATAAAGAAGCAAAATCTCTCGTAAAGCTTCAGCAGAGTTTTCTTTACTCTCAACAATTGATAAATAATTTAAGCTTAAATGTGAAATCAGTCGCCAATGTGCTGAACGTCGCATTGGTGGGCGTAAAGTATTAGTAGGTTTTTTTAAACAAACAATCTGTGAAATAGGTGCATTACCCTCAATTTGAAAGTCTCCTTCTTGACCTCCAAAAGGTAGTTTGGCTGGTAAATCTCGATTTGTACAAGTTACAGATACAGTTAAAGTTTCTACTGCTGGAACATTAGGATTAAAATTAAGATCTACTAATGAAATATAAATTTCTGTTCCTGGGTCGTCTTTACGTTGTGAGGCACGCCTAGTTGTATACCAAAATGTTTTGATTTGCTCTTGTTTATAACTATGTCTTAAAGAATAAAAAGGCTGATAATGCTGTGCTTGCTGTAAATAAGGGTCTGTAGTTATCACATCATCTACAGAATAAATTTCTGTTGCCATTTGGCGATGAATATCAGCTATAACATGATATTCATATTGTTGATGTGTAAGCTGAATAGGTTCAGCAGTTTTATGAAAAAGATTAATAATAGGTGTACAACCTAGTTGAAAAGTGGAAGATTCTATACGAGCAGTTGGAGGTTTAACATCTTTTAGATAAATAAAAATTTCAAACTCTTCTCCAAATCCAGCTTTAGCAGCTAAATCAATGCCCAATAAATCAAAGAAAAGGTATTTTTCTGGAAAAGCAAAATATTCTGTTAATAAACGATATCCAATAAATGAGCGTGTAGTATATGGTAGTAATCCTTCATCTTCACCAAAACCTACAGCTTGAATATTATCTTTTGGCAATGAAACTACATTTGGAGTGCTACCTAAAATTCTTTTTCCTTTAATAGAACGCAGTTCTATCTTGGTAACATTATTAAAAATAAGTTCATAGAGAGGATAAACAAGTTGTGCTTCTCCATTAAGAAAAAAGCGTAATCGGTCAATTGGTTCTTTACCTTCACTTTGTTTTAGCTCAGATAGTTGGGTGTTATTTAGACAATGCAAAGAAAGTTTAATAAAAGCTTGACTATATCTACCATAAGAGTCAGCAGGGGCATTAGAACTTAGTTCAGCAGATGTTACTTCTATGGGCCACAGTGTAGTTGGGTAACAAGTGCGAAACCTACAAGGTGTTCCATGAATTGGTTTGGAATAAAGTGTAATGCCTTTATTAATTTGATAACTTGTAGTTAGTTTTCCTTGTTCAGGGTCAAGAGCAAACTTAGCAATAGACATTGATGGTATAGGGTTTAAGTAATGAGGATAAAGGATGTTAAGTAAAGATTCTGTTACTTCAGGAAATTCATCATCTAATTTTAGCCGTATACGTCCAGCTAGAAAGGAAAAAGCTTCAATAAGACGTTCTACATGGGGATCTTCACATTTATCTTTTTCTAAAACTAGTCTTCCAGCAACTTTAGGATATTTTTCTGCAAACTCTGCTCCCATTTGTCTTAAAAAAGCTAACTCTTTTTCATAATATCCTAACAGTTCATCTCTCATCACCCCTCCTTAACAAGATAACGACCACTATCAAGGCGTAGGACAGTATCAAAACTTACCAGTTCTGGAGCAGGTTCAACTTTAAGTTTTGCATCGATACGAAAATGTAAAGCTGGCTCATTTTCTAATACAGGTTCAAGTTTTACTAAAGTATCTTCTAACCTAGGCTCAAATATTTTAATTATTTTTTCCAACAATTGTTCTAATTTGTGTTGTTCATTAACACTTTTAACATTTACATTAGAAAGATCAGGCAATCCATAATTAGCAATAGAATGACTTAACTCTTTTAATTCATCAGATATTTTCAATGTTTGACGTGTATTAAGTAACCATTCTAAATCACGTTTTACAGCTTGCTTAAACTGCTGCAAACTGCGGGAACGTGAAGCCAGAGCTTCTTGTGTTAACTCTGGCTCATCGTCAAGCAACCGATCTATCACTGATGGAGTAATATGTATTTCGCTATCAAATCTACTCATCCTCTTACACCTTCTTATTTAATTTTAGATCCCAGCCTGCTACAACACTGCCTGAACCTTTGCCCCCTTCAACTTTTGTTGGAACATACTTAAGTTCTATTTTTCCATAATTCATAGTAATTTCTTCCATTGGAATAGATTCTCCTTGGCTACTACCACCAGGGCGAACAGAAGTTATCAATACATCTGTGAGCTTATATTCCATATAAAGTTCTTTTTCTCCACCAGCACGATGTAATGATAAACAAGCAGATTTTAGGTGTTCCCCTGTTGCACAAGCTAAAGCTAGTTTTGGAGAAGCTTTATCAAGAAGTTTTACTATGCTTAGATCTTGAAATTGGGCCCGTCCAGCAGAAAGCGATCCGGCTGTACTAGCAACTCCTGCTGCGGCTTGCATTACACCCCAACTAAATGAAAGCACTTCGATTTCACCTTTATGTTTATCATCCATACTTTCACCTTCAATTCCATCAATTTTTAGAAATGCGTCCATAACCTTACTCCTTAGTAAATTTGCAAATTATTAACTGCTTTCACGGTTAGTTTTTAAATTCCAATTCTTAACCTTACGTCCTTCAACACGACCAGAAGAAACTTTTGTAGGAAAATATTCCCATTCAATTTGGCTATAACTTAAAGAAATTTCTTCTAGTGGAATTTTTTCTCCATAACCGCGACCACCTGTTCTAACACTAGTAATAACAACATCAGATAAACTATATTTCATATAAACTTGTGCCTCACCCCCAGCGCGACAAAGTTGCAATACAGCGTTACTTAAATGCAGCCCACTAGCGCAAGCATGTGCTAAAGCTGGTGATGAGGTATCAATAGCTTTATAAATAGAAAGATCTCCAAAATGCGCTCTTTCTGCTCTCATTGCCCCACCACCACTAGCTGCACCAGCATGAGGTTGGGCTACACTCCAATGAAAATCAAGAACTTCTATTTCTCCTTCATGTTTATCATGCGTACTTTCACCTTTAATTCCATTAATAGAAAGAAAAGCTGTACCTCGGTACTCTTCCATTTTTGGCGGGCCAGAAATTAATGTTCGGATAAGATTTAACAATTCGCCTATGTCCGATTTACCTACATTTGTTGGTGCTTGTTTAGGAAGATTAAGCTCTGCCATAAGATTATCCTTTTCAATAAACTTATTTAATTGTGGCAGAAATTATCTTGTGACTTTCTGCCACAATTAAAAACTACTTATTTTTGTGCTGGTTGGGGCAGTTCAGCTACAAGCCTTAGAGAAACAGTTAATTCTTCTAATTGGAAATGTGGTTTTAAGAAAGCAACTGCTTTATAAACTCCTGGTTTTCCAGCTACTTCTACAACATCAATATGTGCTTCACGAAGTGGATATTGAGCCTTTAATTCTTGTCCAGCAGTGTCATCAAGTAATACATAGTTACTAACCCAGCGATTAAGAAAATCTTCACAATTTTTGCGCGACATAAAAGATCCTATTTTGTCTCGCATCATTGATTTTAGGTAATGAGCAAATCTTGATACTGCAAAAATATACTGTAATTGTGCTGACAAACGAGCATTAGCATTAGCAGCATCAGTATCATATTTCTTTGCTTTATTTGTAGATTGTGCGCTAAAGAAAGCAGCATAGTCTGTATTTTTACAGTGTACTAATGGGATAAATCCTAGATCAGCAAACTCTTTTTCACGTCTATCAGTAATAGAAATTTCTGTTGGGCATTTTAATGCTACTTCGCCTTCATCTGTACGAAAAGTATGTGTTGGAAGTCCTTGGACAAGTCCGCCTCCTTCTACACCACGAATTGCTACAGTCCAATAATACTTGGCAAAAGCCTCTGTAAGACGTGTACCAAAAGAATAAGCTGCATTCCCCCAAAGATATTTTTTATGCTCTGTCCCATCAACAGTTTCTGTAAAATTAAAAGTTTCTGTTGGAACAGTATCTGCTCCATAAGGTAAGCGCATTAAAGTATGAGGTAAACAAAGACCAACATAACGCGAGTCTTCAGATTCACGAAATGATCGCCATTTTACATACTCAACACGGTCAAAAATTTTAGCCAAATCTCTGACTTCAGCTAATTGGGTAAAATCATCCCAACCAAAAAGTTGAGCAGAAGCAGCAGCAACAAACGGTGCATGTGCAGCAGCAGCAACATTTGAAATTTTTTCCAACAAAAATAAATCTTGTGGGTGATTACTAAACTCATAATCACCAATTAATGCACCATAGGGTGCGCCGCCAAATGTTCCATATTCTTCTTCATAAAGTTTCTTAAAAAGTGCTGATTGATCAAATTCTACAGCCCGTTCTAAATCGCGTACTAAATCCTTCTTTGATACATTCATAACTCGGATCTTTAGCATAGTGCTAGTTTCGCTCTCAAATACTAAGTGATGCAATCCTCGCCATGATGCTTCTAGTTTTTGGAAATCCTCTGCATGCATAATTTCATTCATTTGCAGTGAAATTAACTTATCAAATTGAGCAATACGATTATTAATCATGGCTTCAACATCTTTAGAATAAACCATTTCCCCTTGCATTACTTGTTGGACAAATTCAGAAACTAAATCTTTAGCTATTTCTTTTTGTGATTCATTACGAGCTAAATGACCTTCAGAAATAATCTGATCCAACAAACTAACTTCAGTTTGTTGTTCAGAGCTAATTGGTAAAGATTGTTGGCTTTCTATTGCTTTAGTCATGGTTTGTCTCCTTTACACATTATCTTTCATTTGCAAACCAAGATCTTTGCTTAATTGCTCTTGTTTATCAGTGTTTTGAACAATATCTTGCAGTAGTTCACCTAATTTATCATTTCCATCCATTTGAGAAAGCAAATCAGAAAGCTTACGTCGAGCTTCAATCATTTTTTTCAATGGTGCAACTTGTTGAACTACTTTATCTGGACTAAAGTCTTCCATTTCTCTAAAGTTCAACTCTACATTCATTTTAGAGTCATCATCTGTTAGTTTATTTTCTACAGAAAAAGCTACTCGTGGTTTCATACCAGACATTACTTGATTAAAGTTATCTCGATCAATTTCAACAAATTTGCGGTCTTTTAACTTTGGAAGTGCTTGTGCTGGCTTGCCTGAAAAATCACCCAAAACACCAATAACAAAAGGAAGTTCTTTCATTTCAATTGCGCCACCAATTTCAACATCATAAGTGATATGCACTCTTGGTGAACGCACTCGATCTAGTTTATGCTGAAGACTTTCTTTTTTAGGCATAAATTTTATCCTTTCTTAGAGAGCGTTAATTACTAGCTAAATCCACATTCAATCACTACGAGTTAGTAAAAATTCACTCTTAAAAAATACTCTCAAATAACAAAGGCTTAAATTATCTACAATATTCTTTTGCAAATTTACTGCCAAACTTAGCTTTTTATGCCTAAGGTTTCCCTCACTTGGTCTAGGGCTTCATTGTTTTTGATAACTTCTTCTAACCATTGATCTAATGGCATTTCCCCCCATTTAATAGCTCGTTGAACAAGAAAAGCTACTGGACTATGAGGTTCTGTTTTACGAAAATATTCTGCTACATCTTTTAGTCTATGTAAGGCATCTTCTCGACAACTAATTACTCCTGTATTTATTGGAAAGCTTTTCGTGGATGGTTGCTCAACTATTGAGGATTTTTCCATACCTTCGCTTTTTGGCAATAGTTCTGCTTCAGAGACAGTTTTTGCAGGTTGTTTTTCTTTGTAAATTTTGCTTACTAAGTTATGGATATCTTCTAGAGATTTTTTTAGTGTTCCTAAACCAGGTGTTTGAGATAAAAATTTTTCATCCATTAACTTATCAAGTTCTAAAAAAGCCTTCCAACACTCATCAAGTAGATTAAATGTTGATTGATAAAAACTAAGTGGTGAAGTATTTTGTGCTTTACGCCATTTTTCTGATGTGGTTTTCTTCTCTTTTTCTGCTTGTTCTTTTAATTCTTCTATTTTTCGTTTTTCTTCAGAGCTTAAATCATCTATTTTTTCTGGAATATCAAAAAGTTTAGACTCTTCATACTGCAAATAAGAGCAATTATCTGTTAGCGTAGAAGAGGTAAGAGGAATTTGTTTTATAGATATAGAAATTTGCCGGTCAAACCAAGAAAAAGCATTAGCGCGAGCTTCTAAATCCCCATCTTCATTTTCAGGATAAATTGATTCCCAAAAATTTTCTAACAATCCTTTTAGAAGTTGTAAGCTATCACGTAAACCTAAAAAACCATAATGCTTTACTAGTGCTTCTGAAAACCAAACTGCTATTTGAAGATCTTTTGTTTTTGTCTCTAGTGCATCAGTTGAAAGAGTTATTACTTTATTCCAATCAGAAGTTTTTATTTCTCGCTTCCATTCTCCTAATTCTTCAACATCTTCACTACGCCGAGCTTCACGAATATCATCATAAAGCCCAGTATATTGAAGATTTTCTCCTGAAGGATTTTCTCCTTCAATTGGTCTTAAAAGTTGTTCAAAACTAATACAAGGTTCTATTATTTCTGTTGATATGCTTGACATTAGTTTTTCTCCTTTTTCTAAGAGTGATCAAAGGCTAACTCATTAATTTCAAAAATAGTTTTTTCCCTTTTATCACTAAAAAATGTGCGTAATCCATAGCCAAGATAAATTTCATTAGGCAAAGCTTTCCAATCTGTCATACGGCCTAGACGTACTAACTCATTTTCATGTTTATAGGAATTTGGATAAAGCGTTGGTAAGAAAACTTCTACTAACGTGTCATTAGTTAATTGAACAATTGCTTTTGCCCAAACCAAATCACGTAATAGTTTTGGTGGTTGAACTTGCAAACGTTGGATATTTTCAAATGGTAGCCAATAATATTTATCCTCTAAAAACACCTCTAAGCAATTAGCTAAAAAGTCATTGTAATCTACAAAATTACTAAATTTCTTTCCATTTAGTTTGCCTTTTAGAGTTGGTTGATTTAAAGCTAACTCATCTAGCAAACTACGAGTTTCAAGATAGTTTTGCTGTTGTAGTTTTTTGACTGCGGCTAATTGTAAAGAAATATAATTTGGTGGAGTAAATAGAAAATTTGGTGTCATAGCATTAGAAAAAACTTTATCTCTTTGGATTTCAGCTTTTATATTATTTCCATAAACTAATAAACCAATTTCAGCTTTTGCTCCTATTATTGATAAACCTTTAAGTTGGCGTTCTGCACGCTCCCATTCACCATTAAAACAAAGTAATTCAAAAAGAAATGTACGCAACCAGTTATTATTTGGGTCATTTCTGACTTCTTGAATTAACTCTTTAATAGCTTCTATAAGCTGACCATTTTGATATAAAACTTTTGCTTTTGAGCTTAAAGTAACTTGTGTTGAAGACATAAATCCCTCCTTTATTTTTGTAAATTTCTTGGAGCATGCCATTGTGTAAAAAGACGACGTGAAAAAGGATTGTTAGTGCTAGATGGTCTTAATGTTACGCGGACAGGAATTCCTTCTATATTCCAACTTAATATAAGCAAGTTTGCTTCTGGGGTTGTTGTTGCTCCAGCCACCATTTTGAAAAGTCCCCATTCACCAGGAAACGCCTTTTCAGATATTTTGCTGCCTTGTATTACAGTAATTTTTGCTCCAGATGCTCCAGATTTTGCAGGCCAAGTAAATTTTGCTGACTGTGGAGTTGTTCCACGTGTTTCTACTCTAGTTCCATCAATTTCTATTACAATATCGCTATTTGTAACAGGCTGTAATAAAAGTTCATAACTAACTTCCATTTGTTGACCACCTTGAGCAAAAAGAGCTTCACGCAACTGTTTACTACTATTTAGATAGTCAATAAATTCTTGAGAAAACTTAAAAGCACCACTTTCTTTTAGCTGTAATTTGCCTCCTACCTCTTCAAAAGAAGAAGCTAATCTATCATTAAAAAATTGTGCTAATACTCCATTAACTGGATTAAGATATCGTGTTAGGTCTGTTATAGACGCGCTTCCTGTTTCTGTAAAAGGAAACCCTTGTTCTATGTTGCGAGCTTTTGTATAGATTTGCTCTTGCCAATTTTGTTCAAGCTGTGCATAACTACTACCATAAAGCATGGCTCTTAAATTTCCTAAAGGCTGTCTACAAGCGGATGCAGCATCTCTAGTTACTGAGCTAGTAAAATTTTCTAGTAGCTTATTAATTGTTAATTCTGCTTTTTGTAAACCAATATCATCTTTACCAGTAAGCAACATTTTTGTAGTTTGTGATAATTGATCAGCAGTAACAGTTTCTAAGTTATCAAGAACTATACGTAAAGAACCACGATATTGCGAAATAGGAGAACTTTCTTCTTGTTGAGATAAAAATTGTTTTAAGGCAAGAAATTCTTTTTCTAATTCAATAATTTGTGGGCTAGCAGTTATCTTATTGTCAGAAAATAGTTTTTTCCACCAACTAAGTTTTTCTTTAGCACCTGTAAAATTAGTTTGTCTTGCTACTTCAGTTAATGTTAAAGCTAGTGGAGAATCGCTAGCAGATAAAACTTTTAATGCTTCAATAGCATCTTCTTTTGTCTTAAAGGCAGGAACACTTAAAGCTTTTAAGAAGTTTTGCCATTGTTTGCTATATTCATGAAAATAAATGCTTTCTAGCTTCCCAACATCACTGCTTAAATCTTTTGTTGTTAGGCTAGATGCTCCCATTACCCAATCTTCTTTGCTCATTTCTGCTTCTGCTGAAGCTAAAGCAGCTTTCATATAGCTTTGATAACCTTCTATAGTAAAACTACCTGAAACATTATATTTTCCTATTAACCAACCTTTGTTGCGACCTTGGGTAATTGATTCAACTGTCACAGGATTTACTTTTAAGTCAATTTCTGAAGTTATTCTCTTAAAAAAGCGGTTTACGGCTGGATAATTAGTAAGGTGCTGACGTGATGCGGCAACAATATTATCATCTGCTCTCAAATGAGGAGCATCATCATAAATAGCTTGTTTAGCATAAAAATCAAGTTGTTGTTGTGCTAAAAGTTCTAATTCCAGAGGATAAGATTTTCTCCAATAGTCATTAAGTCGATTAGCTAGAAAAGTTGGTTCGCTTTTGCTTGGGTCTGAAAGCATTAAGTAGGTTTTCAATAAATCATAATATCGACCTAATTCTTCTTCTGAAAATTTATCTTTGCTATCAGCGAATTTTCTTAAATCATCTTCCAAATTTTCTGCTGTTTGTTGAAAAAACCTTTGATTAAGCAAATCAAAATAAATAGCCCGCAAATTAGGATTTATATCATTACCTGAATATAGCCCATAGCTATAAGACAAGGGGCGAGAATTTTTGTAATTTTCTAAAGTTACAAGTTGCTGTCTTAGTTGTTCCATTGCTTCTAGCTCTACACGTAATGCAGCAGTGTCTTGAGTGTCAGCATTTTTTCTAAGCTCTAACCGACTAATTTCATCTACTCTTAACCCTTTTTCTAAACTTTCATTAATTAAACTTCGGTTTCTAACTAATGAAACAGTTAAACCTAGAATTAGCAAAACAGAAATTAAACTTATGGCTCCAACTAGGATTTTACGTTTTAGCCCAGGAGTATCTTTTTTCTTCATCATTGATGCAGCTAAATTAGCATCATTAAGCAATTGTTCTTGGATCAAGTCATCCAGGAAATATTTTTCTTTATATTCCTGCGTGGTCATCAAGAGTTTTTCAGAAGCTTGTTTCTTTACTACTGAGCTTGCAGCAAAATAAAAGCCTCTTAACCAAGGGTTATCAGTAAATGGGCTAGGTCTAAATAACGCAGAAATAAAAAGAGAAATTTTATTTCCAATAGAAGCAAAATGAAGTGGAAAATCAAAAATTTCTAATTGTTCTTTTGATAAATTTGATGATGCTAATTGTATTAGACGGTTGCTCATTAAAGCTTCACAAAGATAGTTAAACTCTTCATCAACAAATGTGTAGGCTCGTTCATGTTGTTCTAAAGGTATAGTTGCACCCCAAATTTGGCTACGGTTTTTCTTATCAAAATTACTAAAAAAGATTTCAAAACCACTAATAACATCTGCATGTGTAAAAACTAAATAAATAGGGAAAGGACTATTAAATTCTACTTTTAGCTCATCAATACGTGTTCTTAGCTGTTTTGCTTGTTGTTCAATTTCATTATCAGTAGCTTTAGTAATATTTGTTGTTTCAACTGTAAGGATTAACCCATCTATTGGGCGTTCTGGACGGTATCTTTTTATTGTATTAAGTAAAGATAACCATTCTTCATGATCAGTTCCTTCATTAAGATAACGTCCTGCTGTGTCAATAAAAATTGCTGAATTGCTAACATACCATTCACAACTGTTAGTTGGACGAAATAGATTTTGGCCTAAATTTTGTTGACTAGGTAAGGCTTGAATATCTAAACCAGAATTTAAGATTAAAGAAGTTTTCCCACTTGATGTAGCACCTAAAACAAAAAACCAGGGTAATTGATAAATAACTTTTTCAGCAGATTTTGAAGCAAGTTTTGTATTTTTTAACCATTGAACTACTTCTTCAGCACGATTTGTTAAATCTGGATAATCCTTACCAACAAAAGAATTATTAGTTGACAATGGAATTTGATTTTCTGTCTTTTTGAAGTAATGCTTAATAAGTAAGGCAATAGGAAAAGTTGACAAAATTAAAACTATTAACAAAACCTGACTATTAAAACCAAAACCTAAATTGCCTATTACCGACCAGCCTAAGACACTTGTTAAACCATATAAAAAAACTATTGTAGTGATTTTAAGAAAAGACTTTATTTGTTCAATATATTCTAAGAATTTTTGCATGGGTAATCTCCTTACTCAAAATCCTAGACACTGCTAAAAGATTATGAGCAAGCTTTATTCCAAATGCTAATTCACTGTTTTATAACTACTTATCAAGAAGGTTTTTGTAGATAAAAAGAATAGGTAGGAGTTTTGCGCTAGTTAGCGAAATTTTTCGCATCTATTAAGCTTTATTGAAAATAAGCATTTAACATATATTGTTGCAGCATTCTATGTGAATTAAAAAAAGAACCATTTAAAGCAATAGTATGCTTCATAATATCTATGTATTTATCTTGATTATTGTAAAACATAGGTATTACAACATTTTCTAATTTTTCATAAAGAGAAATAGCATCTTTTTGACGGACAATTGAATCTTTGGAACCTTCTGCTCCCCAACCATTAGTTTCTATTGCCCATCCAGTAACGCCTTCAATACAACCTTCAATCCACCAACCATCTAGCACACTAAGACTAGGGATACCATTTAATGCCGCTTTCATTCCACTTGTTCCAGAAGCTTCTAAAGGAGGTTGAGGAGTATTTAACCAAACATCTACACCAGAAGTTAAAAGTTGTCCTAATTCCATATCATAATTTTCAATGTAAGATACCTTAATATAATCTTTCAAAGCATTTTTAGCTTGAAAGATATGTTTAATTAGCTCTTTACCTTCTAAATCATTAGGATGAGCTTTACCAGCATAAATAATTTGAATTGGCCCTAACTTATTTTGCATCTCTTTTAATCGTTCAATATCATAAAACAAAAGGTCAGGACGTTTATAAACGGCTGCACGACGAGCAAAACCAATAGTAAAGAAATCTACATCCATTCCTACATTAGTAAATTTATTAGCATAATGAATTAATTTCTTTTTAGCTTGAAAGTGTGCTTTCCAAATTTCTTGATTAGGAATACTTAAGCCATAGCGAAAATTAAAATTATCTTGTCGCCAACCAGGAATATAGCGTTCATAAAGTTCTTGAAATGATGGTGAAACCCAAGTACCTGCATGTACTCCGTTAGTTATAGAATCAATGTTATAGCCTCCAAACATTGAGCGAGAAATTTCACCATGACGTTTTGCTACACCATTAACATAATGACTAAGATTAAGTGCTAAATAAGTCATATTTAATAAGCCATCACAATAAAAAATATCTTTTTTTTCAAGAGCAATATGTTTACCTAAAACATTTTCTACTAAATCCATTGGAAATTTATCATGTCCTGCTGGAACAGGTGTATGAGTAGTAAAAATACATTTTTTTCTTACAGCTTGAATATCATCATCTGTAATATAGTCACGTCCCCATTTAGATGTTTCTGTTGCTAAAAGTTCTAGGGCTAAGAGGCTTGCATGACCTTCATTCATATGAAAACGAGAAATATTTTTATATCCCAATGCTTCTAGCATTCTTATGCCACCTATGCCAAGAATAGCTTCTTGACATAAGCGATAACGTTTGTCCCCACCGTAAAGATAATTAGTTAAAGTTCTATCCCACGCGCTATTTTCTGGTAAATCACTATCTAGAAAGTAGACATTTACACGATAATTTGTGACACCAATAGCTTCATATTTCCAACATCTTAATTGTATTGGCCGACCTTCTAAAATAATACTAACTCGCTCAGGCATTTCTTGTAAAAAGTCATTATCTACCCACTCTACAGGCTCCTCAACTTGTGTTCCAGTAGAATCAAGCTTTTGATAAAAATAGCCTTTGCGATGAATAAGCGTAAGCCCGACCATAGGAATTTTTAAGTCTGCGGCAGAGCGTATAGTATCACCTGCCAAAACTCCTAATCCTCCACTATAGGTTGGCATATCAGTAACAAATCCCATTTCCATTGAAAAATAAGCTATTTTTATGTCTTCATACATAAGTTTTCTATCCTATTCTTATCTTAGTAGCTGTTCTTTAGCATCTATTAGCTGGTTATTGAGCAATAACTTAAAAATAATATAAATAAATATACTAAGAGCAAAAACTGTAATTGTGGTTAATTTTATCCAAAGAGGTAGCCCAAGATTGATAATAGGTTTAGGCTGATCATTAGCTTTAGCATGTGGTGAAAGAATAGAAGTTGTTAACCTATTTGCTTGTGTTAAATGTCCGGCTACATTGTTAATTAATTCTTTAAGTTGATCCTCTAAATAAATTTTATATCGTCCCTTATATCCAAGTAATAAACAAACATAGTAAAGCTCAATAACATCTATATGCTGTAGACTCTCTTTAAGAAATTCTTCTAAACGCTCAAAAAATTTTACCCCTGCTAGATGTTCCCCAAAATATTCTAATTGTAATGGATATTTTTCCCATTCTTGACGAAGTGGAAAATCTGCCGTTAACACAGTTTCATCAATAAAAGCGGCTAAAGCAAATTTGCCAGATTGAACGGCTTGTGATGAATAGCTTAACTTACTAGCTTGAAACTCCATTTCTTTTAATAAATTACTAAAAGTAGTTCTTAAGTCACTAGAGGGGCTAACAATGCCTGATTTTAACTTTAATATTAATTCTAAAATTGGTGTAGCCATTACTAACAAAGGATTTTGGCTATTATCTAATAGATTAGATAACTCTGCACTAGAAATAGTGTTAAGTGTTATTACATTAGACATAAACTACCTCTTTCTTAACGCTGCTAGGCGTAAAATTAAGGTTTTACCGCGTAAAGTTCTAACTTTACTTCTGGAAACTCATCTGGAACATAAATAGCGATTGTTTTTGAGCCGCGAATTGTATCCCAGTAAGGGCCGATACTATCAAAACCAAAGTAATGAAATCCAACTCTAGTAGGTATTGGAGAAGGTGGAGGAGATGCATGTCTTAGAGTAACACCTGGCAATGCAGAACCCACTACAGCATCAATTACATCTCTGGAGGCTACTTTGATAATTCGAGGCACACGGTCAATTAAAAAACTCTCTGCTACTTGTGCTTTTATTGCTAAGAAAAATGCTGCGTCATGTAGTAATCTATCATCTTGAACTCTACCAACATAAAGAGATTCACGCACATTTTCTAAAGCTATTGCCACACATCGAGTAGGTATTACGGTTTCTAAAAGTTCACGAATTTGCAACATTAATTGGTTAAAGGTCAAATATAAGTTATCGTGATCATATCGCACTATATCTTTAGGATGTTTATCAATAGAAAATGTTATTAACTTACCAGCAAGTTCAGCCAATACTTCATATAAGCGTTCTGGGTGTACAATCCTAGTGCGTAAGAGATGCGTTAACTTTGGAATTGAAGCATTTACTGTATGAAGTAACCAAAAAACAGCAACTTCAGATGTAGTAAAATCAGCTAAAGAACTAGCTCTTTGCCTTCTTTGATCCCCTAAAGTTGTACTTTTGGTAATAAGAATTTCTATTAACTGTCTTAACATATTAAGTAGCCAGCTAGATGCGCTTATATTTAATATTGGTGGAATATAATTTTCTGACAAAGTTAACTGTCCTGTAGTAGTACGTACAACTTCTGCAATTTTCAAACTACTATAACCTTCTTTCAGTTCTTCAGAGAAAAGCAAGCGAAAATTAGGTTTAGCAAAAGCTATTTGTTGTTCATTTTCTCCTGTTGTTTCGTCAATTACAGTGCCAGGCACCTGGCTATAACGTAGGTTTGCGGATTTTTCCTTATTAGGTGCTTGAAAATTCACACTTCCCATGCGTTTTGTTGCTATTGCTAAGTAAATTTCTAAATTTTCTGTAGTAGTATCAAAATGTTTTGTTAAAGTTCGTGTTTCTGGTAAAGGGTCTGGTTGTGGTAAGTTAACTAATAACCCATCTGGCATTATTGCCTGACAATGTATTAGTTCAAAAATACCATTACTTATAGATTCATGGTTGATTTGAAGGTTAATTACTCCCCATTGATAAGGGATAAAGGCTGTTAGGCGTGAAGCTATTTGGTCTTCAAAATAATTATCCCATTGTTGCAAATGATGAGGAGTAAGGAGCATCCCTTCATTCCAAACTACTTTGCGGTAATGGCTCATAAAGTTAATCACTTTCACAGAAATGTTAAAATCTTTTCTCTTACTTTCTTACTATGCAATAAGTATGCAAAGAATATTGAGCAAAGACTTTCTTATTATATTAAATTATTTTACTTAGTGGATAGAAAATATTGGAATCTAAGAAATTAATAAGAAAAGGCAGGTGCATTTATTCCATAAATTCCATAAGCTTTAGGAGTTTGACCAATTAGGATCTGCTGAGTTTGACATTTAAACTTCTTTGCAAGCGCAGTGTCAGCCATTGATAGGTGGGTTTGGAAAAAGTAGCCTGAAGTCTAAACCAAACAAACTTTGGCTAAAGCTATAAGATATTTAATTAAGTCTAAAAGTGTAAATGATAGGGTAGCTTCAATACTCAAGCATTAGGCTTTCACTTAAAACTTTGAGTTAAGCAAAGAATAAGAAAGTTTCTGGAACCATAATGTTTTTTGGACGTGAAAAGAACTAAATTTACCTTGTATAACATAAACTATATCAATATATGCTAGCATCTTAATAATAGTCTTTGTTATTCTTAGAGGTTGTCTGATAGTAAATTTTAGTATTAATATTTAAGAGAGAAAAAGAATGAGATTAAATATCAATCTCGCAAAAAAACCTTTTCATAACCGTCGGTTGTTTTGGTTGAGCTTTTTAGTTGTTATGGGTGTTTTATTGTTAGCTGGTCAATGGATGCTTAAAGAAGTATCTTCGGCTAAAATGGTTGCTGCTAGGCTAGAACAAGAAGTTAAAAAACAGCAAGCAGAATTAAAAACCTTAGAAAAACAATACAACGTGCCTATACAACCTCTTAATCCAACACAAATTCAAGAAATTGAAGCATCTGCACAACTTATTAAACAGCGTAGTTTTTCTTGGACACAGATGTTAAGCGAATTTGAATTGGCATTACCTAAAACTATACGTATTATTTCTATAAGACCTACAAAAGAAGAAGAGGCTCTAAATATACCTCTTAAAATCAAAGTTTATAGTAAAAGCGTTAAAGACCTTACAGATATGATTGCTGAAATGGATAAAGTAGGAGTTTTTCAAGTAAACCCTGTTAATCAAGAAACTCCTCTTCAAAATGGGGATATTGGTTTTACTTTGGATGTTTTATATAACCCTCGTCCAGCAAAAAGTTTTTTAGCTAAGAAAAGTCAAAATAAAGCAGAAATTAAAAAAGTAGCTAATAATGAGGATGAGGATTAATCAGGAGTAAACTATGAAAAATATTCCAATAATTAATAAATTACAAACAGGATATCTTAGATTAATAGAAGTATTTGCTATAGTAACTGTGATTGCAGTAACTTCATTTACTACTTATTTAGCTATTACTTTGCTTAAGAAAGAAAATGATAAAATTACACAATTACAAAAACAGAGTTTAGAATTAAAAAATGATATTAAAGAAATAAAAACAGAATTAAAGGATAAGAAAAATTTTTCTGAATCAAATCAGTCAATAGTAGAAAAGCTTACATCTTTTCAAGAAAAATTTTTGCGAGATCCACAAAAAGGAAGATTATCTGTAGTAAATGAACTAAATGATTTAGCTAAGAAAAACCAAATAACTTTAACTGATGGTATTAATTTTGCAACCATTAAAGAAGTTGAAGAAGACTCATCAACAAATGCTAGAGGAAGAAGAACTAATCAACAAGATGATAAAGTTAGTATTTATCCAGCATTAGAAGCGCAATTTTCCTTAACAGGCTCGTATACAAACTTTAGACGTTTTTTATATAGTTTAGAAAGCAGTAAAATGTTTTTTGTTATTGAGGACTTAACTTTAGAAACACCTGATCA
>Ga0268299_1001845_pt1 | contig 31193 bp, 61 predicted proteins | sample NOBtaG_FD_193484 | JGI IMG/M metagenome (GOLD analysis project Ga0268299, IMG submission 193484) | Activated sludge microbial communities from bioreactor in Nijmegen, Gelderland, Netherland - NOB reactor | ecosystem: Engineered > Bioreactor > Aerobic > Activated sludge | place: Netherlands...
CGACGGTCTGGGACCGCGGGTTCCGTATCGGGATGCAGAGATCGAGCGCGTGCCTTGGTCGCATCTGGATGATTCCGGTCAGCCGGTCCGGTAACGGTACGAGCAGTACAGAGAGGCGGTGAGGACGGTGAGTATGTCAGACAGAGTCATGTCCGCTGCGACCTTCATCCTGTGCGGTTGGGCGCTTCTCATTAGTGCTCGGTCGGTGAAGGAAGTGGCGGGCGGACCGACGTGGTCATCACGGTCCACTTCCGCCATTGGCATCACGGCCGTAGTCGTAGGGGTCGGCCTGGTGCTTGTGGCGATTAGCGGTCCACATTAGGTACGCGCATCCAGCACAACGAAATTGGAGTAGATAAGTGAGTGACAACAATCCCGCCAGTGGCCGAGATGCGCTCCTCGCGGAGGCGCGTGATCTGGGAATCGAAGTCCCGGAGGGTTGTAGTGATGCTGCGATCGCCGCGGGGATCGCAGAAGAACGGGCTGCTGCCAGGTGGCAGAGCCATCTGGATGGCCTGCCGGACTCCGAGTCTCGGGTACAGGCTTCATTGCAGCTTGCAGATCAGATTTATGGCGGCACACACAGCTGGGGCGACCGAACTCCATACGACCCAGCGCTGATCGCGCCACCAAACGAAGAAGAGATCGTCCGCGAACAACAAAACGCCACACTGCGAGAAGAGCTGGAACGGCAGCTTGCAAATGTTGAACAGGCCGCGCAGCAAGCCGCTGCAACACTCGGCGTTCTCCGGCGGAACCGGGAAGACTCAGGTGCCGCAGAAATCGCAATCCTCATCAATGACGCACAGCGCAACGCCAAGGAAGCGAGCAGCCTGATAGCACGGTGGAGATGGTGAGCGGTCCGCTAGAGGTAAGCACTGAGAGGCAAGGAAAGTCAGATGAGCATAGTAGTTCAGAATCCGATTCTGACTATCAACGGAACCACGTACTGGGTCCGCGATCTCGCCTGTGGGCAGTACCTCGTGTTCCGCGAGGCTCCCCCTAGCCCAGAGTGGTCGGGCAAGCCTCGGTGGGATCAGATCGGGGGACCGTTCGCGACAGGCGACGAGGCCGGCCAATGGCTCGCTGCGATAGTCAAGTAGAGGTAGAACTGAACGGAGACAATGAGAATGGGAACGCTAGTTACAGATCACGACTACTTGCCGGTGGCCGGCCACCCCGATGACGATGAGTGCACGCATAGATCAGACGGCACCGACGCGACGTATTGTGGCGAGCCCGAGGAGCTGCACGTCAGTTGCTCGTGCCCATTTGAACTCAGGCCGGGACCAGAGGTCGGCATGCCGGGTTACATCGAACTAACCGGGTTAGATCCGGAGTGTCCGGTGCACGACGCTGATGATCCGGCATAGGCAAGGTAAGGGTGGAGCGATGATTTCGATGCCGCAAGACGTTGGCGGTGCGCGGGGACGGGATGCACGGCGATTGGGAATCCTTAGCAACCAAGGCGAGGTGGCGCGAGATAGCCGAGCTCTCGCGACAGATGATGAAGTTCGACACTCTGCACGCACAGAGTTCGGCGTCGTCGTGAACAGAGTTGCTGCATGGACCCCGAACGACCTGACCACCTTCGCGCCCGCCATGGGAATGGTTCAGGTGACATGGGGCGACGAGAGCTCGCCGCACTGGGAGTACGTCGCGGAGCTGACACGGGCATGAAGAATCCCGCTATTCGCACTGCCGCTCGAATCTCGGATCGAGCACCCTGGCATAGGCAGTAGGAAGGAGTTAGTCATGGGTCGGGTTCACCAGGTGGTACTTCGTCGTGTCAGAGGGGGCGAGTTCGTAGCTCGGATCGATCCTGAGGACTATGGCTATTCATCGGATTTCGGTGCGGGCAGCGCCTTCGATACGGCGGCTATGCCGTCGGTACTGGCGGCAGCCGCAGATTGTTTCGGCGATGTGCTGGAAGCCGTCTGGGTGGACGACATAGGCGGTGACGGTTGGGACTGCGATCATTCGGGTTTTGATCGGTATGTGCCTTGGGATGGCCCGGTCTCTCTCTATGACGAACCTGACCTTCCCTACTTGGTTCCAGTCGATGGTGGCGAACATTCGCGGTCGCGCAAATGCCGGCAAGTTCGGAGCATTCACCTGGAAGGGAAATGGCGAAATGGCCCGTGGCTTTATGACCAGCGAATTAGTCGTTCGGATTAGGTACAGCGAACAGGGACAACGGGTATGAGCAGATTCACTCAGCCTCCACCGGAGAAGTGCCTCGGTGTCCGGTATGACCGTGCGACCGACCGGGTCGTTGAAGTCCCGATGTGCGCGGCCCCGTGCCACTACGGAGGACTGTCGGCCGCCCGTAAGTACAGCCGCTCGGAGCTGGGTTGGATGTGGCATTGCAACCGACGTGTGTCTGAGGTCGGCCAGCGGTGCTATCAGCACCGCGCAGAGTAATCCGCGATAGGTAAGCGAACAGGAGACAAGGAGGCTGGCGCACATGGCAATACGCACGATGGTCTACCTCGCCTGCGACGATTGCTTGAACATTGAAGCTGATACCACCAGTGACTCCTCGGACGAGGCCAGAGCGATCGGCGCGGCGTTCGGTTGGGTTCGACGGTCGCGCAGGGACCTGTGTCCGAAGTGCGCCTCTGGCGGGCCTTGGTACCCCCAGCTCTCTAGTTCGACGTGGCGCGTGGTCCGTGATCGTGCCGAGCCGCATCCTAAGACCAAAGATCTGTTCGACGTCGCAGGCTATTTCGATGACGTTATAGCCGCGCGTGAAGAGGCTGCGGAGCGCAACCGCACTGTCCAAGCATCCGCATAACGTAAATCAGAACGGAGACAAAGAGATATGGGGCGGGCGCTAAGCCATCATGCGGTTGGTAAGGCCGCGGCCGAGTCTCGCCGCTGCCCCGTGTGCGACCGATCGGGCGCCTTGACGAATCGGGTAGACGACTCGGGCCGACGTCTGTGTCGGTGGGAGGCGTCTGGCCGCTGCCCCGAGCCGCCGCCCCCTTCTCTTGATGAACTCCTTGACAGCGACGGCGCGTGGGAGTTGCGAGCGAACATCTATCGGAACGGGAAGCTAGTTGGCTACACCGATGTGCTGGCAAGCGCGTACGGCGATCTCGGATGGAATATCGGCTGCGCACTCGATGAGCGCACTGTGACTGAGCCGATCCGCAAAACCAGAAAGCATGTCCGATAGACCTACGACCGAACAAGACAAGGAATTTCAGATGAGCACAACAACCTCAGCCGAGAGCCCGCCCTTGAGGGCACGCACCCTCGTGACTCATCCCGAGCGCGGTGACGAACAGGGGGCGGTGAGGGCCGGGCGACGCGCGGCTTGGACGCCGAACGACCTAACGACAAATGCGCCTGATGCTGGGATGGTCAAGGTTCATTGGCACGTCAGCTTCGCCCCGGGGTGTCTGCACTGGGAGTACGCGCACGAACTACAGGTCGTCCGGTAACGGTACAACCATGGGAGACAGCGTGAGGGCGTCGGAGTCCGAGCAGGAGATGCCGTGCCGTCGATGCGGTGGAGACGGTGTCGAAAAACGCGGTATCGGGGCAGGCAAGCTCGACTGTGGAGGGTGCGACGGTTCCGGCTTAGCTCACGTGCCGAAGATGCGCGTTCAGTGCGACTGCGGTGTGCGTCAACCTCGCGCAACTACCGCTTTCACAGCCAGTCAGTGGATGCGGAAGCATCTGCACACGCACAGGCCAGTAGTCCGGTAGAGGTAGGCAGGGGGAAATGACAGTGAAGAGTATCCGTTCCGCGGCGGCTCTGGCGGAACTACCGAACCTTTCAGTAGTTCGTTTTCGTGGCCAAGCGCTGGACGGGCGCTCAGTTTGGCAACTGGACAACAAGTGGTTCGCACCTGGAAGCACGGACCCGGTCGACGCGACAGACTTTCCGATGGAAGCTTTTCCCGCGGTAGTGCTGTGGTCACCGACGGTTCGATTCACAAAAACCTGTTGGCGATGCGGTCGGGTGGGCAAGCAACAGTTCGGCGCGGCCGAAGCGAGCGATTCGACCAGCCGATGGGAATGCTCGAATGATCTGGCGTGCCGCAGAAGGACCCAGGAGGGAACCACGACAGAAAGCTATTCGAGGATCTCGAATTTGGCCGGCGCAAATGAGCGCCGCGCGATGTCAGCCGCGCAACGAGGCGTCGAGCAGGCGCGGGCGGTGCTGGCGCTTCTTACCACCGGTGATTTGAACGTCGAGTTGCCGACGAATGCTTCGCGTGAGCTGTGGACAGCGGTTCTGCATTTACGCGCCAACAATGAGACTGCGTCATTGGGAGAGCTTGCGGCACAGATGTCCCCGCCGATGACCAAGGACCGGTACACAGGGCTACTGAGGAGAGCGTGCAAAATCGCGGCACCAACGCCGCACGAATCCGCCTCGAAGCCTACGAAGCTGGCGGATCTGATCGACACCGCAACAACGTTGCACGGCGGAATCTCCCTTCAAAAACTGGCCTCAATCGCTCAGCAAAGCGGCTACCCGATTTGCGGCGACACATTACGGACACTGCGGGACCGGCCAGCTTCACCACAAACACCCATGAAGCGTGGTCCCACACGGCACGTAATCCGCGCTATTGCCTTCCTAGCGCAGGCACCCGAATCAGTTGTTCGAGAAGCCGCGGGCATACCTTCCGACAGCGAAAAGAAGCGGTCAGTGGCCGCACGGCGTACCCGCGGACAGCGCGACTACCAGAGGAAAAGCCGAGCGCGCACTCTCCAAGGAGCCGACAACCGCGGGCGGATCTGGACGACCGGCGAGGACCAGCTGATGCTGGCATACATGAGAGACCCGGCCGCACGGATCAACGACCTCGCTAAAGAACTCGGCCGAAGCCAGGCGGACGTAACTAATCGCCTCCAGAAACTCAGATCAACGCAAACAGATATAGCGGCGCAGCCCGGATAACGTTCACGCAAGAGAGACAAGGGATATGGATCCGGAAAGTGACGGCCTCTCCGCCTCGGCGGCGCCGATCCCCCGATCCAATGACACCTCAGCAGACGGGCTGGCGCCGGACGGGAAAATAGAGGGACCCGGACAACGCTCACCCCTGAATCGGACAGGACGACGCGGGCGCAGCATTCACTGAAGAAGGTAGCCCCTGTCAGCCCTACGGGAGACAATTAGCTGCCATCGGCATGAGACGACGAGAAGGAGCAAGATGAGCGCGTACAACCCGATTGCGGTCCACGACCTCGAGAGCATCGCAGCCCTGGGCGGATGGGAAGGGGCGGGTTCACTTAACGCGCGCGGACCAGTTGTCCTGAAGCGCACGGAACAACGCGCCGGCGAAGTTGAGATTGAGGTCTGTTTGAAGTTTCAACACGTCAACGAAGTGGAGATCGCTTGGTGGACTTGCAACGAGCTTGACGGCTACGACTCTCGCGACGACGAATTCGATCACACGGCGCCGGAAGCCTGGCGGCCGACAGTGGCGCTTGGCAGTTTGATCAGCCGTCTTCTGCGGCCTCGCAGCTGAGCCTTCACTCGGCACCGGTCTCTGTACGGGTCGGGGTCAGGGCGTGAACGCTGGATCGTGGCCGACGAAGTGAAACTTGCGGTTCAAACCGGTAACTTCGATGTGCGACTCGCGGCCGGTTGTTAAATTGCGAATGATGAAGGCCTGGACGCGACTTCCATGGATCTCTTTGACGAGAACTACGTTGCATTGGCCATCACGCGAGGCCCAGCAGGCACCCGACTTGTACTGATCGCTCATCTACTCCTCGTTCTCCTCCGATTGGGGTTGCGCGTTTCTCTGGTTCAGCCAGTTTCTCCGCCGGCCCAGGAAGCATCCCATGGCCGACAGGGCGGATCTAGCCTCGGAGTTCGTTCAGGTTGTCGATCGTCCATGCCGTGTCCGGGTACAGCCCGATGGCGTTTTCTTCCCAGCCGGTTGCCTCGCCGTGGACGTCGACGCGTTCCAAACGCGACATTAAAGTGCCGTCGCAGTCACGGTCGTATCCGGTGACACGGAACGCCACGAGGACAATAGCTCCCACAGGAACTGGAGGAGTCAACGTTCTATCCTCCGGTTCCGGAACTGGCTGAATACTCATCAGAGACCCTTCCTGTCGTGCCCTGCCAATCATCGCAAGTGCGCTCCAGTATGCCCTTGGCTACTTGTTCCGTTCCTCGCTTGTGTATTCACATTTACGGCACCCGAACAGTTTCGTAGCGGTGTCGAAGTTTCGTTCCGGCCAGCCACAACGTGGGCAGTCAGCATCTATGGCCAACTTGTAGGGCTCACCGGTAGACGGATTGATTGGCGCTTCAATGGTTTTGAGTACTTCGGTTTTGATCATTCTCCTGAATCCTTTCTGTAACTCTAGAGTTGAACAGGACGCGTCCGGCGCACTGTTTCTGTGACACCTATTCTGGGCGGGGCGCGCGTCTTCGCCCGAGGATCGCGGCGATCGCGTCTTCGGCGCGCGTATTGCCTGGGTCTTGTTCGGCAACTTGGGTGAACACAGGCTCGTAGTGGATCTTGCCTACGCTGTGTCCGCGCCTGTCGAAGTGCACGTCCGAGGGCGTATCCACGACGCACGCAATCTTTCCACCCAAGATCAACACGTTGATCTGGTCGCGGCCATGACCAGCTTCCACGGTGTACGCCGGCGGGAGATCGTCATACTGATGCACCCGGTTAAGGGCATACTCTCGTTCAGTCTGCGACTTGTACATCACGCGCACAGCATCACCGAAGGTGAAGGTGTTCCCCCACGCACCAAAGGCTTTCGTCTGAAACTGCCCACTGTCAAGAACAATCGTGTCGAACAAACCCATTGCCCCGTTCCCCCCTCCTTATCACGGTTACCCACCGACGTTCCGGTGGAGCGCCGGCACCCGCGATCTGCATCGGCCGACGAACAGCTCGCCCCCATTCGCGGCCTCGGCCACATTATTCCTCTTAGTACACGACAATGACGGGAAGTCGGCGCTGATTTCCGCGCATTATTCATTGGTTCCCGCGCGCGGCGTCCCCGCCCGGCCCCGCAACGCATCAGAAACACAGGAAACCCGCATGGGAAACGGGGCCACACACCACCGGATCCCTACCTCGTGCGGGCAGCACCCACCCCGAATCTATCGGTGCTCCTGGGCGCAAGGAAGCCTGTATCAGATAGTGCAGCAACGAGAACCTCGCAGTAGTCCACACCAGTCAAATCGGCCAACTTATCTAAATACTCACGCCGAGGGGGCCGTTTCATCTGACCGTTACGCCACGTATTTACCGTCGCCGGCGTAGTTCCAATACGTCGAGCTACCGACGCCTCTGACACTCCATGGCGATCCATGTGAGCTTGCACGATAGCAATCAAGCACCGACCACCACCAGCAGCCTGACTGACCGGCACCGCCTTGTCTCCCATATCAATACGCTTCACAAGCGCCTCTGCGTCACTGCCCTCGATCGACGCGAGCCGATCGATAAGAAGGCGCCAGTCCAATCCCCCGCGTTCCAGCAGAAACGGGACAGGCATCATCCATTCAGAGCCCGGCGGGCGGAACAACATGCCCACGTTCCCCGGCTCAGACGGAGCCAACCAGCCCGTACGCTCCAGATACGAAACAAGCTGATCGAAAGCCCGCGTCACCTCCGTCACGATTCACCGCCCACCGCGCCAATTGTTCTCGCGGTAGTGCCAGAATCATCGCCGCGGCGCGTACGCGTTTTCGCCCGGGTCCTGTCGCCGCTGCTGCGAAGGAACTCGGAGAGGCCCTCTTCGGGCGGGGCAACGAGAATCTGCACATGCGGATGCGCGCGGAGCTGATCAAGCAGAGGTTCCGTCAGGCGTGAACGGGACTCCTCATCCCCTACAGCCAGTATGAAATCCTCATCTACTCGTCGTCCGGGGCCGAGCGGTCCACCACGAACGTCACGAACATCTCCCATCTCACACATCCTCCTGTCACACTTGCGATTACCTGCACCGCGTTTTCGACCACCGCCGAAACTGAAGATTGATCGGACATCTCCAACTCCATCGCCACCGCCGTTGACCGATGGTTGGTACCTGCTGCAGCGCTACCTCTCGCAGACCGTGCGGCAAGACCAGCGGTCCGATCCAGTCACGACTTCACCGCAGTCGTAGCATTCGTCTTCATCCTCTGTCAGCGGTGCACTGTTCTGGTGGCTGCACTTTCGGGGATCGGTCGCAAAAGGCAAGGCGTCCCCCATGAAGTTGGTCTCGAAATCCGAGTCCGGACCGTCATCCATCTCTCAGCACCTCCTCATAGCCCGGCGGCAATCGGATCGCCAAGTCGCGGCGGATTCAACGACGGTGGTGTAGCCACATCAATCTCCCTACTTCCATTGACTTTCCCGTAGGGCAGCAGCCACCAACGCGCGCAGAATCGACTATCGACCTATCGGCCATACCCTTTGACTCCCCCTCCTCTTCATCCCCCAACACCCATTGTGGCCTCCGTCGGCCTCTTAGTGTGGACGTTGAGCTCTCCGATTTTGGAAAGTGCAGCATTCCTGTCCACACACAGCAGCGCCGGCAACCTACCCAGACTCGGCAGCCACAACGCCACCAGAGACCGTCGACACCGGCCCGATCCACTGCTCGAGCATCACCTGCAGCAAGATCGCATCCACATAAGACAGCGAATCCAGGTCCGCAGCGCGCACCGTGCCATCAGATTTCAACAATGTCAGCGCCGCCGCCACCTCATCAGCGGTGGCCCCACGCGCGGCGATCAACTCGTCGAGCAAGTCCCGGCGCGCTGCACGGGAGTACCGACGCGCCAATTGGAAGTCATGCCGGCCCGGATGTTTGGCCGCCAGCAGACAGCTCTCGCGGCCAAGATCACCGTCATCAGCCGTCCCCGAGCTGGCCGGACATCCCTCCAACAGCTGCAACGCGCGATGGGCATCAGTCCAGACAAGCCACCACTCCGCGGCACACTCGATTCCGTCCCCACGGGGACTCTCTGTTTGGACATGGGATTGATGGGAGCCGAGATGTTCGGCCTCGAGCTGGCAGTTTTGGTCAATGGAGACAAGGTCATCCACTTTCTGCAAGCGAGCCATTTGTACGAGTTCGGCGAACTGCAGCCGGTTCGGCGCACCACAGATCAACGGCTGTTCTCCCATGATTCCCCCGTTCCCTATCTACGCCACTCGTAGAAGGTGTCGTCTATCTTCCATTTCAGGTTGCGCCACCAGATTCCCAGGTCGAAAACCAGGGGGATGTCGCGCCAATCTGCGTGTTCCCATCCCCACCCTGCGAACGTCAACCCACAGTATGTGCACTCGTTGCGCCGCCACCAGCGCGGCCGGGATAGCTCGGTTCCATCAGGTAGCCAGGTCCATACACGGTGGCATCCTGGGCAGCGGTGGGGCTTGTCGGCGTTCCATTGCCTCATTCGGGATCAACTTCTTCTTCTGCCAGGGCAATGCCGCGGCGCACGCCCTTGTCAGCCGCGGTGGCAGCGTGCATGGCCCAGTCCCGATCGCTGTTGATCGGACGCCTGCATTTGCAGTCCAACCCGTAAGGGCGATGTTCCTCAAGGACTTCCGCCAGCAGAGCCTGCCTGTCATGGCCGCCTGCGGAAGCAGCTTGCGCAGCGCCCAGCCGCTCAATCATGACGATCAGCTCGGGAATCACGTTGTACATCTCGGTGCAACCATTGACAGCCCACGTCGAGTTCGGATTAACCTTCGCGAGACATTGTTTAGCGCGTTCCACTAGTTCGGTCGTCATTTCCAACTCTCCACTCGCGTAGTCGCTGTTGCCGCCCCGAGCTGAATCGTGTGGCGGATGGTGTGCGCTAGAAGTGCCGCATGCTGCAGCGCGAACAGAATCAGCCACGACTCCCCTCCTTGATGGGGTCAGGAACCAGCCACAAGCACCTGGGCTGATGCAGCACCCGGCCTTGCTCGCTGCGGATCTGCCGCAGCAGCAACGCAGTGACTGGAGTGGGCATGGGCGCATCTTCCCCGGCATGGCGCCCTGCTACGCCGACGATCGACTTCATATCGAACCCCCTTGGCCGACACCCCCCAGGTGCCTCATCTAACAATAGTACCAATACCGGACTGCTGCACGTGTCGACTAATGGCCGCATGCCTTTCACCCCCAAGTGACTCAACCGCAGAAACCACCCGCCCCAACTTCCCGACGAGGCGAGATGAAACGGCGGCCGCATTCATTCCCGGGAGAGGACGCGCACGAGCAGGTTCCCCCAAGGCGGTATTTGTAGACACGTGTTCATTCCGAACACTGCGCGACAGTGCGAGTGGGAACCTCAATGTCGAGCGCGAGCGCGACAGCAAGCCGGTGGTGGCCATCCCACAGGCGACCATCATTACCGATAATGATTGGCGAGCGGAAGCCCTCTGCCAGCACGGAGTTGAGTACTTGCAGCATGGCATGCTGATCGTTCTTCCATAGCAGGCTCAGCTCGTCACACCACGGGCCGTCGTCGCCGCAAGTCACCATGCCCATGACCGCAGCCGCGGTGCGGGAAACGATGGGAACGTCGTTGTAGCAATCCCAGGCCGAATCCTGCGCCCGCCACTCAAATTCAAGGCTCACAAGCCTCCCCCTACCCCTGTTTAGATTCTGCTTACCAATTACAGATTCGGATCGACCGCGACATATGGGCCGTGCATGCGCGCCGAATTCGCCATGCTTTCCTGGGTGTGCCAAGCGGCGCGGTCGGCCTCACCGCGCGACTCGTCCAGCCACATCTCTCGATCCCTGCTCCACGACCAACCCCTGCCGAACCTGTCACGCCATGGTTTGGCGCGGTGCTCAGGCAGCAGCTCGGTGACACAGTCCACTGCGCCGCCTTCGGTCTCCTGGCGCTTTGTCATGTCGAATCCTGTTACTGGACTCGACCGAACGGACTGCGACCCGGCTGGTGTGGATCTGTACCGCACGAGCAGAGCACGCCATCCAGCCGTAACTCGGCATCACAAGTTCCGCTGCACTCCGAGCAGATCGTGGCCGTGTGCCGCACACCATCGAGATCGAAGTAGCCGATACCCCAACGATGCGGTCGCCCGGACAAACACTTGCCCTTGTGGGTAGTACAACCGTCCAATGCCGCCTCTATCGTCATAGTGTTATCTCCATGCCTCTCTTGGTGCTTAACCTTTAACGGATGCGCTGACCTGATTCATCAGCGGGCTACGGTCACAGAAGTGCTGCTCGCGCCCCGCCTCCAGAAAGCCCATGTGCCCATGACAGAACCGCGCACCGTCGTACTCCTCGCGGCCTAACAGGCACGGCGTGAGTTCCTGCTGATCGGTCATACCTGCCCTCCTTGCGGTCTCGGCACCACCATCCTGCTCCTGTTGGCCGTCAAAGTGCGCGATGTTCGGGGCGGCGAGTGTGGCAGGTGGGTCAATGAACAACCCATCCCAGTACCACCAGCATCCACCCAGTCGCCTCGAGCGCACGAGCGGATTCCACAAGGCAAGCAGCCCCCGTGCGCAATCCCTGCACACAGACTTAGAACCGGCGGCTGTTACCCAACAAGACATTCTCGATCCGACCAGCCTTATCTTCATCGGCGGCGGTAAGTTCCTGCACCGCAACACCATCGGCCGCATTTGTCACAATCGTGCTGGAGAAATCCCACAGCCTAGCGGCCTTCACCGTGTACCCGCTGTAGGTGACCTCGACAATGAGCTCATACTTATCACTGATCAGCTCTTGAACATTGAGCATCCGGCCCGCGAAGTCCTTACCCCCAACCTTCCACGTACCGTCACGCTCAGCAGCGTGCTGGAGTCGATGGAACCCGTTCACAGCACACCTTCGCGCAGCGTGGTGCCGGTCATCGCGGCGGGATCCTGCCCAGCGGATACTCCCGTTTAGCCAGCACGACGATCTCGCCGTCGCCGACGCGGCGACTCTGCTCGCGTGGCGCACTGCCATAGTTCCGTGCGGTGAGCAGATGCCAGGCCCCGGCGCCATCGCGGTAACCAGTGTGGTTCATGAACGGATCGTCGACCGACCAGTAGCCAGCGTCGATGTCACCGCGGAACGCGACCATGTATTCATGCTCGCGACCGGTCTCGACATCAGCCGACGCGATGAGCAGCGCAGGGCTGGACATCAGTTCAACACCTCCAAAACCACAATGTCTGTGTCGGCGTAGCTCCAGGCGACCGGTGATCCGGTGACAAGGTCGCGCAGGTTCCAGTGGCCAGTAGATCGGCGTGCACCGTTGTACTTCGATGCCTGCCGCAGCGAGTCCCAGTGGTCCCAGTCGTCGTCTTTGAGCGCAACGACGTAGACGAACTTGTCGGGCTCGGCGCAGGCGGGGTCGATGAGTGAGCTCGGGATCTGCATATGACCTGCCCCCTTCTAGCGTTCTCGCCGACGCGACGGCCGGGCCTCTGCAGCAACTTGGTTCGCGTTCAACATCTTTAGATTCCTCCCCGACAAATCCCCGTTGCGATGGCTTCAACCTGGCCCACCTGGATTTTCAGAACTCCTCGAAGCGCCTTTCAAGCCACCATCTTGCTCTTCATTGCCGACAAAGTGTGCGATGTCCGAACGGGCACGGTGTTTCGCGCCAACATCTAGTCGCCTTCAGGGGCAACGGCTACGGCGTGGTGCAGATTGGAGAGGCTCGGCGCCACGTCTACTATCGGCCCTTCGTAGATCCCCAGATCTGTTCTGCTGTCGGGTTTACTTCGTCATATGCTCGATCGCCGAACGCTTCTCACCGCGGGATGTGCGGCCGCCGCGGGCACAGCCTTGACATCAGGCTGCGCACCGCAGAGACGTTTAGCCGCGCACAGTTCCCTTGACGACACATCTCCGCTCTTGCATTACACGGAGATACTTGAGGTCGCGGACGCAATCAAGACGCGTCGGATCTCACCAGTCGAGTTGACTCGTCTAATCCTCGACCGCATCGCCCGCTTAGAACCGGCTCTGCATTCATACTTCACGATCACCGAAGAACTGGCGTTCACTCAGGCCCGCGCAGCCGAAGCGGAAATCATGCGCGGTGATTACCGCGGACCCCTGCACGGTGTGCCGGTGGCAGTCAAGGATCTGTTCTGCACCAAAGGCGTCGTCACTACAGCTGGCATGGCGATCTACAGGAAATATGTCCCCGACTTTGACGCCACCGTCATCACTCGGCTAGCTACGGCCGGCGCCGTTCTTCTCGGTAAGCTCGCCATGACCGAGGGCGCCTCCGGCCAGCACATTCCCAGCATCACTACACCGGTGAATCCCTGGAATCCCGCGCACACTGTCGCAGGGTCTTCCAGTGGTCCGGGGGTGGCTACGGCCGCCGGGTTGTGTTTCGGCTCCTTGGGCAGCGACACCACAGGCTCTATCAGATACCCCTGCGCCGCAAACGGTCTGACGGGACTCAAGCCGACATGGGGTCGCGTAAGCCGATATGGGGCCTTCGCGCTGGCTGAAAGTCTCGACCATGTCGGGCCGATGACGCGATCAGCGCGTGATGCGGCAGCGATGTTGCGGGCCGTGGCCGGCCATGACCGAAACGACCCCACCACATTGACTGCGGCTGTGCCGGACTACTTGGCCGACCTGCCCACCCGTGTTGATGGGATGCGTATCGGCGTGGACTCCGCATACAACGACGCCGGTGCCGACCCCGATACCATCGCCATGGTGAACCAAGCCCGCCAGCAGCTCAAACAGCTTGGGGCACAGATCATTGACGTGCACTTGCCATCCACTGAGGCTCTGATAACTGGTGGACTCACATCTTGCGCCGTAGAGGCGGCCATCGCCCACGAGAACACCTATCCGGCCCGATCCAACGAGTACAGCGCCCTGGCCGGGCTCCTCGACGTCGGCCGCGCGGCACGCGGCGTGGAAGTCATGCGGGCACAGCACGCTCGGCTGGCCTTCAGCGGCGCCCTGGAAGCAATGTTCACCGATATCGACCTGCTCCTTACACCTACGCAGCCTCCAGCCAACCTCACCATCGACGGCATCAACAAGCTGTGGTCCACACCTGAGGGCATCGCATTGATGTGGCGGTTCACTGAACCGTTCAACATGAGCGGCAATCCCACAATCACCCTGCCCGGCGGATTCACTGCCGCCGGATTACCGCTGACTTTTCAGCTCGTTGCACCACATCTGGGCGAACACAATCTTATTCGGTCAGGGCATGCCTATCAATGTGCCACCGACTGGCATAAACGGCACCCACCCATCTGAATATCGCGCGGGTGCCGTTTTCTCGAGTTCGTGCGCGCTGACCTTTGTGCGGCTATGCGCGCGGCGCGTAGGTCACCTGTTCGCGCGCGTCACCTGCATTCGTATCCCACTGGCGTGCTTGATATTTTACCGCGCCAGGGTTCCAGCCCTCGCCGATCTGAACCCAGTCAGCTTCGCCGCGGGCGCGGAACGCAAGAATCCATCGAGGCTTCCAGCCGTAGGGTTCTTGGGTGATGCGATAAGCGCCGCGAACGCCCTCGGCCAGGTCTTGGCCATCGCGGAAGGACCAGCGAAGCCGGTCACGACGAGCACTTCTTTTCTGATCAGATGATGCAGACATCATTAGTGGAGATCCCCTTCCCTGCATATGTTTACGGCCCCCGCGAGATGCCAGGCCTAGGGCTGTTCGGACGACGTGATCTTTTTGTTTCGCGACAAGGACTGCGGTGATCTAATGGGGCGCCCAAACAGGCGTTCGGCAGTGCGGTCGTGGAGGTCATTTAGCCGGTCATCGGCTGCGCGGAAGGCCTCCCCAGCTTGCAAACTGTACTCAAGGGCTCGATCGCGTTCAGCCTTCAGCTCAGCGTATCCAGGCGTCGCGTGAAGCGCCTCATAGAACCGACGGAGTTCGAAGATAGGACTCGGGTTCAATTTGTCTTGCGGATCGTGTTCAGCCACACCGCCCCCTTACATTCTGCCCCTGTGAGCATATTGTCCCCCACGCAGCTGACAATACGTTCGATGCCCGCCCATCACTCACCTACTGCTGCGTTGAGCCACACTAGTGGCTAGCCACCACAGTACGGCGTGGAACCTCAGGTGGCAAGCCACCCAGAGAAGGGCGCCGCGCGCAGCGCACCCCCGGGAGGCGAGAATTCCGGGGAAGCCGCCTGGCGCCGAACCCACCGGGACATCGGGCCGCGGCTGATTTTCCTATTTGGGCGCGACAGTGTGTGCTTAGTTGCTTACAGTATCTGCAAAGTCGGCGAGGGGGTCCCTGGATGGTTGTGCGGGCAACGCGGTACCGCGGAGACGGCGTGGGCCACGCATGGCTGATCCTGGTCCCGGCCGTGCAGGGTCCGCAGATGGTGCACAGGACTGGTCCGGTTTGCTCGCAGCGGTGATGGCTGGCGGCGTGCCGGGTGGGCTTGTTTTCGACGGCAGTGTCGAATCCTTGGGTTCGTTGCAGCAGTTCGTGCGCCGAAGCGTCGCCGATCCGTATTGGCTGCTAGACCCAGACCACGAGGACGACATGATCGGCCTGGTGGGGTATCTCGGGCAGACTCTACTTGCGATCGCGGGGGGCACGTGGGGTTGGGAAAGCGACTCTGACGTGCTGGCATTGGTGTGGCCGCAAGTCAGCGCGCAAGGCCCTCGTAGCGCTCTGGCAGAGCTGCAGTGGGATTTCACCACACTGCAAGTCAACTACCTGGCCATGGATGGGCGGGTTTGCAGCTGTAATCCCTGGCTGGGTGTCAGGTGTTACGCCGCGCTGGGGGCCGTTGACTGGGCCCAGGTGGTTGGTGCTCGGTGCGCGATGTTGTCGGCGCCGAGGATGTCTGCGTGTTCTGCGGTGTAGCCGCAGTCCTGGCATACGAATCGGGCTTGGCTGGTCCGGTTTCGTTTGTCGATATGGCCGCAGGTGGTGCAGCGCTGGCTGGTGTACGCCGGATCGACGGCGATCATCGGTATACCCGCGCGGGCTGCTTTGTAGGTGAGGAAGGAACCTAGTTGGGCGAACGCCCAACTGGAGTGGGTGGCGCGTTGGGGCTTGCGGAGCCGTACCCGTTCACGGATCCCGGTCAACTCTTCGACCGCGATACCGCGTCCGGTGCGTTCAGCCTCGGCCACGATCCTCTTGGAAATCTGATGGTTCACATCGGCAGCGAACCGCGCCTCGCGGCGGGAACGTCTGCGCAGCAGCCGTTTGGCTGACTTGGTGTTCTTCGCTTGCAGCTTATGGCGCAGTTCCCGGTTACGGGTGCGGCGATCTTTCACACTGCCGCGCCCAGCGGGACCTTCGGGTGCGCCGGCACCGTAGGTGCTCATCAACTCGGCGGCCAGGGTCCGGTCGCTGGTGACCGCGATGTTCTCGATCCCCAGATCCACCCCGATCCACCCGGCCGCGGTGTCCAGATGCGCACCGGTGCGCACCGGGGTGTCAGGGATATCGACGGTGGCGATCAGGTATGCCACCAACGTCTGCGGGCCGCGGCGCTGCCGCCGGATCACCAGATCGGTTTCCCCGCAGCGGTATTGCCGCAGCAGCGCGACCTGGCCCGCCTCACCAACAAACCGCAGATTCTTGAGTCGACCGTCCACGGTCCAGATCGACACCGACCCGGTGTTATCGGCGTCGGCGTCATGGCACCAGGACAGGCACCGGTCATCGAACGGTTGGGCAGCCAACTCACGGAACCGGATCGGCGCCGCCTCGACTTTGCGGCGACGGTTACTCCCCGGCTTGCCGTACCGACCGGCCCGCACGTTGGCGCGCAGCGCGGTGTAGGAATCGGCGACCTTACGGATGCAGGATTGGGCGACCTGGGCACCCAAGCCAGCATGCGCACGCGCCTGCGCGTAGCTGATCGCCCGCAAATCCCGGCCCCGAAACACGCTCTCGCGGTGCGCAATGGCCGACACCAGATTCGCCGTGTCATTGCACGCCACCAGAGTACGGGCCAGCACATCCAACTGGGCCGCATCGACCTCCAGCCGAACCCGCACCACCAGCTTCACACCCCGCACCCTAACCTTCAGCACCGACAACCCCACCTAGAGCTAACGCGCCTGGCGCTGCACGCCAGTTCTACCAGACGGGATGCGATTCCTCCCAGCCGTAAACGACCAGGGCTCCTCGCAACAAGTCAGCTGAACTCGAGAGCGAAAGGAATTACCGCATGATCAAGGTCGAGCGGACCGTCGATGCGGGCACCGATCAGCGTCCAGGCCGGTGGGATCAACTCTGCTGGGAGGATTAGTGAGTAGCGCCCGTAATGTAGTCGCATCGATCGGGGCAATATCGTCGGCGATATCAGAAAGGTCAACGCGTTCACCATGTTCCATGGGCGTACGCAATCTATGAATCCGTTGAGCGCCCGCGGGCGCCGATTGCAGGTCGTTGTTGGCCACTTCCCCCGCACCCTCCTCACTGATTGCCCTCGCCATGGCCGGGATCCGGGCCTACTGCAGGGATCATCACACGAACCTTCAGAGTTTTCGCCGGGTTCGGGATAGATCAGCTCCGGGGATAAACGCTTCCTATCGGTGATCCGCGCTACGGAGGACACCCGGGCATGGTCCCAAACGATCCCCACATCGCCGATCGACTGCCCTAGAATAGATTTAACAACGATCGCGGCCTTCTACCGCACAGCCTGGGGGATTTTCAATGGGCATTACAAAGCCGAATGGTGATCACGCAGAGGAAATTCTGCAGGGCACATGGCCCAACGTCGACGAGGATCGCTTCGCGGCGGCCGCCGGCGGCTTCTTAGTCTCAAGTATCGCAGACACCGCACCAGGTGACCTATGACAGTGCGGCCCACCGGGCTTGTGCGACGCCGAGTCAGAGCCTGCCGACGTGAGCGCGAATCACCGCGACGCAATCATCGAATGCCGGTTTCTCGCCGTAGACCAGCGCGGTGACGGTGCGGCGATATCCTTCAGCCAAAACATCGAGCGCACCATGCCCAGCCAGTGCCAGCGGACTGTCGCGAAACCCAGATGCTGGCCGTGGGGTGTAACTTAATCCCGCTGCCGCACTATGAAAGTCGATGTCAGCACATAACTCTGCGACACCACTGGGCCCCATATCATCCAGGGCGGACAGAACCGGCTCGTGACACAGCAGCTGATGCACATCATAGAGATGACGGCCAGACCGGATCAGCTTCGCGACGGCAGCCTCGTCCGGATATCGAGACATTGCATCGTGCAGCAGAGCCAACTTTTCCAGCAAGGTCCTCTCCGGCGCCAGAACTTCCACGGTGACAGGTTCGAACTCAGCCCACGCCGCCTCATCTTCATCGAGGATCCCGATGGCATGGTCGGCGAGAATCGAACGCACATCATGGCGACTAGTGGGAAATGCCCCTCCCCTGCAACCCATTTCCAGCAGCACCCCGGCGGTAACCGCAGGATGGGGCATCGACTCCGGATAGTGATAGCGGACATTGCGTTTCACACCCCGGGTGGCAGACCCCGATTCCACGGACGCACCAACGAGCTCGAGATGGGCGGCCACATTGTCACGGATCTCCTTGAGCGCCTTGTCCCTCTGAGCCTCGCTGACCTCAACCGCCGGGAACCGGATCAACAGGTCAACGTCCTCAGAGAACCGCGCAATGATCCCGAACACGCGACTCAGACTCGTCCCGCCCTTGAACACCACACCCACCGGATGATGAGATCCATCCTTGCCCAGCACAACAACCGGCACCGTGGCCGCACGTAAGACCTCTGTGACCCAGAAATCCTTCTCGACGAAAACCTGATCGATACCCAGCTGCGCCGCAGCCGAACCGATCAGAGCCTGCAGATCGTCACGGTGATCACGCAGCCGATTCATCCGTGGGTGGGCAGCGCGCTAAGTAGACGCTCCAGATTGCGGCGCGCGGCGGGGGATCTCTCCCCTGCCACTGCCTCTTGGACTGCGGTGATATCAACAGTGCCCGAGGTTTGAGCACCGCAGGCCGCAGAGACCAGCGCGGGCCAGCCGCCCTCGACCGTGTGCTCCCAGTCGCCGCGCAGCAGCTCTAGCAGCGCGATCTCGGTGAAACGCAGACCGCGGCGGCGCATGTTGTTGCGCTTGGAGATCTCCACGCCTGGCACGGACGTCGGGACCGGCCCTGCCACAGTGAACGCGGGCTTGGCTGGCACCTGGGTGGTCAGCCCGAACACGCGGGCCGCCGATACACCGGTCGGACCCACGCCTGTAGGGCCCAGGACCGCCAGAGCGATCGCTTCAGCATTCGGCCGGGTCATCCCATACCGGGTCTTCGCGCCTTTGAAGAACAAACCCTTACGGATCTGCACTACCTCACCCGCACGGTGGGCACGCAATAGCGCAGCGCTGGCAGCCGCAGAGGTGCCGGGCAAGTCGCGGTGATGCACGAAACTGCCCGCAGGCATAGCAGCCAGAACAGAGCCGGGCGATGTCCTGTTCATGACATCAAAGTGTATCGAATTTCTGACGCTTTGTCAGAAATTACCTGGTCGAGCGGGGCAGGTGGCGGCAGTGCTGGTGGGGACGGCGACCGGGCCCCACTCAACCGGTCGCATCTTCACAAGACCTCCACAAGCAGCCGCTATCGTCATGTCAGCACACAAAGCGGGGGGCGCATGGCGATCTACTATCTGATACTGCTCGGCGAACTAGGAATTGGTGGGCTCTCGGTTCTCGCCATGGTGCGGTTCTGGACCGCACGTGACGACGCATTACGTAAGCAAGGCCGACGACTTAGCTCTGGAGGTTTCGCCCTGGCCTTGCTGTTTTGCCTTGTCAGTGGCCTGAACTTGGCATTGCGCTGGGAAGCGGCGGACGTGCTGTGGTCTATCGCCGTAGGGAGCACTGTCGGGATCAGCATCGCGGCCGTACGCGCCGCCGCGGATAACACTCACCGCGGGCGCGGCCTGGCCGCATTCTGGTCGGGAATCGGCGCCGGCCTCGTCTGTGCGTTGGCGATCTTCATCGGACTCTTGTTCGCCGCACTGGCCAGCAACTCAAGCTTCACGATCATAGGATCTTGAATGTTGGGGCGAATCGGTGTTGCTCTTGAACGCGGCCCCGACATTGGAGCTTCTGCGCTACTCGCCTTTACTGGACTCGTGCTCTCGGCCAAAGATGTACGCAACAGCGAGCACGGTCGCGTATTGGCTCCCGTGCTCCCGGGTGATGAAATGGACGTCTTCTGGCTCATCGCGCGGCGCGAGACGGTAACCAGCAGGGAACGGATCTGTTCCCTCCGGATCCTTCACGAGCCATAGTCGCCAGACAACGCCTTCGGTATCTGTCGTCTCGTAAGTTTCAGACGCCCAGCCACCGATTCGGCGCCACCGTTCCGATTCCGGGTCGAAACTATCGTCCAGAGTCATTTTGCCTCCCGCGGTCCGGGCCTTGTGACGCTCGACCGTCCAGCACGTCCGCATCTATCTACCGCCTACTCGACAAAGGCATGAGCGTGTTTAGAAGAGGCTGCGGACGGCGTTGGCGTGAACCCAGTTGAGGAGCGCGTCGTCCGGGCTTACATGTTTTGGAGCAGGCGTCAGGTCATGTGCCGCAACTACCCGCTGCGCGCCATCGGCTGATGCGATCTCGAAGCGGCGATCGACACCGGAAGTCGCCACTGTCACGAACTCGGGAATTCTCCCGTCGAGTGCCACCACCGTCTGCCCAGCCTCGAAGAGCGCCGGGAGATAGCCAAGTCCATCGCATTCCCTGCACGCACCTTCAGACTCAGACTCACACAGGAAACAGCGAGCAGAGTGACTGGCGCAGTATGTCTTTCGCCGTTCCTCGGCCGGCCGCTCGAGGTCAGCAAGAAGGTCTGCTGGGTCCGCGCCGGCCCATTCACAATCACACGCGGCGTCCGCGAGGTCCGCACAGGGATCACCACTATCAAAGATGCTCACCAGCTTCTCGGCGCACCCTGGGAAGTCGCAAAACAGGCCAATCGCGCGCTGAATTTCAATGAAGCGGATCATCACCGCGCCTCCTTACGCTCAGGACGTTCATCTGTTTCCTTCCACTGTAGGTGCGGCCACCGACAACACCTCGACATTGCCGCAGTTGTACACACATCTCGTGTTTCATGAGCCGATTTCAGTGCCACGGCAGACGTGGCGGGTAGACACAGCTTGTTTCGTCGCGTACCGGCCGCGACTGGTGCGGTGAGCGTGGAGCTGGCAGACCTTGCGTACCTGTTCACGCCATGCCGGGTTGGCTGTCGGGCGCCGTTGCGCCACGTACTCGTAGATTTGCGCGAGCGTGGCTTCCCCACCGTGCTCGCCGAGCGCAGCGCGGACCACCGCAGGCCACGTCAACGGACCTGCATCAACTGCATCACGCACCTGAGTGGGCAGACCCTGCAGGAATGCCAGCTCGTGGAACAGCGAGAACCCGACAAGAACGCGTCGCTGATCTTTCACAAATTCGGCGAACACTAACGGATGCTTGAGTCCGTGGTACATGTTGCGCGGCAGGCAATTCTGTTTCATCGACCACTGTTCGGAATAACGCACTACTCGGCCAGCGGTTTGAAAGAAGAACGCCGGCAGCACAAAGCCCACCCGTCCGTCTGCGACGAGAAGATCATGCACCTTGTCGAGGATCTGCTCGATCAGCTTGGTCTTAAACGGCGGATTTCCCAGCACCACGGTCGGACGGTCTGGCACATCGATATCAAGGAAGTCTCCGGTGATCACTGGTCGTCCCGTCTGCGCGCGGGCTCGCTGCGCCAACGCTGGGTCAATCTCGACTCCCAATGCCGCGACGTTGTCAGGGATCGCGGCCAGGAATCTGCCCTCACCACAGGTCGGCTCCAACACAAAGTCGTGAGGGCCTAGGGCTGGTAGATGTTGGCGCACAAGCGCATCGGCGGCCCATGCCGGTGTTGGAAACTGTCCAAAGGCGTGGGCACGAGCATCGCCATTCCCGCCGGGGACCGGCTTTTCGAACAGGGCCAGGTCGTCCATCAATCCCCCCTTCTTGTTCAAACGCAGCTAGTTGACTTAACCGAGTGGACCTGGGACGCGGCATCGCAGAACGTCATCGGGTGTCATCTCAAGCCCGTCGGGCCAGAGCACGGACACTGTGATGGCGAGTTCGACTTTGGTATCGGTCGAAAGCAGTGGGTCGGGATCTGTGGGCCCCGGCTGGTGACGCGGTTTGATGTTGCACTGGATCTCCAGGGCGCCAGCGGCTATCAGTCGCGGGGTAACCGTCGCGATCTCTAAGGGTAGATAGGTGACTGGGATCCAGGTGGCGGTGGTCATTGCCTCATCTCCTCTAGCTTTCTCGCTGACTGCAGCGGGCGACCAATCTGTTTCGCCCGGGCCCCCCGATCACACGGTGGCTAGCCACCACTATATGGGATCAACCTCACCGCGGCAAGCGCAATAGAGATCAGGCCCCGCCCGCGAACAACCTGAGGCAAGATCAACGCAGACCAACACTTTCGCCACCGCCACGACCCCACATCCTCGAGGCCACAGCATCCAACTGCTCGACATGCCCCTGCAGCCCCTGCGCCAGCAGCAGAAGCTCATCAACACGCGCAGACGGATGCTCCACATCACGTGCCGACGCCACCGATCTACGGATCAGCGCCACCGCCTGCTCAAGCAGGCCGTGATGCGCAGCCAGGCGTTCCTCAGAGATCGCCATAGAACCTTCGACCGTGCCATGATCAGCACGGGGCACAGTGACCGGAATGCAAGTCGCAACCTCCACCGCGCGGGTGTAAACACTCTCGGCGATCGACCACCAGCCAGCGCGGCGGTCCGGGGCAACATCAGCCTGCAGCGCCTTGGAGATCAGGACATTCAGGTGCCGCAGTAGCTCCTCTAGAAGGTAAACCTCCCGGAACCGGGAGGTTTCTGGCGGCTCAGTTCGCAAAGTCGGATCACTATCGAGCGCATCCGCCACTGCCGCGCACAACTCAGCCAGAGTCGACCAAATCTGTCCAGCACGCACATTCACACCCAAATCGCGCGCACGCCTCAACAATTCGGCACAAATACCACGAAACCTTGCGGCAAGCCACGCTGCCTCACTCACCAGCACGCTGCCTCACTGCCCGCAGTTCCTCGGCCAGCGCATCACGCTGGGCCTCAACAGCTTCAAGAGCATCCAAGACCTCGATCACCGAGTTCGCGGCAATAGCGATGTAGCGCGCGTTGGCCAGGCCGTAGTCCTTGGGATCGGTGCGTACATCTGCGATTCGGCCACACTCGTCTGGAGTGTCGCGCACATCGGCTATCAGCCGTGTTAACTCGAATCCTTCGATAGCGATGGCATTCTCAGCATGTAAAACCTGGACTGCCGCCCAGACCCCGGGAGTTGCCTTAGCCCGCGACGCGCGTAGTTCGTCTCTCTTGGCTTGCGGTATCTCCGCACAGTCCTCTACCGCGCTCATCCAATCCCCTCCCCAAAACCATTTTCAAACGAGCGTGCCTGCCGCACCTTGCATCTCGCTAACCGGGCCGTTTTATGCAGCGCGTCAAGCTGATTCACTGCTCGCCCCCCCTACCCTTGATGGGCTATTACTTGTCGCTATCGGCGCTGGCAGCCGCAAACGCGGCCAAGGTCGGCCCTTCCATACGGAATGCCCGAACGCGCTGATTCGCCTTGGCGTCCGGGTCGTAGACCGTGGTCAAGATCGGCGGCAAGCCTTCGCGCAGTTCTCCGCTGGCAGTGAGCCGCCGCACTGCCTTCGTGATTGGTCCTGTCACCCCGCGCAGCGAGTCGGCGCGCGCCGCGTCCACAACCTGGACACCTTTCCAGTCGACCACACCGTGGATGAGTGCCCTTTGACGCTCCGCGAGCACGCCCAGGACAGCCGCCGCCTCGCCGGGAGTCCAGGCGATCGCGGCCACCTCGTGCTCACGGACCCCAAGCGCTTCAGCAATCCTGATCGCCTCCGCGTTAGTCACATTCCTGATCACAATTTCAGCCATAGTCACACCATCCTATGACTATCTAGACCCAATGTAAATAAACTGATGCTTTCACGACACGCCCCCCCCGGGGGCCGCGGCCCCGACAGGCTTCTACCAGATCTGCGTGTCCGGCGGCGCCGACACAATCCCTCACCTGTTGAGCACGCTAATGTCACTGCCGGGAGCGACGCAGCCCCGACAGCCGGCCATCGACATCACTATTGGCGGTAGAACGCCTCTTCACGCACTTCCACGACACCAGACGACTGTCGACCCAAGATAGTGACATGCACATACGGGATCTCCCCGGACTGAGCGACATCAATGAATTGCCTTGCATGCGTGATACATAGAGATTCCCCTGGCGCCGGATAGCAAATGTTGATCGCATCCGATGGAGTGAACCTACCGCCCAGGGAGTCCGCACCAGCGATCCAGGCGCGACGACCATCCCACCAGCGGTTCAACGCCTGCTCCTGGGCAACATGTGCGTCCACGTCGATGCCGTACACCTCAACATCCAGGTATTCAGCGTCAGCGAGCTCACGGAAGATCCTGGGTCCTTGACCCTGCCAAGTGAGAGTCCCCTCGATCACAACATTTTCCTTGCGGGAGATCGCTATTCGCCTAATCTGATCGGCGAGCTTAACTGATTCCAGATGCACCAACGCGGCCAACTCACGCGGGGCAACGGGATACCCGTCGGCGAGCTGGCCGACCATCAGGTACTCGTAGATGCCGTCAATCAGCGCCTGCTCGATGAGGTAGTCCTTGACGACGTCCGCGTCGATGACGCGGTACTCGGCCAGGCCTGAGATATGCGCGAGCAGAAACGACGATTTCCCCGCACCCGGAGGTCCCGCGCTAACGATGCAGCTCCGTCCGTCCCGGCGTGGATTCTGCCGCGAGAGGTAACGCTCGATGAAGTCGCGGTGCAATCTGACACGGCGGCGATCAGCGGGCGAGTAGCGATACTCCGTGCAATCAGTTGAGTCGCGATGCAACGGCGCCCCAGGGGCGGAAAGAACCGTGAGTTCCTCAGCAACAGCGGCACGATCGGCCGACGACACGTCCTAGATGCTCTTCAGGTGACGCTCGGCCAGCTCCTGAAATTCATCTTCACTAAGCAAGTCACGGTAGTAAGCCATCTCGATACTGTCCCAATCGCCAGTGGTATAGGCGTCGGTGGCAACGTCATCGACGCGCACAACACCACCAAAGGAGTACTTCCAATCCAAAAGCTTGGCCATCATCTCCTCGCTACCGATCATCCCCGCAGCGCGCCGATCGATGATCTCGGCGGGTGTCTCCTCGAGTAGGGCCGGATCTTCGGTGATTCGACGCAGGATCCGTTGGACCGTGGCCTGTGAGCAGGTTCCTACGATGTCACTGATCTGGCGGTGGGTATGTCCGGCCTGCTGGGCTTGGTAAATCGCGCGCTCGAGGTCACGTTCGTCGACCCGTTGGCGAGCGGCCTTTCTACTCAGGCGTTCCAGTGGGGTCGCGACGTCGATCGCTTCTGCGGTCATAGCGTCTCACCTCCTGTGATTCATTTTGAATCATAGTTGAGGATGACGGCGGCCGCCACACGCACCACCCTCGGACTCACGATTGCAGTACCAGTCAATCATTCGTCGCACACTGAGCACGGCGGACCGAAGTTCGGAATATTGTGCGGGCACGCCAGGAGTGACACCCGGCGCTCGCGGTGATCACCCGGCGGGTGACCGGCCCATAGAACGCATCCCGGCTCTTGGCACATCTCCACTTTGACGCTCATCGCTCTACTTCACCGTTAGCGGACTGTGAGCGGCCTAGGTCAACGCTGCTCAGGATCGCATCATTCAAGCCGTCATCAAGTACGCCACCATCTGCACGCTCCACGTTGTCAGCCCTGAGTCGCTCTAGGACGAGGTGTGCCGGCCCCTGGTCATAGAGCAGTGACTCCGACAGCGCTGTTATGACACGGTAGATCGCGTCAGCGTCGCTGAGATCGCCAATGACGTCTTTGTGCTTCTGACACCACCTTGCCAATTCCTCATCCAGACCGTCGCTGATGCGCACCGTTGTGGCTTTCAGCGGGTCGACGTGCGTTGTGTGGTCCATAGTCCGTGCCTCTTCCGCCCTGGAGGACTCTCGCGCTGTCTCGTTGCTACCGCGTCCGACCTCATCTTCCCCGCGACGTCTGACATTCCATACCGATTCTGGGCTATGCGCTCGACTCATGGCCCGGAACCATCAGACACTCACGCTGAGCGACGGCGACAATACGGCCGACCAGGATACCGATACCGCGGATGCGATGGCGATCTGTTCCCCGCAACCAATTACGGGTCACCTCTTAGCGATTTTCGATGATTCCGTTGATGTACTGCACCGCGAGCTCTTTTGTTGCGAACTCTTCAGCTCCCATGAGATAGGTGATTTCACCGTTCGGCGCACAAGCGACGGCCTTGAAGACGCGGGGATCATCCTCGTTGAACTGTTTCATTGACTCGACCCAGTAGAAGTCACCGAGCACTTCGGTCTCCACGCGGTGTTCCCGCGACGGATCAGGCGTGAACCAGTGGTGACCCAGCGCCTCGTTGGCCTTCTTGACTTCAGCAATGTTCTTAAATCCCATGATTTTCCTAATCGTGTAGTTGGGATATGGGTTCTGCGGTTTGTAGCCGCAAGTTCGTGTTTCGGCTGGCTAACTTCCCGAGGCGACGCCTGGAGTTTTCCCGGCGTGTGGATGCCTCACGAAAGAACGGCGCGGCTCGGGGTTGGCTTGGTTCCCGCTGGGTGATGCCTTTGAGAATCCTGGTGCGGTCACGCCCTGTTGAAAGACGTGGCACATCCAGCGGAAACCTCTTTGGCGTGTTGGGATGTTGTTGTCCGAGCCCGCCGCAGGATTGACCTCCGTATATGTTTCCCGAACCGGCGAGTTCTTCGACAGACTGAGGTCCTGCGGCGCGCTGGGGTTGCGACATGGCCAACGAGATGACGAACCACCGAGTTCTGCGATTAGGGCGCCGAGCACCCCTGCCCGGGTTCGTGACGAACCACCGCGACAAACGAGGAGGATCATGGCTAGCTTGTTCTGCGGCATCGACTGGGGCGAATCCCGACACGATGTGGCAATCATCGATACGGCGGGAACGGTAATCGGCCGGGCGAAAATCACCACCGACGCTTCCGGTTTCGCGCAGCTGCTCGATGTCTTGGCCGAAGCCGGAGACACCGAAGATGAGCAGATTCCGGTTGCCCTGGAAACCGATCGCGGCCTGCTGGTGGCCGCACTGCGGGCCACCGGCCGAGCCATCTACCCGTTGAACCCGTTGGCGGCCTCGAGGTATCGGGCACGCCATCAAGTCTCGGGGGCCAAGGCCGACGCCACCGACGCGGTGCTGCTGGCCAACATTTTGCGCACCGATATGGTCGCGCACCGCCCGTTGGCCGCCGACACTGAACTGGCCCAAGCCATCCGGGTCTTGGCCCGCGCCCAGCAGGATGCCGTCTGGGCACGTCAGCGCCTCGGTAACCAGATCAGATCGCTGCTCAAAGACTTCTACCCAGGCGCCCTGGAAGCCTTCGCGGGCCTGCCCATGGGTGGATTGGCCCGCCCCGAAGCGCGCACCATCTTGGCGGCCGCACCGACCCCCGCCAAGGCCGCCGAGCTCACCCGAGCCAGGCTGCGGGCATTGCTGATCAAGGCAGGACGCAAGCGCGGCATCGACAACGAGGCCGGCCGACTGCTGAGCGTGTTCCGGGGCAAGTATCTGCACCAGCCCACGGTGGTGGAAGACGCCATGGGCATCCAACTGGGCGCTCTCATAGCGCAATTCGACGCCGCTTGCCATGCCTCTGACACCCTGGAGGCAGCCGCGCGCGACCATTTTGAACAGCACCCGGACGCCACCGTGCTTACCAGCTTCCCCGGCATGGGCACTCTCATCGGCGCCCGGGTGCTCGCCGAAATCGGAGACGACCGCACACGGTTCGACAATGGCCGAAGCCTCAAAGCGTTCGCCGGATCGGCGCCGATCACTCGCGCCAGTGGCAAAAAGACCGTCATCACCTACCGACACATCAAAAACAACCGCCTGGCGGCCGCCGGATCGATCTGGGCACTGGCCTCCCTGCACACCTCCCCAGGAGCCAAACGCCACTTCCAGAACAGGAGAGAACGCGGCGACTGGAACCGCCAAGCCCAGCGACACCTGTTCAACAAATTCCTCGGACAACTGCACCACTGCCTCAAAACCAGCACTAGCTACAACGAAACCCACGCCTTCCCACCCCCTCTCGGGCTAACAGCTTGACTTGATTGCATTACGAGATGTCTTTCGAATTTATTGGTTTGGGGTGTGATCTTGTGGTCAATTACCGGGATCTAGCAAAGCCAGATTGCCCCTCCCGCGACATTGACGGGGCGATGCCTGAAGTCATGAGCCAGGCGCCTTCTGGTCAGCGAGCCCCGGCGCTCTCATGCTGGACGACAGTGACAGCACCGCCAACGAGGATGCCGATACCCGCGGCAACAACCAGGCCCCCTCGGATCACCTGGAGCATCGCGGTATGGACTGGTGCCACGAAGAGCGTCCCCCAGAATCCGGACGTACCGCCGGCAACAGCATCGGCGCCGCCGATCATGTAGGTGACGGCCAGCGTCATCAGTGTGAGCAGCAGCCCCGCTATCGCGGCGGCAAGGATACCTGCACCAAATGGGCTGCTAACCGAGCGTTTGAACAAGCGCATTTCCGAGTCCTTTCGTAGTTATAGTTAGGGCAATACACCCGTTAGCTGACTGATCAAATAGCCAGCGTGGGTCACGAGATAGATCGCCAGCACAACGACCGCTAGCGCCAGTGAGCCCGTGGCGAGCCTCCACAGGTACCAGCGAAGCCGCGCGTTTTGGTCCCCAATCCGCTTCGCCTCGTTGGCGCAATACTCGGTCCAGGCTTGCAACGACTCGACTTCGCTGTTGGTCGGTGCGGCGCCGGCCCATAGCTCTTGTAGACGGGCCGCCGTAATCTGCGGTGCGTGGATTCGCACGATTTCCTTGCTGATATTGCGGGCTTCACGGCCGGACAGTGAAGCGGGCAGGCCGGCGACAAGCCGCAACTTTGGGCGTTGTGTTGCAGAAAGGTCCTCGCTGTCGACCACGTTGCCCTCCACTGGCTTATCGAACAGGACTGTATCCGCTTGCGAACTGAGTGCCACACTTTGGCGGATGGACACAATGCTGGGGTCAGGGATCGGCCCGGTCAGACCGGAACCAAGACCACAATTATCTGAGTCAGGCATCCTTATTCCCTTTCGCCAGTTTCGATTTCGTTTTGCTCCAGGGCCTCTCCTGAGCCCGGCCCAGGGCCAGTCGCTGCATGGCGGGCCACCCAATCATGAGCTGACAGCAGCCCAGAGACGATTCCCCTAATCTGGGAAGTGTCGATGAGCGTGAAGTCTGGCCACCAGTCCAGCCCCCGCCCTGGCCCACCGGAAATTCCGACGCATCCATCGCACGTGATCACCTTGAAGGTTTTGTCCTCATACCAGATCTCGGTGCTGTACTCATTGGGTTCGCGCCCCGAAATCTCCACCCGCACAGGGTCAGTTCGGATGCTGGCTGCCGCAGCGGCGCCCGCGAGGTTTTCAATCTCGGCGCGCAACAGGGCCAGCGCATCAGCGGCAGTGGCTTCATGAAGCGTCATTGCCAAACCCTCCCCGGCTATGCACCCCGGCTAAATCCCGCAAATGCGCGGCATCCTGATCCATTAATGGCCTGATGCCGACCGTGGTTGACGCCACGTTGAAATTTGCGCCGTCCACATAGAGCAGATCGCCGGCGCGGCCGCGGGGACTAGGACGGACAGCGCACCGATGCGCAACCAACCGATCAGCCTCCTCCGTGCGCGACCAGGAGCGGCGCCCAGACACCGATGATGCATCCCCTCTGGACCGAATCATCTAAACCCCCTGCGTATTTGCATTACCTATTCGCCACTAAAACCTTCAGCTGAAGTCCCCTGTCGGTAGAACCCGTCCGGATGGTTGATGTAACCAGCAATGTGAATTCCACCGCGCATGTGATGGCGATCTGCTCCACGGCAATGCAGTTCGGTGCAGTAGGTGACAGGCACCCCGTCCTCATCGACGCCGCTACGGAACGCCCCCGGGCAGTTAAGTTGGAAGTCGCCGTCCTCGCGGTGCAAGTTCCGGTCATACACCCTTGCATCGCCGACACATTTCTTCCGGAGATGAAACGTGACTGTTCCGAACCCTTGGAGATTTCGGTCGAACGTGATCGCCTTTTGACGCAACGTGACCGGTTCGAGGCATGCCGGACAGATGCTCGGATCCGAGAATCGTTCCATCTCGTCGGCGCTATGCGTCGCGATGTGGTCAATCACAACATGTTGGCAGGGCATAAGTTCGTGGCAGCGTCCGCAGATCGGGAAGTGCTCCGGAAGCCGGGGCCAACCGATGTCCTGCCAGAACCCAATGGCCGCACGCTCACTCGTCGTCGGCTCTGCGTCCAGTGCCGTGTGCTCAACAATCCACGCTGCTCGATCATCTCGCTCGCTTTCCACGACCGAGACGATGCGGCGGGGGCTACCGGGCTTGGTATCTGTTGCGCCAGCGACCATGAGGTCACCCACTTCCGGAGCGCGACGCGACCACGAAACACCGAACGCTTGAAGACGTCCACGACGCCAGAGCGGGGACTGGATCAGGCGCTCTTGATAACCAGGCCTCTGTCCCTCCTTCTAGCGCTTACGTTGTTCGGACTGCTTCGGCCCGCGCGCATGGCTTGTGGCTTGAGTTGTATCTCTTGTCTCCGCTCCTCGTACGATTAGCGGACCTCGCGCTAATCGTCGGCGGGAACCACCCACACGTGCCGAGGAAGTGAGGCCAGAGCCCAGTCGTCGCCGTCACGGCCGACGCTGCTCGGCCGAACGACCCGCCGGCCGCCTTCTGTTTGGAGCGCACCGGCATGTCTGTCGTCCTGATCGTCAATCCAGATCACCACGATCCCGTCCGGCATGGTTGACAGCTCCTCCGACGGCCACATCGGCATATGCCGTCCTATTCGCTCCCGATTTCCCCGCATTTCGAAGGCCGGAAAATCGCCGCCGCCAAGGCTCGTGGACCGAGCGCCAATGCTTTCCAAGTAGCCTTCAAACTCCTCGTTGTTGTTCTTTGGCTTTCTATTCATAGGTTGATCGTCGGTGGGAACCACCCACACGTGCCGAGGAAGTGAGGCCAGAGCCCAGTCGTCGCCGTCACGGCCGACGCTGCTCGGCCGAACGACCCGCCGGCCGCCTTCTGTTTGGAGCGCACCGGCATGTCTGTCGTCC